>WNGE01005246.1_pt1 | contig 15301 bp, 13 predicted proteins | sample 5400651 | NCBI WGS metagenome assembly WNGE01 (sample SAMN13153370, study PRJNA577476) | soil metagenome | isolation source: 60 cm soil or saprolite under grassland replicate 2 | place: USA:California | collected 2016-06-15 | reverse complement strand
GCTGAGCCCCTCGATCGACGAGCTGACGAAGAGCGTCGAGGCACGGTCGCCGGCCTTCGTCAGCCAGGTCACGAGCGGGAGGCCGTCAAGCAGCGCCCGGTAGCGGGCCTCGCTCCGCTCGAGCTCGTTCCGGCGGGCGAGCTCCGCGCCGCGAGCGCGCACCGCGAGCCACACGAGGAGCACGGCGGCGCCGGCCCAGATGGCAGCGGCGGCTGCGATTCTCGCCGTCCGGTCCGCGAGCAGCACGAAGAGGACGGAGGCCGCGGCGACGAGAACGAGGGTGACGCCGACGGCGAGTCCGGTTCGCGAACGGACAGCCTTCAGAGACAGCACGGGCGGCTGAGAGAGGGTATCTCCGGGATGGTCGGGCTACAACCCCTCCTTAGCGGAGTCCGTATCGTGGCGCTGTGCTCGAAGTCGTTACCTGCACGAGCGAGGCAGACGAGCAGGCGTCGCTCGACGTCTACAACGCTGTCTGGCCGCACGATGCGGTCGGCATCGACGAGGTCCACTCGTTCAAGAAGAGCGTGGTCGAGTACGTCGACTTGATCGCCCGGCTCGACGGCGAAGTCGCGGGCTCGGGGGTCGCGGCGATCCTCCCGCAGCGGAGTCGGGACGGCGTTGTACCAAGCCATCTCGGAGTGGTCGCGAGAGCACGGGCTCCACGCGATCGAGGCGGTGGCCGCCGACAACGACGAGGAAAGCGTCGCGTTCGCGGGGCGGCGGGGATTCGTCGAGGATCACCGCGAGAAAGGGGTCGCGCTCGACCTGATGCGGGTCGATCCTCCGCCGGTGGAGCTTCCGGCCGGCGTCGAGATCGTCACCTGGGCCGAGCGTCCCGAGCTCGCGCGCGGGATGTACGAGGTCGCGCTGGAGGCATCGCCCGACATCCCGGGGGCCGAGGAGGAGCAGGTGGAGCCGTTCGAGGCCTGGCTCGCCCACGATATGCAGGGCGGCCCCGGCGACCGGCCCGAGGCGACCTTCGTCGCGCTCGCAGGGGACGAGGTCGTCGGCTGGGCCAAGTTCTCGCTGACCGCGGCCCAGCCGACGACGGCCCACCACGATCTCACCGGCGTGAAGCGGGCCTGGCGCGGCCACGGGGTAGCGCGGGCGCTGAAGGCGACCCAGATCGCCTGGGCGAAGGCGAACGGCTACCGCGAGCTCCGAACGCGCAACGACGAGCGCAACGCGCCGATCCGGCACCTGAATGAGGAGTTCGGCTACACGCCTGCCGTCGGTCGTATCTACCTGCGCGGGCCGCTTGCGCCGGCGCTCAGCGGCGGCTCTTGAGCTCGCGCTCGATTCGGCGCTTCGTCTCGCGCTCGGCGATGTCGCGGCGCTTGTCGCGAACTTCCTTCCCCCGGGCGAGCGCGAGCTCGACCTTGGCGCGGCCGTCCTTGAAGTAGAGCCGCGTGGGGACGAGCGTCAGGCCCTTCTCGGCGACCTTCGCGGAGAGCTGGTCGATCTGGCGGCGGTGGAGGAGAAGCCGGCGGTCTCGGTCGGGGTCGTGCGGCTCGACCGAGGCCTGCTCGTAGGCCGGGATGTGCGCGCCGACGAGCCAGAGCTCGCCGCCCCGGGGATCGGCGTAGGAGCGCTGCAGCATCGCGTGGCCCTGCCGCAGCGACTTCACCTCGCTGCCGGTGAGCTGGAGACCGGCCTCGACGCGCTCGAGCAGGTGGTACTCGCGCCGCGCACGGCGGTTCTCCGCGATCAGCTTCTCGCCTGAGCTTCGTGCCATGAGCCGATTCTAGGTTGCGACAGTTTCGGCACACTCGCGTTTCACACGCGTGCGCTTTTCCTCGTTAGGCTCACGGCGGGGAGGAGGTCACGGGTACCTGCGCCCCGGCCCGCCGTTTCGAGCCACGGCCGGCGCCACTTCGACCTTGCCCTCGTTCCGGCGGATCCCCTCGACGCGCACCTCGAGCGTGTCTCCAAGCCGATGGGTGCGCCCGCCGCGCCGGCCGACTAGCGCCGTGCCGAGCGGGTTCAGCTCGAAGTAGTCGCTCGGTAGTCGCCGGGCCGGTAGAAAGCCCTCGAAGACTTCCCCGAAGCGAGCGAAGAGGCCGGACGGGATCAGGCCGGTAATCTCGCCCTCGAAGGCCGTCTCCCAGCCGAGCTCGAATAGCCTCTGCTCCAGCAGCCACGCGAGGCAGATCTCATCTGCGCGGTACTCGAGCTTCGCCGCCTCGCGCTCCCGCACGGACGCGTGCTCGGCGAGCTCCGGGAGATCCTCAGGCAGCGGCTCGTCGGAGGCTCCTAGCTCCCTCAGGAGAGCGCGGTGGCAGACCAGGTCGGGGTAGCGCCGGATCGGCTCGCTCCGCTGCCACCAGTGCCGAGAGTCGAACAAGGCCCTGGATCCGAAGTTCGTGCGCGGCTGGCAGGAACGAGGAGCACCGCTCGACTAATGCACTCTTCACGCCGAGCGGTGCCTGTCTGCGGTGAGCGGAGGACGGCCCGTGCGAGCGGGCAGTCCTCCTGAGGCATCGGTCCGTTAGGGCCGGCTCAATGCAGGCTGCAGAGGCCCACCACTCGTCCCCGCCCGCCGCCGTTGAGACGGCCGCGCCGCCGTCGCGAACTGCGGGAAGTGCGACTCCCTTCCAATCGGGCGTCCGGCAGAACCCAAGGGCTAGCGTGGAGACGGCCACCGCAGTACCGGTGCATCGGTGCGCTACAGGGAGGGCGGCGGCCGCGGCGCGGAGCCCGCTTCTAGCCTCCGTGGGCGTCGGTCACGCGGCGAGCGACTCAGGCAGCGGCGCTATCCGACCGGCGGCGAATAGAACCGGCGTTGCCGCCGCCCTCACCGAGCGGGCCGCGAGCGGAAGCGCGAGCTCGTGCAGCGCCGACCACCGCAACCCGTACTCCTCACGCAGCCGCGCCGGCAACAGGCCCGCAGTCGCGAGCCGGTGTGCCGGCACGAGCACGCGCATCGGTGCGGGCAGGTCAGCCTCGTACAGGACCGCGGCAACTTCGCCGGCCGGCCGAGTGACCGCGAGCGTCGGGCCGGCCAGCTCAGCCCCGAGGTACTCACGGAACTCGGCGAGCGAGCGCGGAATCACGGAGGTGGGAGTCCCGAACAGCTCCGCGACGAGCGCCATCTCGCGGTAGTAGCGCTCCTCGTCTTCGGGCCCGAGCGGTCGCACGAACCGTTCGTAGACCTGGAGCGAGCAGTGGACGAGCGTCGCGTGCACCCAGAGCATCAGCTCGGGGTCAGAGGCCGAATAGCGTGTCCCCGGCGCGAAGCGTCCGAGCTGCGTCTCCGTCGTTCCGGCGATGCGGGCGTGCACCGCGCGCACAACCTCGCCCACTCGCTCAGCCTCAGCCTTGGTGCCGAAGGCGATCAGATACAAGGCGCGCAAGGTGCGCACAAGCCGTCGCCACAGGTCGCGCCGGTAGTCGGAGTGCTGGACGACGCCCGCGGCGACCAGCGGGTGCGCCACCTGGAGGAGGACGGCCGGACCGCCCCCGAGGAACGGCGTTAGCGGCGAGTTGCCGACTCGGCGAATCACGCTCTCGGGTGGGAAGTAGCCATCGCGGCTCGCGAGCCTCTGTACGTGAGTTGGCGCGACAGCCACAGCTGACCACTCCCCCGAAGCGGCTAGTAACCGGAGCTTGTCGTCGTGCCGCCGGTGCCACCGGCGCTCCTGGAGGTCGGGCTTGCCTTGATCTGTCCGCGGATCTCACCCTGCGGGTTGAGCCTCGTGTGTACGTTCACGTACGCCGCACCGCCGAGGAGCGCGTGCAGCAGGCGGAGGTTCCCGCCGATCGGGCCGGTGAAGGATCCGTGCGAGTTGGCCTTGCAGGGCGCGCAGAGCGGGATCGCAATCGGGCCGGCCGTGCCCGGTCGCCCGAGGTGAACGTGAGCGGCGGTCGCCGGCCCGCTCAGGTGCGTGAAGCGCAAGTGCCAGGCGAGCGTGCCGGTCTTGCCTTTGAGCGTGATCGTGGCGCTGAAGGTGCCGGCGCCCGCCGCAGCGTCTCGTGCCTTCGGAGCCGCCTGTGCGCTGCTCAGCGTCGCCGTCAGGGCGTAGCTTTTGCTGCTTGCCTTCGCCGCGCTCTTGGTGGTCGTCGCCTTCGTTGTCGTCAGCGCCTTGTTGCCGCCGCCGCAACCGGCCGCGACGAGCGCGACCGCGGCCAGCAACGGCAGCGCAAGGAGCGTTGCTCGACTCGACGCTTTCTGCATGGCGGGGCCTCCGTTTCGGGCCTGCCCGTCGCGTTCCGTTGCAGGCGACTCCTTCCCGCCACGTGAGGGTCCTAACCAGGCGAGCTCTAACCTCCCGGCCGATGTGCCCGCTACGTGCACGACCGGCTCTGACGACCGGGCAGCGGACGGCTCCCGATCAGCGAGCTACTTCCGCTTTCTGAAGTACCGCTTGATCCGGAGAATTTGCAGCAGCCTCTTGAGCATCTGGGTGTGGTCACGGAGGTGGTCTTGGCGTCGTCCGGGGTGGACGAAGACCGACTCGACGCGCGCGAGCGCCTACCTCGTATTCCCGCAGTCCGCGACACCTTGGCGCCGCGGCGGGATCCCGACGTCTCGCCCGCGGGGGGCTGGCCGTGGCCCTATCGGCCTCAAACGTGGACTTCCCCGTAGACAGGTCGGGAATCCGCAAACCCGCAACTCCCGCGGCTTCACGCTCGCGAGGGCGGAGCAATTTAGACACTTGGACGGTTGGACAACGTCCAAGTGAAAAGCCCGCTCTCGGGCACGGCGCTGCTCAGGGTTGAGCTTCGTCGCGGTTTGCGGTCGTCGCGATACGCTGCCGGTTGCCTGCGAGTCAGAGGAGGTCTGCATGACGAGCCTGCACACGGTCCTGGCAACGTTCAGCTACAAGAGCTCGAGGCGACTGATCGAGGCTGGGCTGCTGGTCGGTCTTGTCGGCGGCCTGGGTCTTGCCGCCAGTGGTCGTTCTCGTGGCGTGACGGCGATCGCTGGGTTGCTGCTTGCAGTCGGCCTTGGCCTGGTTCTCGTCGTCGTGCACTTCGGCGTTTCGCCATTCCGGCACCGATAGGTTCCGCTCCCCTCGAGCCAAAGCGAGCCTTGCCGCTGGCCCTGCTCAAGGACTCGTTCCGACCGACTGGGCCTCTGGGCCAAGGTTGTCGGAGGCGAGCCAAAGGACGACACCGCGAGGCTAAGCTCGCAGCCTGATCGTCTCCCTTCACGTTGCGACCGGTGCTACCGGCGGCGCGCTCGTCCGTTCGCGGCTCGGCGCACTGCCAGTCGGACTGCTCCTGCGCCTCGTCGGCGATCTGATGCCGCACGGCGACATCCCGACCGCCGCTTCGAGGTCGGCTCGGGTATCGCCGCAGTCCTGCTCCTGGCCGCGGCGCGCGGACCGCTCGATCCCGCGGTGACCGGCGCGCTCGCTGCTTCCTCTCCAGACCTCGAGCACCTCTTCGTCTCCCCCGACCGGGCGGGCGCAAGCTCTTCCCGAGTCATCGCCTCCAGGGCTGGCACCGAAGTGGCGGTCTTGCGGCGCCGATCCAGCTCCTCCTCGGGGGTTTCCTTATCGGCCTCCTTCTTCACCGCCGCTAGCTGGACCGCCGTAGTCGCATGCCCCCGGCACGACTACGTAATCGCGACGACAATCGTCCTAGACAGCGGGATGCTCTTGTAGCCGAGGTCCGTCTGGCCATCCGGCCGCAGCGCAGACGACGCTTCGAGGCAAGGTGGATGCTGCTGTCACATTTCGGCTCTTCGGCGACGGCGGGTGCCAACTCCGCTGCGGCTCGATGACGAACGCCTGAGCACCGTGCAGCGGACGGCGCCCGATCGGCGAGCTACCTCCTCTGTCTGAAGTACCGTTTGATCCGGAGAAGCTGCAGCAGCCTCTTGAACATCTCCGCCTCCCGACTCGGGTCAGGAGAGGATATCCGCACCTGTGTGCGGGAGGGCGTGTCCACGCACGCGCCCAATGCGCCTTTCGATCGGACGCAGCCGGCACCTCGCCAGCCGCGCCTTCCTCACCCTCCGCGCCGCGGCTCCGTTTTCGCACCTCCAACAGAAGGCGACAGGCGCGAGCTCGCCGGCGAGGGCGGACTGTCCACATCCACACCGCGACGTCGGAGCTGTCGCGGATTGGCCCGGGGCTAGCTGACCCAGTAGCAGGCCCTCGGATCGGACCGCACGCCGCGCTGGGTTCGCAACTCGATCGCGCTGCAAATCCGGTAGATCCGGGCGCCCGACGGATTCAAACCCTATGGTGTCTTGCCGGGATCCTCCTGGATCCCGATGACGTCGGCGCGGGGGATGTCGACGCTGTCGCACTTCATCGGGTGCTTCGGCTTCTTGAAGTCGAAGATCACGAACTCCTCCTGCAGCGTCGTCGTGCGAATGGTTCCGTCGATGTGGTCGCCATGCACAACCCGGCCGCACAACGTCTGTAAGTTGCTCGCCCCGCTCGTGCTCAGCAAGAGCCTGACGTGGTCTTTGTCGCGCGTGAAGGCGAAGCCCGTGAATAGCAGCACGATGGCGGTGACCAGGCCCGCAAAGGCCGTCGCAGCCCACGCTCCCTCTCGTATCCACTTGTTCTCGGTGGGACTCTTGTAAGCGCAAAAGGCAAGAAGGAGCAGTGCCGGAAGCCACAGCACGACCGCCGCGTGATCGATCCACACCAAGTTGTGCGCTGTGGTGCCTGTGTCGAGCACGTTGGTCCCCACGAGGCCTGCGAAAATCGCACCGACGGCCGACAGGACGAGGGTCAGGTCGCGCTTGCTGGTCTGGGGTCTTTCGTGAACACCTGCCACGACGACGTGCTATTCCTCACGTGCGGACGCCCTCCTTTTGGTGCCTCGCCGGCCGAGGACACTCCAATCGGGTCAACCTTCATCCGGGGCACCCGACTGACGGCGCCGGAAGAGAGTCGCCGAGAATCCATCCGGCTCTGACTGCCTCCGGCGAAGACGACTGCGAGATCGACGATTTGTTGAGGAGCGCGTTCGTCGTCTACCCCGGGCCCGACGGGCGTAGGGCGTCGCGCATAAGCCGCGGCCGCTTGTCGCAGACTGCGGGAAATGCGACGCCGGAGGGCTCGCGGGCATTGGGTGGGGAGAGCCTGCGGAAGGCCAGCCGGACGAGCAACCGGGTGTTTCGCCACGTTTTGGTCACACATCACACCGAGCGGGCCCGGTGCGCGGGTCAGTCCAAACTCAGGATCTCGCAATCAGTGGCGTAGGTCGCCGTCGGGCCGTTCCAGAGCGTCCACATCGCGCTAACGGTGAGGCCGCGCAGCCCGTCGGCGTCTGCGGGTGTGAAGACGATGTCTGCCAACCCGTTGCCTGCCACATTGGTGCTCACGAGCGCCGTCGGCAGCTGCAGCGCCGGCTCGCCCGAGCAGGAGGTATTGGCCGTCCAGATCGACAGCACCACCTGATACGAGCTGCTCGGCTCGGCGCCGTTCAGCTGGTAGATCTCGTGGGCGTACACGTTTGGCCCGTTGGCGTGAATGTTCTGGACGAAGCCAGAGCTCAACGGCGCGTTTGCCAACGGCGCGAGGTCGATGTGGCCGGTGTGGTAGGTGGAATCGGCACCTGCAGGCGCGACCGAGAAGCAAACCAGGACCGTTGCCGCCAACAGCGCAGCTCCAAAGCGCCCAAATCTCATGTGCTCCCCCTTTCCGAGGTCCGGGTCGCGGCGAGCATAAATCACTACGGTCCGGCCGACGTCCTCGACGTCCTCTTTCGGTACGCCGCCTCCTCTGTTCCGGCCCGGAAGACCGGCCGCCGGAATACCCCAGAACGCGAGGCTGCACCCGCTGTGGGTCTTGAGGGGCTCCGCGAACCGAACGGTGGCGAGCGCTGTCGCACTTCCCGCATTCTGCGACAAGCGTTTGCGTGATCGGCGCGCGAGAAGGTCCACCCTCAGCGAGTGCGAGCGAGATCGACGCGCAATTCTTTGGCGTAGCTCGAGGACGCCGGTTGAGCTCAGCCGCTCCTCCCTAGGTCCTTCGACCCACGCTTCGACGACATCGAGCAGCGGCCGCTTGTCCGTTGCGCTTAGTTTGGTCACATCTCGCCCAGTTCCATGCACTGATCCAAAGCAGCGCTCTCGGAAAGGACCATGAGTGGCGCGACGTCCGGGTGCCCAGGCGACCGCCAGTGCCTTAGCCTTTCGCCGATGGAGCCCGAGCTTGCAAGCGAGGTCATCGCTGACATCGGCCATGTTCATCTGAAGGTCTCTGACCTTGAGCGTGGGATCAGCTTCTACCGCGACCTGATCGGGATGCGACTCAAGAGCGTGCAGGAGGGGGTCGCCTTCCTGGCCTTCGGCGGGTATCACCACCATCTCGGCCTCAACACCTGGTGCAGCCGAGGCGGGGCCCCTCCGGCCCCGGAGGCAACCGGCCTCTACCACTTCGCGATTCGCTATGCCAATCGCCGCGACCTTGCGGCGGCCCTGAAGCGCCTGCTCGACGCCGGCATCCCGATCGATTCATCCTCCGATTGCGGCGGGCAAGCCGACTCGATCTACCTCCGCGACCCCGATGAGAATGGACTCGAACTTACCTGGGACCGCCCTAGGGACAAGCGCCCGAACCCGCCGCCGGCCGACGATCGACCGCTTGATCTCGATGAACTCCTCAGCGAGCTTGCCTAAATCCCTCGAGTGACGGTGAGACTCGCGAGTCGGTCTGTCTGGAACCGTCGCCAGCCTGGTGTCTCCGTGCTGCTTATGACTCGTCGGGTGACTGACCGCCTTGCGTGTCGCTCGTGGCTTCGAGCTCGTGTGGGCCGCGATTATGGCCGGACGACTCCCGGATCGATCAGGCGCGAGCGCGGGGCTCGTCGCCTCGGGGCTGCCAGAGGCACGCGTCCTCCTTTCGCTGGCCCGAGAGACATTAGCGTCCTCGAGGAGTGGGATGCCGGGCGCCATCGAGGGACCGTGTCGCACTTCCGCCAGAACGCGACATCCGCACGCAGGCGGTTGGAGGTATAACGGTAAACGGGGCTGGAGCGGCGTAGGCATAGCGCCGCGGCTCAGCCGCCGCGCCTCTCTGCGAGTGACAGCTCGACCTTCCCTTCCGCGCGGCGCACCTCCTCGACGCGCACTTCGATCGGATCGCCGAGGCGGAAGGCACGGTGACTGCGCCTCCCGCGCAGGGCCGTGCCGAGTGCGTTTACCTCGAAGAAGTCCCCTGGTAGGCGGCGGGCAGGCAGGTAGCCCTCGAACACTTCCCCGAACCGGACGAACAGGCCGGACTCGATAATCCCCATGATTTCGCCCTCGAAGGTGGCACCCCACCCCGCTTCGAACAGGCGGTGTTCGAGAAGCCACGCCAGGCAGATCGCGTCCGCCCGGTACTCAATCTCCGCCGCTTCGCGCTCACGCGCCGAGAGATGCTGGGCCGACTCCGGGAGGTTTTCGGGCAGCGGCTCATCGCTCGCACCAATCTCCCGCAGGAGCGCCCGATGGCAGATCAGGTCACTGAAACGGCGGATGGGCGACGTGAAATGGCAGTACGCCGTGCTCGCGAGGCCAGAGTGGCCGAGGTTCCGCGGGTCGTAGCGAGCCTGCTTGAGCGCCCGGAGGACGAGCGCGGGAAAGGCGTCCTTCCCGCGGCCGGAGCGGGCGACGTAGTCGCTCACGCGCTCGCTGGCGGCGCCCGCAAGCAGCGCCGCGTCGGCCGGGCTCATGTGGTCGGGCGTGGGCGGCGTCGGCACGCCGAGGTCGGCGAGCTTCGCGAGAAGAAGCTCGATCGCCTGGGGCTCCGGGCGCTCGTGGACGCGGTAGAGCGCTTCGCGGCGGCGGCCGGCCAAGAGCCCGGCGACCGACTCGTTCGCGAGGATCATCAGCTCCTCGACGAGCATGTGCGCGTGCGGCTCGGACTCGCGCCGCGCATTCTCGACCCCGCCTTCGCCGTCGAAGGCGAAAACCGGCTCCGAGCTCTCCACTCGGAGCGCGCCGCGCGCGAACCTCCGCTCGCGAAGCTCGGACGTGATCCGCTCGGCGCGGTGCAACGCCTCGGCCAGCTCGGGCTCGACCCGCTCACGCCCGGCCAGCACCGCCTCGGCCTGCGCGTACGTGAGCCGCGCCGCGCTGCGGATCACGGAACGGTAGAAGCGGGCCCCGCCCGAGCCGAGCTCCACTTCGACCGTGAGGCATGGACGGTCGACGTCCGGGCGTAGGGAACAGAGGTCGTCCGAGAGCTCGGGCGGCAGCATCGGCGAGACGAGCCCGGGCACGTAGACCGAGAAGGCCCGCCTCGCCGCGCCCCGGTCGAGCGGCGTTCCTGCCCGGACGAACCACGAGACGTCCGCGATGTGCACCAGCACGCGATCGTCGTGCAGCGTCAGCGCGTCGTCGAAGTCCTTCGCGGTCTCGGGGTCGATCGTGAAGGAGAGCTCCTCCCGGAGGTCGACCCGGCCCTCCACCGAGAACGGCACCTCCTCGTACGGCTCGAAGCCTCCGCGTTCGCCCTCCTCGACGAGCAGCGCCTCGAGCACGGTCTCGACCCGGTCAGCCCGCCCGAGCACCCGCTCGAGCTTCGCCCGGCCGCGACCGGTGCGAACGACCGCGAGATCGCCCGGCCGCGCCTCCCCGCTTCCCTTGCGGTCGATGAGAACCGGCACGCCGGGCGTGAAGTACGGCTCGCCGACGAGGAGCTTGCCCCGGCGGGCGATCTCTACTACGACGGAATTAGACTTGGAGGAAACGGCGAATGGTGAGCCCGGAGCCGGCGGCGCCGAGCAGGAGCCCGGCACCAAGGACGATGAGCACGTGCACCGAGAAAGGCCACGCGTGCACGTCGGACTCGTGCAGATGGACGATGTGCCCGAGGAAAATGGTCCGCCCGAGCACGAGCAGGACGATCGCCGCGAACGCCCCGCCGATGCCGCAGAGAAGCCCCTCGATCATGAACGGGCCGCGCACGAACCAGTTAGTCGCCCCGACGAGCTTCATCACCTCGATCTCCCTCCGCCGCGCGAAGATCGAGAGCCGGATCGTGTTCGCAACCAGCAGCGTCGAGGAGACCATCAGAACGATGAACGCGATCAGGACGATGATCCAGACGTACCGCGCGACCGAGAGAACGCGGTGGGTGATGCGGTTGCAACTCTGCCCGACGTCGCTGTTCGCCTGCTTCGTTCCCGGCGCGGGCGGGCAGATCTTCTCGACTCCGTCGGGAACCGGATTGAGCTGCCTGGCGATCGCGTCGACGTCCTCGCCGCGCTTCGGAATGGCTTCGTACTCGTTCGGAAGCGGGTTGTTCGGCAGGTTCCGCGTCATCTCCGGGTGCTGCCTCTGCTCGATCTTGAGCGCGTCTATCTTCGAGACGAAGCGCACGGTCTTCACCTGCGGAATCGCGAGCAGCTGGTCTCGAACCTGGGCGATCTGCGTCCCGTCCGCCTCGTGCCCGCAGCGGAGATTCGTGCAGAAGTAGACCTTGACCAGGAGCTGCTTCTTGTAATGGTCGCTGAGCGAGAGCGCCCAGCTGCCGAGGCCGACGACGAGCCCGAGCATGAACATGCCGATCAGCACCGTCGTCGTCGCGGCGAAGGTGGTCGAGAGGTTCGCGGCGAGCGAGCGGATGGCCTCTGCGGCGATCAGCCTGATGCGGCCCATCCTCTACGTGTAGCCGCCGCGGCGTTCGTCGCGGGCGAGCTTCCCCTCCTCGAGCGCGATCACGCGCTTCCGCATCTTGTCGACCATCTCGCGGTCGTGGGTGACCATCAGGATCGTCGTTCCCGAGCGGTTGATGCGATAGAGGAGCTGCATGATCCCCACGCTCGTGTCCGGGTCGAGGTTGCCCGTCGGCTCGTCGCAGATCAGGAGCGGCGGGTGGTTCACGAACGCGCGCGCGATCGAGACGCGCTGCTGCTCCCCGCCCGAGAGCTCGTCGGGCAACGAGCTCATCTTGTGCGCAAGCCCGACCAGGTTCAGCACCTCAGGGACCTTGCGCCGGATCGAGTTGGCGCTCTCGCCCTGCACCTTGAGCGCGTAGGCGACGTTTTCTGACGCCGTGCGGTTCGGGAGCAGCTTGAAGTCCTGGAAGACGCAACCCACGTTGCGCCGCAGCAGAGGCACCTTCGAGCGCTTCAGGCGCGTGAGGTCGCGCCCGCCGACGAAGATCTTGCCCGAGGTCGGCTCGAGCTCCTTCAGCACGAGGCGAACGGCCGTCGACTTGCCCGAGCCGGAAGCGCCGACGATGAAGACGAACTCACCCTTGTCGATCGCGAACGAGACGTCCCGCAGGGCGGCGACGTCCGGCTCGTAGATCTTCGTCACGTTCTCGAAGACGATCATCGCCGAGCTCGTCGGCGCAGGCGGCGGCGCGACGGGCTCGTGTTCGAGAACGGCCGTCGAGGTGGTTTCGTCTGTGGGCTGGAGGTCCGTTTCCTGCACGGCGAGAAGGATGTGCGCCGCTCTTGGACGCCGCTCGACTAGACGCCCGAGTCTACCGAAACCCCCGGCTAGAACACTTTTCCGGCCGCCCGGGCGAGCAAATACTCGCGGACAAAGTCGTCGAGCGCGCCGTCGAGGACGGCCTGCGTGTTGCCGGTCTCGTGCTCGGTGCGGTGGTCCTTGACGAGCTGATACGGATGGAGGACGTAGCTCCGAATCTGGCTGCCGAAACCGATGTCCTGCGCGGCGCCTCGCTCCTTGGCGAGCTCCTGCTCCCGGCGCTCCTGCTCGGCCTCGAGGAGCCGCGACTTGAGGATCCGCAGGGCGGTCTGCTTGTTCGAGCTCTGCGAGCGCTCGTTCTGGCACTGGACGACGATTCCGGTCGGCAGGTGGGTGATCCGGACGGCGGAGTCCGTCTTGTTGACGTGCTGGCCGCCCGCCCCGCTCGCGCGATAGGTGTCGATCCGGAGATCGCTCTCGTCGATCTCGACGTCGACGTCCTCGGGCAGCAGTGGGCTGACGATCACCTGCGCGAAGCTCGTGTGGCGGCGGTGCGCCTGGTCGAACGGGCTGAGGCGGACGAGCCGGTGGACGCCACGCTCGGCCTTGAGGATCCCGTAGGCGTTCTCGCCCTTGACCGTGAACGTGGCCGACTTGAGGCCGGCCTCCTCGCCCGGGCTCGCCTCCAGCAGCTCTGTGTCGAAGCCGCGCTCCTGCGCCCAGCGCAGGTACATGCGCAGGAGCATCTCGGCCCAGTCCTGTGCGTCGGTGCCGCCGGTGCCTGCATGGATCGTGACCAGCGCGTCGCCGGCGTCGTATTCGCCGGAGAAGAGCGCGTCCTCCTGGAGCCGATCGAGCTCCTGGCGCAGCGGGGCGATGCTCGTCTCGATCTCGGCGGCCATGTCGCCGTCCATCGCGAGGAGCTCCTGCGCGTCCTGGTACTCCTGCATGAGACGGCGGTACCGCTCGAGCCGGCGGCTCAGGCGCGCGTGCTCGGCCGAGACTCGGGCCGCGTGCTGCTGGTCGTCCCAGAAACCGGGGCTGCCGAGCTCCTGCTCCAGCTCGGCGACCCGCTTCTCGAGCGACTCCGGGTCAAAGGTAATCACGGACCCAGGCAAGCTGGGCCCCGATCTCCTGGAGCTGCTGCTCGAGGGGGACGGAAGAGATGGGATCTGCCATCGCGCGACGATGGTAGCCGCTCGGGGACGGCACTTCGTCGGCCGCTCACCGGGCGATCGCGCACGCGGCGCCAGGCCCCGCGTGCAGGCCTTTTGCCGCACCGCGGGCGCCGGCGATCGCGACGTTACCGCGCCCCCGCTCCGCAAGCGCAGCTGTGGACAAATCGGCACACATTCGTCACACCTCCGCCCAGTCCGAGGCGGCCACCCGGAGGGACAGTCCCTGGTGGGACCTGGTGGGACCTGGTGGACGAGTCGGCACAGATTCGTGACACGCCGCGCTGCCGGGCTTTGCTCGGCAGCGCTCGCTGCGGTTTTCTACGGCGAAGCGAGACGTCGAAAGTCGTCATGCCGGCTGCGCAGCAGCCGGCGGACTTTCGACGTCAAGCGCCGTGGCAGCGCTTGAACTTCTTGCCGCTGCCGCACCAGCAGGGGTCGTTGCGGCCGATCTTGTCGCGGTCGGAGACGACGCGCTGCGTCGCGACCGAACCGCCGCCGGCGTCAAGCAGGCCTGCCGTGGACATCGTGCCGCCGTTGCCGTCGACGTACGCTCCGGCGCCCGCCGCCGCAATCGCCTCCGCGCCCGCGAACGATTCGTGCTCGTAGGCGACGGTACCGCCGTCCAGCGCGCCCGCCATCTGCGCCTCGCGGAGCTGATCGACCTCCTCGACCTCGATCTCGGCGTGGAAGAGCGTCACCACGACCTCCTCGCGGATCGCTGCGTTCAGCTCCTCGAACATCGTGTGCCCCTCGGCTGTGTACTCGACGAGCGGGTCCTTCTGCGCCATCCCGCGCAGATGGATGCCCTCGCGCAGGTAGTCCATGTTCTCGAGGTGCTCGCGCCAGCGGGTGTCGACCACCTGCAGGATCACGAAGCGCTCGACGTCCCGCAGCAGCGCCAGCTCCGTCTCCGGGTTGAGCCCGAGCGACTTCTCTTTCTCCTGGTAGGTGTCGCGCGCGTCCTCCTGGAACTCCTCGGCGAGCGCGGCGCGGTCCAGGCCGACCTCGCTCCGGAGCTCTGCAGGCGTGACCGGGTCCTCCGTGGCGTACACGTCCTCCATCGCCTGGCAGAGCGCGTCGAGATCCCACTCCTCCGGGTACTCGCCCTCCGTGTACTGCGCGACCACGCGCTCGATCACCTCGTCGATCCAGGCCCCGACCTCCTCGGACAGGTCCGCCCCCTCCAGCACCTTCCGGCGCTGCTCGTAGATGACCGTGCGCTGCTTGTTGAGCACGTCGTCGTACTTGAGGACGTTCTTGCGCATGACGAAGTTCTGCTCCTCGACCTTCTTTTGCGCGTTCTCGATCTGGCGCGAGAGGATGCCGGCCTCCATCGGCTGGTCGTCCGGCACCTTGAAACGCTCCATGATCCCGTAGATCCGGTCGCCAGCGAACAGACGCACCAGGTCGTCCTGACCGGAGAGGTAGAAGCGCGACTCGCCGGGATCGCCCTGGCGGCCCGAGCGGCCGCGCAGCTGGTTGTCGATCCGGCGCGCCTCGTGCCGCTCGGTTCCGAGGACGTAGAGCCCGCCGGCCTCGACCACTCCCTCGCCCAGCTTGATATCGACACCTCGGCCCGCCATGTTCGTCGCGATCGTGACCGCACCGGGCCGGCCGGCCTCGATAATGATCCCAGCCTCCTTCTCGTGCTGCTTCGCGTTGAGCACGTTGTGCGGGATGCCCTGCCGCTGGAGCAGCTGCGAGAGGTGCTCGGAGACCTCGACCGAGATCGTCCCGACGAGCACCGGCTGGCCTCGCTTGTGCCGCTCCTTGATGTCCTCGATCA
>WNGE01004910.1_pt1 | contig 15302 bp, 15 predicted proteins | sample 5400651 | NCBI WGS metagenome assembly WNGE01 (sample SAMN13153370, study PRJNA577476) | soil metagenome | isolation source: 60 cm soil or saprolite under grassland replicate 2 | place: USA:California | collected 2016-06-15 | reverse complement strand
CTTTCTCCTGCTGAGCTATTCATCCTCCTTCCTCCTTCAGGCTACACCTGCTGTCAAGCTCTCTTTTCCGTTCAGGGGTTTTTGCTGAATGGCAAACTTGCCTTGAGGCACGCTCATTTTAAGGTGATACAACGGACATTTCACGCTCATCTCATGCGAAGTTTGCCATTCAACGGAAAAACTAGGATGGCAAACTTGGAGTGAGGAGGCGCTGCTCCAACACCACTAGGTAGGCTTGCGGGTCGCGCCGGAACCGGAGTTGGGTCCGACGACACTCATGCCGGTAGTCGAGGGTCTGACGTAGCGCGCGCCAGGCGGTGACGTCGGTGAGCCGCAGTTGGGCAGCAGAGATAGGAAAACAGCGGCTCGCACCTGCCGCTACCACGCGCACTGACCCGCGAATGACCAAAGTGGGTGATGCTCGCTTGCGTCCGGTAGCTCGTCGTTCCACATGGCGTGCGGTGCCAAAGTACTGCTCCAGATCGTTGTTGGTGCGAGGCAGGTCCTTGATCTGGTAGCATGCAAAGAGTCCCTCCCAGTAGCTCGCAGTCACCGTACAAAAGTGCGTCACTGCCGGTGCCAACTCGCCCAAGATCTCCTGTTGCTGCGTCATGCTCTCCAGCAACTGCTGATACTCCTGCTTGAGCGTCTCCACATCGCGTTGTTCGGTATTGGTGAGTAAATGGGATGCCTGATGCACCCATCCATACGCTTGCCGCACAGGCGGCCACAAAGCAGCTGTGGCTGTCAGCCCTGTTCGCACAAGCCGCTTCAGTCGGGCAAGGTCGTCAGGAAGCCCCTTTTTCCCTCGATGCGGGCGAGCGAAGCATCGATGGCTTGCAACCGCTCCTGGAGCTTGAGTCCTGAGGCGTCCAGAGGAGGCTGCCCATCATCGGTGAGCGCACTCCTGACCGCCAGACAGTAGCCGCGCACTGCTTGAGCTTCCTCATCGGTCCGCCTTTCCAGCGCTCGTTCAATGGGCCGCACTCCACGCACGTGTTTCTTGAGCTCTTTCTTGGCATGCCGATCAGCGTCGGAGATCAGTTTGGCCGCTTCCCGCAGGTAATGAAAGTGACACAACTGATGGGGAACGCCTGGCAGAGCACGTGCCACCGCTTTGCGAATGGAATGTTGTCCATCGGTAATCACTCCCACGATGGGGATCTCTAGCTTCCGGCACATGGCGGCGACCTCTTCCAGCAGCAGTGCCAGATCATTTTCTGTTGCTCCCAACAGACTCCGTGCGAGCAACACCTCCCCCGAAGCGCAATCACGCAGCACCCAGAGCACTTCATGGCCCACATCCGGCTGCAACCCATCCAACGCCAGAATCACCTGCTGCTGTTCCTGCAGGCGCTCTTTCAACCGCTGGGAATCCGCAAGATGGAGCGCGAGCAGTTCTTCATACCGATAGAGCTGATCGCTCACAGTGCGCTCGGCCACTTGCACCCCTCGCCTCGGCAGTTCCTGGTGGATCTGCGGGATGCTGCGTTGCTGCTGGTAGCGCAACATGCCTATCAGGGCAATCACATCCAGTCCGAATTCTCCGTGCGGTAACGCCCATCCTCCTTCTTCCTCGGGCCGACACACGTAGGAGAACCGTGGGCACCTGGGATTGGGACAATGGTAGACCTTCAAAGTCAGACGATACACCCCATCTAACGTCGTCACCGTCCGGTGGCTGTGACGGGCCACCAATACCCGGCTGCCACATGCTCGACAGATTCTCTGCAACAGGTCGAGCGTCTTCTGCTTCGTCGCTGCGGGTCGTCCTCGTTTCCGCGCCATGACATACCTCCTGAGATATTGCTCTCCTGCAAAGACTTGCTTCACTTTCAGAAGTGAGACAGCCACAGAGAGTAGCCGGGCTACGACCTGGCTTATGCATTCCCCCCTCCTCGTATGCACGCCAGCCGCTGGCATGAACCGTTGCTTGACACTCTCTTTAAGAATCCGGTGGGAGGAAACCTGGTCAAATGAGACTTGACTCTGGTGGGCAAGACCTTCTGGAAGAAAAAGAGCCAGATCCTTCGTACTCGAGGGCCTCCTAGCGGAAGGCGTCCCGCCAGGGGCCGGGGAGCTTGGCGATGGAGAGTGCCCACTCGAGATCCGGCGCCTCGGCCAGGGCGACAGCTCGCTGAGCCGCGGCACTTCCCCGCAGCAGCAGGTGCCTCGCGTACTTGAGCGGCGTGCGGGCCAGGATCAGGGGGAGCGCCGCTCGCTCCTCCTCCGAGAGGTGGCGCTCGAGACCGGAGTCGTAGGCGTCGACGAGTCCCCGCAGAGCCTGCATGCGCTCGGCTGGGTCGCCGAGCGAGGCGAGGGTCGATCCGGAGTTGGCGTAGTAGAGGACCAGCGCAATATCGTCGATCCGGGCGCCCTCCTCCATGAAGTCGAGGTCCAACACCGCCACCACGGAACCGTCCCGGAACTTGACGTTGTTGTCCCAGAAGTCCCCATGGATCAGCTGCCGAGGAAGCCTCAGGCTTTTCCCATCTCCGGTGCAGAGCAGAGTGTTCGCCAGCTCCTCGGAGAGCTTGGCGACGCGCTCTTCGGCCGAAGACTGCGCCCAGGATCGGATGGCCGCGCAGGCGCGCAACGTGGTCTGGAAGGCGTCATCGGCATCGAGGTGGTTGGCGGCCGGGGCACGCCTGGCGCCTGGCGGGGCAGCGATTCCACTCAGGACGGCATGGATGGTGCCCAACATCCGCATTCCATCGATGAGCTCGGCCCAGGTGCTCATGTCCTGGCCGCCGACGAATGGCTCGACCTCGACCAGCCAGTCTGCGAAGCGAATCCACGGTCGCCCATCAGCCGAAGGCCTGGTCTGGGTGAAGGGGAGCCCTGCGGCACGAAGTGCGGCCCGGACGGACTGGATCCCTTCGAGGCGTCGAGGGGTCACCCAGGCTCGATAGACGCGGACCACGTGTCCTCCATCTGGCCCCGGGAGCTGCAGGTTCAGGTTCGATGAGCCACCGAGTTCGATCGGATCGCCGTTCGGGGTCAACTCGTAGGCACGGACGATCGTGTCGATGAGCTCCGGGCTCCTAATTGGCCGAAACGGACGGATTTGCGCCCACTTGTGTGTCGGCTCTCGGCGCTCGTATCGTTGTTTGGGCATGGACACCCCTTCTCTCGTGCGAGGCGTCTACAAACATATTGCTTCTCTCTTTGATCTTCATCTTAGAGCTTTTTGTGGGCTTGAGCAAGGCTCATTTGTTCCAGATAGCTCTTTTTCTTCCAGAAGGTCGCATACTTGGTCGCAGGAGAGTAGACACATACTGGCTGTAACAAATGGCGGGCCGGGCCGCTTGTCCTGACGAGCCGGCGTGGTGTATAATGCGTAGCAACGCCATGCCGCAAGGTGGAGTTCATGCGAAGGTCCAAGCACCCCCAACGCGAACGAACACATGGTTGGCAGTGAGGGTATCCCATGAACCATCTCGATGTTGGATTAGACAAAGGCCGCAGTAAGACCAATCTGGCCGTGGCTCGTGCAGATGGGGACCTGTTACTGGAAGCACGTATCGAGCACTTCGATCAGTTCGACCCGCAGCCGATCACCGACGAAGGTCTGCTTCACCTGATCGCACAGCATCTGACCCCCTTCAAGGCGCATCCCCTCTCTCTCTTCGGCGGCGGGTATCTCGAAACGCCCCGCAGCTTCTTCGACGGTTTGTCTGGTGATGGTTTCGATGTCCAGGCGCTCGAAGTCTTCACCGATGTTCACAACCACTACGGTTTGACAGACATGCCCGGCAATGCGGTGACGGTCGCCTGCGGGAGCCACTGGAACGCGATGTATTATGATCATGCCAACAACGTCATCTGTTTTGCGAGCCCTTGTGCCATCTGGGACTATTTGCCCCACAGCTTTGAAGGCATCACATTTGCCCGCTTTCTGCTGGCGTGGTGGCGTGAGGCATGGGACCAGGGCACCACGTTGCCTCTGGCAAACGAGATCCTCGCCCGCACCGGGCTCTCCGCCGCCACCTTGCGCAACACCGTAGAGCAGGACCCCCTGCTGGACACCCTCTCCCCGCCTCGTTGGCTGGCACTGGGTCCGCTCATCTCCCAACATGCGAACGAAGAGCCGGTGGCCTCGTTCCTCAACCAGGGGATCAGCCAGCTTCAGCATCTCTACGACCGGTTTTGTGCGCAGGTCACTCCTTCAAGCCCGCCCTGGCTCGTGCTGGGAGGCTCGATCTGGAGCAACAGGCTCTTTGAGCGAGCACAAGGAGCACTTGCGCGCTCCGGCATCCCTGTGATGCACAGTCAGGGCAATCCAGCACGGGGAGCGATCCGGTTCCGGCGCACAAATCCCACGGTCCAACTGGAGCCATGGGCCTCTCGTGTCACGAGATGAAGTTCAGAAGCACAGCAATCATGCATCTCCACTCTGAGAAAAGAGGTGCTGCCTGATCAGACTAGCTTGTCCTAACAAGCGGAGTGAGCCGCCATTTGTTACAGCCGGTATGTGTCTACCCTCCTCTGGCCAAGTATGTTCTCTAGATGGTGATTTGGTGTTTGTAAGTCAAATACCGAGAACAGTACATTCTGGGGAGCTCAATTTACTCCAGTTCAGGACTTCGTATATCGATCTGAATGATATTGTATGTTTTTTGGCGTTAGACGTCGTCTATCGCATGGGCTTGAGCTTAAAGGAACGTACAGAAAACGACAACTGCAGACAGAATCCGCCTGATGGTAGGTTGTGCTATCGCATCTTGCAGGTGGAAATCATCATTTCAGCAGTCGCTCAACATTAACATGAGCAAATATTATCGCCTGCTCCATCTGATACCTGCTGTCAGGCTCCGATTATGACCACCTCATAACATACTGGTCATTGGCCATTTTTGATGAAATCGGCAAGCTGTAGCCTCCTGGTGGGCCAAGGTGCATCCGGTCGCGTTAGTGGGGATGGTGCCGGAGAACATCGTGATGATCTACGCCCAGCGCGATGAGCGGGAGGTAAACGTCATTTTCGATCTCCATGCAGACTGCTCATCGCTACGCCGTGGGTCGCTTGTCCGAGAAAGAGGCGGTTTCTGAGGAGCATTAGCAGAAACAAACACGGCTATACCCAAGTGATGCTCTACGTCTGCGGTCTTCAGGAGTGGGAGCAGGCGAGCTATCCGTTAGAGGGTGAGTGGGTCAAGGAGAAAGAGAGGTAATGAGATGATGGAAAAGGCTCGGAGCAGCAGCTCCCGCGTATCTACGCCGAAACGAGGACTATCGCAGTCGTTGGAGCCTCAGCTGATATTTCAAAGGCTGCACACCAGGTGCAGCGCTACCTGCAAAGCCAGGGATATCGCATCCTACAGATGAACCCGCGAGGCGATGAGCTATTCGGAGAGCGGGTGTTCCGCTCGCTCTCCGAAATCGATGTCCCTGTGGATATAGTCGAGGTATTGCGTCCGGCCCAGGTAACGTCCGATATCGCCAGGCAGGCCATTGCGATCGGGGCGAAGGTGCTCTGGCTTCAGGCGGGGATTGAGTCAGAGGAAGCCCGGCAGAAAGCCGAAGTAGCGTGGCCGACCGTCTTCATGAACTGCTGTATGTGAGCCACACACGGGCTGCTCAGCCCTCGACCGGTACTTGAGCGGGCGATGGGAGGGAAACCCGCATGCTGTACTACAGCCTCGCCTGCCCAAGTGAGCCACCCATCCTGTCGCTCCAGCCTTCAGGAGAGCCACGCAGCTCATTGCTAAGGCCGCTGCATCCGGAAAGTGATCGTGAAGACATCGCCTGGTTCCACCTGCTGCATCAAGGGCTCATAGAACGCCCGCATGAAAGGAAGTGGGTCCGCTGTTGCCTGCGGCATATCCTCCCCCTCAAAGAGCAGGTCCTCACGCAGATGGACAGTTCGTTCCACCTCTCTGGGTGGAAGGTCGAGCCGAACCGCGACCGTCAAGTCATCGCCTGGCTGAAGCGTTGTGTATACCTCCTGCTGGTAGAGCGTCGCCAGGCGGGACAAGAACTCCGCGTCGTTGGCGGGTGCCTCTCGCTCCGTGACGCGAAAGACGCGCTGCCCTAGCTCGTCGCTTTTGACTTGGGCGGTAATCCTGAAGATTGCTTCAAACATATGTTGCTCCTCTTTGTCCGCATGGGTTCCATTCTCTCTATATATGCGGTATGAAGTACGTATCCTTTCCGACGAAGAGAGGTTGCTCTAGCGATTCTCCTCTTTCTCGAGCAGCGGCGATGAGCGAATTCCTTGTCTCCCATAGGATGGAAATGCACCGGCCAATGCAGAGCATCGTGAGTTTCCGAAAGTGGCAAACGTCACAGCAATCACCCGTGCGTTCCGAGTTAGATCCAGGCTCAGGCAGAGCCATCCAACCCGGAACGAGCGGTGTGCTACGTGTGTTTAGAGCATGGTGAATTGTGGGATGAGCACCTTGTCGATGACGTGCATGATGCCATTGTCCGCGATCACGTTTGCCTGAACCACATGCCCACCATTGATCTTGATGCTTTCTCGCACAGCGGTGGTCACCGTGTCGGAAGAGATGTAGTTGAGCGCGTCTCCGTAGGTAGCGATTTCTTCCTCACCCAGTGGAACCTCCGAGACGTCCGACCACACTCTGAGCCGCTGCCCCTCGAGCGTTTTGAGGAAGAGACGATCGAGCAGGTCGTCCGCTGTATAATACCCCGGCACGATGTGATACTTGAGTACCTTGGCTAGCTTCCCAGGGTCCGCGAAAAGATTAGCCTGCTGGTCATCAGATAAGCTATCAAAGGCGGCATCCGTAGGAATGAAGATGGTGAATGGACCCGGTCCACTGAGGGTGTCAACAAGACCGGCCACGGACTCCAACCCTTTGACGTACTTGTTGTATGCGTGTTCGGCACGCGCTTTTTCGATGATGTTTGCCATGCAATGTTTCTCCTTCTTTTCTAACAAACGACATGTGAGGGTGCGGCCCTAAGTCTCTATCCTGGGAACCATCCGCATTGGCCAGGACATGTACCCGCACCAACTACTCTGTGTTCTGGATAGCGCCTCCGCCATGTGAGATCACATGGAACAGAGTCCGCTCTCCAGTATAGGGCCAAGTACTTTGAAAGCCATCACTGCAACGAATCACATTCCTTTTGGAAACCATCTTGCCGGCGGAGTGCGTTCTAACTTCGCTCAGGCGAGATGCGAGGAGCGCGCTGCGCTCAGCAGTGATACAATGTACTATATTTACAGCTTAATTGGAGCGCGTGAAAAAAAGTGTGGGAAGAGGCGTGAAATTTTTCGTGGTAAGCAATGTTCTCTCAAAGTCCATGGCGAAAAACCTGATTCAGGCAGAAATGTTTGCCTGCGATCTATACTTACTCTCCGAGTAAGCATTATCAGTGGGAAAGCATGCGAATGCCTATCGCTATCAGTACATAGAGGAGGATACCTCCTGCGACAATCATGCTCAAAGCAATGAGCCACGGGGCGAACAGCCGCAGCTTTAGCGCACAATAACCCACCATCAGATTGGTGATCTCCAGGCCAATCGTCAACCAGAGTGCCCAGCGCTGCCACGTCAACAATCCCTGTGCGCAGAGCAAGGTTACAATCCCTCCCAGGAGAAAAATCCACGCCAGAAACGCTCCTAGAACAGCGACAATAGCCCCTGGTGTAGCGTGACCATGCGAGACGTCATAGACACCTACGAAGCCTCCGAAAAAAGCAATCAAGCCTATGATGATCAGGAATATGCCGTGTATTCCTAACAAGGCTACGACGATTGCCTTCCCCGATGGAGGCTTCTAATGCGACGCTTGTAGCGATGCATCCTTCTTCGTAGGTGGACTATCTCCAAAGCAGAATCCTGGTGCTGGCGCACTTCCCAACAAGCTGCTTCAAACTCACTATCAAGGTCTTACATCTTGGGCGGGTGTATCAACTGGCGCTGCCTTTTGTCCTGGCAACAACGCTGCTTGTTGATACGGCACCTCTTCCGGCGGGAACAGTTTGGGATGTGCAAGTTCCCATCTGTGCCAGATTGCCACGATGATCTGCTGGAGGACGCCAGCAACCGGGATAGCGAGGAACCCCCCAAGCAATCCGAAGAGTTCTGCTCCTGCAAAGAGCGCGAAAATGGCCACAATGGGATGCACTCCTACGGTGCTGCTGAAAATGCGTGGTGCAAGTATCTCCCCCATGACAATCCCCAGGAGCAGCACCAGAAAAACAGCCACGATCAGCGTCACCACCCATCCCTCCGGTAGAGCTGCCAGGATGCATAGTGCCGCTATCATATAGGTTCCGATCACCGGAAGAAAGTAGAGCAGAAAAAAGAGCACTGCCAGCAAAGCAGCATACGGGACATGCAGCAGAGCAAGCACAACTCCCGTGCAGAGGGCTCCAATGAGCGCAAGCAGCAATGTACCACGAAGATACCCACCTAGACTCTGATCGAGGGTACGCAACAGGAAGGTGATTGTACCCCTCTGATTTACTGGAGTTTTGTAGCTGAGCCAGCGAATAATACGAGGGCCATCAAGGATAAAGTAGACACTGAGCGTTATCACAATGATGAAGTTGAGGATGTTGCTGAACACCCCGATCAAAAAAGGAAGCAGTCCTGAGAGCGCGCCCTGCGCTTGAGAAATGAGCTGGTTCTTGAGCTGGTCAACCTGGCCCTTGGTAATGCCAACCTTTCCCAAAAGGTCAACGACCGATTGAATCCGACGCTCTCCCGCAGGGCTCATAAGAAATTGAATAAATTTCGCGAGCGAAGCTACTTGCGGATTGAGGGAGGAAGCCACGATAAACAGAACCACAGCCAGGACACCAGCTACCAGGAGAAAGGCAACGGCGATTGCCAGAGGCCGTGTGAGGCGGCGTTGGAAAAACTGCACAAGCGGATAGATGAAGTAGGCGAACAGCGCGGAAAGCAGCAGGACAATGACCGCCGTTACGATCAATGAGATCGCGTACAGTGCAACCGATCCAATGGCTACAAACGCCAGGACCGTCAATGCGTTGATGAGCCTCTTCAGCCGGGAGCGGCCTGAAGGGGACGCATCAGTTAATGTCTTCCCGTATTCAGTTTCAGTCGTATGTTGAGACATGCCTTGTACTCCCTATTCCATGCACTTCTGGGTTGTGATATTTCGCTTAGCCAGAAACAAACGTTCCGGGAGGTTTCGCGAGCTCAAAACCACCGCTTTGTCGGAAATGATCTCAACGCCTTCTTTTCCTTCATGCTGGCCCGTGCCTCTGGCGTCTCCAGCACGCCGCGCTCTTTCAGTGGAAGATAGATACCCACGGCGAGGCCTAATAATACCCCGCCGATCAAGTAGGCACCGAGTACATCGCTGGCCCAGTGGTCTCCGAGGTAAACCCGAGAGGGGCCGATTAGCACCACGAGCGCTGCCGAGGTCGCCAAGAAGGCAGTACGCCACCAATGCCTTCCCTCGAAAAGGATGACGCCGAAGGAGAAGAGCAGTCCCCAGTACGCGATATAGGCCATCACATGGCCGCTCGGGAAGCTGTATCCTACCGCTACCTGCACGATGTGTACGAGATTGGCCGTCGGGCGTGGACGGCTGACCTGGATCTTCAGCAGAATGTTGAGGAGCAAACTGATCGTCGAAAGCCCACCAACCAGTACCGCCTCTAAACGCAAACCCTTTAGCCAGAAAAACACCGCTGTCAGGAGAACGAGGGCAGGCAGGAGGAGTGAATTCCCCGGATAGCTGATGGCGAGCATCGTGATGCGCAGCCACGGAGCGTGGTTCTGTTGAAACGAGCGTGTAATCGCTATATCGATCGGCAGAATGGGATGGACGTGAACAAACCAGGCCAGCAGTCCAAAGAGCGTGATTTGTAGCGCCAACACCTGGAGCAAGCATCCGACTGCTCTCCTGCGGCGCTGTTGAGTCTCTGGAGCGCTTCCTGCTGTTTGCTCGGTGCCTTCAGTCATTGGAAGGCGTGCCTGCTTCCGTTCGTTTTCTTCTTTGCCAGACCGCTGCATATTCCTCTCCTCATTCCACTGCATCTTTTCTTGGAGAACCGCGATCCCCGCTCACGATCCAAGCCTATGTGGAGTAGATCGCGAGCAGGATATCGCCTCTATGTTCGCTGTTCAGGCCAGGCTTGCAGCCAGGGAGCGTGTTTGGAAGTACATCACGATGTACATAATCCCAAACAAAATCGCGTAGACACCAATCAGCCAGACAACGGCGAGCAGCCCAGACGAAGGTTGGGCAGCAATCAGGATGCCGAAGATGATCGAGATGACTCCTGTTAGCGCTGTCAACACTGCGCGCCCACCGCTCATCGGATAGGCGAGTGGAGCTATAACCTCAAAAACGCCAGTCAAGATCGCCCAGGCCGCCAGTAGGTAAAGGAAAGCGAGCGCTGTGATGCCGGGCCATACCAGGGCAACCACTCCCACCAGGACCCCCAGGATGCCCTCGGCGAGGAGCCATCCCCACCCCGGGAATTCCGTGTTCCGCAGGGCTGCTACCACAGCAGTGATGCCGCTGATGACGGCAAACAAGCCAAACACGAACACCAGGATGGATAGCGTCATATTCGGCCAGACAAGCGCTATGATGCCGAATAGGACGGCGGCAATACCGCGAAACAAAAACATTGTCCGATAGTTACTCAAAACTTGTTGCATGTTGTTCCTCCTTATGAAATGACAACAAAAAAACGATACGTCGCAGTGATTAGCTGCTTCCCTCACACCCGCACACTATCTGGCAAGAAGGGATGAGAGGTAAACGGTGAGAACACACCGAGTGTTTCAGCCCTTACAATTGGGGAAACGTTTTTGCTCTCTTCTTGCATGATAAAAGCTCTCTGTGAAAGGAAGCGTTTGCTGGTGCATAAAAAAGTATACAGGTTTCGCACTACGAGATGGATGCAAAGCGTACGCTGCTCGTAAGCTCTCTACGCAAGAGCGGTAGAGAGCGGGAGAAGTAGGTTTTCACAGTAGATTCCGGCATTTTGAGCATTCGCCCGATCTCCGAGTAGCTCAGTTGTCGGAAACAGTGCAGGTGTACGATTGAACGAAACTTTGGGGGAAGTGAAAGCATGGCCTGCTGCAGCAAACAATGCAGCTCGATCCTCTCGACTGCTTCCTCCGGCAACGGCTCAGGGTCAGTGATAGCCTCGATCGGTGACAGTTCCTCCTCCCGGTACTTCCACTCAAGCTTGGAGAAAGGAATTTCTGTCCTCCGATATCTCATGCGCAGTTCATCCACACAGCGATTACGCGCCACCTGAAACAGCCAGCCCTTGAGCGACACATCCGTCAACAGTACCGGCAAGGAACCATAGAGCTTGAGGAAGACATGTTGGAGCACATCATAAACCTGCTCACCATCTTTGATAAGGCCATTTATGTAGCTCACTAACGGACGGTGGTATCGACTTACCAGGAGCTCAAATGCGCATTGATCACCTGCTAGAGCCTGCTCAACCAGAACACCGTCCGGGACTCCTTGTCCCTCTGGCACACTATCATGCCTCGTCTGCGTATATGACATCTCCCTATCCCTTTCTGATCCTCCTGTAAGCACCAGCATCCCTGCGCAATCTATCTACCGCGATTTCACTCACGGTCACATTCAACCTCCTACAGACTGTCGGGTCCCACTTTAGCCTGGCTCAGTTGCTCCGAAGTGATGAGCGCTCCTTCCAACGTAGCCTCTTCCAGTAGAGCTTCGCGCACATCCGCACCCTGCAGGTTGGCTCCTGTCAGGTCAGCACCATTGAGATCGGCATGGCTGAGATTGGCTTCGCGTAAATCCGCATCGCTCAGATCGGCCCCAGCGAGATTGGCCCCGCTCAAATCGGCCTGGGCAAGCCTGGCCTGGCTCAGATTCGCATTATTGAGATCGGCCCGGCTCAAATTGGCAAGGCTGAGGTCTGCCCGGGCAAGATTGACTTCGCCCAGGTTGGCCTCGCTCAAGTCAACTCCGTTCAGTGTGATCGGCGTGTCGGGATGCTCTTCTCTCCATGTGTTCCAGGCGGTGGCTACCCCCTGCTTTAACAGGTCCAACTGTTGCTGATTTGCCATTGTGATTTCCCTCCTCTTCAGCGAATCTCAAAAAAGCTCTGGAAAGTTCTGCCTGGAGGTGATCTTGGAAAGTCTGGAGCAACATGTCCCCTTGCACCCCATTCACGGTCGGCCAGTAAGGTCTGCCCGCCTGCTCCTGCGTCTGATTTTCTTCCGGTCGCGCACGAAGAATTCTTTGCGAAGGCCCTGTGCAAATCTGCACCAACAGTTCCAGCCGCAACCCACCGTCCCTGCCCATTCATGGTTTCTGCTGATGCATTCCCATTGTCGGGAGCGGGATGAAGGAGGAGGGCCTCCTCTTCTCGCATGACGAGCAACACGCGTCGCTGCACGAGCCTTTGGCGGGTCGTCCCTGCCTCCTGATACACCACTTCGCGAATCATCTCGCGAGGAAATGCGTATCCATCAACCGCCTGCGATTCTTCTACCAGCGTCGCCTCACACAGCAATCCTCTGCGCAGTAGTTCCTCAAGGGCACGCAACCCCTCTTGCTCATCGAGCTGGGCCACCACAATGAGATGCTCGAAGGTAAGTCCTTGTCCCAGAACCGCACCGACCACCAGTAATGTCCAGGCTGTTTGAGTGAGCCGAGCGAGTTGGAAGCGGATCAGTTCACGCACGCTCGCGGGGATCAGCTCACCTACCGGTGTCTGCGCCAGCAGCCCGGTCAAGAGCACCAGCCCCCAGGAGCCATTCTCCTGAAGCGAAGGAACGATAATCTCGCGCGCGAGCAACCCTTTGAGGGTCTCGACCAGGTAAAGCGGCTGTCCACGAGTCTGAAAATAGAGCCAGTTGGCGAAAGCCACTAGAGCATCTCGAGAGAGTGAGGCTTCCCCATGCTGGGAGCCTCTTTCGAGTGGGCTGGTGTTCTCCACCTCGAGTGGCTGCTCTGCCCACGCAAGCTCCTGCACGAAGCGCTGCGTCTCTTCTTGTGAGAAAGCGGCGAGTTCCAGCACGGTCAACGGAATGCGCGTTCGCTTGAGGGCCATCAACCAGGTGGACTGCGCGACGGTGCAGCTCTCGGCTCCTGTACGCAGGTTGAGCAGGAGCAGTACCGGAGCAGGCTGCTCGGCGAGGCTCCGCGCGAGGTAGAGCAGCAGGTCGAGCGTCGCTGTGTCTGCCCACTGCATATCATCGAGCAAGAGCACCAGGGGATGTCGAGCAGCCCATACCTGAACGAGGCGGGCTGTGGCCTCAAATAAGCGATTATGTCCGAGCGCCTCATCCGTCGAGGGAACGGGCAGATCGGGATAGCGGTCGCGCAGTTCGGGTAGCAAGCGGGAGAGTTCGGCCAGCCAGGCATCGCTGAGCAGATCATCTGTGGCACCTTCCTGCTCCATTTGGCGGCGCAGGACATCGATGAGTGGCTGGTACGGGAGCCGCCTCCCGGTTTGCAGGGCTCTCCCCACCGCCACATCGGCTCCCTGTGCCTGTGCCCAGCGGACAAATTCGGTGGCCAGGCGTGACTTTCCAATACCCGTCTCCCCCTGGAGCAGGACGAACTGAGGCTGACCCTCATACATGCGCTGGTAGCACTCGATCAAGGTGCCGAATTCTGCCGTTCTTCCCAGGAATGGGCCGTCCAGCAGGTTCGCCGGTGGCAGCCCTGGTGAAGTTTGAGATGGCCGAAGACTGCGAACCTGAGGCGCTCGTACAGGAGCGGTGTGGCGAATGCGTTTGGCCAAAGCTACGGTCTCGGGTTCCGGCTCGACTTGCAACTGGTCGGCCAACACGGCTCGACAGTTGGCGTAGGCTCTTAAAGCCCCAATGCGATCCCCCCGGGAGAAGCGCAGTCGCATCAGGCGCCGGTAACCCTCTTCATTGAGTGGATCGAAGCCTAACCAGCGGGTCACGGTCTCGATGGCGCGCTCCCCATCACCTGCCTGTTCGTACAGCATCGACAATGCATCAAAGAGCTGGTGGACTCGCAGGTGCCAGTACTCTCGTTGTTGGCGAGTCCAATCATCGAAGAATTGCGAGTCGCGCAGCGTGAAGCCAGCCAGAAACGGACCGCTAGCCTGGCGCGTGGCTTGCTCGAGCTGCGCCAGAAACTCTCCACCAGCCTCGCCCACCAGCGGCGGAGTCCCACGCCCTACCTGCTTGCTGGCAGATTCGACAAGTTGGAGGTCAAGGATCAGCGGACTGCCCTGATCGAATCCTAGCGTATCGCGCTCGACCAGCAGGTGAGTCTGCTCGCCTGGTCCGTGGGAGCGCTCAAGGAGCTTACGCAGCTCGAGAAGAGTAGCCCGTAAGGCTGCTCGCCCGTGCTCGGCGTCCAGCTCCGGCCAAAACGATTCGGATAGTGTTTTGCGCGGGTGCATTCCACCTTCCACAGCCAGGTAGACGAGCAGGGCCAGTGCCTTGCGCGTCGGGAAGGTGAGCGTGCGCTCACCATGCTTCACTACTGGTGTACCAAGCAGCGATAACTGTAACTGGCTCATAAACTGCTCCTGTTGTCGACTAGACGTGAGACGATAAACGATAGATACTGTTTCTGTCCCATACCCAATCCTCCCTGGCGCATGCGCCATGACCATGGTTTAGCTTTGCAGGCGACCCTGCTCGTAGAGCCAGCGCACAAACGCCAGCCGCTTGAATTCAGGAGTGGCCTCCTGGTAGGCTCCTCGCTGATAGAGTTCTTTTAATCTGAAGAGGCTAGCGATCTCCTCGCTCGAAAAACCAACGTGCTCGAGATTCCGAACTTCCGTTACAGTTAGGAGCTGCTCTCGTATTTCCATAGTTGTCCTCCTGATGACTTTGAGCCATCTGTTTCAGACTGGATACTTGTCGCGCATATATCCAGGCTCGAACCTTCGTAATTCACTCGTGTCTCATCTTAGATGTGTGATGGCTGTCTGTATTGATCCGATGCTAACCTGATCGGTTCGCATTCTACAAACGAGCAATGTCATATCCTGCGCTCTCCGTGGCCATTCACTTCTTCATGCAAAAGTATAGAAGAATACGTAGGAGAAATCAGCGTACATCAGTTCACATGTCACTTCAATTTGATTCACTTTTTGGGGGAGGTACCTGGAGAGCTTGAGCAAGATGATCGGATTCCGACTGGAGGGCCATCGTCTCCCCAATTTTCATGCGCCGTAAAGAGCGCACATATGCAGAAAATCTACTATGATAGTGGGAGAAAATTGAAAGGGTTGATCGATGTCGCCTGGCCTCGATCTGATTAACCCCAGACAGGCGTTGACCAGCTTGGAGAGCACATCCGACGATCATTCGTAGAACGCTTTTCCCCTGGGGAAGTCATCATCCATTGAA
>WNGE01018219.1_pt1 | contig 15303 bp, 8 predicted proteins | sample 5400651 | NCBI WGS metagenome assembly WNGE01 (sample SAMN13153370, study PRJNA577476) | soil metagenome | isolation source: 60 cm soil or saprolite under grassland replicate 2 | place: USA:California | collected 2016-06-15 | reverse complement strand
CATGGCGCAACGTTATGGATTCACCGCGACTCCGGCGAACCAGGGCGGCAACGACTATGCCGAAGGCGGCGCGCGCGTATCGCAGCTGCCGGGCGTGCCGAACACGCCGCCGACGGGAACGGCAACGCCGGTCACTACACAAGTGCAAACCTTTCTCAGCAAAGGCGCGGTCAATTCCGGCGCGCTGTACTCGGTATGGGCGGGTGCGAACGACGTCTTCTTCCAGCTTGGCCTCGCGGCGGCCGGAGCCGCAACGTCTGCGCAGGTCCAGGCGAATCTGGCGACTGCGGCGACGCAGCTTGTGCAGCAGGTCGGTCAATTGAACGCTGCGGGTGCGCGGTACATCATCGTTTGGAATGTGCCGGACATCGGAAAGACGCCGTTCGGCGTCGGGTCGGGACAGGGCGGGACGATCACCGCGCTGTCGAGTTTTTTCAACAGCACCTTAAGCGCCGGACTCGATTCGCTGCACGTCGATGTCATCCGACTCAACGCCTTTGCCCTGATCGACGAGGTCGTCGCCAATCCCGGGGCGTTCGGCTTTACGAACGCGACGACGCCGGCCTGTACGACGCCGAGCTCGCTCATCTGCACCTCGGCAACGCTCGTCGCACCGGATGCGGCACAGACCCACGTTTTCGCCGACGGTGTGCACCCGACCACCGGTGGACATAAGGTGCTCGCTGATTACGCAGCATCGGTGATCGAGGCGCCGCAGAAGATCAGCCTGCTCGCCGAAGCACCGCTCCAGGTCGAGCAGGCGACCTTCCGCGCGGTCGACGGACGCATGATGTCGGCCGCCGGCGCGCCGCGCGCACAGAACAAGTTCGAAGCGTATGCGATTTACGACTACGGGAATTACGATCGCAGCAGCGACTTCGGCGGCGGCGACAGTCAGGCTCACTCGGTCGTGCTCGGCGGCGACATGAAGCTCTCCGACCGGCTGCTCGCGGGCATCGCCTTCGGCTACACCGAAGACAAGTCATCGCTCGGCAACAACGGCGGGGGCTTTAAGCTGGACGAGGCGACGCTGACAGCGTACGGCGTCTGGGTCAACGGGCCCTGGTACGTCGGCGGAAGCGTGGGCGGGGGCGATCTCGACTTCCGCGATATTCGCCGCACGATCACGCTGGGCGGCGGCAGCCGGACCGAAAGCGGGTCCACGCGCGGCACGCATCTCATGGGCCGCGTCCTCGGCGGATACTGGTTCAACTACGGCAACTGGGTTCACGGGCCGTTCGCGCGGCTGACCTACCAGGAAGCGAAGGTGTACGCGTGGTCGGAAACGGGTACGAGCAGCACCGCGATGTCCTTCGGGCATCAGAAGCGCGACTCGCTCGTGTCGAGCCTCGGCTGGCAAGCCAACGGTAATCTCGGCTGGCTGCGGCCGTATGCGCGCGTGACCTGGGAGAAGGACTACGACAACGACGACCGCATCGTCCGCGCCGGTCTGGTGTCAACCGGCGGAGTCGGTTTCGGTCTCCCCGCGCTGAGACCCGACGACAATTACGCCTTGTTCGACATCGGCGCCAGCGGCGAGCTCGGCAACAGCAAAGTCACCGGGTTCATCAGCGTCAATGCCACAGCGGGCAAGAACGACGGCAATTATCAGGCGGTCACGGTCGGCGTCCGCGTCCCGCTGTAGCAACGGCTTCGCGTTCCCGCACCCCGGGCCGCTCCTGCGGCCCTGTCCTTTGGTCGGCGACGATTCGAAGCGGAACTGCGCGGGCTCTAGGGATCGCCGCGCGGCTTGCGCGGCGCATTCGCGAACGCGCGATCGTAGATCGCCCGCGGCAGGAGCCGGAGGAGCCGACCGGCCCAGCGCATCTGCCACGGCAAGACATAGAAGCGCCGTCCCGAGGCGATCGCGCGAACGATCTGCCACGCCGCGCGGTCGGCAGAAAGCAGGAATGGCATCCGATACGGGTTGTTCGCGGTCATCGGCGTGGCCACGTAGCCCGGACAGATCGTGATCACTTCGATGCCGCTGCCCACCGTCTCGACCCGCAGGCCTTCGAGATAATTGATCGCGGCGGCCTTCGACGCCGAGTACGCGCCGGCGCCGGGCAAGCCACGAAAGCCGGCTACGCTTGCCATCCCGACCAGCTTGCCGGCCCGGGCCGCACGCATCGCGGGCAGAAACGGCTGGAACGTATGCAGCATGCCCAGCACATTGGTGTCGAACGTCGCGCGAAAATCTGCGTTGTCCCCGGCGTATTCGGTCAGCGTTCCGCGTGAGATGCCCGCATTGGCGATGACGACATCGGCGGCGCCGTGCCTTGTGGTGAAGTCCATTGCGGCCGAACGCAGCGCGGATTCATCGCGGACATCGCCAGCATATATCTCGGGTGTCAGGGGGCGCAGCGTCGCCGCGAATGCGGCAAGCGCATCGGCGCGCCGCGCGAACAAACCGAGTTGCGCGCCTTCCCGAGCGTATTGCCGCGCAAGCGCGGCACCGATGCCGGAGGACGCGCCGGTCAGGAAGACTTTCACGCGCGGTGCGCTGCACCGTCCTGCTGGCGCGACCCGAAAGCGATCAGGACTTCGCCCGCTCGGCGCGAGCCTTGGCAATCAACGCGTCGACGACGGCGGGCACCGCGGCGTGCTCGATGCGCCCGGTCACGAATTTGCCGTCGACGACCATGATCGGCACCGACTGGATGTTGTAGGCATTCGCCTGCGCCTTGGCGCGGTTGAATTTGCTGTTCACCGTAAACGAGGCATATACCTCCGCCACGCGGGTCCGGTCGAGGCCGTGGCTCGCCGCCCAATCAAAAAACGCCTTGTCCTGATACAAAGGCACGCCGTTGTCGTGCACCGCTTTGAAAACCTCGGGTGAAAGACGCGCCTCATCACCCATGGCATCGAGCGTGTAGTAGATCCTGGCGAGCCATACGAGAAGAACTCGATGACCTCGATTTTCTTGCCCGTTTCCACTGGCTGCGAATTTTTGAGCCGCACATAATCCTTCCCCTCGACCAAGTCGGCCGCGCCCGCCGCGGTCACGGCGAACCATGCAAGCGCGCCCAGAAAATGCATCGCCAATCGCTTCATCAGTGCTCCTGAAAGCAGTTATGCCGAAAGTGGACCTTGGGCCGGTCGTCGACGTCAAAGTTCAATTCGCAGTTACGGCCCCTCATTGGTTTTTGATCACGGCGACGTCGAAGCCACGGCCGCCGAGCTCGGTCTTGACGCGGCCGAGCTCGTCGGTATTGTCGTAGGGCCCAAGCCGGACGCGGTAGCGCACCGTCTTGTCGGGCAACGACACGGCCTGGATCGACGCTTCCCAGCCTGACAGCGCCAGGCGCGCTTTCATGTTTTCGGCATCCGATGCGCTGGCGAAGGCGCCCGCCTGCAACCAATAGCGGTCGGCGGGTTTCGCCGCCTCGGTGGCCTTGCCCGCATCCGGGACCTTGTCGAAAGGCCTCTCCGCGCCCTTGTCGGCGGGGCGTCGATCAACGCCCGATTTGGGCTCTTCACCGCCGGGAAGGATCTTGTAAAAGTCGAAGCGCGGCTTGTCCGGCGTTGTTCCCTGAGCGCCAAGATCTCCCTTCGCGGCTCGCGCGGGCTCCTTCGCATTGCCGGGCGCCTGGAGCGGCGACGTGAGCCCGCTCTTGCCCAGGAAAAACGCGACCGCGGCAGCGATCGACAGGCCGAGCACCAGGCCGATGAAAATGCCGAGCAACGTGCCGCCGCGTCCGGCCTGCCTGGTTCGGGGCACGGCACGCGAGTGCCGCATCGGTTGTCTGCGAAGCATTGGCAATCTTTTACATCTTCTCCGGAGCGCTCACGCCGAGCACGCCCAAGCCGTTGCGCACGACTTGGCCGGTCGCTACGACCAATGCAAGACGTGCGCGACGCAACACGGGATCGTCGACGAGAAATTGTTCCGCATTATAGTAGCTGTGAAATTGCGCTGCCAGTTCCTTCAGGTAGAACGTGATCAGATGCGGCGCAAGTTCGCGCGCAGCGACCGCGAGCTCGTCGGGAAAATCCGCCAGCCGGCGCAGCAGCGCCTGTTCGAAGGGACTCGTCAGCGGTGACAGATCGGCATCTTTCAGCATCGCGGCCGCCGTTGCCGGAGGTATCCCGGCCTTGTCGAGCACGCTGCACACGCGGGCATGGACGTATTGCACGTAATAAACCGGATTCTCCTCGCTCCGCGAGCGCGCGAGATCGACGTCGAAGGTAAGCTGCGAGTCCGCCTTGCGTATCAGGAGAAAAAAACGAACGGCGTCGCGACCGACCTCGTCGATCAGATCGCGCACCGTGACGTAGTCGCCGGCGCGCTTGCTGATCTTCATCTCCTCGCCACCCTTCATCACGGTGACCATCTGGTGCAGGACGTAGTCGGGATAGCCTTCCGGGATGCCGATGTCGAGCGCTTGCAGTCCCGCGCGTACGCGCACGATCGTGCTGTGGTGGTCGGCGCCCTGCTCGTTGACGACGCGCCCGAATCCGCGTTCCCACTTGGTCACGTGATACGCGATGTCCGGAACGAAGTACGTGAAGCTGCCGTCGGAGCGCCGCATGACTCGGTCCTTGTCATCGCCGTACTCGGTTGTCTTCAGCCACAGCGCGCCATCCTTCCCATAGGTCTTGCCGTTGTCGACGAGACGATCGACGACGGTTTGCACATTGCCGTCCGCGTACAGCGAGGATTCCAGATAGTAATGGTCGAAGCGCACGCCGAAGGCCGCCAGGTCCGAATCCTGCTCGCGCCGCAATGCGGCGACGGCGAAGCGCCGGATCGCGTCGAGGTCATTCGCAGCGTATTCGTCAGGATGCGCGGCACAGTACGCGGCCGCAATGTCGCGAATGTAATCCCCGCGATAGCCATCCTCGGGGAATGGAACGGCCGGATCGTAGGTCTGGCGCACGCGCGCCTGAACCGAAAGCGCGAGACTGGCGATCTGCGCCCCTGTATCGTTGTAATAGAATTCGCGGTGAACCTCCGCCCCCTGCCACTCAAGCAACGTCGCAATCGCGTCACCGACCGCGGCGCCGCGTCCATGACCCACGTGAAGGGGGCCGGTCGGATTTGCGGACACGAATTCGACCATCGCGCGACCGGACATCGCGGTCGCAGCGCGGCCATAGCAATCGGTTTGGTCGAGAATGCGGGTGACGACTGCCTGGCGCGCCGCCGGAGAAAGAAACAGGTTGATGAAACCGGCACCGGCGACTTCGACGCGCTCGAGCCAGGGTGAGGGTCCCATTGCTGCCGCGACCGCGGCGGCGAGCTCGCGCGGATTGCGCTTGAGCGTCTTGCCGAGCTGCAACGCGGCGTTGCTCGCGTAGTCGCCGTGCTGCGCCTGTTTGGAACGCTCGAGCGACAATTGCGGAACCGGTTGACCCGGCGCAATGCACGCTATCGCCGCATGCAGGCAAGCGGCGAGTTCGGAGCGGGGATCGATCAAGGCGGCGCAGTCGTTGCGGGAGCGATGGCAAACTTTTTAATTATAGCTTGAGTGCTTGCACCTTCACCGTGCTGCAGTCATGCAAACGCGAGCGGATCGACATCGATTACCCAGCGAACGCGTTGGTGGCGCATCCGTTCGAGCAGCGCCCTCCAGCGCGGCAGGAATGCATGTAACGCCGACCGCTCGGAGCTCTGGACCAGAACCTGCCCGCGCTCCAACCCTGCGCGCCGCGCGAGCCCCGCTGGCACCGGCGAATATACTTCGCAGCGAAGCTCGCTTGCCGCGAGCAACGCGCGGCCATGCGCAACCGCCCGCTCGAGGAATGCAGTGACCGCCTCGCGTCTTGGCGCTTCGGCAGACAGGAGCGCCAGGTGGGCAAAGGGCGGCAGGTCGAGGCGCTCACGCTCGGCGAGCAGAGTCTCGGCGAAACCATCGTAATCATGGCCGACGAGCGCTACATAAAGCGGATGGTCCGGAAAGTCGGTCTGCACCACGACCTCGCCCGCCATGATGCCTCGCCCAGCGCGCCCGGCCACCTGCTCGAGCAGCGCAAACAGCCGCTCCGTCGCGCGGAAGTCGGCGCTGTAGAGCGCATTGTCGGCGCCGAGCACGCCGACCAGGGTGAGGCGCGGGAAATCGTGTCCCTTCGCGAGCATCTGCGTTCCGACCAGGATATCGACTTCGCCCGCCGCTATGGCGCGCCGCATCGTCGCAAACATGCCTTTCCGGCGCGTGCTGTCGCGGTCGACCCGCATTACTCGTGCGCTGGGATAGAGTTCCGCCAGCGCGCGCTCAAGCCGTTGTGTACCGAAGCCAAGCGGCAGGAGATCCTGGTTGCCGCACGCCGGGCACGCCGCTGGCAGCCCCTCGGTGTATCCGCAATGGTGGCAGCGCAGCGCTCCGGCGTCGCGGTGCACGACGAGTCTCGCCGTGCACCGCCGACACATCGCCTTCCACGCGCACGCAACGCAAAGGAGCGATGGCGCGAAGCCGCGTCGGTTGATGAAGAGCAGCGTCTGCTCGCCGCGCGCTACGCGGTCGGCGATCGCCTGGCGGAGCGGCGCTCCGAGTCCTTCGCGGCTGTCGGCTGCGCGATTCGCAACGAGGCGCACTGCTGGCAATACCGACCGTGTGATCGCGCGCTGTGGGAGCTTGAGCCAGCGATAGCGGCGGCGGCGCGCGTGTGCGTAACTTTCCAGCGACGGCGTTGCGCTGCCGAGAATCACCGGTACGTCGCGGAGCCGCGCGCGATAGATTGCGACGTCGCGCGCGTGATACCGCACACCGTCCTGTTGCTTGAACGAGACATCGTGCTCCTCATCGACGACGATGAGCCCGAGCCGTGGCAACGGCGTATAAACGGCGAGCCGCGTGCCCACCACAAGCTGCGCGTCACCTCGCGCCGCAGCGAGCCAGCGGGAAAGCCGCGCTGCAGATGAAAGTCCGCTGTGGACCACGGCTAAGCTAACGCCCGGCAGCGCGCTGGCGATGCGCTGCTCGAGTTGCGGCGTCAGGTTGATTTCCGGCACGAGCAGAAGCGCCTGCCGGCCCGCGGCGATGGCGCGCGCGACGGCGGCAAAATAGACCTCGGTCTTGCCGCTCCCGGTGACACCTTGCAGGAGCGAGGGAGCGAACCGGTCCATCGGCGTCGTCGCCTCGATGACCGCGGCTTTCTGCGCGACATTGAGAACGATGCTCCCGGGGGCTATTCCCTCCTGTTCGGGCACGGGCTCGACCAACCGCTGCTTGCGCCAAACGCCGAAAGTCCGCCAGGCCTGGGCGCCGAAGCGGCGAAGCTCGTCGGTAGCAGCGCCTTCGGGTGCGGAGAGAACGCTTTGCAGGCGCAGCAGCGAGCGTGTGTCCGCATGCCGCGCGAGCGCAGCATGCCCGCCTGCAGTGAGGCGATAACGCTCTGCCAGCGGCGTGCGCGCCCTCGCCGCTGAACCTAGTGGTGGCAGTAGCTGTGCGAAGCATTGGCCGATCGGTTGTTGATAGTATTCACTCACAAACTGCGCCAACTCGCACAAGTCTGCGGGCAATGGTGGCAGCGCCGTCACGATTTCGTCGACTGGCGCCACGCGCTCGGGGGCAATATCCGTCGCCTCGACCCGATCGACCGCAATCCCGAGCAATCGCCGCCGTCCGAGCCGGACGCGAAGCACGCTTCCCCTCTGGATTTCGAGGCCAGAAGGCGACCAGTAGTCGAAGAGCTGGTCGGCCGCGACCGGCAAAGCTACGCGAACGATGGCCACGGAATCGGATCCACTGCCTCTGCGTCTAGCCGCATTGCGGTGAGTGAAACGGATGCGCGACTGTGCTATCGCGAATCTTGATAGCTAGCACCAGCACTAACTCCCAAGTCATTCTTTTTCCAGTGCTCCGCTCATCGCGAGTCGAAATGTGGATAAATTTGTGCGTAAGTAAATGCTGCATTGCACGGCTTTGGTGCCATACCGCACACTAAGTTCGTCATGTCGCCGGCCAAAATTAATTAATATCACATATGAATCATATAGTTGGGTTGCAGACGTGGCGTCGCCTCATTCGTCCTACTGGGAAGCGACCCCGCAATCTCCGGTGTGCATAAGTAGGGCGCGGGAGAGCAGGTTTTAGGATTTTGTCAAGCCCCCGCGAAGCCAGGCGCGGCGCGGTTTTCCGCCGATTTTCCCTCAGCGAGCGCCGCCGATGCGCGCCCGCTGTGCTCGCGAATACGCGTGCACGCAAGTCACCAACGTAGCGATGTTTTCAGGCGGTGTCTGCGGAAGAACGCCATGGCCCAGGTTGAAAATGTGGCCCGGCCCCGGTCCAGCCGCGTCGAGGACCACGCGCGCTTCGCTTTCGATCGCTGCTGGCATTGTCAGCAGGACCTGGGGATCGAGGTTGCCCTGCAGGGCGACGCGGGAGCCAACCGTCGCGCGGGCGCTGGCCATGTCGGTGGTCCAATCGAGGCCGACGGCGTCGCAACCGGATCCGGCTATGCGCTCGAGCCATTGGCCGCCGCCCTTGGTGAAGACGATCGTCGGCACCTTCGCCCTGCATTCCTGGTGCAGGCCCATGAGCACGCGCTCGATGTACGCAAGCGAGAACCGCGCGTACGCTTCGGCGGCAAGGAGCCCACCCCAAGTGTCGAAAATCATCGCGTCCACGTTGACCGCGAGCACCCGGTGCAGGAGATCCGGCCGCGCGTACAGCAGACGACGCGTCCGCGTGAAGTCGACGCTGCCGCCGCCGTCGATCATGTAGCAGGCGAGCGTGAACGGGCTTCCGGCGAAGCCTAGCAACGGCAGCTTGCCGTCGAGCGCGCGCTTGATCTCGGCAACCGCATCGAAGACGTAATGCAAGCGGGCCTGATCGGGCGCTTCGAGGCGCGCGATTGCAGTTTCGTCGGCGAGCGGGTGCTCGAAGCGCGGGCCTTCGCCTTCGGTGAACGATAGCCCCAGGCCCATCGCATCAGGCACGGTAAGAATATCCGAGAAGAGAATGGCCGCATCGAGCGGATAGCGCGCAAGCGGCTGCAGCGTTACTTCGGTCGCGAGCGCGGGATTTGCACACAGCTTCATGAAGCTTCCCGCCCGGGCGCGCGTCGCGTTGTACTCGGGCAGGTAACGCCCCGCCTGTCGCATCAACCAGATCGGTACGTAATCGGTGGGTTCGCGGCGGAGCGCCCGCAGGAACGTGTCGTTGCGCGGTCGGATCATCGCGGTACCTGCGTTCCGGGACTGTGTCGGCCGGCAGACCGGGCACGTGGCATCGATGACTCAATGGGCCGGAAGCAAGCGTCGCCCGCACAATCGCTCCAGGATGGCGAGCGGCGAGCTTTCGGGATCGTAGAGCGCCGTGACGGGCAGATGGATGGTTTGCTCGAGCATGTATTGCCCGGATACCGCCGCGTGCATGACCTGATCCGAAAAGCACAGCCATGTCGCTCCGGGAGGAAAGCGAACCGTCTGCTGCGGGCAATCTCTCTGGTAGCCGAGATCGGCCTTGGCTTTGTCGTGCATACCGAGCATCAGGTGATCGTACTCGCTGCGGATTCCCTTGGTCACGTGCAATAACGCCAGCAACGCAGGCGTTCCCAGAAGTTGGCGGCGAATCTGCGGGAGGAATTTCTGGGCCATCGCCGCGTATTCTTCACCGACGCGCCACACGCGATCCTCGACCGGGTTGACGTTCGAGAACACGCGCAGAATCCGTTCGCCGCGATTCGGCCGTGATGGAAAGGCGTCGATGTGCAGCCGCGAATCGTCCTTGCGCCAGGATAAAGTGCGTCCGACGGCGGGTTGCGGGCGAAAGCTCGTGCGCGCGCGCTTCACGTACGGCGCGTAGCGCGGGAACAGCCCCGTCACCAGCTCCCCGGCGCGTTCCGCGAATCGGGCGATCATGTGCGCCAAAGCGGCAAGGCTTTCGGGGTCGCCGCGCGCGCCTTTCAGGACGTTCCCTTCCAGGCTGATGTTCTTCGCACGATCGTTGGACCAGGCTGGCGACAGGAAACGGCGCTCATCGCGCGACAGCTCGAACGCCAGATGCGGCAACAGCAGAACGCCTCCGCCTTCGAGCGTACGGATCGCCGTCTGCTGCTCTTCGGGCGCGTTCGGCCGCCAGCTTGCCAGATCCAGCGAAACGATTGGGGTCATGGGCCGAACGGCGCGCTGCGGAATCGCGACCAGGCTCGGACTAAGGAACCTAACCTGCGCGGCTATTCCGCGTTGTTGCGCTAGCGAGGCAGCTCCGAGCTGCCCACGAGAAATTCGTCGACCGCGCGCGCGCACTGGCGGCCTTCGCGGATCGCCCACACGATCAGCGACTGGCCGCGCCGCGTATCGCCGGCCGCGAATACCTTTGGCACCGATGTCTGGTAGCTCTCGGTGTCGGCGGCGACATTGCCCCGGGCATCGTATTTGACGCCGAGCTCGTCGAGCATGCCTTCGTGCACCGGGTGCAGATAGCCCATGGCGAGCAATACGAGATCGGCCTTGAGCGCGAACTCGCTTCCCGGCACGTCGTACAGCTTGCCGTCCTTCCAATCGACGCGGCAGGCCGAGAGTGCCTTCACCTTGCCGCCCTCGCCCTCGAAGGCCTTCGTCTGCACCGCCCAGTCGCGCTGGCAACCTTCCTCGTGGGAGGTCGACGTGCGCAGCTTCATTGGCCAATAGGGCCACACCAGCGGCTTGTTCTCGTGCTCAGGTGGCTGGGCCAGCAGCTCGAATTGCACGATCGACGCCGCACCCTGACGGTTCGACGTGCCGACGCAGTCCGACCCGGTGTCGCCACCGCCGATGACGACGACGTGCTTGCCGTGCGCCGTGAGCGGCGGGACGTCCGCGTCGCCAGCGACGCGGTGGTTTTGGAGGGGCAGGAAATCCATCGCGAAGCAGATGCCGTCGAGCTCGCGCCCGGGCACCTCCAGATCGCGCGCATGCTCCGATCCCGCGGTGATCGCAATCGCATCGAAGTCGTGAAGCAGCTCGAGCGCCGACACGCCGTCCTCGCCCTGGCCGCCGACGTGCACGCCGACCCGGAATTCGACGCCCTCGGCTCGCATCTGCTCGACGCGCCGATCGATGTGATACTTCTCCATCTTGAAGTCCGGTATGCCGTATCGCAGCAGCCCGCCGATGCGGTCATTCTTTTCGAACAGGACGATATCGTGACCGGCTCGAGCGAGTTGCTGCGCACAGGCCATGCCCGCGGGACCCGAGCCGACGACCGCGACGCGCTTCCCGGTCCTCGCCACCGGCGGCTGCGGAACGACCCAGCCCTCTTCCCAGCCGCGGTCGATGATGAAGTGCTCGATCGACTTGATGCCGACCGGATCGTCGTTGATATTGAGCGTGCATGCCGCTTCGCACGGCGCGGGACACACGCGGCCGGTGAATTCCGGAAAATTGTTGGTCGAGTGCAGGACGTCGAGCGCCTGACGCCACTGATGCCGGTAGACCAGATCGTTCCAGTCGGGAATGATGTTGTGGATCGGGCAACCCGACTGGCAAAACGGGATGCCGCAATCCATGCAGCGTGCGCCCTGCTTCGCCGCGTCGTCATCCTTGAGCGTCAGAATGAACTCGCGATAGTTGCGCACGCGCTCCTCGACCGGCAGCGCAACTTCCCGGATACGCTCGAGCTCCATGAAGCCGGTGATCTTGCCCATCGCGCGGCCTTTATTCCGAAATGCCGCGCCGAAGGCGCGCGCCATGCTCCTCTTTTCCAGAGGGAAAGGCGTTAGGGGTAAGGGCCCAGGGACACGGCCTGGAAGCAAGCATGCGCATATATATCACGCAGCCTCTTTCTGCCTGCGCGCGATCGCCTTGTCCGTCTTGAGCTTCGCGGCGTACTGTTCGCCAAGCGCGCGCCGGTACTCATGGGGAAAGACCTTGACGAACCGGCCGCGCGCTGTTTCCCAATGGTCGAGTATCGCCAGCGCGCGCGTGCTGCCCGTGAAGCGCAAGTGCCGCTCGATCAAGTCGCGCAGGAGCAGTTCGTCGGGCTGCTCCGCGTGGACCAGGCGCCCCTTTCCCGCTGCCGCTAGCTCCAACTCGACCACTGCCTGCTCCGCCTCCGGCAAGACCCGCTCCAGCGTCACCATCGAAGCATTGCAGCGCTCGGCGAATTTTCCATCCTCGTCGTAGACATAGGCGATGCCGCCACTCATGCCGGCGGCGAAATTGCGCCCGGTACGGCCGATCACGACGACGGTGCCGCCGGTCATGTATTCGCAGCCGTGGTCGCCGGTGCCTTCGACGACGGCGGCGGCGCCGGAATTACGGACGCAGAAGCGCTCGCCGGCGACGCCGCGAAAGTACGCTTCGCCGGCGATCGCCCCGTACATCACCGTATTCCCGATGACGATGTTCTCTTCGGGTGTCGCGGGCGACTCGGGGTCGGGATAGACGACCACTCGGCCGCCCGAGAGACCCTTGCCGACGTAGTCGTTGGTCGCACCCTGCAGCTCGAAGGTCACGCCACGGGCGAGAAACGCAGCAAAACTCTGGCCCGCAGTGCCGGTGAAGGCAACGTGCAGCGTGTCCTCGGGCAAGCCTTCGTGCCCATAGCGGCGGGCGATCGTGCCCGAGAGCATCGCACCGACCGAGCGATGCGCGTTGCGGATCCGATATTCGAGGCGCATCGCCTTCTTGTGCTCGATCGCCGCTGCAGCGTCGGCGATCAGGCGATGGTCCAAGGCGCGTTCCAAACCATGATTCTGAAGCTCGCAGTTGTGCCGCGCCACAGTCGCGGGCATCCTCGGCTGATAGAAGATGCGCGAGAAATCGAGCCCGCGCGCCTTCCAGTGGTCCAGCCCCTCGCGCATGTCGAGCAGGTCAGAACGGCCGATCAGCTCGTTGAAACGCCGAATGCCCAGCTTCGCCATGATTTCGCGCACTTCTTCGGCGACGAAGAAGAAATAGTTGACGACATGCTCGGGTGCTCCGGTGAACTTCTTGCGCAGCTCCGGATCCTGCGTCGCGATTCCGACCGGACAGGTGTTCAGATGACACTTGCGCATCATGATGCAGCCTTCGACCACCAGCGGCGCCGTCGCGAAGCCGAATTCGTCGGCGCCGAGCATCGCACCGATCGCTACGTCGCGTCCCGTCTTCATCTGGCCGTCGACCTGCACCGCAATGCGCCCGCGCAGCCGGTTCAGCACCAGTGTCTGCTGCGTTTCGGCGAGTCCCAGCTCCCACGGAGTCCCGGCGTGCTTGATGGACGATTCGGGCGACGCGCCGGTGCCGCCATCGTGACCTGCGATCGTCACATGGTCCGACTTGGCCTTGGCCACGCCGGCGGCGACCGTGCCGACGCCGACTTCGGAAACCAGTTTCACGCTGATCGACGCCAGCGGATTCGCGTTCTTCAAGTCGTGAATCAGCTGCGCGAGGTCTTCGATCGAGTAGATGTCGTGATGCGGCGGCGGCGAGATCAGCCCGACTCCGGGAACCGAGAAGCGGAGTCGCGCGATGTATTCCGAAACCTTGTGGCCGGGCAGCTGGCCGCCTTCGCCGGGCTTGGCACCTTGTGCCATCTTGATCTGCAGCTGGTCGGCGTTGACGAGGTACTCGGCGGTCACGCCGAAGCGGGCGGAGGCGACCTGCTTGATCTTGGAGCGCAGCGAATCGCCTTCCTTGAGCGGAATGTCGGCAACGACGCTATCGATCCGTGACATCAAGGTCTCGCCCTTGCGGATCAGCGGGTAGCGGCGCGCGTCCTCGCCTCCCTCGCCGGTATTCGACTTGCCGCCGATGCGGTTCATCGCCACCGCAAGCGTCGTGTGCGCCTCGGTCGAGATCGATCCCAGGCTCATCGCGCCGGTCGCGAAGCGCTTGACGATCTCCGCCGCGGGCTCGACCTCGTCGAGCGGCACCGGTTCCGGCGCGAACTTGAACTCGAACAACCCGCGCAGCGTCATCAGCCGCTTGCCCTGCTCGTTGACGAGCCGCGCATAGTCGCGATAAGTGGCGTAGCTCCCCGCGCGCGTCGCATGCTGGAGCTTCGCGATCGAGTCAGGCGTCCACATGTGCTCCTCGCCGCGAACTCGATATTGATACTCGCCGCCCGGATCGAGCGCATCGCGCAGCAGGGGGTTGTCGCCGAATGCGAGCTCGTGCAGCCGAAACGCTTCCTCCGCGACCTCGAACAGGCCGATGCCCTCGATGTTGCTCGCCGTCCCGGTGAAGTACTTTTCGATGAACGCGGAGTTCAGACCGACCGCCTCGAAGATCTGCGCACCGCAATAGGATTGATAGGTCGAGATGCCCATCTTGGACATGACCTTGTACAAGCCTTTGCAGATCGCCTTGACGTAACGCTTGGCCGATTCCTCCGGCGACACATCGGGCACATACTCGTGCAGCTCGCCCAGCGACTCGAGCGCCAGGTACGGGTGGATCGCCTCCGCGCCGTACCCGGCGAGCAGCGCGAACTGATGCACCTCGCGTGCCGAACCCGTCTCCACGACCAGCCCGGTGCTGGTGCGCAGACCCTTGCGCACCAGGTGCTGGTGTACCGCCGCGGTGGCGAGCAACGCCGGAATCGGCATCAACTCCGCCGAAACCTTGCGGTCGGAGATGATCAGGATGTTATAGCCGAGCTTGATCGCGTCCTCGGCGTGCGCGCAAAGGCTCGCGAGTGCAGCCTCCATGCCCGCGGCGCCCCACGCCGCCGGATAACAGATATCGAGCTCGCGTGAACGATACGCTCCGCCGGTGAATAGATCGATATGCCGGATCTTTTCCATCTCTTCGGCGGTGAGAATCGGTTTTTCCGCCTCCAACCGCATCGGCGGATCGGTCTCCTCGGCGTCTAGGTCGACCGCGAGCAGGTTCGGCCGCGGGCCGATGAAGGTCACCAGCGACATGACGAGTTCCTCGCGGATCGGGTCGATCGGCGGGTTCGTGACCTGCGCGAAGAGCTGCTTGAAGTAGTTGTAAAGGACCTTGGGGCGGTTCGACAGCACAGGCAGCGCCGCGTCGTTGCCCATCGAGCCGACCGCTTCCTCGCCGTTCTGCGCCATCGGGGCGAGGATGATCTTGAGATCCTCCTGGCTGTAACCAAAGGCCTGCTGCCGGTCGAGCAGCGGCACGGGCGACTTCTGCGGCGGTGCCGGACCGGGCAGAGAGTCGAGCGCGATGCGCGAACGGTCGATCCACGCGCGATACGGCTTGGCTGTCGCCAGCGTGCGCTTCAGCTCGGCGTCATCGATGATTCGGCCCTGCTCGGTGTCGACGAGCAGCATCTTGCCCGGCTGCAAGCGCCATTTCCTGATCACCTTGCGTTCGGGAATGTCGAGCACTCCGACCTCGGAGGCCATGATCACGTAATCGTCGTCGGTGACGATGTATCGCGCCGGCCGGAGGCCGTTGCGGTCGAGCGTGGCGCCGATCTG
>WNGE01010577.1_pt1 | contig 15304 bp, 22 predicted proteins | sample 5400651 | NCBI WGS metagenome assembly WNGE01 (sample SAMN13153370, study PRJNA577476) | soil metagenome | isolation source: 60 cm soil or saprolite under grassland replicate 2 | place: USA:California | collected 2016-06-15 | reverse complement strand
CGTGGTCGGCCCAGCCCTTCGTGGACTTGACGACCTCGGCGGTGACGGCGGCGAACCCGACGACGCCGGCGGCGGCGATGGTGCCCACGGCGGCGCGGAAGAACCCGCCGAACGCTTTGAAGCCGACCGACGCCCTGCCCACGGACCGGTGGAGGTGGTCGACCTCGCCGCGCGCCTTCTTCAGGCCCGGCGCGGACCGGTCCTTCGAGGTCACGACAATTTCTACCTCATTGGCCAAACTGCTCATTCACCTCCTTCGGCCTTCCCATCGCCTCGATCCGCTGGAGCTTGAGCAGCTCCACGTCCTCGCCGAGCAGCTCGCTCGGCAGGCAGCCGAACCGTTCGCAGGAGCCGAGCAGCCAGCGTGTGTAGCTCAGTTCATCGGGCTCGGCGACGACGTTTCCATTGGGATCGACTGCTCCAGGGACTTCCCGCCATCTGATGATTTGTTCACTAAAAAATCCGGTACCTGCGACAGCGCCGCGATCCAGGCCGAGACGATCTGCATGACGAAGTCGATGTCCTGGCTTTTGAGGCCGTCGGCAGTCGCTGGGACCGGGGAGCCGTCCTCGTTCTCCAGGTTCCAGCTCACCAGCGCGTCTGCGAAACCGGTGAACAGCCGGTCAACCTTCGCGGCGTCCTCTGCTGTGATGTTCTTGGTATCGACCTCCTTGAGCTCGATCAGCTCCAGGAAGACACCGAGCGGCACCGACTGGGCCCGGACGACGAGGCCCTGCATTTCCTCATCTCCGAACCGGAGCCGGTAGACCTTCCTTTGGCGGACGTAGCCCATATCAGTAACCCGGCGTGACCGCTGGGAAGACCACGGACCAGAAGACGAGCGCACCCACGGCGGCGAGAACCGCGAGGCAGATGGCGATGGCGAGCCACGCGCGGCGCTGCGGGTGCCGCCGCACCGGCCGCGACCGTCCCCGCCACCGGTCGACCCCTTCCTGGTAGTGCCGCATGCCCTTCTCCTCTCACGCCCAGGTGGGGACGGTGCCGTTGCCGAGCACGCCTGGCGCCTTCCAGGTCAGCTCGCCCTTTTCCCCGCGGTTGATCGCGTAGTCGGTGTAGAGCACTTCCGGCGCGAGCGTCTTCCCGCCGATGGTGAGCGTCGTGGTGCGCTGCACGCTCGAGCTGGGCACGGTCTTGAAGACGTCGTGGCTGAGGTTGACGTCCGGGTTGAAGACGCCGCTCAGGTTGACGGAGAAGTCCGCCAGCAGCAGCAGCCGTTCCATCGCGGACTTGTCGACGCCGGTGACCTCCTGCACGTCCCGGGGGGTGGCGAAATCGAAGCTGGTGATGTCGTTTCTGATGTCCCGCGCGACCCCGCCGGCGTCGTCGACGCTGAGCGTGGTCCACGCGAGCCCTGACTGCTTCGGCACAGCTATCCCCTTTCCTGCCTGTCCCTGACGTTGTCCAGGGACGCCTGCATGTCCTCCACCCAGTCCTCCGGCCGCTGGTGGACCCGCGCCGGGCCGTAGCCGCGCCAGTCCCCCATCCGCACGACCAGCAGCGGGTCGCGCTCCAGGGGGACCTGGTGGGCGGCGAAGCAGCGCTGGCCCGCCTCGAACACGAACACCGCGGCGGTGCCCTCGCGGTGCTCGGTGAACCGCCGGCCGCTGGCGGAGCGGATGTAGCGGGCCTGCGCGGCGCCCAGCTCCGTGCTCTCGTTGACGACGGTCTTCCACCCGTCCCGCCAGTTGGGGCAGCCGACCTCCTCGCACGTCGCGGGCCGCCAGTGCGTCGCCAGCGGCGCCAGCGCCGAGTAGGTCTTGACGGCCCCCACCGGGAGCTGCGGCTCGACCCGGAACGGCTCCATCAGAACGTCACCGCGACGGGGTTCTTGGCCACCACGACCGCGAAGGTCAGGCCGGAGAACACCCCGGTCGTGACGCAGCGGACCCACTGCTTGACGGGGTTGGTCGTGTTGGCGATCCGCTGGCTCCCCGGCGCCGCCGCGACGGCCGCGAACGCGCCGTTGGCGATGTCGGCGTAGGGGTCGCCGCCGCCGTTGTCGCTGGAGTGCTGGAGCTTGATCGTCGCCGAGCCGCTCGCGATGGCGAAGACCTGGAGGTACGCCTGCAACCCGAAGGCGGTGGACGCCGCGAGGTCCACGCCGGCGCCGTTGGTGGCCACGGACTCGGTCCGCTTCCCGGCGGTGAGCTGCGTGCCCCACTCGAGGCCGAATCCGTTCGCCTGCGCGGCCACTTTGAACGTGAGCGAGCCGTCTTCGTTGCGGGTCGCGTCGTAGCCGATCTGCTTGCCGACCAGGCACGCCGCGGCGTTGCCGAGCGTCGTGCCGCGGAAGTAGGCGACGATGACGTCAGCGGTCGGCAACGGTGACAGGGCCACGTGCGCCTGCGCGGCGTCGGGATTGAAGAACGCGGTGAACTCGAGGCCCCCGTCGCGCTTCCCGCCGAGCCGTTCGTAGCCGCTCTTGTCGATCGCGGTGACGTCCAGGGGGGCGTTCCCGCCGGCGACGCTCCCGATCGCGCCGATGTCGCCGGACAGGTCGTAGCCACCGCAGTAAAGCTGATCCCCAAGCCCCGACTGCTTCGGCACTTACACCGCCGCCCTTCGCTGCTTCCAGCGGCGGCCACCTTCGGCAGCCCAGGACCGACGGTTGCGCTGTTGCTCCGAGCGGGTAGCCCAGCGGCAGTTCTCAGGCTCGTAATTGCCCTCATTGTCGATGCGGTCCAGCGTCAGGCCAGATGGCGCCTCGCCCATGTCGGCCAGGAAGTTCGCGAAGTCGAGCCAGCGCTCACAGATGGTGATGCCTCGGCCGCCGTAGTAGGCGTAGGCGCGCTGGTTCAGATCGAAGCAGCGCTGCTTCATGCCCTTCCAGGCGATGTACGTCCGAGTGCCGTACATGCCGTGCTTGACGTGCGCCGCGCCATTCTTCCTAGCGTGCTCGGGGGTCTGGCGACGACCAAGCAGCGCCGCGCTGATCTTCGCGTTGTGCTCCGGGGTCCGAACGTACGGCATGACGGCTCCTAGGGACTCTGTGACCACAAGTCGTTACAAATCAGGGGCAAAGTGATGACCATGACTCTGTAGAGCCGCTTATCCTGCTCGAGGTACCCGGCATTGGCGGCGAGCGGGTCGCCGTGCTCGCCGAGCAGGTCCACGTTGCGGATGAGCCCGCCGAGCTGGAAGTCGCCCGTGTAGGCGGCCATGAGCACATCGACGGCGTCCAGGAGGTGCGTGTCGATCGCGTCCTGCGGGTCGGCGAGCATGTTGGTGTACACCCGGACCGACAGCTCCAGCCGGGCGCTCGTGGTGGCCAGCCCGGACCCGCTGGCGGGCCGGAGGCTCTGCACCCACACCGCGACGCTGAGGCCATTGCCGGGCGCGCTCTTCGGCTCGTGGGTGAGGACCCGCTCGAACTTCCCGGATGCCTTCGCGTGGCTGATGACCGCGGCCAGGATCGCGGCGGTGCCGAGGCTCATGACCGGCCGCCGCTGTTGAGCTCGGCGACTGCCCTGGTGAGTAGGTCCTGGATGAGGGTCATGTAGTTGCGGCGCAGCCACGTGCGGGTCAGCCGGTACATCCGGTAGCCTCGGAACCTGGTGGAGACGTTCCGCGTCGAGACGCCCTCCAGCCACGGCCCGTAGAGGACCTGCGGGTACTCCGCCTGGATGGTGCGGCCCTTCTTGAAGTCGAAGGTCTTGACCGCGCCCGCGTACGCGCCGGTCGGGTGCTTGGCCCGCCGCGCGACCCGTTCTTTGACCCGGTCCTCGCCGGCCTTGCCGACGAGCTGCTTGGCGTCCTCGAAGAACTGCCGGACGACCGGCCCGCCACGGCCCTCCAGGAACGCGCCGTGCTCGTCCAGGGTCAGCTCCGCCTTGATGCGGGTGACCATCAGACCGCCCGCGTTCTGACCTTGCGGCCGTAGGCGGCAACCACGTCGCGGCGCAGGTCGAACAGGCTCCGGCCGGTCCCCTCCCGCGCGTTGTCGCCCTCCCCGATGACCCGCGCGTAGCCACTGGTCTCCTGCTGGAGCTGGTTGATCGCCTCGGCAACGTTGAGGTCGCGGACCAGGGACGGGACCAGGTGCCGGGAGACCGCAGCACCATTACTGTGGGCGGCGAGGGTGGTGCCGAGCTGCCCGCGGTCCAGTTCCACCCCGGTCAGCGCGAAGATGTCGGCGCCGGAGCCGTGGGCGGCCAGGACGGTCCCGTCCCAGGCGCGCTCGACGGTCAGGTTGTTGCCGGCGACGTCCACGACGAGCATCCGTTCGCTGCCGACCAGCAGGACTTGTTCGACCGCGAACGCCGTGCCGTCGGTGACCTGCACCATGACGTCGCCCGCGGAGGCGGCCAGCGCGTTGCCGGTGTTCTGCGCGGAGTCGACCATCGTCTTGGCGGTGACGACGACCCGTTCGCTGTCGATGCGGAGGATGTCACCGACGCCGATCCGGGCGGTCGTCCAGGTCGCCGTGGCGGTCGCCGACTGGCTGGCGGCGAGGCTGGTGGTGAGCGTCCCGACCGGCTCCTCATCGGCGGAGTGCCCGTAGACGCCGGTGATGGCGATGGCGCGCTGGTAGGTGGCGCCCGGCGCGAACGCCGAGCTCGACGCGAGGTCGATCTCGACGTGGGTGTAGGGCGGCCCCGAGTTGGCGGGCTCGAGGAAGTAGTCGGTGGGGGGGATGGTGACGCCGCCGGCGACGAGGGCGGTGACGCTGATCAGCTCGTCGGCGTCCAGCCACAGCCGCCACGGGCGGGCGCGCTGGTCATTGGGCCAGGGGAAGTAGCGGGTCCCGGTCCACGGGTAGAAGCGGCGGTGGGTGAGCGCGTCGATGGCCTCGGCTCCCGAGCCGATCGCGCGGTCCACTTGGGCGTTGTTGCGGGCAGTCTCTGCAACGTCCAACGCGGCCTTGACCTGTTCGCGCGAGGCGTACCAGATTCTCGCCACCGGGTTCCCCTACTGCTGCCGGAGGCGTCGGAGCATCTCCGGGGAGACCGGCACCGGCTGGAGGCCGTTGGACCCGATGGCCTCCGCCCGGACGACGGGGGCGCCGAGCCGCCACAGCGCGACCAGGTCCCCGCGGACCCACACCGGGTCGTCGCGGGCCGGGTCGTCAGAGATGGCCAGGGCCCGGACGCCACCGTCCTCGGCCTCGTCCAGCTCGACGAGCTCGCCGGTGACGGTCTGGTTCTGGACCGTGGTCAGCGTGATCCGGTCGCCGACCTTCGCCCGCAGCCGCGGGTAGTCTGCTGTGCCCATCCCTTGACTCGCTTTCTGTCCTAGGGCTTCCGCCCGGGATGCGAGGTATTCAGTTAGGTGATGCCGCCTGGGATCTGCGGGGAATGGTATTCGATCGCGCCGCCCTCGGCAGGGCCGGTCGCCGTCTGGCCTGGCACCGTGTCGGCGTCGTAGGTCACGGCCCCGCCGTGCTGGTCGTAGAGCTGGCTGAACACGTTGGCCACCAGGTTCGAACTGGTCGCCGCCACGGTGCCGGTGATGCGTTGCTGGCCGCTGGTCGTGCCGAGCCCACGATGGATCCCGCTGGTTCCTCCGACGTGGCGGGTCTGGCCGCTGGCCGACCCGATGGCGCCCTTGCGGGCCGTGGTCATGCCGGCGGTCCGCTGCTGCCCGACGGTACCGGCGGATGGTGGCGGTGGGGTCGTGGTGGCGAACCCGGCGGTGCGCTGCTCCCCCGCGGTCGCACCCACCGCCTGCTTGCGGTCGCCGATGATCCCGGCGGTCCGTTGCCCATCGGTTGCCCCGCCGAGGGCCTGCTTGCGGACCCAGCCCAGCGGTCCGCGCCGCCCCGAGGGTGGCCCCTGCGACACCTTTGGCGCCGGTGGTGCTGCCGGATACGCGGGAGGCGCCCTGGGCGGCCCCGGTGGCCTGCTTCGCGCCGCTGCTTGTTCCCGTGACTCGCTGCTCACCAGTTGCCGCACCCGCATGGGACTCGCCGCCGACGGTCGGGATCTCGGTCGAGCGGGACAGCTGCCAGAACCGCGCGGACCGCGACGGGCCAGGGCCGGGATGCAGCGCGGTCCCGACGCTGCCGAACCGGGCCGCCGGGACCGGCAGGCCGGCAGGGCGGAGCGCGATGATGTGGCCGTGGCCGACCGCCGAGCTTGTGATCGTGACGGTCTCACTAATCGGCGCCATAACAACAAGCGGCCGATATTGGAAGTGGCACCACTGGTTGACGACCGCTGCGATGCTCGACTGGTTGATCGCCCCAGTCGGCAGCCACCCGGCCGCGGTGCTGATCGTCTGGAAGATCCCGGAGGCGACCTTCCCACCCCAGCAGGTCACCAGCAGCGCGCCATCCTCACCGGGGGTGATCGTCGCCGAGGTGTAGGTCCCACCCGACGCCTGCGCGACCTGCCGGTAGTCGCTGTCGCCCGGCCCGAACGGGTGCGCCGGGTCGACGTTGCGGAACGCGGTCGAGCGGGTCGCCCACGACCGGGAGGTGCCAAGCGTGAACGATGGGGCCGCGTCGCCGGCGACGAAGAACCGCCAGAACACCGGCAGCTTCGATGAGCCGTCATCGACGTTGGAGAGCAGGTTCCACCCGGTGGGGGTGGTGATCGTCGTCCCCGGCGGCCCACCTGACCCGTGGGACACCTCGATGAGGACCAAGTCGAGGTCGACGAGTCCGGTGGGGAGCGCGCTGGCGACGGCGGCGCCCTGCGCGGCCGCCTCGGTGTGCCCGTCCACACCGACCGGGGTGACGACTGATCCGAACGGGAGGACGGTGGATCGGGGGGAGGTGAACCGACCGAGACCGGGCGGGCCGCTACCGGGATGGGTGAGGGTCGGCACGGGCCCCGCCTACCTCCCGGCTAGTTCAGCGATTCCAACGTGTAGTTGTGAACTTGGATCGAGTTGGCCGCGTTGGACACTGACCAGGTCGCGAACACGTCGGTGATCATCGCCACGGTTGAGTCGAACCCAGTGCCGACTGCGGGGGTGTTGTCGGGCAGCATTACCGTTTTCGCGTTTGCGGCGTCGGCGGTGCCGACCGCTGCTGAGACGAACCGGCCGATCCCCATCAGGGTCGCGACCACGCCGTTGCCGATCGTCCGGCAGGTCAGCAACGCGGTCAGCTCGAACGTCTTGTTGGTCACGCTGGCGACCATGACGATGGCGCCGCCGTTGAAGACGACGATGTTAGAGGTCGGCCCCATCCGCACGTCGAGGGTCAGCGTGCCCGACGTGAACGTGGAGACGCGCCCCTGTGCGGTGACCCGCAGCGTCTTCCCGATGTCCATGAAGTTCGCTGGCAGAGTGAACCGGGCCGCAGCCGGGATGATCGATGTTGGGGTCGTCGAGGTGTTCAGCGCGGTCCCGTCGACCTCCGCGGCGACCAGCAACTCCTGCCAGCTCTGCCGGCTCGACCCCTTGATGCTGTAGATCGGCTGGCCGCGCCGGTCGTAGCCGATCAGCTTCTGGGTTCGGTACCGCAACCGCCCATCGCCGAGCTCGTCGTCGGCGACCGCCGACACGAGCAGCCCTGGGCGCAGCTCCTGGGCGGTGAGCGGCCGATGCAACTGCACGGCGCCTCGAGGGTCCATTGCCTGTCCTTTCCGCTAGCCGGGCAGGCTGATCGGGTACGCCGAAACTTGGTAGGTTCCTTGGCCGGCGAACACCTCGGGAGTGAACTTCTGCACGTCCCCGTCCCCGATCGCGGTGATGTCGACCGCGGAGCCGCCCAGGGTGGTCGACACCCGGAACGAGTCGGTCGTCAGCCCGGTCGCGATGACGAAGTACTCGGTGTCCTCGGCGAGCCCGGTCGGCAGGCCCGCGCCGATCGTGGGCCAGAAGCACACCGAGTTCCCCGCCGCCAGGCCGTGCCCGGGCGACCAGATGTCGTTGTTGGTCACGTCGGTCGCGTCGGCGACGGTAATCGCCCGCCGCGCGCTCGAGCCGGCCGGCAGCCACGCCCTTGATGTGCCGGCACTGGAGGCGCTCCAGAGCTGCACCGCGCGCACCGTGGTACCGGCGGGCACGTCGAACGTCACCGCGGCGGCGATGTCCTTGACCCCAGCCGCGGCCGCGTTCCAGGTGATCGCCTTACGGGCGTAGGCGGGCGACCCGCCAGCCACCTCCGCCCCAGCCGCCCCAACGGCAGTGTGCAGCCCCAGGAATAGCGCAGTGCCGGGCGCACCGGCCACGGCGGAGTCGAGCATGGCGTTCTTGGTGACGTCGGTGATGATGTTCGACACGGCCGCTCCTTACCCGCAGCCCCTACGCGTCAGAGTCTCCCGTCGCGGGGCCACTCGTAGCCGCATCCGAACGGGCAGAAGAGGACCGACCCCGGGCCTTCCCGGAGCGGCTCCCCGTCGTTCGGGCAGGCTTGTGGTGGCCCGTCGAGCTCGGCCCGGGCGAGCTCGACGGCTTCCCGCTGGACGTCGAGGAGCTGCTGCCAGGAGATGACTGCTCACCTTCCTCCGTCACCGTCACCGTCGGCGTCTCGGCGGCGGCGTCGCTCGGGCCGCCGTCCACGCTGATCTTCGGCACGTTGTCCTCCTCGCCCTCGGGCCGGTGGTCGGTCGAGGTGCACCGCGGGCAGTACGGCGACCCCACCGCGTAGGCGGCGCCGCACCGGTTGCAGGCCCACAGCACCCCGCCGTCCCCGCGTCAGACCAGCACGTCGCGGAGGCTCGCGGGGTGCCGCTGCACGACGAGGTCGTGCAGCGCCCAGACCAGCTCACCGGCCGTCGCGATCGTCGCGAACACATATTTCATGCCGTCGGCGAGGCTCGCGTTGCTGAACTCGATGACGACCAGGTCCTCCGTGCCGGCCGGCGTGAACGTGTTCCCAGCAGCGGCCGTGGTCGCGGCCCACACGCCCGTCGTCGTCTGCGCGTAGCGCTTGGTGAAGTTCAGCGCCGCGGTCGTGCCGCCCGACTGCGCGGTGGCCTGGCTGACCGTCACGAGGTTGGCCGCGGGGTTGACGACCAGCAGCGAGAACGACCCCGCATCGCCGACGTAGACGCGCCGCGCCGCGGCGATCGAGCTGTTGACGAAGTTGTGGACCCGGCCCAAGCCCTCCATGTCACGTCCTCTCTCAGGCGCTGCAGCCGACGAACGGGCTCAGTGTCGCGGTCGAGTTCTTGGGGGTGACCGCCGAGTTCAGCCACGGCCGGCCGTCGACCCGCTCGATGATCCGGTAGGCGGTCTGATCGTTCTGGAACTTGAAGTGCGGCGAGGACATGGCGCTCATGACCTGCCGGTCGCCGACCAGGTAGAACCCGAAATCGACGAAGGACAGGGCGTTCGCGGAGGCCAGCCCGGGGACCTTCTCGCTGAAGATGACCGGGCGGCCGAGGATCGTCATCGGTGGCGCGTCGATCGCCTGCCCGCCGCTCAGCCAGATCGGGATCGCCGCGCCGCTGACCGCCATCGCCGCCAGCGACGGGAACACGTCGATGGAGGCGATCCACACCGCGCGCCCCAGCGAGCTCGGCAGCATCCGCGCGTACATCTTCGCGATGTCGGCGAACGCGAACTGGCCGGCGACGGCGCGGGTGACCTGCACCATCCCCGAGCCGTTGAGGTAGCCGAGCGGCTCGCCCACCCCGCTCCCGGTGATGAACGCGTAGTCCTCGTAGAAGCCGAGCGCTTCGGGGAAGATCTGGTCGATGAACGCCTGGAACGAGGTGATCGAGTCGGAGATCAGCTCGTTGGGGACCTCGGTGTAGGCGGTCAGCTTCTTGGCGTCCAGCACGATCCGGCCGAACGCGGCCTGGCTGGCGGTGAGCGCCGCGCCCTCCTCGGTCCAGTAGCCGACGATCCCGCCGTAGACCGAGGAGACGTTGCTGGTCGAGTCGATCGCGGGGAACGGCACCCGCAAGGTCTCCATCGGGATGACCCGCGCGCGGGGCCGCACGATCGCGGTCTCCAGCGACACCCGCAGCAGCTCGCTGCGGAGCGACTCCGGGACGAGGAACCCGCCCTCGCTGGGCACGGTCGAGGAGAACGCGTTGCGGACCCGGCCGAGCTGCGCCTGCGCGCTCGCGTCGCGGCTGCGGTTGTGCCAGATCAGCGAGAAGTAGTCGGAGCTGTTCTTGAACTCCTTGTCCAGCGCCGCGCCCATCGCCCGCGGGTTGTACAGCCCGCCGCGGGCCGACGCCCGGTCGACGACCGTCTGCGGGTTGTCGAAGCCGAGGCCGACGGGGACGGCACCGTCCTCGCGGTGCTCGCGCAGCCAGTCGGCGAGGACCCGCTGGGTCTCCTCGCGGACCTGGGTGGCGATCTCCTGGTCCTTGTCGTGCACGGCTTTCGCATAGTTGCGAACGAACGTCGCGAACCCATCCTTCTGGGAGAAGAGCGCCCGCATCTTCTTCGCGTCGCGCATGAACTCCTCGAGCTCGGCCGGCGTGCTCGGGATGGTGATCTCAGGATCGGCAACGCCGGCGGTCATGGCCGCACCCCTTCCTGGATGGCGGTGATCATCTCGTCGATGGTGATGGCCGTGCGCGGCGGCTCCGGCCGTGGCGGGGTCGCCGGTGGGGCGGCGGCGTCGGCGTACACGTCGGCGATCGTGCTCGCGAGCGTCCGAGGGTCGTAGCCGCCGACCGGGTCGAACAGCTCGTCCAGCGCGTCGCCGAGGCCCGCGAACAGCTCGTCGGGCAGCCCGGCGAGCACGTCGGCGGCGCCGTCCTCCTGCGGCGCGTCGTCGAGGTGGGCGTTCAGGTGCCGCTCGACCGCGGGGTGCTCCCCCTCGGGAACGTCGGACTGCGGCAGGCGGGACAGCGCGTTGCGGACCCCGCCCAAATGCGCCGCGCCGGGCGTGCCGTCGGCCGAGACCTCGTGGTGCAAAAGCTTGCAGCCGTCCTTGACGATCTCCCCGTCCTCCACCCGAGCCGAGTCGTAGTAGCCGTACGCCTTCCTGGCGGTCGCGACCGGCATGGGGGACGACAGCCGCTTTTCGTTCGCGCCGGCATCCCACCCACCGGGGTCGACGGTGTCGGTGTGATGGGTCGGGCAGGCCGTGTCGAGGACCGCGGCGGTCGGGATCGCGCTGCCAGGCCCCGGCGGGCGGCGGCGGGCGGCCGGGGGGGTGCTGGGCCGGGGCGCCCGCTCCCGGCCCGGGTGCTTGAACACCGACAGGTCCCAGCGGTCCTGCGCCGACTGCTGGTCGCCGCGTTTGGGCGTTGCTTGGGCCTGGTCCGCCAGCCCGGCCTGCACTGCCTCCTCGGCCGAGTACCAGGTTTCGGCGGTCATGGCCTCGAGCCAGGAATCGGCGTCGCCGACGCCGGAGCGGGCCGCGTAGATCGCCGCGATGTTCGACGAGATCCGGCGGAGCACGTCCCGCATCTGCTCCATGTCGTCGTCGTTGCCGATGCACAGTCCGAACGCCTTGTGGATCATCATCTGGCTGGCGCGGTTCATGACGACCCGGTCACCGGCCTGCGCGATGAACGACGCGGCGGAGGCGGCCAGCCCGTCGACGTACACCTCGACGTGGGCCTGATGGTCCAGCAGCGCGTTGTAGATCGCGATGCCGTCGAACACGTCCCCGCCTGGCGAATCGATGTGCAGGTCGATCTGGGAGCTGGTGACCTGCCGGAGGTCGTCGACGAACTGCTGGGCGGTGGTCCCCCACCAGCCACCGATCTCGTCGTACAGGTACACCTCGGCGGTATCGGAGTCGTCCTTGGCCTCGATCCGGTACCAGTCGGTCCGGCCCTGCCGGAGCTGCGCGCCCGGCCGCGCGGTCCTCAGCACATGGGCTCCCTCCATGCTTACCCTCGAAGGTGGCATCACGATACCCTCTGACAGATGCTTGTGTGAACGGGAACGCCGATACCAGGTGGTCGGGATGCTCCGGGACACAGACGAGCTGCTCGCCCCAGCCGTCGAGGAGATGCTCGCGGCGCTCCAATCAGACCAGGTCGACGCGGCGGCCGTCCGCCTGGCACAGCGGTACGCCCGCGACATCGACGATGCGCGTCTGGTTGCCGCATCCCTCGAGCCGGTCCTCCGCGAGATCCTGGCGCTCGACCCGAAGATCCATGATCGGCTGTTGTCGCTCGCGGTCCGGATCGAACGGACGACCGTTCTCGCATCCCTCGGCCCGAAGCTTCTCGCCGCGCTCGAGCAGCTCGGCGCGACCCCAGCAGCCAGGTCGAAGACGGGGGCGGGGGGAGGCGACCGTGCCGGCAAGGGCCAGCTCCAGGCGCTTCGCGAGGCTCGTCGGTAAGACCACGCCACGGCTGCACACCCCGCCGCTGCGGCCGCTCAGCCGGCGCACCAGCCGCGGCTACGAGATCGTCTCCTTCGCGGAACTGGTCGGGGAGCCGCTCCTCCCGTGGGGACAGTGGCTCGTGAAGCACGCGATGGAGCTGAACCCCGACGGGACCTACCGGTTCCGCATCGTCCTGGTCCTCGCCGGCCGGCAGAACACCAAGTCCTCGATCAAGCGGACCGTGAGCCTCTGGCGCCTCTACATGGACGGTGCCCGCACTATCCTCGGCCTCGCGCAGGACATCGCGCTCGCGCGGGAGCAGTGGGACATCTGCCAGGACACCATCCACGCCAATGCGGACCTGGAGGCCGAGTGGGGCGGCGTGCGGCGCGAGAACTCCGACCAGAAGTTCTGGCTGGCCAACGGCGCCCGCTACATGATCAGGGCCATGAACCGCAAGGCCGGCCGCGGCTACTCCATCGACGAGGCGAACATCGACGAGCTCCGCGAGCAGCACGACTGGAAAGCCTGGTCGGCCGTCAGTAAGACGATCATGGCCAGGGAGAACGCGCAGCTCTGGGCCATGTCGAACGCCGGCGACGACGAGAGCGTGGTGCTCAACCAGCTTCGCGACGCCGCCCTCGCCGGCCGCGACCCGTCGATCGGCATCTTCGAGTGGTCCGCGCCGGACGGCTGCGAGCTCGACGACCCGCGGGCGTGGCGGCAGGCCAACCCCGGCCTCGGCCACGTCATCTCGGAGCAGGCGATCCGCAGCGCGCTCGGCAGCGACCCGCCCGAGGTGTTCCGCACCGAAGTCCTCTGCCAGCGGATCGCCCACCTCGACTCCGCCGTCGACCTGGGCGCGTGGAAGGCGTGTGCCGACCCGCAGGGCTCCCTCCGCGCGCAGAAGGACCGGCTCGCCGCATGCGTCGACGTCGCGCCCGACTCCGCGCACGTCACCCTCGCCGCGGCAGCGGTCACCGACGACGGACGTGTCCGCGTGCAGATCATCGCCGCGTGGCGCTCGACCGACGAGGCCCGCTTCCAGCTCGACGGCGTCCTCGACGAGCTGAAGCCCGTGCAGCAGGGCTGGTTCCCGGGCGGCCCCGCCGCCGCGCTCGCGCCGGTCCTCCGCAAGCGGCCCGGGAACGTCGAACTCACCGGCGGGAAGGTCGGGGAGGCGTGCCAGGGCCTCGCCGACCTCGCGCTCGCCCGCAGGGTCGTCCACCCCGGCGACGCACTCCTGGACGCCCACATCGGTGGCGCGAGCAAGCTCCACGTGGGCGACGGGTGGCGGTTCGTCCGCCGCGGCGCCGGCCACGTCGACGCCGCCTACGCCGCCGCCGGCGCCTGCTACATCGCGCAGACCATGCCGCAGCCGTCCCGGAGCAGCCTGCGGGTCCTGCGATACTGACCCTGGAAGGAGACGTGCATGAGCACCATGGAGATCCTCGGCACCGGCTACCGCGCCGCACGGGCCGCCGCCCGCGAGCGGCGCGCCGCGCGCAGCGGCATCGCACGGCGCAGCCGACTCGTGACGCTCGCCGCCGAGCACGGCCTCACCGTCCTCGCCGGCGCCTGCTTCACCGCCGCCGCCGCCCTGGTCGCCGTCCCCCTCGGCCTCGCCGTCGCCGGCGTCGCGCTGCTGGTGCTCGAGCTGCGGGCAGGCGAATAGCCGTGCGGTCCACGATCAGGCTGCTCCGCAACCGGGCACCCGTCCCCGTCGCCGCACGCAGCACCCTCCAACTCCCGCTGTTCCACCCCAACACCGCCGAGACACAACTGCGCGCCTACGGCACCGTCGGCACCCTCTTCAGCATCGTCCACCGCATCAGCGAGTCCACCAGCCAGGTCGGCTGGCACCTGTACCGCACCAGCAGCGACCGGCGCGTCCGCTACGAAGGCGAAGAGACCCGCACCGAGGTCACCCGCCACGCCGCCCTCGACCTCTGGAACCGACCTAACCCGTGGGAGACCCGCCAATCGTTCCTCGAAATCACCCAGAAACACCTCGACCTCACCGGCGAGGCATGGTGGGTCATCGCGACGGACCCGCGCGTCCCGACCCTCCCGCTCGAGCTGTGGACCGTGCGGCCCGACCGGATCGCCCCCGTCCCCCACCGCACCCGGTTCATCGACGGGTACGTCTACACCGGCCCCGACGGCGAGCAGGTCCCCCTCGACACCAGCGAGGTCATCCAGATCAAGTACCCGAACCCGCTGGACCCCTACCGTGGCCTCGGCCCCGTCCAAGCGATCCTCGTCGACCTCGACGCCGTCCGCTACTCCGCCGAATGGAACCGGAACTTCTTCCTCAACTCCGCGGAGCCCGGCGGCATCATCGAAGTCCCAGAGCGCCTCGACGACGACGAGTTCAAGGAGATGACCCAGCGGTGGCGCGAGCAGCACCAGGGCGTCGCCGCCGCCCACCGCGTCGCCGTCCTCGAAAAAGCCACCTGGAAAGACCGCTCCATCTCCCAGCGGGACATGCAGTTCGTGCAGCTCCGCGGCGTCTCCCGCGAGGTCATCCGGGAGGCGTTCGGCATCCACGGCCACGTCCTCGGCCTCTCCGAAGACGTCAATAAGGCCAACGCCGAAGCGGGCGCCACATCGTTCGGGAAATACCTCGTCCGGCCACGACTGTGCCGCGTCAAAGAAGCCGTCAACAGCCGCCTGCTGCCCATGTACGGCACCACCAGCCAGGACCTCGAGCTCGACCACGGCAACCCCGAACCGCCCGACCGCGAGTCCGACGACCGCGAACGCACCTCGAAAGCCGACGCGTTCAAGACCCTCGTCGACGCCGGCGTCGACCCCGACGACGCCGCCGGCGTCGTCGGACTCCCCAGCCTGCGGATGCGCCCCACGGCCCCAACGCCTCCACCGGCACAGCCGGAACCGCAGCCGAGCCCAGCCGCGTGACGCCGCGGCAGCACCGGCCGCGCACCCTCCACCGAGTACCACCGCACCCGCAGGGCATGCGGCGGTCACCTGGTGGTCACCTGGCAGGTACCCCCATAGCACCTCCACAGCGACCGGCTGCAAACTCGGACATACCCGGCAGCGCTCTGACCTGCGGGTCTGCCGGGGACCGAACGCGCGTACGAGCCGCTGACCTGCGGCGATGCGGAGAGAGAGAGACAG
>WNGE01004907.1_pt1 | contig 15309 bp, 14 predicted proteins | sample 5400651 | NCBI WGS metagenome assembly WNGE01 (sample SAMN13153370, study PRJNA577476) | soil metagenome | isolation source: 60 cm soil or saprolite under grassland replicate 2 | place: USA:California | collected 2016-06-15 | reverse complement strand
GCGCGCCGGTGTGGTGGAACGGCTCGGTCGCTACAGCCGGACGTTGAATCCGGGCCTGACGATCGTCGTTCCGTTCATCGACCGAATCCGCGACATGGTCGACCTTCGCGAGCAGGTCGTCTCGTTCGACCCGCAGCCGGTCATCACGGAGGACAACCTCGTCGTCAACATCGACACCGTCATCTATTTCCAGGTGACCGATCCGAAGGCGGCGACCTACGAGATCGCGAACTACATCCAGGGCATCGAGCAGCTGACGGTGACGACCCTGCGCAACGTGATCGGCGGTCTCGACCTCGAGGAGACGCTGACCTCGCGCGACCAGATCAACGGGCAGCTACGCGGCGTGCTCGACGAGGCGACGGGCAAGTGGGGGATTCGCGTCAACCGTGTCGAGCTTAAGGCGATCGATCCGCCCGGGACGATCAAGGACGCGATGGAGAAGCAGCTGCGCGCGGAGCGGGACAAGCGAGCCGCGATCCTCGCCGCCGAGGGCGTCAAGCAGTCGCAGATCCTTACGGCCGAGGGCGAGAAGCAGTCTGCGATCCTGCGGGCGGAGGGTCAGCGGCAGTCGGCGATCCTCCAGTCGGAGGGACAGGCAAAGGCGATCGACACAGTCTTCCGCGCGATCCACGAGGGCGACCCCGACCCGAAGCTGCTCGCCTACCAGTACCTGCAGGTGCTGCCGCAGATCGCGCAGGGCGAGTCGAACAAGGTCTGGATCATCCCGAGCGAGGTGACGCAGGCGCTCGGCCAGCTCGCGCAGGCGCTGCCGGGCGGCGGGAATCGGGCCAACGAGACGTAGCGATTTTGGACCTGTCCGAAGTGCCTCAGGAAGCCCGAGACACTTCGGGCGGACGCCCACTGTCGCGTTCTGGCGGAACTGCGACAGAGACCTCGGTGCGGAAAGCTCGACCGCCAGAAGCGGCCCGTAACCGCGTTGGTAAGGAGTTGGTGAAGGGCGCAAGGCTCACCGTGCTGGCCGCGTCTAGTAAGAAGCGGCCAAGGCTGTGCGCCGGGGGAGAGGAGTTCGGCGTACACGAAGGGACGCGCTCGCCTTGCGGCCGGGCAGAGCGCGTCCTGACCCTGGCCGCAGGTCTTCGACGGTAGCAAGCTTCAGGCAGCGCGGAGGGGGGCGCCCGCAGAGGCGGCCCCCTCCGCCGCCGACGGCCTGCTGCCGCAATGCAGGCCGTGTATCGCGGTTTCTATCTCGCATTGCGAGGCGCGTCAATAGACAAGCCAAGAGCGGACTCGGAAACCGCCCCGTCTCGCGTACCGCGTCCCGAAGGGAAGCCGCCGACGCCCTCGGCGTCTCGCCGGACTTCTTTGACGAGCACTGCACGTCGGCCATCTCGTCTTCGTCGCGGTCTCCGAGCTTGAGCGCTGGCGGCTCCGGAGGTTCGATCCCAGTGGCTGTGCGGTTTGAGCCCATGCTCGGGTAGCCCATTCGACGGGTCCGTTTTGACCCAAAACGGGCGAGTGCTGGCATCGTGGCAGGCGTCGCACTTCCCGCATTTCGCGACACCTGGCCAGCCAGGCCGGAGGGTGGACCTCGTGCCCGTTACAGAAAAGTGAGCCTGATGTCCGCGCCTGGTCGAACGCAAATTCAGCTTCCTAAAGCCGAAACCCGCCGATCCGGCTCGGACAGGCATCGTCCAATGTAACGCGGAAACATGGCTGGCGGCCCCCCGCGCTGCTACGGGTCGAACTCGAGCGCGACGAACGTCGGTAGTTGGTGCCCCTCGCTCGCGAGGAAAGGGCGTGGGACGGCTACGGCTGCCCTCGAGCTGGGCCATGCTCGCCTGCGTGTTCGTGCGCTCCAGTCTCGGCTCCTCGCTCCGAGGGCGAACAGCGGAGAACACGGCGCGAGCGGGGACTAACACGTGGGTTCAGGGCCTGGTCGCCATGCGGGCCGGTCCCTTCTTTGCATCGGTCCGCTATTCGGTGAGAGGATCTGCCTGCTGTCAGCGAGAGGGGAAGAAAATGAAGCGGTTCCTGATTGTCCTGTTCGCCGCGGCGGCTACAACCGCGCCGATCGCGGCGACGGCATCGAGTGCTACGGCGTCCGAGTCCGTCGTCCGGCTCGTCCGCGTCACGTCGCCGATCTCGCGTGGAAGCTACGCCACGCTTGTTGCGCACGTGACTCCGTCGAGCGTCACCTGCTCGATCGCCGTCTACTACAAGTCCGGGAAGTCGACAGCGGCGGGTCTGCTTCCGCTGCGCCGCGCAGTCGCTGGCCGGGTGAGTTGGACGTGGAAAGTCGGAACGCGTACCACGCCCGGGCGGTGGCCGATCTACGTTCGCTGCGGAACGGCAGGGACGCTTAAGACGTCGTTCGTCGTCACGCGCTGAGTCTCAGCCTGCGCGTTCAGTACCGATGGCGTATGAGACACAGCATCCGGGCGACTCGAAGCACCTGCCCCCGTTCATGTCGAGCGCCCCGACGGACGCGCCCGTGGTCACGATTCGCGATGTTCTCGTCGTCCCGACGACTCACGTGGAAGGCGACTACCCCGGCGAGCATCAGCAGCCGGCGGGGGACCAGGCGGTGGCGCTTGCCGATGGCATGACTCTTGAGGATCTCCCGACGGAGGACTCCGCGCTTGTGATGAACGCCTGCACCCAGCGTGGCCACTACTTCCTCAGCGTCCGGCAGTTCGGAGCCCGCTATACGTTCGTCCGCCAGGTCGATCCGGCCGTCTACGAAGATGCGCGGTTCGGCTGGGACGACGGCAACCGGCTCTTTTTCGCGATGGTGCTCTCGCGGCTAATCCGCGACAATGGACACTCGCTCGAGTTCGCGGCCCGGATCGTCGACCACGAGGACGGGATGCAGCAAGTGATCCCGGTGTACGCCCCCGGCTTCGTCGCTACCTATCGTCTTCGCCGAGACCGCGACTGGCTAACCGCCAGCGAGGCGGATGAGCTCCGCCAGCTCTTCGCAGACCATTGGCCCGTGAAGGACACGCTGCCGTGGAAGGTGATCCACGCCCTTAACCTCAGCGAGGATGCCGTGCATCTCCGCGTCCTCCAGCGGGCCCTCCTGTTGATAACGACCGCCCTCGACGGGTTGGTCCACTCGGACCACGCGAGAGTCGCAAAACAGTTTCGCGAGCGTCTCCCGCAGCTCGCGGCCGAGGTCGGGGTCGATGGGGTGGACGAACAGTTCGCGCGGGACCTTTGGGACGGCCGTTCTGAGGCGGCGCACGGTGCCCAGGTCTCGATGTTCCGCGTCAGGCCGGAGCCGGAACACCTAGCAGAGGACGAGAAGCCAGAGCAGCCACGCGGGGAGCCGGAGCCGCCCGAGGCGGAGGTGGACGTCGCCGCCCCGCTTGCCCTCGCACAGGACGTGCTCCGTGCGGCAACGCGAAAAGCGATTGAGGACCCCGCGTTCCGCCAGATCTTCGAGTCCGAGCAGACGGTCGCGGCAAAGTGGCCAGTCGAAATCTGAGGGCCGCTCCAGTGCCTGAAACGTCAACGTGTTTCCGCGTTACATTTGTCGGCGCCTTTCCGGGTCGGCCGGTTTCGGCTCTAGGAGTTGAATTGCGGCCGACTAGGCGCGGACATCAGGCTCACTTTCTGTAACGCGCACGAGGTCCACCCTCCGGCCTGGCTGGCCAGGTGTCGCGAAATGCGGGAAGTGCGACAGGGACGAAGACGGGTCTGGCGGCTTTGAAAACGGGGGCCTTGGACCCTACGGCACACCGCCGAACGATTAGGACGAAGGCTGGAGGGCCGGCCCAGGTACCTTCGCGGGGGAGCGTTCCTGCCGTGTACCGGCCTTCGAGGCATCGCGACGAAGCGTCTAGGCTGCCGCGATGGCCGCCGCCTTGGTCACCGGTGCTTCCCGAAAGGCCAACATCGCGGCGGCGGTCGCACGTGCGCTGGCCGGCGACGGGTGGGCGCTCGCGCTCACCGGCTACCCGCCCCACGATGCCCGCGAGGGCTGGAGTTCGGAGCCCGAGGAGCTGGCCGCGGAACTGGGCGCGAGTTGGTACGTGGACGACCTCGCTGACCCGGACGCGCCCGTACGAATGCTCGACGCGGCCGAGGGGGCGGTAGGAGCGCTGACGGCGCTCGTGAACGTCCATGCGCACTCAGAGGACGGCGGCCTCCTCGAGGCGACGCCCGAGCAGCTCGAGCGCCACTTGGCGGTGAACGCGCGCGGGACGGCGCTCCTTGCAGCGGAGTTCGCTCGCCGCTTCCACGGTCAATCGGGTACGGGCCGAGTCGTGAGCTTCACCAGCGGGCTGCCTCTCGTCGGCGAGCTCGCCTACGCGGCCAGCAAAGGGGCACTCGAGTGGATCACCGTCTCGGCCGCCGCCGAATTGGCGCCGCGCGGGATCAGCGTCAATGCGGTCGACCCGGGGCCGACGGACACCGGCTGGCTCTCGCCCGAGCTACGCGAGCGGATCGAGGCTGAGATGCCGCTCGGTCGCCTTGGCCGTCCCGAAGACTCGGCTGCGCTCGTAGCCTTTCTCTGCTCGCCGAGTGGCGGCTGGATCACCGGCCAGGTGATCCGCTGCGACGGTGGCTGGTCTTCGGCACGCACGCTCCGGATCGGCCGCGAGCCCGCGCCGATGAATGGCTAAGGCTCGCCGGTTGTTCTATGCGGCCGGGCTGGTAAATGAGCCGATTCGGGCCGCGGTGACGTCGCACGTCCTGCACTCTGCGACAAGGCGCGGCGCGGATCGGCAGCGAACTCGGCTGCAGAAAATGCAAGCTAGGCGCTAGCCGACAGTCACCGGGGACGCCGCTGCCGCGGCCTCAGCGACTCCGGTTGTCCGCGCCCTTGACCGTCGCTGGGGTCCTCGAACCCACAACTGGTGCGGCTTCGCGCGTCCGGTTGGCCGGTTGGCCGGTTGGCCGACCCGGCCAACGAGAGGGCCCGGACCGGCGCAACTCACGCGCTGCCGCGGCGTCTCCCCTGCCCGCCTTACGGCGGAGCGCGCCGACGATGTCGGCGTCCGTGGATATCGCGCCCGCATGGTCGATACCTGCAGCTGCTCGTCTCCGGCGCTCTTCCGTCGGCAACCCGATCCCGCTCCACCAGGGGGATGGCTCCCGCGCTGCTGCCCGACACGTGTCGGACTCACATCGAGGGGTGTCGAGGCGTCAGCGGCCGAACCAGCGGGCGCGGCGGCTCGCGCCGAAATCCTGCTTCTCGGCCACCAGCTCGGCCGACGGCTCCCGGAAGGTCCCTGTCGGCTTCGGCCCCGAGAAGAAGTCAACGTCGACCCGACCAACTTGGCCCGCTCCGAACTCGACGTAGCAGGAGCCGCGACCGTCATACAGCGCCGGCTGCTCGCCTCCGTCGAACTGCGCCTTGATCTCCGCGGCGACGACGCGCGCCTGCCGCTCGGAGAACACGCCTGCCTTCGGCACCCCGACGGTGGCGACGTCGCCGACTGCGTACACGCCGGGAAATCGAGTCTCGAGTGTTCGCGAGTTCACCGGCACGTAGCCGTCCTCGGCCATCCCGCTCTCGAGGACGACGTCGGGCGCGCGGTGCTTCGGGACGCCGAGGAAGAGGTCGTAGGGCAGCTCCGTGCCGTCCTCGAGCACGGCCACACCGCGGCCCGGGTGAAGCGAGCTGACCCGGCGACCGGGCTCGAAGACGATCCCGCGCTCGGCGAAGGCCGCGAGAAGCGCAGCCGAGGTGTCCGGCGACGGGGGGACTGGCGTCTCGAACGGCATCACCAGCGAGATCTCGCAGAGGTCGCGGACGCCGCGCTGCTCGAGGTGGTCGTGCAGGAGCAGCGCCGCCTCGCTCGGCGCGGGCGGGCACTTGAACGGCGCCCCGCAGACACCGACGATCGCCCGGCCCTCCGAGAAATCGGGAAGCAAGGCACCGAGCCGCTCCGCGCCCGACTCGGAGTAGAACTCGCTGGCCCCGTCAGCGAGCCCCGGCGTGGCGTCCAAGTCGTAGTCCGCCCCCAGCGCGACGACCAAGTAGTCGCCCTCGTACACGCCGGTGTCGGTCGTCACTCGCCTCGCCTCGGGATCGATCGCCGTGATCGTCTCCTGGACGAAACGAACGCCGGGCTTCGCAATATCACGGTATGGGAGGCGAACCGCTTCGAGGCTCGTCCGGCCGAACATCACGTCGAGCTTCGAGTAGCCGAAAACGAAGGCGTCGCTCTTGTCGATCAGGGTCACCCCGACGTCGTCCCCGAACCTCTCCGAGAGCTCGCTCGCCAGCTCGAGCCCTCCGAACCCGGCTCCAAGAACGACTATCCGCGCATCCACCGGAAGAGCGTATCGCCCTGTTAGGAGTGCGGCCGGGGCCTGTCGACGATCCGGTCGACGTCCTGGGTGAAGAAGGGCGAGATCCGAACCCGAATCCGGCTTGGCCTCGAGCGCTGACCGTCCGGGGCAACGGGGGACGCTCATTCTCTGTCGGTGACCGACCGCCAGAGCGACAGGCTGAGGCGAGAGCCCGCACTGGTTGCGGGATTGAGGGCTCCGAACAAGCGACCCTAGTAGCGACAGTGCGAAGCCGACTGTCGCGTTCGACCGTGCCTTAGCTGCTTGGGCAGTGCTGGGCGGGAGGCACGCGCTTTCGACGACACGCGACCGGTAGGCGGTCGTCGATGCAGATGGGCCGCCCGTGTCGTCATCTGGCGGAACTGCGACAAGAGCGAGAGGCTTTGCGCGCCTTGATGGCGGCGCGCGAGGGCGCAGTCAACGCGCGATGAGCGGGGCTCTGCCAGCTACGGGACCAGTTGCTCACAGCACCGGAGCCGCTGCGGAGCGAGCTGCGACCGCTTACACGCGCGCAGCTCCTGCGTCGGCTGACGGCGATGCGACCGCAACGGCACCGCGACCTCGAGCTACGCGGGGCGTTGCAGGCGCTGCGCGCGGTCGCGGGCCGCGTCCGACAGCTGACCGCCGAAGAGCGGAGCTCGCAGGCGAGATCGAGACGCTCGCACGCAAGCTGGCGCCGCAGCTGCTCGACCAGCCCGGTGTCGGGCCGCTCGCCGCCACCCAGATCCTGATCTCCTGGTCGCACCGCGGCCGGATCAGAAGCGAGGCTGCGTTCGCGCGACTCGCCGGCTGCGCCCCGATCCCCGCCTCCTCTGGCCAGACGATCCGCTACCGGCTCGACCGCAGCGGCGACCGCCGACTCAACCGCGCGCTGCACATGATCCTCGTCACCAGACGCCGCGCGCACCCGCCGACGATCGCCTACATCAACCGTCGCATCCAAGAAGGCAAGAGTCGCCGCGAAGCAAGCCGCTGCCTCAAGCGCTACCTCGCCCGCAACCTCTACCGACTGCTCGAACACGGAGCGCCGCTGGCGACTTGACAAACATAGAAGCGTCGCTGGCCCATCTCGCTGTCCTCTGGATCGAGGCGCATCGTGCGGGTCCGCGTCACACTTCCGCCGTGACTGAGCCGCGTCTCTTCCGGGTCATCCTTCCCGTCTCAGACATCGAAGCTGCGGCGTCCTTCTACGCTGACGTCTTGGGCATGCCGGGTGATCGCGTCTCACCGGGGCGGCACTACTTCCCTTGCGGCGGCACGATCCTCGCCTGCTACGACGCACTCGCCGACGGCGACCCCGAGCCGGTCGGGCCGAATCCGCAGCACATCTATTTCAGCGTGGACGACTTGGAAGCCGCCTACGAACGGGTGCGGCGTCGCAGCGGCAGAGACATCACACCCATCGAGAGCAGACCCTGGGGCGAGCGCAGCTTCTACGCAAACGATCCCTTCGGCAATCCCATCTGCTTCGTGTACTCCGAGACGCTCTTTACCCGCAGCAGCGACTGGCCCGACCGATAGCAGAGGGTACGTCGGGGGACATTGCCGAACGCTGGCCCACGTTACGTCGCCACCACCCGAGTAGGATCGATAGGGCCAGAACGCGGTCCCCCGTTCTGAGGACCTCCGAGGGGCTGAGCGACGTAATAGAGACATCATGAAAACCTCGCTCGTTGGCCTCGTCGCCTTATCGGCGCTTCTGGTTCTGCCATCGGCGAGCGCGAAGGACTTCCACCCTGGCGATCTACGTGTGTGCAACACAACGCGCTGCATCGCAATCGTGAACCGCGCCGTGCTACCGCAGCTTGGTTCCTTCTACTACGGCGGCCCCTCCCCCGCGCCCGCCCGCAGACCGAAGCTCGGAGCGCCCTACTTCGAGTTGCGCTTCCGGAATGGTTACGTCACCGGCATTGTCGCCACCCGGCGGCTGGACCGTTTCCTCAGCTATGGGGTCAACCTGGGGCGCTTCGCCCGCAACAGGTGGTACTCAGTCCCGCGCCACATGTCGGGGGAGGTCCGTCGGCTAACGGTCGACCTTCGCCCGCTCCCCCTCACCCGCTCAGCTCTTGCAAAGTCGCGCTGACACGCCCTGACCCATTGCGTCCCTATCGGTCCCTCCTCAGTAAGGTGATACGGGCCGAAATCAGCTCGAGGGATATTCCGGAACGCTGGCCCAAGCGAGCGGTTTCGCCGTATGAGTCCGCTTGGCAGATGCATTAGCGTTTTCCGAGTTGGATGAGCGGCTGAGGCGTTCCCAGCAGCTGCGTCGCCTTCAGGATCTCGTCGCGCGAAGCTTCCGCGCGAATGAGCCTAACAACGCGAAGATAGCCCGATGACCTGGGTAGGTCTGGTGCGGCGAAACCTCGTGCGCAGGCCCGTGCGGACGTCGTTGACTGCGGCCGGCGTCGCCCTCGGGGTCGGCTTGATCGTGGCGCTGCTCTCGATCACGGAGGGGGCGACGAAGACTGCCGACCAGCTGATCCACGTGGGCCGAGCGGACTTCGGGCTCTTTCAGGCAGGCGCCTCCGATCTGACGCTCTCGCGCCTGCCCGAGAGCCTCGCCCGCCAGGTCGCGCGCGAGCGGGGGGTGGCTGCGACCGGACGGATCTACTTGTACGTCACGAATGCCGGGCTCGTGTTCGGCTTCGCAGAGGGGGAGTTCCCTGCTCGGCGGCTCGTGATCACGCAGGGCGGACGCGCCGTCGGCGATCAAGCGCTCGTCGGCGATGCCCAGGCCGGCTCGAAGCATCTCCACCCTGGTAACAGGATCTCGGTCGGCCGGCGCCGTTTCCGGATCGCGGGCATCTTCCACACCGGGGATCCTTTCGAGGACGGCGGGATCGTGCTCCCGCTACGGGTTGTGCAGAGCCTGGCCGGCAGGCCGGGCGACGTGACGACGATCTCGGTCGCTGTCTCGCTCGGGGCGCGGCCGCGAGACGTCGCGCGGCGGCTCGAGCACGACTTTCCCGGAACGACCGCCGTCACCGAGCCGGGCCAGGTGGTCAAGATCGACACGTCCAGCCGGGTGATCGTCTCGGCCGGCTGGATCATCTCGCTGCTCGCGCTGATCGTCGGCGGAATCGCCGTCACGAACACGATGGCCATGTCTGTCTTCGAGCGGATCCGTGAGATCGGAATCCTGCGCGCGGTCGGGTGGCGGACGACGCGGATCGCGGCGCTGATCGCCTGCGAGGCGCTCGCGATCTGCCTGCTCGCGCTGGCGGTCGGGCTCGCGTTGGGCTACGCCGCCGCGCAGGTCTTCTCGGACCACGCGGCCGCTGGACCGCTCCTCCAGCCCGACTTCACCGCCGGCGTGTTCGCGTGGGGGCTCGCGTTCGCGCTCGGCGTCGCCGTCCTCGGCGCCGCGTATCCGACCTGGCGAGCTGTCCGCCTAGCGCCGGTCGAAGCGCTCCGGCGCGAGTAGCGCAGTGCCGGGCCGCGGTACCTGGTACAGCGAACTGGCACGGCAAGACGGGTGTGAGCGAAAAGTTCCAGAGCCGTCACACGGAACGAGCGCGCGCCTGTTCGGCGGGCTCTACGCTTCCGTCGCGGAGCCGCAGCACGCGGTCGGCCTGTTCGCTCACAGAGTGGTCGTTCGTGACCAGCAGCACCGTCATCCGATGCTGGTCCCGGAGCCCCAGCAGGAGGCGGACGATCTGAGCACCCGTCTCCGAGTCGAGCGACCCAGTCGGCTCGTCGGCAAGCAAGAGCTGCGGCTCGTTCGCCAGCGCGCGGGCGATCGCAACGCGCTGCCGCTCGCCGCCGGAGAGCGTGGTCGGCGAAGCTTCGGAGCGCCCCGCGAGGCCGACTTCGTCGAGCAGCGCCCGCGCCCGCCGCTCCCGCTCGCGCCTTCCCGCCCCGCGCCCGATCATCGGGATCTGCACGTTCTCTGTGGCGGAGAGGGTCGGGATCAGATTGTGGAACTGGAAGACGAACCCGACCGTGGCGGCGCGGTATTCGGCTGCGTCCCGCAGCCGGGCGACCTCCTCGCCGCCGACGACAATCGAGCCGGCATCGGGGCGATCGAGCGCGCCGATCAGGTTGAGCAGCGTGCTTTTCCCGGACCCGGATGGCCCGGTGAGCGCGACGAAATCGCCTGGCTCCAAGCGCATCGACACGGCCGAGAGCGCACCGATCCGGCCGTCCTCGAAGGTCTTGCTGACGCCATCGAGGACGACCTCGACACCGCTCACCGCGCCTTGACCAAGTACTTCAGCGTTCGAGAGCGTCCTTCGGCCTTCACGATCACGCGAAACGTCAGCGGATAGCCGCGAGACGCCCCCGGCCACGCGGCGAAGTCCCGGTAGCGCCCCGTGAACGGGAAGTTGACCAGCTTCCTGTTGCTTGTGCCGACATCGACTGGGTGGACCGTCCCGAGCGGATCGACCACCTGCGCAGTGAGACGGGCGCGCAGAGGTCGGCCGTCGAGACCGGTGGCGCGAACGACGTACCACCATTTGGGCCCGACGCGCGGGGTATGCGTCGTCGCGGTCAGCGACGCGCGAAAGGGAATCGGCGTCTTCGCGGCGACGTGAGCTGGAGCGGTCGTCGTCGTCGAGGCATGCTTCGCCGCTCCGCAGCCACCTGTGACGAGAGCCAGGAGCACGAGCGGGCCAAACCGCCGCATACCCCGATGCTAGACCCTTTGGTTCCACCAGCACCTCGACCTGGTCTGGGCCTCGGGCGGCGACCGACGGATCGAGAGGGTCTTCGCGCGCCTTTCCGGGCTCCCCTACCGCCCGCTCCCCCACTTGGCGGGCAGCGCGATCTCCTGGCAGAACAACACGCTCCGCGGTACGACCGCCTTCGCGGCCGAACTGCCCGCGGGTCAGCCGGGGAGAGCAGCGATCGCCCGCTACGTACGCGCCGTGCTCGCCGCGGCACGTCTTCGCTGAGACGAGACGCTTTGCGCCGGAGTCGCGGTTCCGTCCCGGCAAATCGGGCATAGAGAGACATGCCAACCGTCGTCCCAGGCCGCCTCCTCGGCGGCGACGGAGTTCGGGTCGGGTCGCGTGAGGGGCTGCTCGGCTGGGTTGAGGAGGCCTGGCTCGGCCCGTCCGGCGAGCAGACCGCTCTCGCCATCCGCACGATCGACGGCCGGCGCGGGCTGCTCGTTGCCGGGGAGATCGAGACGATCATCCTGGAAGACGAGCTCGTCGTCATGCGTCGAGGCGGACGCCTGCTCGAGCTGGACGTGCCCCACGTGGAGAAAGCCTTGGTCGAGGGAGTGGCCGTCCTCTCCGCATCCTGGGAGACGACCGGCGAGGTGCTCGAGCAGCTCCCGCCGCCACCGGGGGCGATGCGGCGCGCGCTGCTCGCGCTCCGTCCCTGGCGCCTGGCGCCGCCACCGAGGCCCGTGAAGGAGCGGCCGCTGTGGCAGCTCGTGGCCGTTCTCTACATCAGTCTCGCGCTGATCGTCGCCCTCGTGATCGGGCTCGCCTTTCTCGTGGCGCGGCTCGTGACCGGCAACGCCATCTGACCATCAGGGCCGCGCTGCTTGGCGAGACCGGACACTCGCACTTCCCGCAGTAGAGCAACGTGACTTCGTCCTCGACGGCGACCTCGCCGCTCGGGACGGCGCGCGCCAGCATCCCGCGCTTGTAGGTCCCTCCTTGTGTCGCAACTGCAGGAAGCGCGACACGACTGGCATCCTTGGGGAAGAGCTCATTCCGACCGAAACGAACCAACGGAATGGGCTACCCAGGGTTCGCGGTCCGGAACGGACTGGGACTGAAGGAGCTGATCACTGGCGGCGGGCAGGAGACTGCCATATCTCAGCCGCCAAACGGGAAGGCCTCGCGAACTCGCATACGGTCGGGCTCGTACTCCTCCTGGAGGATCGCCTCGGTGACGACGCAACGAACCGGAAGGAGCGGTTCGACGCGCTCCTTCGCCTGTTCGAAGGTCGCGTTCTCGGGGTTCGCGTAGCGCGTCAGCGTCGCGTGCGGCGGCGGGTCGAAGCCGGGGCGACCGTACGGCGGCAGATCCGGATACATACTCCAGAGTCCGCGCATCGTCGCGCGCAGCTCCTCGTCCGGGTATGGCTCCGCATAGGCGACGACGCCCGGGAATTCGGTCACCCGCACGAGCTCGAATTCGAGCGGCGAGCGGCCGGCAAGGTAGGAGCGCACTCGCTCGAGGTCTGCTCTCGTCACCTCCGCCGCCGGTACCCATGGGTAATGCAGCGTCAGTGAGAACGGGATCGCCTCCGGGATCCGCTCCGGGTAGAGCTCCTTGTGCGCACGGCTGAGCTCGGGGTCGCAGTGCTCGAGATCAAGCGTGATCGAGGTCTGGAGCGTCGGCTCGGCCACCGGAAGGAGGCTAGCGCTAGAGGCGACGGCGAGAGAGATCCGCCAGGTCAGCCTCGTCGAGGCGCTCGAGCTGACGCTGCTGATCGCGCGGAAGGAACCGCACCGGCATCTGCGGGTCGCGGCCCGCTGGCTACTGCGCTACCTCGAGGAGAGCGACGAGGCGACGATCGACGAGGCCACGATGGTTGCGGCGTGCCTCGCTGCGCTCGCCGGAGACCGGTACAGGGACGCGGCGCTGACACTTCGGGCCGTGCCGAGAGGTGACAAGTCGACTCAATTTTTGGTTGGGGTGCTGTGGTTCCGAGGTATTCACCACCCCTCTTCCCCCCGCGCTCACGGGTGAGCGGTGTGGGCTTTTCGGTTGGTTTCGGCATGTGTGGTGTGAGCGCAGGGGTGTGAGCGGGGGTGAGCGCGCTCACGGCCGGTCTCACGTCAGGTGTAGTGAGTCGCCGCTGGCCGGGATCGCCGACCAAACCGACCTTCAGTGGGATGTCGCAGAATGCGGGAAGTGCGACACGCGCCCGGGATACCGGGGATCAGCGGCGCGGCCCCGCCGGTCGCGGCAGCCCTATCCCACAATCCGCATTTCGTACCGGCCGATCTTGCCGTCGCGAATCGTCAGCTCGATGCGCCGTTCGCGTTCGTAGGAGACTTCGCCTGTCTCTTTCCATCGGTAGACCTCGTGCACGTCACAGGCGACGCCGCGCTCACCCAGGTCGACCCAGTCGCCTGCCTCGAACTCGAGGTCGAGGTTCTCCGGCGGCGAACCCCAGGTCAGCTCCTTCCCGATCTCGTCGATCCGGCGAAGCGATCGCTTGGGGGTGACCCATTCGACGTCCGGCGCCAGGAGCGGATAGACCGCTTCGCGATCGCCGCTCTCGGCAGCTGCCTCGAGCGCCGCCAGAAACCGCCCGGCAACCTCCACGTCCTCGGCGCCCATCGGTTGATTTTAGAGCGACGACACCCCACAGGCCTTTCGAGGCCGCCCATCCGGCAATCCGGAAACGGCCGATCGCCGTATTGAACCTCTTAGGGGTCCTGTCTTCAGACCAAGGAGGGGTGGAAATGAGAGGACAGACGATCCACCGCGCCCGCTTCGTCCTGGGGGCGCTGATTCTGCTCGGCGTGGCCCTGACGCTCGGCGCGTCGTCGGCCCGCAGCGACGTCCCGGGGACGTACACGGTTGCCAATTTGAGCTCGGACGTGCCCGGCCTGGCGACCCACACGGATCCTGACCTGCAGAACGGGTGGGGGATCGCCGAGCCGACGAGCGGCCCCTGGTGGGTTGCCGACAACGGCACCGACAAGTCCACGCTCTACAACGCCGACGGCACGAAGCGGAGTCTCGTCGTCAGCATCGTCAACGGGGCGCCCACCGGGACCGTCTTCAACGGCGGCTCGGGTTTCGTCGTCAGCTCAGCCGCCGGGTCGGGGCCTGCAGCGTTCATCTTCGCGAGCGAGAGCGGCACGATCAGCGGCTGGAATCCGACCGTCGACCCGACCAACTCCGTCGTCGGGGTCACGACCGCCGGTGCCGTCTACAAGGGGCTCGCGCTCGCGAGCCGAAACGGGCAACAGCAGCTGTACGCGACCGACTTCGTGGGCGGCAAGGTCGACGTCTTCAACTCGAGCTTCGGTGCCGGCACGGCCACGGGCGGCTTCCTGGATCCGAACCTCCCGTCCGGCTACGCGCCGTTCGGGATCGCGGCGGTGAGCGGGAAGCTGGTCGTCACCTTCGCGAAACAGGAGCCGGGCAGCGAGGACGAGCTGCACCACCAGGGCTTCGGCGTGGTCGACGAGTTCGACGCGGACGGGAACCTGGTCTCGCGGATCGCGACCCACGGCCAGCTGAACGCGCCCTGGGGAATTGCCCCGGCGCCCGCGGGCTTCGGACGGTTCAGCGGCGACCTGCTCGTCGGCAACTTCGGCGACGGGCGGATCAACGCCTTCGCGCTGCAGCCTGACGGCTCGTGGGAGCGGGACGGCGGACTCCGCGACTCGTCCGGTCGTGCGATCATGATCGACGGCCTGTGGGGCATCGGCTTCGGCAACAACGGAGCCGCCGGGCCGTCGACGACGCTCTACTTCGCCGCCGGGCCGAACGACGAGGCGAACGGCCTGTTCGGATCGATCACGGCGAACTGAGCACGGACTCTCGAACCTGGTTCGTCGAAGGCGGACCAGGTTCGGGGTTCTCGATCAGCCTGCCGGTACAGCCGCGTCGGGAGCGAAGACGATGGGCAGCGCCGGGCAACTCCCGAAGTTCGCGCTTACGCCGTAGGGGTGGCTGCGCAACAGATGCTCGCCCAGCCCGTGGAAGGGGCGCCATGAGCGACTTATTCCTCCCCGGCACGGCGTACGTGGATCTCGAAGTCCGCATCCCGTTCGCCCCACTCCTTGGCGTGTGACGGGGTCGACGCCGCGCGTTATCCTCAGCAAGTCGGGCGGCCGGAGAGCCGCAGCCCGGTCGCCCGACCTCCCGCCTTGGTGTGTTGCCCAGGCGAGCGATCGGTGGGATGCCCCACGAACGCTAATCGGCCGATGGGCGCAGGTAGACCGATGGTGTCGGCGGCCTGCCTTGGTAGCAGGGACTGTGGCCTGTGCAGTGGGGCCTCGCGGTGACCACCTTGCTGCCCACCGGCAGCGATCGGTGCGGCATGTTCCCGGTAGCGCTTGACCATGCGCGTTTTTGCGGTGCCTTTCTGCGCGTAGTGGCGCGTGTCTCGGGGCG
>WNGE01004903.1_pt1 | contig 15315 bp, 11 predicted proteins | sample 5400651 | NCBI WGS metagenome assembly WNGE01 (sample SAMN13153370, study PRJNA577476) | soil metagenome | isolation source: 60 cm soil or saprolite under grassland replicate 2 | place: USA:California | collected 2016-06-15 | reverse complement strand
TCGATCAACAAATCAGTCCGATAATAGGTTGCTCCCAGCAGCAGCGGCCGCAGCCGCCTCCAGGCATCTTTCATCGCGGGCGAACGCCATTTAGGACGCTTGGGCGCTCCCAGGCCAGGCAACAAGAGGACTACTTGCAAAGCGGTCCGCAAGACGATCGCCCAGGCAGCGGCAGCTATGCCGAAACGCGGTAAGGTCTGAGTCACTACAAATAGAGCGACGGCGCCTGCCAGCAGAGCCGCTAACTCAACCCAGATGAATTTCTGCTGCGCGTGATAAACCGACCAGAGCACCGATACAGAAGCCGTGAAAACCATGCTCAACAACTGGATTCTAGTTAATCCAACCGCCAACGCTGCTCCGGCTTCGCTGAATCCGGGAAAAAGCAACGGCACCCAGTAACCCGCGCCGGCACTCAAGATCAGCGCCAGGATTGCAAAAACCGCACTGATAGCCAGAAAGAATCCCCAGGCGTTTTCTTTGAATGTGCCCTTGTCTGCTGTGCTGAGCAGAGGAACGAGCACATGCGTAAGCGAGCTGCTTACAACACCAAGGATCAACTGCGGCACTATCATACCGGCGAATAGTGCATCAGTTTCAGATCCAACACCGAGTTGTGTTATCACGTACCACTGAAGCAGCAGAAGGACAAGAATACTGGCGCCGGCCAGGCAGGCAAGGGTTACGCTTTGTTTCATTAAGATGGAGCTGATTAGTCAAGCCGAGGTTAAGCCCTCTGTTTGATAATCAGTTATAATCGGTATTATTTCAAACCTCTAGAAGGCGGAAACTCACTTAACTAATCCATTCTCACATCCCGTCACAGATGAAGGGGCTACCCATGCCGAATTCGTCGAACTGAAACGTCCGCGCATATTGGTCGGCATGCCTGAGAGAGGGTCACAAGGCGGGCCGGCCGCTTGCGAGCCGCCGTTTATTGACGAGTTGCGCCGGCTGGGTCATCAGGTTGAAGAGGAAGTTTATGCTTATGCGGACACGCAACCGGGTTTGATCAGGCGGATCTCGAGAGTAGCCACGACTGCCCGCCGCTTTCGCGAATTGCTCCGCACAGGAGAGTTTGACCTGGTCCATCTCAACACCTCATTCGACACGCGAGCTCTCTTTCGCGATGCGGTAACTATCCAGTGCTTGCCCGCTGCAGAAGCAAAGATCTTTTTGAAGTTCCATGGCTCGAATGCTCGTTTGCTGGAGACCGTGAATCCGCTGTTGCGTTCTCTGAGTCGCTCTCTACTCGCGCGCTCCGACGGCATAGGTGTGCTGTCTTCCGAGGAGCGCGATAACTTTCTAAATGCGGGCTTACCGGAGAACAAACTCTTTATCATTAAGAACGTGGTGAAGAACAAGCCCGATGATCCCGATCCGGATTTCAGGGCTCGGCTGAATCTGCCGAAGAACGTCCCGTTGCTGCTCTTCATCGGTCGTTTCATTGAGGCCAAGGGTTTGATTGATGTTATCCGCGCATGCAAGGTGCTGCGCGATTCCGACCAGACATTCATGTTGCTCTGTGTCGGTGAGGGACCGGCGCGTGAGATCGCTGAAGCAGAAGTTGCTCGATTCGGACTCGAAACAAACGTGCGCTTCTTTGGCTATGTACCTGAAGAACAGGCGGCGGGTTTTTACGTCAACAGCACGATTCTTTTATTTCCGACTTACCATTACGAAGGTTTTCCGATGGTCATCTTTAATGCGGCCGCGGCTGGACTGCCGATTATCACCACACGTATACGCGCGGCTGCTGATTATTTGCAGGAACCGGCGAACTGTTTGTGGGTTCAGCCCAGGAAACCAGACATGCTAGCCGAGAGAGTAATCAGTCTTTTGAACAATTCTCATCTCAGCGTTTCTATGAGCGCCAATAATAAACAACTCGCCACGCGGTTCTCTGCGGAGATAGTAACCAGCGAGTACCTACAGGTATACGCGCAGATCGTGAAATGATTTAGGTTGAGCCAATTGGTTCGTGTAGCCATGGATTGTAAGGGTGTCCCCTACAACTCTTCGTGCTCAACTTAAGGCGGCGAGAATACGATCAGCCGTGTGTCCATCCCAGAGAGGCGGAACCTTGTGATTCCCTTTTTTGGATCCATCGAGCGCGGCAAAAGCCGCGGTCGTAATCTTCCCAGGGTCCGTACCGACTATAGTGTTGGTACCCATGTCCACAGTTATCGGACGTTCAGTATTCTCGCGCAGAGTCAGGCAGGGAATGCCGAGCACTGTCGTCTCTTCCTGAATACCGCCTGAGTCCGTCAACACGAGTCGCGCCTGGCTGTATAGATTCAGGAAGTCGAGATAACCGAGAGGTTCGATCATTCGCAATCCCTTAGCATTCTCAGCGCGCTCAGCAAGACCAGAGACCGCGAGCATCTTTCGGGTCCGCGGATGTACCGGAAAGACGATTGGAACACGTTGGGCGATCTCTGCGAGAGCATCAATGATGCGGGCAAAGGTTTCCGGTTCATCAACATTCGTGGGGCGATGAAGCGTTAGCACTGCATAATCTGTATCGGAAATTCCCAGTGTCTGTCTAACCGTCGACTCTTTAGATCGGGCCAGGTGTTTATATAGCGAGTCGATCATGATATTGCCGACGAAGCGAATGCGGTCCTCGGGAATTCCTTCGGCGCGCAAATTGTCGTCAGCATCTCGTGAGGGCGTAAACAGCAGATCTGCAATTTGATCAGTCAACAGCCGGTTGATCTCTTCCGGCATTGTCCGATCGTGGCTGCGGAGACCCGCCTCCACGTGGGCCACCTTCACACCCAGTTTCACGCAGACGAGAGCGCAGGCCAGTGTTGAATTGACGTCGCCTACAACCACCACCCAATCAGGTTTCTCTCGGAGCACGATCGGTTCAAACCGCTTCATCACTGCCGCCGTCTGCGCGGCGTGCGATCCGGATCCCACGTTCAGGTAGAGATCGGGCTGGGGCAGCTCAAGGTCGCGGATGAAAGCATCGGTCATGTTCGGGTCGTAATGCTGGCCTGTATGAACAACGAGCGGCGTGAACTCGCGTTCGCGCCGCTTCATTGCTTCCACCAATGGGGCCACCTTCATGAAATTAGGCCGCGCGCCCAGAACGTTGATTACTTTGAGCATTGGACGCTGGTAGTCAGTGGTAGGTCGCCAGTAGTCAGTGGTCAGTAGTCAGTTGTTCCTCTAACATCACGGCCACTGACCACTGACCATTGACCACTGACGGCTCTATAACCGAATAATCCGCGCGCAACTGTCGCGCCTGATATCCCCGTTCAGCGCGTTGCGAGTGTCAACAAGCAGCGAGGCCAACCGGCAGACGCGTTTGTAGTCAATGCCGCTATGGTCAGTAACGATTACAATGCAATCGGCCGCGCGTAACTCTTCGTCAGTTAACGGCACAGATTCCAGCGGCTCGCCGCTACTTTCAGTGTGCGCGTCTTCAAAACGTACCTCTTTGACGAAAGGATCGTGATAGTGCACGTCAGCGCCTTTGGCCCGCAGACGGTCGATGATTGACAGCGCCGGACTCTCCCGCACGTCGTCAATGTCTTTCTTGTACGCAACGCCAAGCAGTAGAACACGCGAACCCTTCATTGCCTTGCGTTCATCGTTCAATCCATCTGACACCAGTTGCACAACGTGGTCCGGCATGCGCGAATTCACTTCCTCCGCCAGGCCGATAAACCGCGAATCGAAACCGTGCTGGCGCGCCTTCCACGAGAGATAGTGAGGATCCAGCGGAATACAATGCCCGCCAATGCCCGGTCCAGGATAAAAAGGCATGAAACCAAACGGCTTCGTGGCCGCCGCCCGAATCACTTCCCAGGTGTCGATATTGAGCGCGTAACACAGTCGCGCCATCTCATTAGCCATGCCAATGTTGACTGCGCGGAAAGTGTTTTCCAGCAGCTTCGCAGTCTCGGCAACGCGAGCCGAACTTACGGAATGGACTTCTCTGACGATCTGGGAATAGAGATGAGCTGCCGCTTCAGTTGAATCCACGGTGACGCCGCCGACGACTTTTGGAATGTTGTGTGTTTGAAATTGCGGGTTGCCTGGATCCACTCGCTCAGGGGAGAAAGCGAGCAGAAAATCAGTATCGAGTTTAAGACCCGTCTCTTCAAACATCGGCAGCAGCACTTCGTCCGTGGTACCGGGATACGTGGTTGACTCCAATATGATCAATTGTCCGCGCCGCAAACTCTTCTTGATCTCTTCGGCGGCTGCCAGGATGTAGGAAACGTCTGGTTCCTTGGTCTTACGCAAAGGCGTGGGAACACAGATAATAATCGCGTCGCAATCTTTTAAGCGCTGCTGATCTGTAGTCGCCTGTAAACGTTTGGCGTCAACCAGTTCTTTGACAACAGAAGTGGGGACATCGCCGATGTATGAATCACCAGAATTAATTCGGTCGGCCTTGCCGGCATCAACCTCAAACCCAGTCGCTTGTAAGCCATAGCGCGCAAACTCCACCAGCAGAGGCAAGCCGACATAGCCCAGACCGATTACGCCCACGTGCGCGCGTTTTTTGGAAACCAGGGAGGTAATCTGTTCCTTGATCATTGCGAGTCCTTTTGAAGGGTCCAATATACCTGACGCAGCAACGTTCATTCTCGATGGACGCCACTACTGCAGTTTCATCGTCCGCCGGTAAAGACCTATCGAGTGGCACGGCTTCGCCGCCTGATGTGCCGCGGTGGCTGTGCCCCGCCGGAGTTCTGCACCTCTGATCGGGCTGCGCCCCTGGTGCGGGGCCTTGCCCAAATGTCCGACATGCTTCAGCTTGTCGTCAACATTCGCAACTCAGCTTGAAAAAACGCGAACCAATGTCCGACATGCTTCAGCTTGTAGTCGGGATTGGCAACACTCAAGCAATGATACTACCCGTAATGTCGCACATTAGAGTTCCCAATCTTGACGACAAGCTGAAGCATGTCGGACATTTGATTGTGCGTTTCTGATAGCTTGAGTATAGATCACACTATAATAGGAAGAATCGACTCGTTCTTCCGGTGGATCGTTGGGCAGGCGTTGTTAGAATCTGCAAACATCCAGGCCAAACAAGACTATTGAGCGTCGCGCGGACTGTCAAGCGGCCTCTCTCTTGACAGCGGACCACTTGGACAACTATACCCACGAACCAATGAGCGAGACCGACAACTCTGCCAACAAACTTGTCCGCGGTCTGGGGCGACTTGACGCCACAATGATCGTCGTCGGATCCATGATCGGTTCCGGCATCTTCATCACCTCGGCTGAATCATCGAGACTTGTGGGCGCGCCGGGTTGGTTACTTATAGCCTGGGCACTGGCCGGCGTGCTGACAATTGCCGGAGCGCTCTGTTGCGCTGAACTCGCTGCCATGTGGCCGCGAGCCGGCGGGCAGTATGTGTTTTTACGTGACGCCTATGGCCCAGCAACTGGTTTTCTTTTTGGCTGGTCGCTGTTTCTGGTTATCCAGACCGGCACCATTGCCGCCGTAGCAGTTGCCTTCGCAAACTTCATGGGAGTGCTGACCGATAGCGTGTCGGGTGATCGTTACCTTGTTGCCCCGCGCGCACTCGGCGGCTATGCAATCAGTCTTTCCAGACAGCAACTCGTTGCAGTCCTGATGATTCTCCTCCTGACTATTACCAACACACGCGGCCTTAAGGTAGGAAAGTTTATTCAGAACTCTTTCACCTTTACCAAGACTGCAGCGTTGATCGGGTTGATCGTTGCCGGCCTGGCGCTGGGCTGGAACGAAAACAGTGCGGCCTACACTTCATCATGGTGGAAGCCCTGGGCCAATGGCTGGAGCCCACAGGCGTCGCAACTGGGTTTTGAAGCGATCGGCCGGGGAGCCTTGCTGCTGGCGCTCGTGATGTTGCTCGGGCGCGCGATGGTAGGACCGCTTTTTGCTCAGTCTGCCTGGAATAATGTGACCTTCACAGCAGGTGAAGTTCGTGATCCCGGCCGTAATCTGCCGCGCGCACTATTATTGGGTTGTGGACTGGTCGTGGGGCTGTATCTGCTCGCGAATCTCGCCTACATCGTGACGCTTCCGCTCTCCGGAATTCAGAATGCGCCACAGAACCGCGTCGCGACGGCGACGATGCAGGCCATCTTCGGATCTCCTGGCACGACCCTCATGGCAATCGCAATCATGATCTCCACGTTTGGTTGCAACAACGGTTTGATACTCGCGGGAGCACGTGTGTACTACGCGATGTCGCGCGACAACCTTTTCTTCAAACGCGTTGGCACTCTCAATGAACGCCACGTGCCGGCAGTTGCGCTGATAGCGCAGGTGCTTTGGGCAGCATTCCTGACTCTACCGAGAACGGTTACAATCGATTCGCGGACCGGCGCAGTAACTTATGGCAACGTTTATACCCAGCTTCTCGAATATATTGTGTCGGCCGATCTGATCTTCTATATGTTGATGGTCGGCGCGGTGATTGTTATGCGCTACAAGGCCCCGCAGCTCGAGCGACCATATCGCACTTTTGGTTATCCTTTAGTGCCGTTGATCTACATCGGACTCGCGGCTGTGCTTGTTCTGGATCTCGGCTATCTTGCACCCTCAACATCCGGGATCGGCTATTTGATTGTGCTAAGTGGAATTCCAATCTACTTCGTTTGGCGGCGAGGTGCAGGCGTGAAGCAGCCATGAGAGCTTTCGTTCCCCACTACCAAATGCTTATTCCAAAGGCGCTTGAAGAAGCGCTCGCACTATTGGCGCGCGAACCTGGCGTCTGGAGGCCCTTCGCCGGCGGCACTGATCTTATGGTGTTGCTGGAGGCCGGCAAGCTAGCGCACAGACACTACATCAACATAAGACACTTGAACGAGCTCCGTTTCATTAAACTGAGCGACGAGCACGTCACACTTGGCGCTCTAACCACGTACAGTGATGTGCAAGCCCATCCGGTGTTGCGCGAAGAGTTCCCAATGCTCTGCCAGGCTGCAAGCGAGACTGGAGGATTGGCAATTCAGAACCGCGGCACGCTCGGAGGAAACATCGTGAACGCTTCTCCAGCGGCTGACTCGCCCCCCCCGCTGCTGGCTTACGATGCAGCATTGGAACTGCTATCCGCTAGTGGCTCCCGCTGGGTTTCGTACGAAGGTTTTCATACTGGTTACAAGCAGATGATCATCCGGCCGGAAGAACTGCTTGCCCGCATCCGCTTGCCGCGAACAACTAAAAACCTAAAGCAGTACTATCGCAAAGTCGGCACGAGAAAGGCCCAGGCAATATCGAAAGTTTGCTTTGCCGCAGTGGTACAAACCAGTGGCGAACAAATAGAAGATGTCCGTATCGCCCTCGGAAGTGTGGCGCCGATTCCGATTCGCTGCGTCAAAACAGAAGCTAACCTGCGTGGCCGGTCTATCAATCAGCCGCTCATTGAGGCAGCCAGAGCCGAATTAGCGCGAGAGATTGCCCCCATCGACGATCTCCGATCGACAGCCAACTACCGGAACACAGTGAGCCTTAATTTGCTTGAAGACTTTCTCTCCAGCCAATTGTCCGGCAAACTGTAGTTCGTGGTTGTAACCCTGAAAACTGGTCCAGGACTGTTATTGATCAGCAAACCCTTTCCACTTCTACTGGTAGCGCTGGTCGCGCTTACGGTTGTTACAGGCAGCAGCGGGTTTGCTCAAACGCCGGCGACGGTTGGTGGTCGAGCTACCGAAGGTAATCAGTTGAACATGCTCGTGCTTGGCGATTCGATTACCTGGGGCCAGGGTTTGCGCAAAGAAGACAAGTTTTGGTGGAGAATTAAGAACTGGCTGCAAGACAAGACCGGAAGGGTGGTGAAGGAGAAAATTGAAGCGCATTCGGGAGCACTGATCGAGACCACACCCGGACTAAAACCATTCTTTACCTCTCATGATGGTGAGATTAACCTGATCACTCCCACGATCAACGATCAGATTGATGATGCCCGGAACTATTACGGCGATACATCTCAAGTAGACCTGGTACTGGTCGATGGCTGTATTAACGATGTCGACGTGCGCAATTTGTTAGATGCCTCAACTTCCTTGCCCGCGCTCGATCAGAAAATAAAGGAGAAATGCGGTCGGCGAATGCAACCGCTTCTGCAAAGGATTACCACGGAATTTCCGAATGCACACGTTGTAGTCACAAGTTACTACAAAATTATCTCGTCAGAATCCGCCAACAATAGTTTTACGAGGCTGCTGGTTAAGAAACTTGCCAGCCAGACACCGGAAGCGCGCCAAATGTCAGATCGTGAAATGCGCGAAAAGCTGATTGCGATTTCTGCGCTGTGGTATCAGACCTCCACTCAGAGTCTGAAAGAGGCAGTGGCCGCAGCTAATTCTGAGCTGGGAAAGAACTCTTCAAAACAGCGAGTACTTTTTGCCGAAATTCAGTTTTCGCCGGAACACGCTTTCTCCGCGCCTGATACGCTGCTCTGGAACTTCAAGTTTGGTTCGACAAACCTGTCTGGTCTGCGTAAGGCAATAGTCGTGGTCACCTTTGGAACGGCGGCATACAAACCCGATGACCAGCTAAGGGAAAGCAGAGCGAAAAGCTGCAAGGAAACCTACAGAAAGCCACGTGACGGCAACGTTGAAAGTAAAGCGGAAAAGGAACGACGAGAGGTGAGCGACCTGGCTTGTCGCTATGCTTCGCTGGGACATCCCAACCAGATGGGCGCATTGATCTATACGGAAGCCATCAAGGGCCAACTGCAATGGTTGATCGCCGATGTTGGTTGGTTACGAACACCTACCGGGTCACAAGCAAATCCGGCAAACTAAAAGGGCTTACACGATGCAGAATATCCCACTAGAAATTCCTTTCAAGCGCGGAGTCGTGCAACCGACGCTCTGCTTGAAAATAGGCCGGAACCTTATTAAAGATCAGTACTGGCTGTTTGTCGGAATGAGCACAGTTGGATTGCTGCTCGGCAGCTTTGTGCCGTTTGGCATCTTGCTCGGTCCGCTGATGTGCGGGATCTATCTTTCACTCTTCCAATGCCGCCGTGGCCAGAAGGTTGAGTTTGCCAATCTCTTCAAGGGTTTTGACTACTTTGGCGAGAGCGTAATCGCAACTTTGTTTCACTATATTCCTATGGTGATCATCATCGTCCCCTTCTACATCTTTTCATACGCAGGCCTTTTCGTGATCATGGCCAGCGCAGGAGGTAATGAACCCGACCCGGCGAAGTTCTTTGGCTTCTTCGGCCTGCTGATGATTTTAGGAATCGTGATGGCCATATTGTTGATGGTCATTTCGGTTCTATTCATATTTACCTATCCATTGATTGTAGAGCGCAAGTTGTCGGGCCTTGAGGCGGTTAAGCTCAGCGTGAGAGCCGGGCTGGCAAACTTCTGGCCCTTGCTGGGTCTTCTGCTCCTTAACGGACTTTTAGCATTCGCCGGACTGCTATTCTGTTATGTGGGAATGTTTCTGATACTTCCAATGACCTTCGGGGCAATCGCCACAGCATACGAGCAAGTATTTGGTCTCGGCGGCGGAGCGGGACCACGTTTGCCACCCCCACCACCATCATTCAACTAGAACGGCTGCAGAAAAACAGGCACGATCCACGAAAACACACGAAACCGCACGAAATGGGTGCTTTAGTTCGTGTTATTTCGTGGATCGTCTTGCCGCTTCTACTGATGATCTCCACTTTTTCAGCAACCTGCCAGGCTATCGGCCAAATCCGCCGCCGCCTGGAGTTTCAATTCGCACGCGATCACCAGGCAGTAGTTCCCAGCTTCCTTTTGAGTTGATCTCGCGAACCTTGCCTTCCCGAATGATCAAGTTGCGACCTCGCTTTGCCTCTTCTCCACCACTCAATCCATAAGGCGCATGCTTTCTTCTGTCCGCAAGCAAGGACATGCGCGCGGCCGCCAGAGTTTCAATTTCACGAACTACTCCATCACCGCCCCGGTGTTTCCCTTTACCTCCGGAGTCTTTGCGAATGCTGTACTCCGAGACGCGCAATGGATAGGCGTATTCGAGGGCTTCGGCAGGTGTGTTGAGGCTATTGGTCATATGCGTATGCACGGCGCTCAGACCATCCTGACCTGGTCGGGCCCCCATACCGCCGGCAACCGTTTCATAGTAAGCGAACTCCTGACCCGTACGCGGATCAATGCCGCCAATTGTGAGATTGTTCATTGTTCCCTGGCTTGCCGCGGGTATGCGCTCAGGTAACGCCAGAGCCAGGGCCTTGAAAAGCACGTCGACAATTCGTTGCGAGGTCTCGACATTGCCGCCAGCCACAGAAGCCGGGTGGGTTGCGTTGACAATCGTACCCGCTGGCGCGAGAACTTCGATTGGCTCCATCAGACCCGCGCTCGCCGGTATGTCTCCGCCAACCAGACAACGAAAAACATATGACACGGCCGAGACCGTGATCGCTTCGACGGCATTGATTGCCCCCGAAACCTGTGGCGCGCTGCCGGTAAAGTCCACGCGCGCATGCTCTCCTTTAATGCTCACTTTTACCCGAATCTGGATCGGCTGGTTGCGGATGCCGTCGTCGTCAAGCCAATCCTCTGCTTCATATTCGCCATCCGGAATCGTCCCGATTGCATGGCGCATGATCCGGGCTGAATACGCAATCAGGTGTGTCGCGTACTCGGTGGCTTCGCGCGTCCCTCGCCGCTCTATGAGTTCCAGCAAGCGCGCTTCGCCGATTTTTAGTGAACCAATTTGGGCCTGGAAGTCTCCGCGACGCTCAGTTTGACCGCGAACATTTGCCAGAATCAATCGCATCACACCTTCGTCAATTGCGCCGTTATTTACGATTCGAATCGGCGGAATACGCAGCCCTTCGCCATAAATATCCGTGGCCAAACCCATTGAGCCAGGCGTGGCGCCGCCGATGTCTGCGTGGTGTGCGCGATTGGCGACGTAGAACAACGGATGGGGAGATACGGCGACACGGCGATGCGGCGATGCGGAGACACCTGCACGTAATTTCTCCGTGTCTCCGAGTCTCCGTGTCTCCGTGTCTCTGACAAAAACCGGCATCACCAACGTAACATCCGGTAGATGTGTTCCTCCGGCGAAGGGATCATTTAAGGCGACTACGTCGCCCGGTGCCATTTCTACTTCGCTCAGCGCGGCGGCGACGGCCATCGGCATCGAGCCCAGGTGCACAGGCATGTGGTCTCCCTGCGCGATCACCCGACCATCGCCGTCGAAGATCGCACATGAATAATCCCGCCGCTCCTTGATGTTTGGTGAGAATGCAGTACGCCGCAGGCCAATGCCCATCTCTTCTGCGACAGACGTGTACAGCGCGCGGTAGATCTCGAGCGTGATGGGGTCGAATCTTAATTTCATCTTAGGTTGCCCAACTGGCGCCGCTCGGATCACTCTGCTTCTTGACGATGTAACGGCAATACGTGTCATTTTCAGTTTTCCTGGTCTCACAACTCAATGACCAGGTTACCAAACGTATCTACTCTGGCCTGTGTGCCCATGGGTATCAGTGTCGTTGCGGAATACTCTGTCACAATGCAGGGCTCGCTGAGTTTGGATCCGGCGGGCAGTTCATCTCGCCGGTAGATGGCAACGCGCTGTTTCTTGCCGGCAAGATAAGCCATCGAGTATGCCTGCGGTTTGGCAAATCCCTTCCGCCGGGAAACGGGCATACCTCTCTCCCTCACCTTTTCCACAATGCCCAGCGACCTCAATCGCGTGCTGACAATCTCCACGATGTTTGATTCCTGCGCGTAACCGTAGCGCACCTGGTGGGCGCGATGAAAATTCCCCGCTATGTTGCCGGCCGTCTGCTTGATCTCGAGTTCGAAGGATTGTCCCTTGTACCGCAGGAACAACGATCTTTCGTGACGTTGCTGCGATGAGGCAAATCCTTCTTTACGCAGCAGGGCGCGGGCAATCGCTTCCATCTTCCTAAACGCGCTTTCCAGTTTTGGGCCGACACGCTGGTTAACTTCGAGCATCACCGTTCGACTCTGATCTTTGACCACATCCGCCGTGACAACGCCGATTGCTGAGAGCGCCCCTGCTGAGATTGGCGCCAGCATGCGAGGAATACGTAATGCTCGCGCGAGTTCCACCGCATGAAGTCCTCCGGCACCGCCAAAAGGAAGCAGTGCAAAATCCCGCGGATCATGCCCACGCTCAACAGAAATTCGGCGCAGCGCGCGTTCCATGTTCGTGTTCACCACGGCAATGACACCTTGCGCGGCCTTAACTGCACTAATCTTTCTCGCTGCCGCTTTGCTCATTTCATTGGCCAGTAGACGCAGGGCCTCTTCCGCTCGCGCCGCGTCAAGTTTAAATTCACCGCCGAGCAACCCGCCGCCACCAAAGTGGCCCAGTAGCAAATGTGCATCCGTAACCGTTGGCAGGACCGAGCGTCCGTAACAAGCAGGGCCGGGGTCGGCACCTGCCGACTCGGGGCCGACGCGCAACGACCCGCCTTCATCCACTCTGGCGATTGAACCACCACCGGCGCCAACCGTGTGAATATCCATTACCGATACAGCAACCGGAAAGCCTGCGACGACGGCTTCATTGGTCGTGCGCAATTGTGACCGTTCGCATAGCGCCACGTCACTCGACGTGCCTCCCATGTCGAAAGTGATGATGTTTGATAAACCGGCGACTCGCGCCGCGGCCAGGGCACCGACCACACCGCCTGCTGGACCAGAGAGAATTGTCCGCACCGGCTCATCTGCCGCGGCAGCCGCTGAGATGCTTCCACCAGAAGACTGCATTACACGAAGAGCAAAAGCTGGCCTTTGAATTTTGGTCTTTGATCTTTGATTGACGGCAGCGACTTTTGCGATTTCGCTGGGAGCCTGCTCGGCGAGACTGTTGAGGTAATTACCCATGAGCGGCTGCAGATAGGCATTGATGGCCACGGTGGAGGTTCTTTCGTACTCGCGATACTCAGGCAAGATGCGATGAGAGATCGAAAGCGGCACTTCGAGTTTCGCAAGGGCCCTGGCGATTTTCTGCTCGTGTGCGGGATGAAGGAAAGAAAAGATAAGAGAGATGGCTACTGATTCAACCTGTGCGCGCTTCAGCTTTTCGGTAAGGGAGCGAACCTCGTCCGCGCTCAACGCTTTAAGCACTTCTCCGTCTGCCGTGACGCGCTCGTGAACTCCAAATCGAAGATTGTCAGCCACCAGTGGCGGTGGGCCAATCGCGTTGAGGTTGTAGAGCTCAGCTCTTGCCTGGCGACCAATCGCGAGAACATCTTCAAAACCCCTGGTCGTGACCAGCGCGGTACGAGCTCCGCGTCGCTGCAGCAATGCGTTGGTTCCCACGGTAGTGCCATGGACGACTTCAATGTCTTGTAGCGTTCCGGAAGCGCTGGCGGCGATGCGCTGCAAGCCCGCAATGATTGCGATTGACGGATCGTCTGGTGTGGAGGGTAGCTTAAAAATCTGGAGGCGACCGTTCAAGTCGTAAACAAAATCCGTGAAGGTGCCTCCGGTGTCGACACCTACGCGGACGTGAGGCGCCTTTGCTCTAGCGTTGCCCCACGACATTTTCCATTTGTCATTTGACATTCGCGGATTCAACTTGGAAATGCAACTCGGCGATCTGAAGTGACAAAACGCATTGGTCAGCTGGAGTTACCCTGTTACATTTCAGGTTGAATCCGCCATTTGCCATTTGTGGCCTATTCTTTCGTGTCCGTTCGTGTGATTCGTGGATCGTTCTTGATCTCTCAGCCAAACAAGCGATCCACCAAATAACACGAATCACCACAAAATGAGATCTGAAAATTGACCGAATGAAAAATTTGTCATTCAGACTTCCTTCCTCGATAAAACATCCGCGATACGTGGTAAGAAATAAACAAGGTGAGCCTGCAAGGACCGGAAATGGACAAATGAGAAATGCCAAATGAGAAATGGAAAATCTTGTTTTTTTCTGCTACTACCGTCTGCTTCAGTTCTCTACTTTAGTCCAGCATCCCCTCTTATTTGAGAGCCGTGCAGCATCCAGCACAAGCTGCACGCGATGTCCATCTGCGAAAGTTGCCGCGTTATCAACCGTTATGCGTCCCTCGCGCAACGCTTCAACAATCTCACACGAGAGCGCAGCAAAGCCCCGCGACCAACTCGCCGGTCGCATGCCGGGTGCGATGGGATTCTGGTTGACCTTAATCGGACGCCAGGCGCCAGAGCCGGTCGGGGAGTGCCAGAGTTCGCCGGCTTCTTCAGCCATCAAGGCTCCGGTTGTGCCGTAGATCTCCAGACGATTCTCGTAGCTTCCTGCTTCGACCACGGAGAGCGCGGCCGCGCCGGTAGCATTCTTTGTTAGCGGGGAGTCAGCAAGGCGAAAATGCAGTTTTGCTTCATCATCGGAGGTCACTCGGCGCATCGAGCCGGTCGATTTATCCGGCCGTTCAGCGACATGACTTGTGAGCATACAGGAAACTTCGCTGATTTCAGTGCTCAAGAGCCAACGAAACGAGTCGATGACATGAGAGCCTATGGCCGCCAGCGTGCCGCCGCCCATTGTCTCATCTGACCACCAGTCCCATGGGCGTTCAAGCACGCCCCGATAATCTGAGCGGAAAAGATAGTTGCAGTGGCGCACCGCGCCAATAGCACCACTAGCCACCATAGAGCGCATCATTCTCCGGCTCTTGAGAAAGCGCAGCTCATGGTCGATCAATGCAAGCACTCCCTGCTTACGTGCCCGCTCGGTCATGCGCTTCGCCTCTTCCGCGTTAAGGGCCATCGGCTTTTCACAAAGCACAGCTTTACCGCATTCGAGCGCCGCGAGAGTCATCTCCATGTGTGTCGCAGGAGGCGTCACGACGCTAATGAGATCAATATCATCTCGCTCGATCAGCTCCTTCCAATCCCTCGCCACGTGCTCAATGCCAAACTCTCTTGCGACATCAGCGGCGTGCTCGCGATTCCGGCTCGCGATAGCGATCACCCGCGCACTCATGCAGTCGCGAAATCCCGGAATCTGCGTGGTGCGAGCAAAACCTGCGCCGATGATTCCGATACCTATGGTTTTTCCGTTACTCAATTGATTACCGGCAAGGCCACTGAATTGTAGCGATAGATCTAGCAGGCGACTCTCACATAATCCGCGCTGGTTCGAGCATTCAACCTCCGTTCCGATCCGTCTGGGCTGGGATCGAATAGTGCGCGGAGCGGCCGGCTGAAATGCCCGAACAGCCTTCTTAAGCGAAGGTGTCAGCAACAGACTCAGTCAAATCTCGTCAACATTGTGTGGCGCCGCGCAGTGTACCATGAAGTCCCGCGAGAGTTGCAAAAGTCCCACAACGCCGGTGGCGAATGGTGACGCGGCGTTTCATCTGAAACTGTTTTGTGCTCGCT
>WNGE01009441.1_pt1 | contig 15317 bp, 9 predicted proteins | sample 5400651 | NCBI WGS metagenome assembly WNGE01 (sample SAMN13153370, study PRJNA577476) | soil metagenome | isolation source: 60 cm soil or saprolite under grassland replicate 2 | place: USA:California | collected 2016-06-15 | reverse complement strand
GCCTTCGAGCGTTTCTTTGTATTTTGTAGCGCGTCTGGCACGCGAGCGCGTCACCGTCGTGCTTACGGGCGAGGGCAGCGATGAGACGCTGGCCGGCTACACGCGTTACGCGTGGACACTGCAGAATTCCCGCATCGATCGAGTTTACCGATCGATAGTGCCATCTGCGTTGCGAGAACTGCTGCGGCAAGGAATTGCAGCGGGTCCGCTCGGGTCCAGCCTGCATCGCAAACTGGAACACACGTTTCTGGTGCGCGATGGGGCTTCCTGGCCCTCTTTCTACTTCGATAATTTCTATTCGGCTTTTTCCTCTGCTGAAGCAGCGGAGCTGCTTACAGCTTCAGCCCACGCGACCGCCGGCGATGCCTACCGCGGATCAATGCAGCACTGGGAGCATTCACGTGGGGATCTCTTGCACAGACTGCTCTATACGGATATAAAAACTTACCTGGTTGAATTGTTGATGAAGCAGGACCAGATGAGCATGGCGGCGTCAATTGAGAGCCGTGTTCCCTTTCTGGACCATGTCCTGGTCGAATTTGCTGCGACAATTCCTGCGGAGTTTTCGACCAGGGGCTTGGCCGGTAAACACATTTTGAAAGCCGCCGTTCAAGACTTGCTCCCGAAGTCGATCGTCTACCGGCAAAAGATGGGATTTCCCACGCCGTGGGCCTATTGGCTCTTAGGTCCGCAGTTAGATGAGCTTGAAACTATGCTGTTGGAGCCGCGAACCACAGCGCGTGGACTGTTTAGGCGGGAAGTGATCCAGCGCCTCTTTGCCCAGCACCGGGCCCGGCGTCGAGACCACGGAAATAGAATCTGGCGGCTGCTGAATCTGGAGACCTGGATGCGCGTCTTTCTCGATGGTGAACTGCCAGCGCGAGACCAGGAAATCCGTGAGAACCTGGCGGCGTTTCCAGCCGGGCCAGCAGCTTCAATCTGAGGACAAGAAACATCGTCCTCGGTGCAATTCATTTTCAGGGACATGCGGAAACAAATCCGGCGGGCCGCCTTACACCTGTTGCGGAATACGGGAATTTTTCGCCTCCTGCGCGAGAGCGAATGGCGCCGGCAGCGGCTGCTGATTCTTTGCTACCACGGAATATCCCTTGAGGATGAGCACCAATGGCGCCCGGGCCTTTACATGGAGCCGAGGATCTTGGAGCAGCGGCTGGGAATTTTGCGAGCGGGCGGTTACAACGTGCTGCCGCTGGGAGAAGCCCTGCAACGCCTGTATGCACAGGAACTGCCGCGCCGAAGCGTGAGCATCACCTTCGATGATGGAACTTACGACTTCTACAAGCAAGCCTACCCAATCGTGAAGAGGTATGGGTTCCCCGTTACGGTTTACCAGACCACTTATTACAGCGACCGCCGGGTACCGGTGTTCAATCTGATCTGCTCATATCTGTTGTGGAAACGGAGAGGCACGGTTTTCTCTAATGGCGGAGAATTAGGCTTGAATTCGACCATGGATTTGAGAACAGAAGCCAGCCGAGAAGCAATAGTCACCGCGTTGACAAACATGTCGGCAACTCAAAATCTCAGCGGACTTGAGAAAAATGAAGTGGCATGCCGCTTAGCAGATTTTCTCGACATCGATTACGCCAGACTTTTACAGAAACGAATTCTCCAGGTCATGGGCGCGCAGGAAATGGCAGAGTTATCGCGCGACGGAGTGGATTTTCAATTGCACACTCATCGCCATCGCATGCCCAAAGATGAGTCCCTGTTTCAGAAAGAGATCGAAGACAACCGAGCGTGCCTCCGGGGTGTGTCGCAAAGGGAAGCCGTACACTTCTGTTATCCGAGTGGATTTTACAGTCAACAATTCCTACGCTGGCTCAAGGCTGAAGGGGTAATTTCAGCCACGACGTGCGATACAGGACTGGCCACGTCCCGAAGCGATGCACTGCTGCTGCCGCGCTTTATTGACACCACTGGCGGGAGCGGACTGGATTTTGAGAGTTGGCTCACCGGAGTGGGTGACTTGCTTGCAGTCCGCCGGCGAGCTCGCAGCAAGGCGTTCCCCGTGATTGACTGAGTTATTACGTTTGTACGCTCAGATGGCGGACCTTTTCTGGCCCCTTTTCGTCGGCAATGACGACTCCGTCAATTTGTTGAGAGGTGAAATCAGGGCGCAGGGCACGCAGGACGGCGCTCTTCTTGGCCCAGAGCTTGGCATTAAAAAAAAGGTGATACGCCAGTTTCTTACGCGCTCGCACAATCTTGTTGTATTGTGCGGCTCCGGACGTGGCCAGGGTATAGCCAAGCTCGGCCAATGTCTCTCCAACGAGCCCCTCGATTTCAGCAATCTCCGCAGGCGAGAACTGCTGCCTCCATCGTTCGACAGGATTGAATTCTTCCGCAGATTCTGCCTGGAATGAAGTGTTTGGTTTGCTGACTGAGCCAACTGCCGTGCGCTGAATGCGGTCGTAAACCAATTCCTGATCGAGGAACGAACTTAGATCGGACAAAACTGACCGAGGATCGGATACCAACCGCTCGAAACAGATTTCTTTGTAGTCTGGGCCGAGCATCCGGCCGAAACTCCTGCCTTTTTTAACTATCCACTCCCAGTAAATTGCCGCGCCTGTGGCGCTCTCCCGCTTTTTCCAAGGAAATGGTTTGATGTATCGCTTGCGGGAAAGCGATAACGCTACGTCGCGTCCATCGCGGATTACGTGAATGACCAGGGCATCGGGGATAGTTCTCTTGATCAGGGGAAGGTAAAGAATCTCTTCGGGTGTATTTCCTGCCCAGCGTAGGGCGTTTTGATTACGAGCGATCTCCTCCATGATGGTGCGAAGGAAATCTCCAGCATTGCGGCAGTTGTCTAGAATCTTCGTTTCAACCCGCTGCGGATCGATTCCAGAAGCCCTAAAAAGTTTGCTGCCCAGCCAGGCATGCCACATCTTCTGGCGGTTCTTCCGTAAACCGAGATCGCCGAATCGTGGGGCAACAACATTGAAGATGCTCGATTCGCCGAGATAAATGGCGAAACCACCGGCCGACATCAGCATGTCATACACAAGAGTGGTACCAGAACGCGGACTTCCCACGACGAATACAGGCATCCGGCTTCGAGCGGAAATGCTCCGGGTCACAGTACTCTCCACAGCTCAGCGCGAGCTGGCGCTATTATCGGCGTGCGGCGGCCGGCAAGTGGTCGCCGAGAAGCGCAAGCAGTTCTTTTTCCAGGTTGGGTCCGCATGCAAGAAGACCGGAAATAAGAGGTGATTTATTGTTGCACCGTAACAAAGAGCTCTCCAATGTACGCACGAATCCTCCGGCGCTTTCCACCAGAGCGGCCCCCGCCGCGACATCCCATTCGTGCTTCGGAGTCAGAGTGAACGTGGCATCCGCCAGGCCCGCGGATAATAAAGCAAGTTTGTAAGCAACCGATCCCATGGGTCGAATCGTAAAAGGCGCGTTGTCGAATTGCTTCCACTCTCCGCGTTTGATCTCGCTTCGACTCGCGAGCACCGATGCGCCGCTCAAGCTTCTTCTCCGGCTCGCCTGAGCAGGGTTTCCGTTATAGGTCACGCCCGAGCCAATGCTGCCAAGGAACATTTCGTCAGTTGCGGGATTGCAAATTCCTCCGGCGATCGGTCGGCCATCCGCTACCATCGCAACTGAGACGCAGAATTCTGGTATCCCAGCGACGAATTCTCGAGTTCCATCCAGGGGATCGACAATCCAAACCCGGTTTGCGTTCAATCGCGCAAGATCGTCAACGCTTTCCTCCGATAACCAGCCTTCGCCCTCGCGAATCAATTCCTTGCGAAGCACCGCATCGACACACTTATCAGCCTCGGTAACTGGATCATGCCCGGCTTTGTATTCCGCTTCGATTGCCCCAGCGGTGAAGCGCCCAAGGATCTGACGTGCGGCTTCCAAAGCGGACTGTATTCGCTGCAAAACATCGGAATTGGAGTTGGAACCCATGTTAGGAAATAAAAATCAGTTCCCGGTTCAAGTACACAGTTCTCAGTTTCGGCGGGGCGGTAATCACGCCCACAGCATCCGTGCGCCCGTTGCCAGCAGCACCGCACATAGGATGCGTCTCAACCAGAGCACGGGGACGCGCGTGCTCAAGAGAGATCCAACTAAGCCACCCGGAACCGAGCCGATCAAGAGTGAAGCTACCAACTTGGGATCGACATTGCCAAGTCGCCAGTGCAGAAGACCAGTTACGCCGGTAAGCGCCACGGCATGCACAATATCGGTGCCCACCATCACCTTGGGGGTATAGCTGTAGAACAGGAGCAGCAGCATCATAATAATGCTGCCCGAGCCCACCGACGTCATACCAACCAGGAAGCCGGCCAATAGTCCGATCCCCGACATTCCTGCGAATGACTTTAGGGTCGGAGGGCGGCCGGCGACGTGCTCTTCGATCCTGGACTGGAACAGCAACAATGTCGGTATGCAGACCAACAATAATCCCACGGCCGAAGTTATAAAACTGTTTACGCCACTGCCGTACACATTCCGAAGGTGAGCTAGCAAGCCGACACCCACGATAGAGCCCGGAATGCTTCCGGTCGCCAGTGCCATCACAACCTTGCGTCGTACCGTACCTTTCCGCAAATGCATCCAGCCGCTGCCGATCTTGGTGATGAAATTGAAAACCGCATCTGATCCAACTGCCAAGATCGGCGGTACCTTGAGGCCAAAAATCAGCACAGGCAGCAGAAGCACTCCGCCTCCAAGCCCCGTCATACCGATCAGGATACCCACCACCAGACCGATCAGAATCTTGGCCGCAATTTCCATTACGCCTTTTAAGCCGAGGCCTCTCCCGCACTAACGCCAACGAATCCCTCGCGCTCCAAATGCAAAATGATCTCCTGGGCGGATTCTTCGGGCGTCAGATCCGCGGTGTTAATGACTACCTCGGCATCTTTTGGCTCCTCATACGGATCTGAAATACCGGTGAACTCCTTGACGATGCCGGCGCGCGCCTTGGCGTAAAGACCCTTGCGATCGCGCTGCTCACAGGTTTCGAGCGGGGTCGAGACGTGCACCAAAATGAATCCTCCGAGCGGTTCGACCATACTGCGTACCTGTTTGCGAACTGCGTCATACGGGGCGATAGGGGCGCAAATAGCGATACCGCCATTCTTCGTAATTTCCGAAGCAACGTATCCAATGCGGCGAATGTTGATATCGCGATGTTCTTTGGAAAATCCGAGTTCCGAGGAAAGATGTTTACGCACCAGATCGCCATCCAGAAGGGTGACTGGACGTCCGCCAGTTTCCAAAAACTTAGTGAGCAGCACATTGGCAATGGTCGATTTGCCGGAGCCGGAGAGTCCCGTGAAGAAAACAGTCACACCCTGTTTGTGGCGCGGCGGATAGCTCCGTCGCAACTCCTGTACAACCTCGGGGTAAGTAAACCAGGTGGGAATGTCACGGCCTTCGTTGAGCCGCTGTCGCAGTTCAGTCCCGGAAATGTTCAGCACGCGGGAGCCCTTTGGTACCTCATTATCGGGGACATATTTATCATCATTTTGCAGATAAACCATCATGTTGAACTGCACCATGCTGACGCCAATGTCAGCTTCGTGTCTCTTGAACAACTCCTGGGCTTCGTAGGGTCCGTAAAACGGTTTGCCGTTCGTGTCATTGCCCGGGCCGGCGTGATCACGTCCTATGATGAAATGCGTGCAGCCGTGGTTCTTGCGGATCAGCGCATGCCAGATAGCCTCGCGAGGTCCTCCCATGCGCATGGCCAGCGGGAGGAGCGAGAGCTTTACGGTTCCGGAAGGAAATTTCGAGAGTAGCAACTGATAACAGCGAACGCGTGTGAAATAGTCCACATCTCCCGGCTTAGTCATGCCGACTGACGGATGAATTAGCAGATTGGCTTCCACTTGCTTGGCCGCGCGAAATGTCAGTTCGACGTGGGCGCGATGCATAGGATTGCGCGTCTGAAATGCAACCACACGACGCCAGCCAAGGCGGGCGAACTCTGCTCTCAACTCTGCTGGAGTGAGCCGCAAGGACCTGAAATCGTAATGAGCGCCCGGCTGAACGCCTTCTATCCGGCCTCCCACATACCATGGATGCGCCTTGTTGAGCAGATAATCGATGCCGGGATGGGCATGGCTCGTGCTTCGGAATACAGATTCCGCCTCCTCCTTTTTATCTGGCTGCCAGACTTCCTCAACATGTAGGACGGCGAGCATCACCCCTTCGGCATCGCGTAACGCAATCTTGCTGCTACCCGGCTTCAGGGACTTGGCAAACTGTTCGGGGATATCCAGTGTGATTGGCATCGGCCACAACACGCCGCTGGCCAGGCGCATCTTGTGGCATACGCCTTCGTAATCCGCCCGCGTCATGAACCCGCGCAGCGGGGAGAATCCGCCACTCATCAGCAGCTCCAGATCGCAAATTTGGCGAGAAGTCAGGTCCCAGGAAGGCCATTCGCGTGAACGTGCCTTGAGTTCGTTGATTCGTTCGGGTTGTGCAATCAGTTCGGCGAGTTCACCGCCATGTGGTGGAATAAGATGACTGGTAGTGGAAGCGGTCAAATCCGTGAACCTCCCAGGTTCTTTGGTTTGTACTTTTCACAACTATGCGCTCCAGACGGCGCGACTACGATGGTTCCTGCACTTTGCGGCCAGGGAAGGAAAACAAACGAAATCAAATTTCCCCCACTGGGGTTTATCGCGAAGAAGGCATCAACAATATGGGACAGCATTTACGAACGCGCCAGCGCCGGCTTCTCCGCCGGCGCGTCCTTAGAGCAGCTCAATTCGTAACCCAGACTTCGCATGATGTCTCCCCATTCGCTTTCGATCTGCTGGACTGACCTCGGTGGCAGCTCAGATCGCCAGGCGCCCGAGCTAGCTGTGCGCACGAATGCCTTGTCCTGCCGGGACTCCTTCGTCAACCTCCAGGACTGCGCCTGCTGATCTTCCAATCGCCGCATTTGCACGGCCGAGCTCAGCTCGACGGCCCGTGCCACCGCTTCTGGCGCTGCTCCCACTTCGAGCAGTCGCGCCATCCGGCCTAACTCCCGTCCGGGGTCGGCCAGCATGTCTTCAAAGCGCAAGAGAACGAATCCAGACTTATTCTGTCGCGTCGCTTGCCAACTGCTGACGTGCTCATCCCAGGTGCCGAAGTCGTCGAGGAACTCTCCCTTCATAAAGCGTGGCACGTATTCCTCGATTGGGTAAGTATCGGGAATATTTCTCCGCTTAATACTGTAATGATACATGGAGGTTGCGACGTCCCTCGGATCGCGCACAATGTAGACCACCCGTTTATAGCGGTGGTCGAAGTATTCATGACTTTTCAGAATGCGGGGGCGCGGAAGACGTCGAAGAACCTTATCCGGAAAAAAGTAAATCTCCGGAATGCGGGATTCAATGTTGGCAAAGGTTATAGGGTCTTCCTGATCGAGCAGATTGCCAATGAGAAAACGTGTCCAAGTATTTCCCGAGCGCGGGTATGAAACCAGGAAAAGATCATCGGGGAATACTGTCAGTCGCCGGCCCGCGGGGACTTGCCCCATCAAAATCCGGCGACCGTACTTCAAATATTTCCAAAGGTCGGACATTGTCTCCAGTTCACTCGCGAATCAGCGACCGCTAGTCAGCGTCATGCCGCCCGATTCATTCAATAATGCACTGGCGTAGAACCAACTGCCGAAGCGGTTTCGTGAGCAGGGAAAACGCTCTGCGCCAGATTTCTGACGCATTGCATCAACATGGCATAGCATTGCCGGGTTGTTTTCTCGTCGCCGTAGTATGGATCCGCGATCTCGCGATTGCGCTGCTTTCCTTCGGCAAAGGCGCTGAGCATATGAATTTTGTTCTTCGCGTCAGGATAGACCGCGCATAGTTCAGCAAGGTTCTCAAAATCCATGGCAAAGATAAGATCCGAGGATGCAACCATCTCGGGAGTGAGCAACTGCGCCCGATGATTGTCCAGCGGAATACCAATCTCGCGGGATACTTTTAGCGCCAAAGGGTGCGCCTTGCGGCCCGCAAGCGCATGCAGTCCAGCTGATTGGACACCGACGCCGTTAACCCCTTGCTCGGCGAGCACTCGTTTCAGCATTGCTTCGGCCATTGGGCTGCGCATGATATTTCCATAGCAGACGAACAGCGCTGACCGCATGCTGCCAGGAATGGCCTGGCTATATTTCCGATTCGTGCCCAGCGCATCAGCGGTCCGTAGCCTCGCGTAGGTAGAGCGCGCCTCCGGTCGCAGGCGTAAGTAGATTTTCGCATACCTGCTGGTGCCACCCCGAGTAAGTTTCCGCAGCAACCAGTTGACTGCTGCGGTGAGATGTTCAAATATCGAGGCGGCCAGCTCAGAGAAGAACGGCTCCGGATCAGACCATGACCACAATGCCTCGCGAATCGGGGGTAAGAAATCTATCGGAATCTGAACGAGTTCGCGGATCCGTGAAGTGTGACGGACAATTTTTCCGCTGGATCTTGCCATGATGCTGTAAAGGCGATCCAGATATCCGGGCGTCCAACGCCAGCGCATGCCGATGGCGTACTCACCAGACACATGCGGCTGTTCGCCATGCAGAATTTGCCAATGATAAAGAGGAAAGTCTACGCCGGCGAGGATGGGAAGCGATGATGTCCCCCAATAGCGTCCATTCACTTCCATGAAGAAGCAGCTTCCAGTCTCCCGGTCGACACGGAATTCCACCATCGCAGGACCTTCCCACTCGAGAGCGCGTAGCAATTTCAATGACGCTTCCGCCAGCGCGGGATCGAGGGTCTCGGCAATCGCAATCACTGCGACTCCCCCGGTGGCGGGAGCTTCCTTCAATCGGCGGTGCTGGAATGCCGCCGCACATTCGCCTTTGTGCAGCAGCATCTCTACTCCGACGCCAACGCCGGGACAGTACTCCTGCAGCAAGACCGGCCCCGGATCATTCATTCGCAGCGCTTCCGACAACATTTCCAGGGTAGGGAAGCAGCGCATCCGGAAAACCTGCGCGCCTTTTTGCCCAGGCTTGGCTACAACTGGAAAACGAAGCTGCGCGGCCACCTGCTCCAGTTCGGTGACATTCGCGAGGGTGCAGGTGAACGGAACCTTGATTCCACATTTTTGCGCCGCTTCCAGAGTAAGAGCTTTGTTTAGCACGTGCTCGACGATGGCAGTCGGCGGACAGCCAACATGCAGAAGTGGAGAGAGCTGGTCGTAGTGCTCAGCTAATGCCGACAATGCGGGATCGCCAGCCGCCAGCGCCGTGTCGAATCCTCGCTCGCGGACCAAGGCCAGCAGTGAATCCAGAAATTTCGCTGGATGGAGATCTTTCACCGGCAGGCGATGGAAGGAGCGAATGGCGCGCGAGCGCAGCTTCGGCTCGGTCGCCAAAAAAGAAGCAACTTCTACCGGAATTCCGTGGCGATGCAGCGAGCGTGCGACGGCCACAGATATGCGCGGGGCAGCGCCCAAAATCAGCACCGGCCGGTATTTCGAATTGCTTGCCATCAAATTTGCGGAGCGCGACTTTCCTACGCTTCCTCCTGCTGATAAGTCTCCACCAGTGCCATGGCAGTTTCTCTGGCGGTCGCTTCATCGTGAATGCCTTCCACCTGCCATGCCTTGCGTGTCCAAATGGCCCAGGTCAGCCCCATGGCATAAACGCTCAAACCGACCAGAAGTTGACCTACCAATTCGAGATAGTTGTGGGCGATGAACCAATGCCGCATCAACAAAAGAACCGCGATGAGCGGTATTGTGAGCGTTAGCGGTAGCACAAACGCCTCGCGCACGTAAGTGCGCACCCGCAGACCTAATACCCGGCACAGATGTCGAGGCAAGAACCATAGAGTTGTGCAAGTGAGCGGGATCGCCGTGCCTACCGCATCGCCCAGAATTCCGAATCGTCGCACCAAAATTATGCTGAGTATCAGGTTTGCAACGCCCTCCATCAAAGTCACTACGGCGAGAGTCTTGTGTTTGGCCATACCAAACAATGTGCGAGCCGAGGCGGCTTGCGCGAGCATGAAAGTTGAAGGGATCAGCAGCACCAGCAGGACGGGATAGCTGGTCGCTACGTAACGGCGGCCGACCCACGCCTCAATCACCGATTTGCCCAGGCGCGATTACCGGCGACGAAAATCTTTCGCAGGCGATCCATGTCGCCGGTTGCGTCCGACTGGCTGGACATGGGAACAAAGATTTGCGCCAGACTGCTGATGACCTCTCCGGCGTAATCCACCAGGCGTGATCCGATGGCAAAATAGGTGATCGCAGCGGAAGAGACAAACGTTCCGATGACCACGGCGTCGGTCTTGAAGCGGAGGCGCCCGGCCAGAATGATCATGAACGTTGCCCCGCTGTAATTCGCGATTCGCCGTAGGCTGCTGCGTTCAACGTATCTCGGGCCGAAGCGCAGAGGCACTAAATGGAGGACAACCGTCGCATTCACCAACGCAGCTAACAGGGGCAACGAAACCGTAATGAGAGCCACGGTCAGCAATCCTTTACCATGCCGCAGAGCCAGCACGATCATCAAAGCCCGCAGCAAAGTCGAAGAGATGCTGGTAAAGTTCAGAAGATAAAATCGCTGCAAGCCTTCGAGAATTCCGCCAAAGACCCCTAAGGGAAAACCCAGAGATACAGCCGTTCCTACCATCAGAAAAAGCAATCGAGCGGTGCTCAGGAAATTCGCGGAAATTTTGAAAATGGGCGCCACGTAAAACGCGCCGCCAAATGTCACGAGCAAAGCCAGTATTCCCACCGTGCCGTAGCTTGCCATGGCGGTGTTGATCAGCCGGTTCAGTTCTTCATAGTTATTTGTGGCGGAGTACTTTGCGACATAACGAACGATCGAAGAACGAATTCCCAGGTCGAAGAGCCCGTAATAGCCAGTGATGGAAAAAATCAGAACCCAGAGGCCGAAAGCCTCGTCTCCCAGACGATGAAGAATGTAAGGCGAGAGAAAGATCCCGACCAGAACATTCACGCCGAGAGCACACCAACTGGAGCCAACGTTCTTCAGGATTTCAACTTTGTCCAACTTCTTCATGATTTGTATTTTTGGCGATCACTTAACTCGATGATGAGGAGATCAGAGACGCTTCGGGCGGCTGAAACGCAGATTCCGCAGTCCGCTTGTCCAACCTCCTTATACAGGCCTCGAGCTGCTCCCCCAGCGGGTGCACGTACGGTTCACGCAATATTTCTTCGTGATCAAACTCAATTTCGTGGATCTCCACTCCGCTCTGGCTGCGCTGGCCCCAACCCATCTGGGGATCATCGACGTAATAAAAAGGCTGTTTCGGCCGCTTGAACAGGACCACCGGAGCCCGGAAGCGGCATGGGGTGAAATCCGCAGGCCAATACGCGCGGTACCATTCATTTCTGCCCCGAGACTCACCTCTCAACATTCTCAATCGGGTACCGACGGCGCGCTTGCAAGTCTCCCATTGCTGCGAGAAATTCATGTTCTTGAACTCCCTCAAGCGCTGGCGAAGATACTCAATCCGCCACAGCCACACTCGCTGACTGTGCTGGAGCACCCAGGTGTCGAAGATGGCGAACAGGCTGACCTCCTGTCCTTGCGCTTCCAGATCGCAAACCAACCTTTCGGCGATCTGAACCCCTTCACACATGCCGCCCAAACAGTATGGACCTTGCGGCTGCACCGCCCGCATGGCGGCGATGTATTCCTGAGACAGCAAACGCAGATCTTCTTTGGTGAACGGCCTGCCCACGACGATCGGGGCATGGCCCTGAAGCTTGTAAACTGGTCGATCTGGCCCCATATGGCGGGCCAGCAGACCGAAGCCGATCGTTTCCACACCGGGGGCGGCCACCGCGAAGAACGGTAATCCATCGCCGCCACTCTGGATCTCCATTACCACCGGGTCAGGATTAGCCTCGCCGCCCTCGCGAATCAATTGGGCTAGCGACTCCACTGTGGCTCCGCGGAACAACACCGAGAGAGGGATCTGCCGCCCGGTAGTTTTCTCCACTTCAGAGAGCAGCCGTGCCGCCAGCAAGGAATGGCCACCAAGATCGAAGAAGTTATCAGTTACGCTGATATTCGGAATCCCCAACACCTTTCGCCAGGTTTTGACCAGCATAACCTCCAACTGGTCGCGTGGGGCGATCGAAGCCCCGCTCTCAATCTGTGACCAATCTGGAGCGGGAAGAGCTCGGCGGTTGATTTTTCCGTTAGGCGTAAGAGGGAGCGCATCCATCTTCACGAATGCGCTGGGAATCATATATTCGGGCAGGCTTTCCTTCAGGAAACCGCGCAGATTAGCGCTGGATGCCTCTTTGCCTGGAACAAAGATGAGATATGCAACCAGGCGCTTGTCCCCCGGTTTATCTTCGCGCGCCATTACTACGGCTGTTTGCACGGCAGAGTGTCTCGCCAGCACAGCTTCGATCTCGCCCAGTTCAATTCGGAACCCGCGGATCTTTACCTGATTATCCACGCGACCGAGATACTGAATATTTCCGTCCGGCAGGAAGCGTGCCAGATCGCCCGTCCGATACATGCGGGCACGAGGATTGGCGTTGAAGGGATTAGAAACAAAGCGCTCGGCCGTGAGGTCCGGGCGACCAAAGTAGCCGCGCGCCAAGCCTTCCCCAGCGAGGTACAATTCACCGGGAACGCCGATTGGAGTTGGCCTCGCGTTTGCGTCCAGAATGTAAACCTGCGTGTTTGCCAATGGACGACCGATCGTGACTTCGCCTGCTCGCGGAACCAGAGTGTAAGTCGAGTAAGTTGTATCCTCGGTTGGACCGTACAGGTTGTAAAGCTTTCGCACCCGCGTGCTGTCATAGATCTGTTGTGCCAGGCTAGTGGGAAGCGCTTCTCCTGCCAGATTCACTACCTGCACGGATGCCGGGATAGCCTTCATCCGAACCAGCTCCGCAATAGCCGAAGGAACAGTGTTAATCAGCGTAACCTCGTCCAGATTGGGCAGCTTGGGCAGGAACAAAGCGTTCTCGGTCATGATCACCTTACCGCCCATGCTGAGTGGTACGAACATTTCGAACACGGAGAGGTCGAAGCATATGGAAGTCGAGAACAACGTGCCAGCAACCTCCTCGGGCGTGAAAACGCTCTGCGCCCACTGAATGAAGGTCGCAGCGCTGCGGTGCTCGAGAGCGACTCCCTTCGGCCTGCCAGTAGATCCGGAAGTAAATAGCACATAAGCCAGGTTCCCAGGTTTCGTGTTACGGGCTGGATTCTCGCCGGATTCCCGGGCAATGTCTGGCCAATTGGCATCAATGGACACAGTTGTCGCCGTACTTTGAGGAAGCAGATCAACCAACCGCTGCTGCGTAATCAACACGGGAGCTTTCGCATCGTCGAGAATAGCCGCCAGACGCCCCAAGGGATACGCAGGATCGAGCGGCACATACGCGCCACCCGCCTTCAGAATGCCGAGGATCCCAACTAGCATTTCAGGCGTACGCTCCAAACAGATGCCAACCAATACTTCGGGGCCAACCCCGCGCCTCCGCAAGTAGTGAGCCAAACGATTTGCACGCGTGTTCAGTTCCGCGTATGTAAAATGATCGCCCTTGCAAATTAGGGCAATTGCTTCCGGAGTCCGTTTCGCCTGCGCTTCAAGGAAGTCATGAACGCAAAGGTCGCGCCGGTAATTGGCAGCAGTCTCATTGAACTCCAGCAGGATCTTGCGCTGTTCCGCTTCTCCCAGCAGCGGCAACTCAGAGATGCGCCTCTCAGGATCGGCCGAGATTTCTTCCAGCAGCTTGCAGTAAGCCTCCATCATCCGACTGATGGTTGCAGACTCGAAAAGATCGGGGTTGTAGCTGAAAGAGCACTCGAGGCTGTCACTCCTTTGCAGTAGATCGGCCGTCAAATCAAATTTCTCGTTAGCGTTCTCCGCCTGGAGGCGCTTGACCGTTAAGTTGGGCATCCGCCATGAGTGCGGCGGAACATTTCGCACGTTGAACATGATTTGGAAAAACGGATTGCGGCTCAGGTCGCGCTCAGGATTGAGTTCGTCAACCAGATGTTCGAAAGGAAGATCTTGGCGTGCATGGGCAGCTTCGACTGTCGCATGCACCTGACGCAGAAGAGTCGATACGCCAGGGTCACCTGAAACATTGGTGCGCAGCACCAACGTATTCGCGAACAATCCAATGGCATTTTGCATTTCCGGACGGGTCCGTCCCGAAACTTCCGTGCCCAGCACTAGATCGTCCTGCGCGCTGTAGCGCCATAGCAGAATGTTGAAGGCTGTCAGTAATGCAGTGAACAGAGTGACCTGCTGGCTGCGACTCAGATCATCCAAATGTTCGAACAGGGTTGATGAAATCTGCACGGTGGAAGTGTCGCCGTGGAAGCTCTGCACGGGCGGGCGGGTGTGGTCTGTTGGCAGGTCCACGCTCGATGGCGCTCCCTCCAATTGTTGTTTCCAATAAGCGAGCTCCGATTGCAGTTCGTCACTAAATAATCGTTCCCGCTGAGCGCTCGCGAACACGAGATATCCAACCGATGCTTCGTCAGGATGCCAGGGCTCACCTCGAACCCTGGCCGAATAACAAGCTGTGATTTCCTCAAATAAGATTTCCAGCGACCGTTCATCGCAAATAATCCGGTGAACAACCAACAGCAGAATATATTCTGACGGAGAGAGCCGGAGGATCCGTCGCCGAAACAACGGGCCGCGGCTCAAATCGAAAGGCTTGCCGGCTTCTTCGTACAGCAGTTGCGAAACACGACTGTCCCTTGCCGCGGGAATATCGCTGAAATCGAATGATGGCTCGCCAACTGCGTGGCCCGGAAGAATCACCTGCACCGGTGCGTCGCCCTCGACGTGGAATTCAGCGCGGAGAACTTCGTGGCGACCGACTACTTCATTCAGTGCGCTTTGCAGCGCATCTAGGTCCAGCGCCCCCGCCAGCCGCACGGCGAATGCAAGGTTGTAAACTCCATTGCCGGGCTCTAGACGATCCAATACCCACAGCCGCTGCTGGGCAAATGAAAGCGGGAACGAGCGGCGCTCAGTCTTACGGGTTGACACGCGTTGGGCCTGATTCCGGCGCTGTGCCGTCGGATTTGTCTGCGATACTTGGGCTATGGATCGCCGCCGCAAATCCTGCATTTCGTCTGCCAAGGCGAATTTGGGGAGCATGCAATTTCGTCATAAGCGCGTTTGTAATCTGCTGATATTGCACAACTTACATTTCGAATCGAGGTGGGGCCGCCAGCTTGTCCTCCAATTGCGCAAGAAGTTGCAGATTTGAGCCAAGCCGTCCCGCTTCGATAAATGCAAGCGAACTCGCCACAGCAGAAGATTATAGTCGAGAGTTGATGGCTCCGGTGTGGCAGGCTA
>WNGE01006215.1_pt2 | contig 15318 bp, 14 predicted proteins | sample 5400651 | NCBI WGS metagenome assembly WNGE01 (sample SAMN13153370, study PRJNA577476) | soil metagenome | isolation source: 60 cm soil or saprolite under grassland replicate 2 | place: USA:California | collected 2016-06-15 | reverse complement strand
TGCGCAATCACCTTCACCCATGCCATTTTCCCCAGCATCGGAAAATAGATGCCGCGGAAACAGAGACGCGCAAGGAAGATGTTGACGCGATACCCGAGAGGCTGGTCCGCCAGCGCGTCGACCGCCTGTGCCAATGCCTCCGGGCTGTAAGCGTGCGCCCAGCCGTAATTGACCTCGGCATGAGCTTCTTCAATGGTCATCTTCAACGGGGTGTGAGCCATGGCAAACGGAATGAACTCTTGCCAGTGCTTCGGCCGCGTCAGCCGCCCGGCCGCCTGGAGCCGCTTGTAGAGCGGCGTTGCGGGCAAAGGAGTCAGCAGACCAAAGATGGGCAGACCCGGAGGCCAGGTCCGAACTTGCTCGAGCGTTCGCTCGGCGACTCCAGTTGTATCGTTGTCCATGCCAAAAATAAACGAAGTGATGGCATACACATTGCGTTGCGCCAGCCGTTCCAGCACCGCCGCATACTCACCCGGCTTGTTGAATCCCTTGTTCACGTCTTTCAGGTTGGTTGGGTCGATGGACTCCATGCCGATAAAGATCCACTTCCCTCCCGAAGCCGCGATCAGGTCCACCAGTTCCTCGTCGCGCAACAAATTGGCGCTGATCTGCGCCACCCAATGTACCTGCGCGCCGGCGGCAATAATGTCGCGCAACAGCGACTTCGTGCGCTTGATGTTGATGGCGAAATTGTCGTCGATAAAAAACACCGCCATCTGGCCCTTCTCGCTGCGCGCGCGGGCCTTCAACCGCAGCAGTTCATTCACTACACTCTCGTTGGTGCGGAAGCGAATGGAGTCTCCGAAAAATCCGGTTACGGTGCAGAACTCGCAGCCGTAAGGGCAGCCACGCCCGGACTCGACCGGAATAATGCGAAACGTCCCCCAGCCTTCCCCAATCTTCTGAAGCAATGCGGTCGCGGCCTTCGGCACCAGGTTGAACTGGCCGAGATCAATCGACTGCCACGGAATCGCCGGGTATTCCTTCAGCGAAGGTTTGCGCTCCTGGCCAAACGCATCCACCGGTGCATAGACATCTTTAAGCTGACCACGCGCAGCATCTTCAACAATCCGCGGCCAGGTTTCATCCGCTTCCCCCAAGGCAACTGCATCGGCGTGACGCGGTCCGCCATCTCGACCCAGGGCCTCATCCGCCATTTCCGTCACGTGCGGTCCGCCCATCACCACCGGAACTCCCGCGGCCCGCACCGCATCCGCCATGCGATACGCCTTGGCGATCATTCTGGTCATGGCGCCAATCCCGACCAACCCAATCTTCTTCTCGCGCACGAACTGCGCGATCCCCACCTCGTCCATCGGTTGAGCGTTGCCATCCACCAGCAACACCTCATGGCCAGGCGGGGTAAGCGCCTGAAGCAGGAACATCCAGAGATGCGGCATGAAATTACGTGTCACGCCGTTATCAGGGTTGTAGAGAAGGATTCTCATGATTCCTCCGCGATTCCGCAACACGGCCCGTTGCTGCCTGCTTCACCGCGGGGAAGAAATCAGCGACGCCAGAACGGCGACTGCCCCTCGCGCTTAAATTAGAGGTATTTCGATTGGAGTCCCACGTAGCGGGAATTGTACACCGGGATCTCTATGCCGGCACGGGCTCATTCGCCTGCGAGGGCTCGTACTCCACAATGTAGCCGGCCACGGCGCTCGCTGCCACCGTAAGGGGCGAAGCCAGGTATAGCTGCCCCGGCCCGCTGCGGCCGGGGAAGTTGCGGTTCTGCGCGCTGATCACGATCTGGTCGGCGCGAGTGGAGACACCCGGCCCGGCGTTGATACAGGCCCCGCAACTGGGCTCGATCGCGTGGGCTCCGGCCTTTTCGAAAATCTCGATATAGCCCTTGCGCTTTGAGTACTCGCGCGTTTCTTGCGAGCCAAATTGGATCCAGAACTGGACGTTCGCCGCCACGCGCTTGCCTTGCCGCAAGGCGTCGGCCAGGACCGCGGCGTACATATCCATGTCTTCGTTCTTGCCAGCGGTGCAGGTTCCGCCGTAGGCGATTTCGATAGGCACGGGTGGGTTGAGATCGCGAATGTACTTGCCGTTGCCGGGATCGCCGGGGGTGGCAACCAGGGGCGTGATCTTGCCGGCATCGAGCTCGATGACCTCGGAATACTCGGCGTCGGGATCGCTCTGGAGGCCTTCGATCATCGGTTCGACCTCGGCACGCTGGATGCCGCGACGCTCCATCAGGAACTCAACGACTTTTTCGTCGGGCGCCACGATGCCTGTGAAGCCGCCAATTTCGGCAGCCATGTTAGTCATCGTGGCGCGCTCGTCGACGCTCAAGGCTTCGACCGCTTCCCCGGCATATTCCATGACTCTCGCGAGCGCCTTCCCGCTGCGCACATAGTCGAGCGAGAGGATCTTCAGGATGAAGTCCTTGGCGGTAACGTTGGCATGCCGTTTACCCTTGATGACGACCTTCACCGACTCCGGAATCCGGACGCGGACATCCTTAGTAATCCAGGAATTGAAGACGTCGGTAGTGCCAATGCCGAAGGCGATGCATCCGATCGCGCCGACGTGAGGCGTGTGCGAATCCGAGCCGACGTTGACTTGTCCGGGCAGCGCGTAGGTTTCGAGCATGACGGAGTGGCAGATGCCTTCCGAGCCTTTGCGGTCGGTAAGTTCGCCGTGCAGTTTGATTCCCTGCTGCCTGGCGAAGTCCTGCTGCTTGATCTTGAGTTGGGTCGCCAAGTCGAGCAGCCCGAGCTTTTTCTTTTCTTCGGAGATAACCTCGTCGAGGAACGTAAGATGGTCCCGAAAGAAACGGATGCTCGAGGCGTCATTCACCGGAACATCCTTGCCGACATATTGCTCATAGAAGATGGCAGCCATAGGGGTCACGTATTCGTGGCTGAAGCGGAGGTCGACGCGGGCAAAGCCCGTGTCGCCCGGATGAACGGCGTCCACGCCGACACGACCATCGGCTCCCACCATATGCCGCGCAAAAATCTTCTCCGCCAACGTCATTGCTCGTGTGGGGCGGACACTCCTGCCCGCCCCCGTCAGTCGTGGCAAAAAAACTTTCCCCTGCATCCGTGCCACATTGAAGGAAAACAGTCCGCCGTATTCGATCACTTGCTTTGTGATCTCATCCTCGCCAGTAGTGAATTCGCGGAGCGCAATCTCTTCCCCGGCGCGAATGCGGTCGATGAGCGCGAAGTTGGTCGAGGTCAGCACGCCCAGGTTCTGGCAGTTCTGTTTGTAGATGTGCTCGATGTTTTCGGCGATCACGACCCGAATGCCGGCGCACATTTCGGCGTAGGGCGACTGCTCGCGGCTCGAACCTTTTCCACGCCGCTTGCCACTCACCGAGCAAACGAAGCGACCCTTCTGCACGTCGCCCCGGCCAATGGGAACGACTCCCCCACACTTGAGGCCAAGGTAAGGAATCTCGCCGAGCGTCTGGTCAAAATAGAAGCAGCAGTGGGCAGGCGTGATCTCGTCGGTCGAAATGTCGTCCCGGAGCTTGGGGTTGTTGGCCGGATTCTTCGTATCCCACGGCAGATCCCATCCGGCGAGCTGTTTCTTGATCAACTCGGGCTCTTCGGTGAGGAAAAGAATACGGCCTTGCAGGCGGACTTTGCCCGGGCGCTTTTCGACTTGGCGTTCCAGAAGTGGGTTGGCCACGTGCGTTTTAGCTGCCTCGAACATCTCAACCACAGAGGACACAGAGGGTCACAGGGGGAATTCCCGGAGCCCCATATCCTTACTTTATTGTACCGCCTAGGGCGCTCGATCTTTCGCGTAGGCCACTGGGCTCGCCAGTTCTTCTAGGCCCCGTCCGGCGAAGATCTGCTGGAATTCGCCGATCAGGGCGTCGTGCACTAATCCGTTGGAGGCGAGCGTTTCCCGGCTGGCGATCTGGAAGGGGCCGCCGGCGAAGTCCGTCACGCGGCCGCCAGCTTCTTCCACAATGAGCACACCGGCGGCCGTGTCCCACGGATTCAGATTGAATTCCCAGAAGCCATCGAAGCGGCCGGCCGCTACATTGCACAGATCAAGAGCGGCCGATCCGGCGCGGCGCACACCGTGCGTGCGCAGGGTAAGCTGGTGGTAGAAAAAAATGTTCGGACTCTTGTGCCGCTTGTGGCTGGGGAATCCGGTGGCCACCAGGCACTCGACCAGCTTGGCCGTTGAAGAAACGTGGATGGGCTCGCCGTTCAACTGGGCGCCGCGGCCCTTTTCTGCGGAGAACAGTTCGTCTCGCGTGGGATCGTAGACGACAGCGGCGACGCGCTGCCCGCGGTATTCGACCGCGAGTGACACACAGAACACAGGGTAGCTGTGCGCGAAGTTCGTGGTGCCGTCCAGCGGATCGACATACCACTTGTAGTCGCTGCCGGACTCGATGCGACTTCCCTCTTCCCCCAGGACGTCGTGCGTGGGAAACTGCTGGCTTATGCGCTCAAGAATGCAAGCCTCGGACTTGCGATCGGCCACAGTCACCAGGTCGGCCTCCCCCTTGTATTCGATCTTGACCCGCTGGCGGAAGTAGCCCAGGAGCAAGGCTCCGGCCTCACGGGCAATCGTTTGCATGGAGGGGACTAGATTCATACCAGGCTTGAGGCTCTCAACTTCAGGGGCGATCACTTCTTCTTGACGTCGTCGGCGATGTACATGATTTCGTGCTTGAAGATGAAAAGGTTGGGGCCATCCTCGCGCGTCACCCTGACCATATTCTTATCGTAGTACTCGATCCATCCGCGGACCACTTCACCGTCAGCCAGCTTGAGACTCACAACCTTTTGCTTTTCTCCCAGCGTCTTCAGGTAGGCCGCCTCTTCAAAAGTCTCGTCAGGAGGGGGAGTGCGCTTCTTGCCAAAGTTAGGATTGGGGGACTGGAAGGGCATTGGGACATTCTACACAAGGAACGGCAACGCCGGTGATCGGCTCTAACTCTGCCCGCCACTCGGAACGATCGTCGGACGACCGTTCTTATCCTGTTTCCGGTTCCCGCGCGAGCGTTTGCCCGTCCCTGGAGAGGCAATGATATCGGCGACAGTCGTGCTCTCCAGTATCTTCGCCGCCGCGTCGCGCACGTCCAGAAACACCTGGTAGAGTGCGCGATGGTCGGCATCGCTGACAATCAGGCTGCGGAGTTGATCGGCATCGCCAAATGGGGCGAGCGGCCCGTCCAGCAAGCGAATGATTTCACTGAGCGCGATTTCCGAGGGCGGACGCCGCAAGCGATAGCCCCCTTTGGCGCCCCGCACGCTTTCTACAATGCGCGCATTCTTAAGCTCCAGCAGAATCAGTTCAAGGAACTTTTCCGGCAGGTCACTGTCAGACGCGATCTCCCGAATCTTGACGGTTTTGTTTCCGTACTGGCGTCCCAGCGTCATCATCGCCTGCAACGCATAAAGTCCCTTTTGCGAAATTCTCAACCTCGTGTCCTCTCGGAGTACGCAGCCGCCATGATCATTGCGACCCCACTACAACTCCCAACTCTATCGACAAACAGGGATTTGCCGTCACGCTGATACTCTATTGCGCCCACGCGAGCTTTGCAATCGTGTTACGGACGCGCGACGGGATGGCCCAGTACCGCAGCGCCCGCATCCTGCTGGCTGTCCCGAGGGCCTCTCGCCCGCGGCGCGGCGGGCGAGGACGGCGGCGCTTCAAAGTCTCGGGATCAAGAGAAAGGCCGCCTCGACTCGGACGGCCCGGAGCTTGCGCTTTTCTATGCCTGTTGCTGGCTGGTTTCCATCTGCAGCGCGCGTGGAAACAGGACATTGTTTTCAAGATGAATGTGCCGGTGCAAATCTTTTTCGAAGTTCGCCAGCGCCGTGTACAACGCCTGGAAACTGGTGCACGCATCTGCCGGAGGCGTGTAGCCCTGGCTCGTTTCACGCAGCCCTTTGAGCGCCGCGCCCGCGTTTTCATGCTCGTGTTCCATCATGCGCACCGGATTCGCAACCGTTCCAAACCGCGGCGGAAGAATGGGATCATGCTGCACCACAGATTCTTCCATACGTTCGATGTACGGGAACAGGATGTTTTCTTCCTTCATCATATGCATCATCAGTTCCTGTCCCAGCCCGTGGAATACGCTGCGGATGTGCGCCAGTTCGGGATGGTTCGCACCATGCTTCGAGTAAACCTTCTCCATCAGCCGCTCGACTTCAGGGATCTGCATCCGCACATAAGCGTGGTGGGTCTTCGCAATATGCGAGATCAGTTCCGCCAGTGAGCCCGCCCGAAGTTCCCGATCGCTCGGGCGGACGGGCTCCGCCAGGGCCGTCTCCAGCGATTTCAGCACCTCATCCAGCTTAAGATTCGCGGCCGCACACGCTTCGTCCAGCGGGCGATTTCCTCCGCAGCAAAAATCAATTCCCAGCTTCTCGAACACCGGAATCGTCTGCGGTGTCTCAATGGCGTAGTCTCGAACCGTCTTACCGATAGTCAAAGTCATTAGCTTCTCCTCGCAGCTCGCAGGCTGGCGTCTTGGGGCGATCCTTGCAGAACCAATCTAGGAGATATACATCTGGCTGCCGATGACTTTTGTCACGGCCAAGAAAAGAAGATCGGGAAAGCTGAAGCAACAGAGAAAAACAGTGGATTTCCCTGCGTGCCCCCATCCTGGGGCGACAGGATCGGGATTGCTTGCCCCCCTGGTAGTCCGCCAAAACGGCGGGAAGGGACGGATTCTCCATCCGCTCCCTCCCGGGTTGAACGTGTTCGCGAACTTACTGGGCGGCGGCGGCCAACGTCACGTCACCCTCAGCGGCCTTCTGGGCACGCAATTCCTTCTCGGCCTTGCCCGCCGGCAATCCGTAACCCCGGTTGTTGCCTTGGCGGCTGATGCTGGACAGGAAATACCGGTCTCCGTACCGGTGAAACACCAGCTTGGGCTCTGCGGAAACGGTTAACGATTCGGTGGCATTCGGGAGGACTAACACTTTGTGACCTCCGCTGCTGACCATCAGATAAGTCTGCCCCTCCCCTTGCGCCTCGATTGCGCATTCGCCTGCCGGCAGGATGTTACCGTTCACGATGAAATCGAACGGCACCTGTGCCTTGATCACCTGTCGGCTCTGCGCGTTGACCAACCCCGGCACCGCAAGTAGCGTCAGGATGATAAATGTGGCTGCTTGTCTTTTCATGATCTCTCTCCTTTTTAGATTTTGGAGCTCGGGGGAAAGGTCGCTCCCATCTGATGGCGATCCTGAACTCCCAGGAAGCAAAACACCATAGAGAGCGTCTGAAGCCGTCTTAAGCTTCATAGAGCGCCAAGCGGTTGGATTGGCGGCGGTTATCTGAGCGTTCGTCTGGACCTGCTTCAACCTTGACACGTTCCATCCGCCAAGATCACAATCTCTATAAATCCCTTCCCCGGCGGCGGTCCGCAAGCCTTTTCGTCCCGGTCACAAGCGGCCGCAAGGAACCAAACGGATTCAGGGCTGTTCCCAGCGATCACGGTTTCGTTCAGAGGTAGGAAACAGATGCTGCCACGAGTGTTCAGATTCGGGGAATTCACGCTGGATATCGATCGTTACCAATTGCAGCGTTGCGGATCGGCTGTAAAGCTGGAAAATCTCCCATTGCAGCTGTTGATACTGCTGGTAAACCGGAGAGGCCAGCTCGTCAGCCGGCGTGAAATCGAGGAAGAACTGTGGGGTCGAGATGTTTTTGTCGACGTCGAGCAAGGGATCAACACGGCGATCCGCAAGATCCGCCAAGTCCTGCGAGATCATCCCGAGCAGCCTCGCTATCTCCAGACAGTGGTCGGCAAGGGATATCGCTTTATCGCCGTCGAAGTAGTGGAGGACGAAACCTGTAGCCGAAGCGCCGCAGTCTCGAAGCCCGAGAACGCCGCTGTGATCGTCACTCTTGAGCAACTCGGCCAGGCGATTCTGAGTGCGGCCGGGTTGGAGAGTGTTCTCCGCCAACGCCCGGTTTGCCCAGCGCCCACAGCCCAACCTGGAACAACGGTGAGCAACTCAAGGCCCCGCCTCAGCTTTGAATACCGCCAGACCGCAAGGTGAGAACCCCTCACTTTGTTTATAATCCGTCCATGAAACCGACTAGCTTGTTTTCCCTCGCACTCCCCCCGCTTGTGGTCGCGCTAACGGCAGCTAGCGTGGCCAAGACTGTGGTCCGGCTGGCCGATTCTCAAGGCAAGAGCGTTGGGACCGTCACTCTCTCCGAACATAAAAAGGGAGTGGAGATCAAAGCCCACCTCGAAAACCTCCCGCCCGGCGAGCACGCCATCCACTTTCATCGCGAAGCCAAGTGCGATGCGCCGGACTTCAAGTCCGCAGGTCCACACTTCAATCCCGACCTGAAAAAGCACGGGCTGCAGAATCCGGAAGGCCACCACAACGGCGACAACCCCAATTTCACCGTCGACGCCAAAGGCAAAGCGAAATTCTCAATCGTGAACAACGACGTCACCCTGGGTAGCGACAACCACTCGCTGTTCAGCGACGGTGGCACGTCACTCGTCATTCACGCGAAAGCCGACGATCAGAAGACCGATCCCGCCGGCAACGCGGGCGACCGAACCGCCTGCGGCGTGATCACAAAGTAGCGCCGGCGTCCCGCCGGCAAATAATGGAGAGCCGGGCGCCCCCACCCGGCGTTCACGCTAGCGTCCCCCGACAACTTCCTTCTTCGCCGGCACGTACAGCACGGGAACGCTCTGCTTGTTCACCATCTCATTCAGCGAGACCAAGTCTTTCGACATCGTCTCGTGATACTGCGCCAGCAGCGGCTGAGCCTCCTTCAGCAATTCCTCGAAGACTTCGTACTGCTGTTTCGTCGGCGCAGCGTCACCCGCGTCCACGCTGAACAACAGCGAGTGCAGCCGCTCGTCGATCAGCACTGGGTAGTTCAGAGTAGCTTCCGAACTTTTCGCGTTCACCTGCAACATCTGCGATTCCAGAGCCAGGCTCTTCTTGTCGAACTCCTTGGCCGTCGAAACCAGCGCGGCGTACCGTGAATCTTCCGCAAACCGCTTGTCCAGCCCGCGCAGCTGCGACCGCACGTCGCGGATCGCCCCCACCGCCTCATGAATCTCCGAAACCTGCGCCACAATCTTGCGCGCCAGTTCGTTCTGCTTCTGCAGATCCGCGGGCGAAATCTTCACTCGTGGATCCACTTTCAACTCCAGCGGCGCGGTGTACGACTTTCCTTCCGCCGTCAGCCGCACCTGATACGTAGCGGGCGGAACAAACGGACCGCGATTGCGGAACTCCGCGCCCGGCTCGCCCGCCAACGGAGTCGCTCCCTGCATGCGCAGGTCCCAAGTGAAGCGGTTCGCACCCGCTTCCACCGGAATTTTCTCCTGGGGCGGCGTCAGGTCCGGCCATTCCGGCGGAGTCTCCGCCTCTTTCTTCTCTTCGTTCGAGTAGTGCCGCATCACTTTCGCCGACCCATCCAGGATCTCCAGTGTCACCACGCCCTTCGGCGCCACCGGGAAATAGTAGTAAAGGATCGCGCCGTTCGGCGGATTTTCGCCCACCGGCTGCCGCTTCTCAAAAAATTCCGGCCAGCGCATGCGATACGTCACTCGCGGCTTGTACAACACCGGCTCGGCCACGGCCTGCGCGCTCGCCGCTCGCAACGGAGTCAAATCGTCCAAGATCCAGAACGAGCGCCCGTGCGTCGCCACCACCAGGTCGTCATTCTTCACGATCAGGTCGTGAATCGGCGTATTCGGCAGGTTCAGTTGCAGAGATTTCCAGTTTGCGCCGCCGTCGAACGAGACGTAAATCCCGGTCTCGGTGCCCGCATACAACAGGTTCTTCCGCGCTGGATCTTCCCGCACCGCGTGCGTGTACGCTCCATCCGGGATGCCATTCGTGATCTTCGTCCACGTCTTGCCGAAATCCGCCGTCTTGTAAATGTACGGCTTCAGATCGTCGAGCTTGTGCGTATCCACCGCCGCATAGGCCGCGCCGGCATCGTGCGGAGAAGCCTCAATCAAGCTGACCAGGCTCCACTCCGGGATGCCTTTCGGCGTGACGTTCGCCCAGTTCTTCCCGCCATCGCGTGTGATCTGAATTAGCCCGTCATCGGTCCCCGCCCAGAGCAGGTCCTTCTGTACCGGCGACTCTGTGATCGTAAACACCGTGTCGTAGTATTCGACCGTAGTATTGTCCTTGGTCAGCGGTCCACCCGAAGAAACTTGCTTGCTCTTGTCATTGCGCGTCAGGTCCGGACTGATCGCCGTCCAGGTCCGTCCCTGATCGGTCGTCTTAAGAACCTGCTCCGCGGTCGTATAAATAACGTTCGCATCGTGCGGCGAAATCACAATCGGATGCGTCCAGCCCAGCCGGTGCTTCAGGTCTCCAACCCCATGACCGGAACTGTCCATCGGCCAAACCGTGATGTCCTGCAGTTGGTTGCTGTGCCGGTCCAGCCGCGTGATCACCCCTCCGCCCGAACCCGCATAAATCGTGCTCGCGTCCCGTGGATCGGGCGCAATATACCCGCTCTCGCCGCCGCCCGCATCGAACCAGTGCTGGCGGCCGATGTAGCCGTCGTCAGACCGGCTCGCAATCCCCACCGTCGAGTTGTCCTGCTGCGCGCCATACACGTTGTAGAGAAATTCGTTGTCCGCCGCCACGTGATAGAACTGCGCCGTAGGCTGGTTATATTCCGTTGACCAGCTTTTGCCGCCATCCACTGAGATCGTCGCGCCGCCGTCGTTGCCGTCGATCATGCGATACGGATTCTGCGGATCGATCCAGAACCCGTGATGGTCGCCGTGCGGCGCCGGCAGCAGGCTCAAACTCTTGCCGCCATCGGAGGAACGGAACGCGCCGGTGTTGAGCATGTAAACCGTGTCCGCACTTTTTGGATCGGCAAAGATATGGGTGAAGTACCACGCGCGCTGCGTGAGCCGCTGATCCTCATTGACTCGCGACCACGTTTCCCCGCCATCGTCCGACCGGTACAGCCCGCTCTCCTTCGACTCAATCAGCGCGTACACCCGATTCGAATCCGCGCCCGAAACGCTCACCCCGATGCGTCCCAAAATGCCCGCTGGCAGGCCCTTGCCCTCCAGGCGCTTCCAGGAATTCCCGCCGTCGTTCGACCGGTACAATCCGCTGCCCGGCCCGCCGCTCTCCAGACTCCACGGCGTCCGCTGCACCTGGTAGAGCGCCGCGAACATCACGTTGGGATTATGCGGATCGACCGCCAGGTCAATCGCCCCGGTCTTATCGTCTTTGTAGAGGACCTTCTCCCAGGTCTTGCCGCCGTCGGTCGTGCGGAAGACGCCGCGATCCACGTTCGGCCCATAGGCGTGCCCGAGCGCGGCAACCAACACATGGTCCGGGTTGCGGGGATCGACCCACACTCGCGCGATGTGTTGCGTGTTGTTCAGTCCGATGTGCAGCCACGTCTTGCCGCCATCGGTCGTTTTGTACATTCCATCGCCATAAGAAATGTTCCCGCGGATGCACGACTCGCCCGTTCCCACGTAGATCACGTTGGGATTCGATTCCGCCACTGCAATTGCGCCGATCGACGAGATCACACCCTTGTCCGAGATCGGTAGCCAGTTCACGCCGCCGTCCGTCGTGCGCCAAACTCCGCCCGCCACGCCGCCGAAGTAAAACGTATATGGATTGCCCGGAATCCCCGTGACCGCCAGCACGCGCCCGCCCCGATACGGACCGATGTCGCGCCACTTCATTCCCTTGAACTGCGCTTCGTTGTACGGTTGCGCCGCCGCGCAAACCGCCAGCGCCACGATCAGGACACACCACAACACAAAACGGCCAGCTTTCATTGAAACCCTCCAGAAATGAGAACGCTAATAGTAACTCCACCGACCTGCTCTGTCATGCTGAGCGAGGATTGCAGTTCGCAAAGCGAAGCGCAACCGCAGTCGAAGCACCTCTCTAGCTGAGACCCTTTTCCTGCGATTCAAGACCCGAATACAAAAACTCCAGCGCCCCCGGAAACCGCGCCGCCCACGCCGATTCGCTGTGGGAAGTGCCTTCCTCGAGCTGAATTTTCAGTCGCCGCTTGTCCAGTCCCGCCGCGCGCAAAATGCTTCCCAGTTCGCGCGCATCAGTCACGATCCTCTCGTCTATCTCCGCCTGGCCCACTTCCTGAGTCCCCATCCCCAGATACACCCGGAACGGCCAATCGCGACACTGCCGGCACTCTTTAAGAACTCTGCCATTCGCAACGAACAGCGATGGGCTTTCGATCAGCAATCGTCCGAACACTCCGGGCATCGCCAGTTGCGTATACAGCGCGATCAGTCCGCCCAGCGACGATCCGCCCAGACCGGTATGCTCCGGCCCCTTCGCCACTAAATAATATTTCTCGATCAGCGGCATGACTTCGCGTCGCAGAAAATCCGGATAGTGCTTCCCTTGCGGCCCCACCACCGGCGGATCAAGGGAACGGTACGGGATGTACTCCCTCAGCCGGTTCCTTCCCGTGTTGTCGATGCCGACAATCATCAGAGGCCGAACCTTCCCGTCGTCAATCAGCCGGCTCGCGGACTCCCCCACTTGCCAGTGCACGCCGGCAAACGCGGTCGTGGACTCGAACAAGTTCTGCCCATCGTTCAAATAAAGCACCGGATACCGCGTCTCGCCCCAACCGTCATAATCCGGCGGCAGCCAGACGCGCACCGTCCGCGTGTTCCGGAATATGCGGCTCTTCAGCTCATGCAACCACAAACTTCCTCTGGCGACCGGAGGCGGACTCCCCTGAGCAAGCGGGCTCTTGAGTTCTGGATTGGATTCTTGCGCCGTCACGATGCACCCGTGACATGTGAACGATAGGCGGTTTTCCCGAGACCTAACACCTGAGACCTGAGACCTTCAATCCCGACTCCTCACCCAAACTACACAAGACGTCACCGTGATGCTCGCAATCACCGCCAGCGAACTTAAACACAAAATGCACCACACCCCCAGCACCCGCGCCTCGATGTAAGTCAGATAGAGTGCGAACGCCAGTCCCGCCCCCGCCCCGCCCAAAAGCAGCGACGGCGTCTCCTGCCGCTCGCGATACACCGTCGCCAGTCCCGCCAGCGCCGCGTATCCCAGCATCCCGATCAGCGCCACGGGAATGCCCAGGAGCGAAGAGTATTCGCTGCGATTCACGATGTCGCAATTGAACGCCTCGCCAATCTCGCAGTATTCCGTCTTGGACTTTGCGTAATGATGCTGCAGCGAAACCGAAGATACGACGACCCCGCATACTGCCAGAATCGCTACGATGCTCATCAATCGCTGCGTCCACTCACTCATGGCAGTGGGAAAATGCTTGATGCCCGCGTCCACGCAGACCGGGTTCTGCCCCTTCGGATTGCCTTCAACGCCACACTCCACATAAGGCGCGTATTCAAATGACGCGCCAAATTTCTCTTTTTGTTCCTTGCAGTGCGAACACCACCACGCCCCATACATCTTCACGCCCCGGTCGCCCAGGCAGCGGGCGAACGAATCGTATTTATGACCACTGCGATACCCCAGATAATAGGCCAACCCAAACGCCACGACGATCACCACCACGTAGACACCAATGCGTCCCCAGTTCCTACCGGGTTCCGGCTCCCCAGACTTTTCTTTCCGTCGTTCTCTTCTCTGTTGTGACATGACCGTTTTCTTATACCATGACCCTCAGCGCCGACGGCAAGACCTCAATCCGCTCACAGTGCAAGCTGAGCACTTCTCCGTCCACCATCAGATCTACTGGCCCCTCCAGTTGAAATTCCACCCGCCGCGTCGCGCGCCGCTCCGCCAGCCGATGCCGCGTATGCGTGCCGTCATAGAGCGTCGGCAAATTCCGGATCAGTCCCACCCGCCCGATCGGTCCCCAGCGCACATACTCGATCAAGCCATCGTCGGTCACCGCGTCCGGCGCAATCATCATCGTGCCACCCGTAAATTTGCTGTTGTTGAAGGTCAGAAACAGACAGCGCCGCCTGTCAAACTCGCCCTGCCCATCCACCCGCATCGGAAAAGGGCGCCGCTGCAACCGCGCCAGGCCCAGAAAGATCGCCAGCACGTATCCGAATTGTCCCAGCCCCAGAAACCGCCGGTGCCGCAACATCGCCACATCCGCCGCAAAGCCGACACTCAGAACGTTGATGTAATGAATCACTCCATCTTTATGTGTAAGGCGCAAGACGTCGCAGCTCCGCGAACATCGCTCTTCAATCGCACGCATCGCATGTTCCAAGCCATGATCGCTGGCTTTCGGATCGCTAAAATCGCGGAGAAAAGAATTGCCCGTCCCCAAAGGTAGAAATCCGAGGGTGGGAATGTCTTCCAAGGGTCCCTGAGACCTGCTCTCCGGAAACAGCCCGTTCACAATTTCGTAAGAGGTCCCGTCCCCGCCGACCGCCAGAAACTTCCGGTACCCGCGCCCGTACGCTTCGCGCGCGATCTGGCTAGCCTGCCCCGCCGCGCTCGTTTCCGCGGTCTCGATCGCAATCCCGGCCGCGCGCAGCCGTGCCAGGGCCGCGCCCACCATCGGTCGGCACCGCCCGCCCCCCGCCGCCGGATTAATAATGGCCAGAAACGTCTCGTTCACGAATCAGGTCTCAGGTGTCAGGAAGTTTAGCTGTCATCCGGAGCGAAGCGAAGGACCTATGGATTCGTCTGCATTATGCTCAATGCCCGCACAATACATAGATCCTTCGCTTCGCTCAGGATGACACTCAGTCGCAACGCCGAGAGGCGAACGCGGGCAGCGAGTTTCAACACGCTGCTAGATCTCCACCACCGCGTTCCGCCCCGCACCCTTCCCAATTTCTTCCGCCAACTCCCCACGCTTGATCTTCAACGATGCCGTCCGCGGAAAATCCTTCTCCCACACCAGGTATCCGCCCACCCGCTTGAAGTCTGCCAGCCTCCGGTTCCGCACTACAATTTCCTCGCGCAACCGGTCATTCCACTGCTGATTCGGTTCCAGCCGCACCACCAGCATCAGCATCTCTTTCCCCAGCGCCTTCTGCGGCCAAACATAGTTCGCGGCAAAAATACAGTATTCCTTCACCGCCAAACCGTCGAACACCGTCTCAATGTCCTCGGGATAAATATTCTTCCCGCCCTCAGTGACGATCATGTTTTTCTTGCGCCCGAACAACTGGAGATGTCCGTGTCCATCGAACCGTCCCTGATCGCCCGTCAGCAGCCAGTCGTCGACAATCGTCTGCACCGTCAGTTCCGGATCATCCAAGTAGTGTGACATCACCGCGCGGCTCCGCACCGCCACTTCGCCAATCCCGTCTCCATCCGGACTCAGAATCCGCACTTCGCTGCCCAGCAGCGGCTTCCCCACCGTGTCGGCGCGAAACGGCTTCAGATCGTTGAG
>WNGE01004902.1_pt1 | contig 15318 bp, 9 predicted proteins | sample 5400651 | NCBI WGS metagenome assembly WNGE01 (sample SAMN13153370, study PRJNA577476) | soil metagenome | isolation source: 60 cm soil or saprolite under grassland replicate 2 | place: USA:California | collected 2016-06-15 | reverse complement strand
ACAATCTCTAATACATCGATCCCCGCGCGCACGGAGTGACTTTAGCCGACGTTACTTGGGACCTGTACCCAGCGAAATGCCATCGGTGCAAAGAGCCGAAATGTATTTGCGTCCGGGGCACCTACGGACTTGAGCTGGCTGAAAAGGGGGCCATGGGTCCATCGCACTGGGACGAACGCACCGGATTAGCGAATGACAAGGCATTGAGGCGATACATTGATCACGCCAGCTCAATCTACGGAGCTTGGAACTACACATGGTCTCTTATCTTTCTAGATTTGGACAACTTCAAGTCTGTTAACACAAATCACGGCCACAGCGCTGGTGACGAAGTGCTTCGTTCGGTCGCGGACCAGGTCAAGAAGGTTGTGGGTGACCGAGGCACTGTGTTCCGGCGAGGGGGCGAAGAATTTGTGGCTGTGCTGCGTTCGGATCAGGACGCTGCGATCGTGGCGGCCGAAGAGATTAGAAGACATCTGGCCAGCAAACCGATTTCTATACAGATCCATGGCTGCGAGACGGCCATCGCTGTAACCGCATCCCTTGGCGTGGCGTCGTGTCTAACCGACGTTACATCGCCTGAGGATATGGAATCCAGGGCCGAAGGCCGGGCTAGGGAAGCGAAAGCTGCTGGCAAAAATCGGGTTGTGCCTGAACCCTCGAAGGAACTCCTCATCCGGTCAACTAAATTTTGAGGACTGCCAGCGGCGACTTTCAGGGTGCCTTTTCGCCCGCCGAAAATGATTGCCAGCTTCCGTAGTACGATCTGCGTGCTCTTGCCGCAGCCGTCAAGCCCTTCGAAGCTTATGAACCGCCCCTGGCGTAAGCTCATAACACCTACCGAATCATAGCATTCTGGATTACTGGCACCTTAGTGGTATTGAGAACGGATTCCATTAGGAGGAAATTATCACCCCATTTCGTTTGGGGCAACCATGACACGCTGGTCCTGGGCGGTGCTGGTGTTTGAGCTCCTGCTCATAACAATTATTCTGATTTTGCCGCAAGTCGATATTCCTGATACAGCCTTCCATTGCGGCACTGCGCCGGTCCTGGCAAAGGCACGCCTCACGTCTCAGCCGCCACAAACGCAGGCTGGCGTTGACCTGAGACCGGTGCTCCAGCCGAAAGTGAACAGGTTTTTTTCGCCACGCACCAGCATGAAATCTTCTTTTAACGGGCCTGCTCTTCCCATTCTTCTTAGCACCCTTCTCTGTTAATCCATCCGGAACTTAGTTGTTCTCCATTCTGGCGAGCGTTTTGCGCCGCAGTTTGGAAAGTAGTCGACTCTGTCTTCGAGGGGCCCTCATGAGAACGTTTCGCAATCGCGTACGCGATTATGTTGCAGCAGTAAGCGCGGCGGTCTTGAACAGCACCGTTGCAGGTCGAAGAGTCGAAGTTCTTCCCAATGATGTCTTCCTCGTTTCGTACCCTCGCTCTGGCAACACCTGGATACGCTTTCTGATCGGCAACCTGGCTTGCCCGGATGATCCGGTGACATTTGCCAATATTGAGCAGCGGATTCCCTCCATCTACACCTACCCAAACCGCGTATTACGCGGCCTGCCGCGAATATTGAAAAGCCATGAAGCCTTTGATCCTCGATATCCCCGAGTCATTTACATTGTCCGCGATCCGCGTGACGTGGCAGTGTCGTTTTACCACTTCAACATTAAAATGCGCCGCTTCAGCGACAACTTGACTATGGATGAATTTGTCGATCGTTTTATCGCCGCCCACATCGTTCCCGATGTGGATCGCTATGGCTGTTGGGAAGATAATGTCTTGAGCTGGCTCCGTACGCGCGCAGGGAGAAAGGATTTTTGCCTGGTGCGATATGAGGATTTTCTGAATGATCCCATCCTCGAACTGAAGAAGGTGGCTGGTATCCTCGGAATCGAGCCTAGTTCAGAAAGGCTGGCGCGAGCGGTTGAACTCAGTTCTGCCGAGAACATGCGCGCACTCGAGAAAACGCAGGCTGATCAGTGGGTGCTGACGAAAAATACCAGGCCAGACAAACCTTTCGTCAGAGAAGCGAAACACGGCGGCTGGAAGACCTCGCTCTCCGAAGCCTCCGTCAGGAAGATCGAGCAGGCTTGGGGTACGACCATGGAATCGCTAGGATATCAATGCACATTGCGCTCGCTGCAGGAGCGTGATGCAGCCCACGCCATTTCCTGAGGCAGGAACCAGGTCACTAGCGTTATTCCTCTAGATGACGCTAACCGCACCAGACTGATATATTCACATCTTTCTGCATCGCCTTGTAAATCTCCTTTCGGAGCTTACTGATGGCCACTCTCCGCCGTTTTGCGGTTGCAGTCGTGCTTGCATTCGGCTTGGCTCTGCCGGTTTTTGCCGCTCCTGCGCCTCACGTAACCATTTCCTTGGACGCAACCGAAGCTCCTCGCAAAATTTTCCACGCACATCTCACGATTCCAGCCAGCCCGGGGACACTCACGCTTTACTATCCCAAATGGATTCCCGGCGAACATGGACCGACCGGCCCGATCCAGGATCTGGCTGGCCTTAAATTCACTGCTAACGGCCAACTGCTCAAGTGGCGGCGTGACTTGCTCGACGGCTGGACGATTCACGTAGAAGTGCCCGGCGGAGCCACAAACATCGAAGCCTCGCTCGATTTCATTTCGCCGGCTGGCCACGAAGGCATTTACACAGGCGGAGCCTCGGCCACAGACAAAATGACCGTCATCAGTTGGAATACGGTGTTGCTCTATCCGGCGGGCTGGAGCTCAGATCAGTTGACGTATGACGCCAGTCTGCGGCTGCCGCGCGGCTGGAATTTCGGCACGTCTCTGCAGGTAGCATCGAAGTCTGAAAGCGAAATAAAGTTTGCGCCCGTCTCTCTCACCATGTTGGTCGATTCGCCAATCATCAGTGGCCAATACTTGAAGGTTGTTCCTCTAAATCAGGGAGAGAACCCACCGGTGGAGATGGACATCGCCGCAGACACTGCGGCTGCGCTCGAAGCCCCCGCCGAAGTTTGGGACCATTACAAGAATCTCGTCGCGCAGGCGGGCACGCTATTCGGTGCGCGCCACTATCGTGATTATCACTTTCTTTTCAGCCTCAGCGATCATGTGGCGCACTTTGGACTGGAGCACCATGAATCGAACGACAGCCGGTCGTATGAGCGCACTTTGGTCGATGATCGCTTGCGCCTGATCGCAGCCGGCCTTCTTCCGCACGAGTATGTTCATTCCTGGAACGGCAAGTATCGTCGCCCAGCCGACCTGACTACTCCCGATTACGAAAAGCCGATGCAAACCGATCTGCTGTGGGTCTACGAAGGCTTGACCTCATACCTGGGTGACGTGCTCAGCGCCCGCAGCGGCGTCCGCACTGCCGATCAATTCCGCGATGCACTGGCAAAGATCGCAGCAGAGCTGGATCATCGTCCAGGCCGCACCTGGCGTAACCTTCAAGATACGGCCGATGGAGTGCCTGCGATGCAAGCCGCTCCCCACGAGTGGGAATCTTGGCGGCGTCCACTCGATTATTACGAGGAAGATGTGCTGAACTGGTTGTGGGCTGACGTAACCATTCGCCAGCAAACCCAAAACAAAAAATCAATGGATGATTTCTGCCACCTCTTCCATGGCGGTCAGAGCGGTCCTCCTCAGGTCAAGACGTACAATTTCGACGATGTCGTGAACACGTTGAACCAGGTTGCTCCCTATGATTGGCGCGGTTTCTGGACTGAGCGGCTGAATAATCATGGGCCGGGCGCGCCGTTGGCGGGTGTCGAGGGCAGCGGCTGGAAACTGGTTTACGACGAAAACCGTTCCGAACTCGTCAAAGCCGAAGAGGATGCTGCCAAGGAAAACATCAATGCCGCGTATTCCATCGGACTCTGGTTGCGGGACGATGGACATATCACCGACACAATTGAAGGCATGCCTGCCGCCAAAGCTGGCATCGGTCCGGGAATGGCGGTGATCGCTGTGAATGGAAAGAAATTCTCGGTTGACGTGTTGCATGATGCGCTGCGCGCGACGAGGAACAGCTCTGAACCACTTGAGCTATTGATTGAGAACACCGACTACTACAAAGTCTTCAAGATCGACTACCACGGTGGAGAAAAGTTCCCGCACCTCGTGCGCGATGAATCGAAGCCTGATCTGTTGAGTGACATCATCAAGACCCATTAACAGCTTTTAAGGTCCGGCGCTGTGGGCGAACCGATTCGTCGCCGGAGAGAATTGACCCGTAGAGCAAAGAAACATTGCTGAAGTATGGCCGACTCGGCATTTACTAACCGCCAAATAAGTTGGAAGCAGATAGATTGATAATCAGCACGACGCCCGGAGCGCCTTCCTGTTCGGGAAAAATGTTCCTCCACCCAAAACTGCCTCAATAGCGTTCACCAGATCGCGGGCCGAATCGCCCTTCGCCACGGCCCCTCGAATGCGATCTGTCGGGAAACGGTCGATCAAATCGTCTGAGAGATGCAGGGAAAATAAAATGATCGGAACCTGCGGGGCCGTCTCAGCAATGTGAACCGCCGCCTCAAGCCCATTCATAACCGGCATGGCTATGTCCAGAACGATAATATCGGGGCGGCACTCCAAAGTCTTTTCGATCGCTTCCTTTCCGTTGCTGGCTTCTGCGCAGATGGACCAGCCTGGCCGGGCCTCCAGAAGATTGCGAACTCCGAGCCGCATTACTTCGTGATCATCGGCGACGAGTATTCGCACCGGCGCGGATGTCGTGCTCGGGCGCGAAGATTTGGGAATTGCTGTTTTCATAATCTGAATTTGCAATCGATTTTGATTGCCCTCCGGCGGCGCATGAAGACTGCTCACGAATCCCGCCAAACTCTCTTTACAGCGGCCAGAGGAAACGCGGAAAATTTCACTTCGGCCAGGAGGCAAGCTCCTGCGGATTTGACGAGTATGGAAACAAAGCTTTACAAGGAACCTACTGCTTGGGTTGCCACCGAACAATGGCTCGGCTGGGTGGGTTTAATAGCACAATTGGGTTAGGGAACGGACTGTATACCCTCGCTATGCTTGACAGGTATTGACCGCCGATTTATCACGCCTAAGGGTTGTCCGGAAATCTTTTCGGGGCGCATCAATCCCCTGCGCCAATTGAGTCTCAATGTGCCTGCGGTAATAACGATAGGCCAAGGCGAGGCGGAACTCTTCCGCCGTGCCGGGTACCGTCGGCAGCGCCATCTTGCACCATGCAAGGCGAAACACAGCATAAGTTATCAAAAAGATCTGCAGGCGCTGACGAAGGTCTTCTCCCGTCAGCAAACGATACCGGGATAGCAAAAAATCCAAGGCATCAGGGTGCAGGTTCCATTCCACGGCAGCGCCAGCGATATCCCATGCGATGTCGGTCAGACCAGGGAAGAAATGATCATCGCCGTGGGTCGCACCATCCATCTTTAGCAGCTGGCCATTCGCCGTGCCAAGCCATTCATGAGGATTCATGCGGCCGTCGACTACAACCATGTTTTGTGGACGAAGAAGCTCAGGATCAAAATCGATCTCCCACTGAAATTCTCGAAGCAGGTTGACGCGAAGCATTTCGGCAAGAGGCTCAGGCGTGCCATGTTCCACGCGAAACTCTGCCGAACGGAAGGTGCAGTATCGCGCAATTCGCTCGAGAATGCTCTCAGAAACATCGTTGAAGTGTAATGACCTACCGTTAATCACGGGATATCTGGAAAAACCGTCTCCCGCATCCTCAATCGCGCCGCCAAATCCGCCAGCAGCGAGAGCGCGCGCGCGATTACGGACGGCGTCACCAACTCGTCCCAATCCGTCGAATTTGAACAACTGAGATCTGTCCTGTGACAGAAACTTCAGGCGTTCCATTTGTGGCCAGCAAGTAGGCCAAGAGCTTTCGCGTGAAAGAAAATGTCTCCTCCATTCTCCGCCGCCGATATATGTACAGTCACGAAAGCCGTTCGAGGTATCCGGAGAAAACGTGCGAAACTTAAACTTTTTCCACCGGGATGCAGCCTCCTGCGCGCATAGCGCCTTGAGATCAGGCTCCCGGCTACCCAGCAGGATGATGTCTTCTGCGGAAACGCCGGACGAGATCAACGCTTCTCCTACGGAAAGGAAAGTCGAGCCGCTGCGGCCCGGACCCTCGTCCACCACCAGAAATTGCGCAGAGATTTCCCTCAGTTTTTTGATCCAGTCACTCTGCTGGGCTGTAAAGAGCAGGGCGCGATTATAGGGATCTCCTTCCGGCCGGACAGTAATTCGTTCCGCTCGATGGCCGTTTGAGATTAACGCCGCCGTAGCAACCGCGCTCAGGGTAGTGCCGATGCTGCGAATCCCGATCACGGCTGCTGGACGATATGGAGCAACATTCTCCTGCGCAGGCTTGGCAATATCGAGAGGATTAAGAGCGTAGTACGCAAATCCTTCAGACGGAGACGTCGTCAACTGATTTGGACATGCAATGTGATCGAGCGCGTTCGCAAGTTGCTTCACTTTGTCGAGACCGCGACCAAAAGCAGCAAATGCTAACGCATCAGTAAGATCAGCGAGACTCGATTCAGAATTGCTGTCGGCGAGCGCGGATTCCAGTTCCCCAGCTTGAATGAGGGCGTTGTAGTAGAGTTGCCGATTTTGTGCGTCGCCAAAAAGCCGGCGCAGTGCGGAGTGCAAGTCGCGCAGCAGAGTGCTTCGCGATACCGTCTTGCGAGCATCGCGAAACACCCACAGATCGTTTTGATCTGCCGACATTGTGGAGTTCAAAAGACCGTATGAAATTTACCGTCGAATGCAACGCCGCCAGTTTCATTGCGGGTTGCGCTTACCGACCACCGTTTGTTGAGCTGATACTCGCCCTGGATGACCTCATTTTGGGCTGAAGTTACGTCGGTGGAGAAAGTAAACAGGAAATTCTTTGTGACGCGCTGTTGAAGGCCGATCCGAGCCGACGGATTCCGGTTGTCCCCCCCGAGCAGGGGATCGATTTGCAGGCTGGAAAGTCCGGCAAGTTTAGTGACCTGGCTGCTGGCCTGGCTAGCTAAGCCTTTGGCCAGCAGAGAATTGGCCCCCAAATTCGGTGGGGTGGCCTCTTCGGTAGTCTGTCCTCGCGCGATGAGATTGATAATGTCGACCGGTGGAAGAGGAGGATCGGAAACATAGCTTGTGCGGAGCTTATCGATCGGTCCCACAACCGTGAGGGTCAGATTGTATTGCTTGATGGTGGTAGTGATCGCCATGTTCACATCGGGTGTCGTCTGGTCAGGATTGGTGAAGTTAATGATGCCGCGTTCCAATTGATAGCGCTGTTTCATGAAGAAAATCTCACCTGAAGTCAGATCGACCCGCCCCACGATCACCGGGTTGGAAGCTGTCCCAATCACCCGTAAATTGGCTTGCCCTTCGATACTCACCTCTGAACTGACGGCCTGAAGTTGCTGCGTGGATTGCACACTGACCTCAAGTTTCACTTTGTCGGCGAAGTTCTCGCCGCTGGGAGGAGCGGTCGATCCAGTGAATTGGCCCATAAACTCGGCGAGGTCAAATTCTTTTGTGAACGATAGACTGTCGATCAGCACGCGCCCGTTTACCGCTGCGGCATCACGGCTGCCAGTCAGAGTGAGGCTGCTGTCCAGGACCGCGCGCAACCCTTCCGGATAGCGCAGGCGGACCGATTTTGCGTTGAGCGCGAGATTGAACTGAAGTTGTGGGCGATATGCGATCGTTCCGCCAGCCGAAATGTCGCCGCCTCCCACCTGACCGGTAAAGTTGCTGACTCGCACCTGATCGTTAGCAAGGTCGAGCGTCCCATTTGCGTTGGAAAGCCCGAGCGGGGCGGTTATCGTGGTCAGCGAAACATCTTGCAAGCGGATTTGGCCAGCAACACTGGGATGTTGCGCGCTTCCGGCGCTGCGCACGTCGACGTTCACGATTCCGGAACTCTTCAGATCAGGGCTGAATAGGCGCAGCAAGCGAAGATTGATGTTGCCTTGTGCGGTCATCGTCATGGGTCCCGAGCCCTGCAATGGAACCTGGCCGCGGAACCGGAGTGAAGTGTCAGTGCCGCGAATTTCGCCCGGTTCAAGCGCCACGACTGACTTGGCATAGTTCACGCGGATTGGGACCGTGTTTGCAATCTGCAACGATTGATATTCAGCATTCAGCTTTGGAATGACCAGATGTGCTTCCATCCGCGATTTGTCTTTCAGAGGGCCTTTAGCAGAGGCGTGCAATTCCATCTGACCCTGCAAACCTTCAGGCAGGCTGGGAACGTAAACCGCAAGTAGCGCGGCAACCGGCAGAACCGTCGTGTCCACAGAGGCCACGGTGTAGTAATCGCCAGTTAGGTTCGTGCTCACCCGGGCTTGCACCGAAGCTTGGGCAATTCCGGAGCTGAGAGTCGCATCCGCCCGGTGATTGGCGAGATTCAGATCAGCTTTGATCTGCGTGACTGTGGTCTGTTGAAACTCAAGTTTCGGAATTTGAACGCTGGCCGCGAGCTGCGGGTTATCCAGAGTGCCTGCCCCGCGCGCACTTGCTGTCAGCGTGCCGTTGACGGGAAGGTTTTTGGCATTTACCGCAGCAAGTTTTTCCAGGGTAATACCAGGTACGTCGGCTTGTAGCTGGTATGCACGAGTTTTCGGCACGTACACAAGTTTCGCCGTAGCAGAACCCGCCGGCAGTTTCAGGTTCGCGGTGGAATTTATCGTGTTCCCAGCAGCCTGGAACTGCAGTGACAGATTTTGAATGTGCTCGTCATAAGCTTTTGCATTGAGCAGCTTCATGGAACCAGAACCGGTCGGGTTCAACTGCGAGCCGTGTACGGCCACGTCAGCAACCAGGTTCCCAGAAATCGGGTAGTCCAATCCAGCAACGCGCTCGAGTGGCGCCAGCGGCATTTGCCGGACGGACAGATTTATCGAAATAGGATTGGAAGGAAGGTATGACCAATCCCGCAGCCCCACCGTGAGGCCGAATGATGCCTGCCCCTGATTTGCGCTCACAAGCGAACCGTTCTGGAGCGCGATCTGCGTTGGAGTGGCCAGGGCTGAGACGCGCAGAGCAGTCCATTCGGTGCCCGAGACGTTCAGATTCTGGGCTGCAAGCTGGGCGCTCACTCGCGGCTTCTTCATTGAGCCTTGCACGAGGGCGTTCAGCGTTGCCGAGCCGGAAATAGCAGGCACGGTTGGCGGCGCCGAGGTCGGCGCCGTCGTCGCCCGTAGTGCCGATGCCAGCCTGGCCAGTTCCCGAAGATCGCTGACCCTCGCCTGGATGACAAGGTTCGATCTGTTACTAATTTCTCCCTGGGCAGATATTGAAGTTGCAGGCGTGCGAAGAACCGTTTGGCGAACTGTGATCGTGCTTCGCCTGCCGTCGTAGTTCACGTGAATAGCGCCATTAACCGGAACCACAGGTTGCTCCCCTGAAGAAGCATTGCGAAGTGCCCCATGCAGCGTAATATCCGATCGGGCATTCAGCTTACTCATGCTGCCCGTCCACGAGGCCTCGGTGTTCCCGTCCACAGTTCCGGTCAGTGGCATTTGCTTGATTGAGGCGGCTCTCAAACTGTCCTTCGCCGCTTGCAAAGAAATTCCATGAAGGAACGCGCGGACCCGAGAAACTGGGGTGGTATCCAGATGCTGCATATCCAGTTCTGCCGCCAATTGACCGTTCAACAATGCGGCTCCAACATCGCGAGCGATCAGATTTCCATTCTGAAGCTGGAAGCGGCCCCGCACAGCACGAAGCTCTAAGCGTCCGTCCGGGGAAACCACCGTGAGCCCGTCACTGTGCACTTGACCGTCTGCGGCTACATTTCGCAGAAACGGCCGATCGGTAGCGCTGAAGTAATGAATGCCGCCGTTGAGGGCAATATCTCCAGATGGCTTCGCTGACGGTGACATCCCTGAGAAATCCGCCATATGAAGAAGTATTTCGTACGAGCCATCAACGCGCGGGCTGCTGTAATTCGTTGCTTCCCCGCGCAGCATGACTCGTGAAGATCCAAGCGTGAGGATCATGGGATTTAGTGTGAAACGCGAACGCGTGGCCACAAACTGCGTTTGCAGAGAGTGGGGCAGAGGAGCGAGAGTTCCGTATTTCAGTTTCCCGCCCGCATATGAAAGCGAACCACGATAGCGAGTGGCCAGGTAATCGAAAGTGACGTCGGTCCGCAGATCGTAAACGTCGGCGTCCAGAGAACTCTCACGGTCGTTGTAATAGATTTCTCCGTTGTTCAGCAGAGCATGGCCTACAGCCAAGTCGAATACATTGATCGACGAACTCTGCTGCTTAGGCGCGGTTGGCTGGGGAATGTTTGTTCGTCCTTGCTTATCAATCAAAAGGTGAGCCACGGGATGCTCAACCCGAATTTCCCTAAGACTAATCTTTTGATGTAGCACGGAAAGAATCTTCAAGCGTACCGTGAGCTTGTCCACCTGAAGTAATGGCCTTTGGCCGGCTGGTTCAGTACCGTGGATGATCAGGCCGTAAGCATCCGCTGTTAAATTCGACCAGCGAAAATCGTAGCTGCGGATTTCTACGTTTCCTCCGGTCGAGGCACTCGCCTTTTCCACTATTTTGGCCAGCACATAGCGGTGAAAAGAATGGCTGCGAAGAACGAAATAGCCGCCAATTGCGATCACGACGACTAAGACCAAAATAACTGCGGCAATCCAAGCGATAATTCGTTTCCAATTCATGACTGCCACCCATTTGTAAGCTCAGAACGCCTGGCCCAAGGTGATAAAAAATTGTGTCGCCTTAATGCCGGTGATTGGGTTCAAGTTGCGGCCCACGTCAAACCGCACTGGCCCAATTGGCGTGTTGTAACGCAGCCCAATGCCCACACTATTTGTGTAATCGTTCACAAAGCTGCGGAAATTAACTGCGTGATAAACGTTTCCGCCGTCGTAAAAAAGCACCAAACCAAGGCCCTCCTTGATAATCGGTGGAATTTGTAGCGGCAAGGGTATGCGTAATTCGGAGTTGAGAATAAATAGCTGGTTTCCGCCCACGGGAACCCTAATAAAATCACACGTGCTCTGATCCGCTGGATTGCTGCACACCTTCACGGTACGCTGCGGTCCGGCACTGTCAGTAGGGAATCCGCGCAGCGAGGTACCGCCACCGGAGAAGAATCGCTCACTCGTTGGAACGTGGCTGGCGCCGAACGCTTCCGTCAAACCCAGGCGAATGCTGTTGGCCCACACGATTCCGTGAACAGGTCTGTAATACGCGTATTGTCCAAACAGCTTGGCGAAGCCTGCGCTCGATCCAAGAACCTTTGGATTAGTAGAGATGTTGAGCGTAGCATAGCGGCCGTTGTGCGCGTCGAGGGGTTTGTCGCGGGTATCGTGAATCAGAGCAGCGGAAAAACCTGAAAGCCGGACGTGCTGGTCCTCAGGTAACACGATCTGCGGTACCAGCACCTGCGAAAGATTGGTTTGCCCGTAGTGATAACGGAATTGCGCTGTCGTCGTTTTCGCCCTGTTAATAATTCGTTCCAATTGCCACGACGCGTCGCCTAAGCGGGCAGTGAAAAGCGGGTTCTCAGTCGTGCGCTCTCCGGACAAGCTAAACAAAGATTTCCACTTCGATCCGCGAAAATGCGGATCGGTGTAGGTCGCGATCAGACGTTGATCCAATCGCGCCAGCAGAACCGATATTGCCCCCGTCTCGCCCAAGCCGCGGAGATTGCGGCGCGTGAATTCCACTGAGCCGCGTGGGCTGACGAAAGTCTTTTCGCTCGGAACAATCTTCGCTTTACCCAATCCCAGGGTCGGGAGCCCAGGCACGGCCAAGGTACCGGATGGAATGTTGCCGCCGCGCCGTGAAATCTCCAGTCCAAATCCGTAGGTGATGGCGTTCCTTTTTGATTCGTGGACTTTTACTACCGCCTCTTCGTCCTGCTGAGTCGTTATAGGCCGGCGTGGGCCAACGCTTGACCAATCGAAAACTCCAAGGTTGTACAACTCGCTTTCCGCCTCCAGCAGTTTGCCTTGGCTCAGCGGCGCTTCCGGGCCAATTCCGACGGTCTTGGCAATCAGGCTCTTTCGGGTGCGCTTTTCTCCCAGGTACACCACCTGGCTCACATGGACCTGCTGGTTCTCTGTGACCTTGTACGTAACGTCGACCTGATGAGGGTCATCTGCATGGCGATTGATCGAGGCGTTCACCTCTGCATTGAGATAACCGCGGTCAAGGTAAGCAGCGAGAATGTGGCTTCGATCATCTGCCATGCGCCGGGGTGAAAAAGGCGCACCCGAACCGAGGCTGAAGCCCTCAGAGGCATGAAGCTGATCTAGCGCGATGTTCTGGTTGCCCTCCACGTTTAACGCGTCAACAACAGTCTGTGGCTCTTCATTGATCTGGAATGTAACGTCGATCTCAGGCTCGTGATCAATCACCTCAGGAGTGACCTTGATTTGTTCGTAACCGTTATCGCGATAGAGTGCCTCAATATCGCTCACGCTCTTTTGCAGCAGCTTCTGACTAAAGCGGCCGCGGGATAGAAAATGATGTTGTTGGATCGCAAGATGCGATCGCAGATTGTCGTCCGAGAGGTTGCGATTGCCGCGAAATGAAATGTCATCAACTCTATGTTTTCTGCCTTTCTCAATTTCGTATAAAAGGGAAATCTTGTCAGGCTGTTTTTGAAAAACTGTTTTGACTTGGACGTCGAAATAGCCTTTCTCCTGAAAATAATTGATCAGGTTGCGCTGCCCTTCATTGACCAGATCGCGGTCAATGGCGCCTTCCTCATAGATCGGAATCAGTTGCTTTTCGCGCCGGCCGGAGACGAAAGGAATAATCGAGAGCCTGGCGCCATTCATGCGCACCATAACGACCGGCCCGGGTTGGACGTTGATAGTAAGGTCAGCGCGGTTGTGTTCCGGATGATACTGCGGCGGCATCACTTGCACGACGCTCGCCAGGCGGTGTTCAGCTGCGAGGTGTTTCTTCAGCAGGCGGGTAGCCGCCTGGATTCGCGCCGGCGAATAGGGTCTTCCAGTTTTTAACGAAGACCTGGTGAGCATTGCACGCAGCGAACGGACGGAGTGCAGCAAGCGCGCGTTTTCCTGTGGGGATGGTCCTTGGATCTGAACCTGTCCGATCCTCGCCCGCTTACCCAGGTTTACATTGAAAGTGATATTCGCAAGTTGATTCGGTTCATTGAGCTGTGTGTCCGCTTGAACCGTGGCCCGGAAATATCCGTTATCCTCAAAGAACTTGAGCAGTGCCGCCTCAGACTTCGGAATCTGCGCTTTGTCGTACAAGTTCTCGTCAGGAAGGTTAGCCACCTGTAGCAGCCGCGTGTAAGTGAATGCCTTCACGGCCCCGGGAAACTGTAAGACTCCGATGTAGAAAGCCGGTTCCAAAACAAAAGACACTTGCAGCCCGGCGGGATCTGGTTTGACTTTAACTTCGACCTTGTTGAATCGTTCTGTTTCTTGCAGGGCTGAAATGCTCGCTCGCACCTTTTGGTTCGAATAAGGCTCGCCCGCTTTTTGCTCGACCAAACCCCGAAAGGCGTCCAAGTTAATTCGCGGATCAGCCACCAATTCGACGGCGCCCACCATTTGCCCCTCGTAAGAAACCTGCTGGCTTGGCGTTTGTGCGCAAAGCGAAGTTAAACCGGCAATGAGGAGGAGAGCTGATAGCAAGCGCATACACAGGATTGCCGAGGTTTTGTACTGTGCTCCGGCGTGTCCGCTGATTGAGAGCCTCATCGTGACAAAATCAGCAGATCGCCCGCCGGGATAACTGATTTGTGATGCGATGGACTGTGTAGCGGATGTCCTTACAATTTGAATGACTTCAGTGAGTATCTGGCCAAACGCGCTGAGCTGCTCAAATTGATCTCTACCGGATGTTTTAGTTCCAACTACAAAGTTTTCCGAATTCAGATCACAAATGTTGGGCGCTAAATTCCAATTAGGTGCGATCTGAATTTGGTCTGAAATTCCACGGGCCGAGCCAGCTTGCCGCAGAAATTCACTCGTCGTCTTTTTTCGAATGCAGAAAGAAAATGGCAATCGGCTGAGAAATCTCACAGTTAGTTGTGAAAGCTCGCAATGAAGCTGGTAATTTTCGGCCTGAGCATCAGTTCATCTTGGGGCAACGGCCACGCAACGATTTGGCGTGGTTTGTGCGGAGCTCTCGCGCGGCAGGGGCACGATGTTACGTTCTTCGAACGCGATGTCCCGTACTATGCTGCTCACCGGGATCTGCAGAATAGCGATGACTACGAGCTGGTTTTGTATTCCGAATGGGACTACGTCGAGCCGCACGTACGTGAAGCGCTGCGCTCCGCCGAAGCAGCCATAGTCACTTCTTACTGCCCGGATGCTGTTTGTGCTTCGGACATGATTCTGAATTCCGCTGTCCCCCGGCGAGTGTTTTACGATTTGGATACTCCGGTCACACTCGAACGCCTCGAGCAAGAACAAGCAGTCGAGTACATTCCACCGTACGGCCTGGAGCCGTTCGATCTGGTTTTGAGTTATACGGGCGGACGCGCTCTAGAAGGGCTTCAGTCCGGGCTGGGAGCTCGCCGCGTGGCGTCGCTCTACGGTAGCGTCGATCCTGATCTTCACAAGCCGGTCGAGCCGAGCCCCCAATATTCTGCTGATCTTTCTTATCTCGGAACTTATGCGCCAGATCGCCAACAGGCGCTCGAACAGCTTTTTCTGGAGCCGGCTCGCTGCACACCAAGAAAGAGATTTGTGATCGGCGGCGCGCTTTACCCTGAGGATTTTCCCTGGAGTAAGAACATCTGGTTTGTACGCCATGTGCCTCCTCCTCTGCATCCGTCTTTTTATTGCTCTTCCAACTTAACCCTGAGCATTACGAGATCTGCCATGGCTGAAATGGGATATTGCCCATCGGGACGGCTGTTCGAAGCCGCGGCTTGTGAGACCCCGGTAGTCAGCGATCATTGGGAAGGGTTGGAAGAGTTCTTTGAGCCGGGACGAGAAATTCTGATTGCCTCGCAAGCCGGTGATGTGGTCGATGACCTCGCTCTGCCCCCGGATGAGCTGCGGCGGATTGGAAGCGCCGCGCGCGAACGCGTTTTGGACGAGCATACGTCCGACCATCGCAGTCGCGAACTGATTCGGCTGCTTGAGGCGGCGGCATGAGCCGGCGCTGGGGAGTCATTCCCGCCGCGGGTCTCGGCACCCGCATGCAGCCGCTGGCTTTTTCTAAGGAACTGCTTCCGGTAGGTACCCGGTACGACGGCCAAACCGAGCGTCCTCGCGCCGTCTCTGAATATCTGCTGGGACGTATGCTGGCAGCAGGTGCAACGCGTGTCTGCTTTGTTATCTCGCCTGCGAAAACT
>WNGE01009977.1_pt1 | contig 15320 bp, 15 predicted proteins | sample 5400651 | NCBI WGS metagenome assembly WNGE01 (sample SAMN13153370, study PRJNA577476) | soil metagenome | isolation source: 60 cm soil or saprolite under grassland replicate 2 | place: USA:California | collected 2016-06-15 | reverse complement strand
TGATCGTGATGATCGTCAGTCTGGCTTATGCGCGCAAACGTTCGGTTCCCGTCCTCGGCCTTCTCAGCCACTGGTATCCGACGCTGATCTTTCTCTTCTTCTTCGAAGAGATCGGCCTGACTGTTCATGCGATCTTTCCGGGCTGGTTCGACGAGAATCTGATCAAGGCCGATTACGCGGCGTTCGGCGTTCATCCGACGGTGTGGTTGGAGGGGTTCAGCAATTACTGGCTGAACGAGTACATGCAGCTCGCCTACACGTGCTACTTTTTGCTGACGATCGGACTCGGCGCGTATCTGTGGATTAGCGGCAGGCGCGAAGATTTCGCCGTCTTCATCGCCTCGACCTGCGCGGCTTATTATCTTTGCTACGTCATCTTCGTCCTCTTTCCCATCGAAAGCCCGCACCATACGCTGCGCCATCTGCAGCGTGTGGAACTGGCCGGCGGGCCGTTCACCGCCTTCATTAACCTGATCGAAAAACACGGGCGCGTTCACGGCGGCGCGTTCCCGAGCGGCCACGTGGCCGGTTCGGTCGTCGCGCTGATCTCGGCCTGGCGATTCGCGCGTCGCGCCGGGTACTGGCTGACGCCGCTCGTGTTGAGCGTCTGCGTGGCGACCGTCTACGGGCGATACCATTACGTGATGGACGTTTTCGCCGGAATATTGATGGCCGTGATCGGCGTTTGGCTGGGCCAGAAACTCTGCCCATTGAATCAGCGCCGCGAGCGGTACTGATTCATCCGAAAGGATCGAATCATGAAACTACTTCGCTATTTTCAAATCGCCACAATCACTTTAGCGCTGGCGTTAGGAAACAACGCGACGGCCTTTTGCCAATCCCCGCAAAACCCCACCTCCCCGGTTCAAAATGTGAAAGACCAGGTTCAGAAGATCGGCGTGGCAAAAAAAGTCACCGTGATACTGCTCACTGGCAAGGAGTATTACGGCGCGATCAGCAAGATCGAGCCGGACAGGTTCGAAATTGACGAAGTGGACCTGAACCGATGGATGGAGTTCGATTACAAAGATGTGAAGAAGGTGCGAAAGGGATACGGTGGACGAGGCTTCGGCGGGAAACGTGTAAACCCGCGCCACAATTTGATCGCCGGGATCGCAGTCGTGGGTCTTTTATTCGGTATAGCGATTATAACCGCCACTCATACAAAATGAATGACCTGTCAAGCGTGAACTCTGTGCCGCCGCCTGGGGACAATTCCATATCCCAAGCCTCGATCGTGGTGGGTCTTGAAGCGCCGGCCATTCTGTTTCATGGGATTTCATTCGGCAGATGGAGTGAAGAAAACACTCTTGTCCTGGGCCTGCTTTCCTCGGCGACCTTCTGGGCTATGTTCGGGCTGACTTTGGCCACAATCTCCAGATTGAGGCGGTTAAGCGCGTCGCTCTAGAAATCCTTTGGGTGGGCGGGGCGTCAGGCGGTACGGTACGGGGAGCGTGAGCGACCTGAGCCTTGATCAATAGGCCTCATGATCTATGCTCAGGTCGCTCACGCTCTCCGTACCGTACCGATGGTCAACCCGCAACTCCTAAAGACGCGACGTAGTTTGTCGTCTGATTGGAAATACTCTACGATGCCCAAGCGTGAGAACTTTGATTCTACACATTCAAATTGCGCAAAGGACAACGCAAACACATGCCAGGCGAATTGTTTGAGACACTGCGTCAGCTTTCAGCGAACAATCCGTTTTTGAAATTTATGGGGATGGAGTTGTTGGACGCCGGCGAAGGTTGGGTGAAGATGAAGATCGCTTTCCGCCCCGAATTCCTGCAGCCGCTGACGGTTCACGGCGGCGCCACTTACAGCCTGGCCGATTCGGCGGCGGCGCACGCGCTGATGACAATGATCCTGCCCGACCAACGTCCGACCACCGTCGAACAGCGCATCAATTTTCTGAAAGCGGTCAGAGATCAGGACCTCTATTGCGAAGCCCGGATCGTCCACCTCGGCAAGACGCTGGCTTACGCCGAGGCGACAATCACCGCTGAGGACGGGACGCTGGTGGCCAAAAGCGCGGCGACGCTGATGAGACTGGATAGAGTCAGAAGACAAGGAGAAGTGGAGACAAGGGGACAAGGAGAGTAGTAGAAAACTTCCTTGTCTCCACTTCTCCTTGTCCCCTTGTCTCCCCCTCTTCTCTTCTCACGCCTTCGGAAACTCCCACGACCCTCGATACTTACGGCTAAGGTGGTTGTTGGCCTCGGCGTCGTTGACGACCTGTTCTGTCGCGCCGTCCCACTCGATGCTGCGGCGCAGCTTGAGCGAGAGCATCCCGAGCAAGGCGACGTTTGTCGAGTAGTGAATCTGTTCGATGTCGCTGACGGGTTTGCGTCCCGTTTTGATCGCGTCGAGGAAGTCGGCCCACAGTTCCTTGATGTTTTGGTCGTCGGGCTTATTCAGTTTAGCGTCTTCGTGGATCACCGGGTCTTTTGCGTTCACCGGGTAAAAGGTCCAGCCGTCAAGCCAGCCCATGTGAAAGGTTCCGTTGGTCCCGTAAAAATAACAGCCGACGGCCTGTTGCGGATGCGTCTTTTCGGCGTTGTTTCCAGAAAAGCGGCGGTGCTCCCAACTGACGGTGAATTGGTCGAATTCGTAAACGGCCACCTGATGATCAGGCGCGTCGGTCGTTTGAGCCTCTTTCGTGTTCACAATGGGGCCGGCGATCGGACGGCCACCGGTTGAAAAGATTCGCTTCGGGTATTTCTCGTCGGTGATCCAAAGAATCTGATCCAGCCAGTGAATGCCCCAATCGCCGAGCGTGCCGTTGGCGTAATCGAGAAAGTTGCGGAAGCCTCGCGTGTGAATGGCTTTGTTAAAGGGGCGCTGTGGCGCGGGGCCGCACCACATATCCCAATCCAACCCCTTCGGCGGCTCTTCGTTGGGCCTCGGTTTTTCGGGGCCGCCGCCGTAATGCACGAACGCCCGCACCATCCCGATCTTTCCCAGCTTGCCCGACTTGATGAATTCGCGTCCCGAAACGTTATGAGGGGAAATGCGCCGGTGTGTGCCGACCTGCACGACGCGTTTGGCGGCGCGGGCGGCGTTGACCATCGCGCGCCCCTCTTTGATCGTATGGCCGATGGGCTTTTCGACGTAGACGTGCGCGCCGGCGTTGACGGCGGCGATCATGTTGAGCGCGTGCCAGTGATCGGGCGTGCCGACGATCACGATCTCCGGCCTCTCCTTCTGAAGCATTTCGCGGTAGTCCTTGTATTTTTTCGGTTGATCGCCGGAGAGTTTTTCGACCTCGGCCGCTGCCGGGTTCAACTGGTTTTCGTCAACGTCGCACATCGCGACGACGGTCGACTCGCCCGCGGCCACCGCCTCGCGCAGTATGTTCATTCCCCACCATCCGCCGCCGATGAGCGCGGTCCGGTATTTTTTGTCTTTCGATTGAGCGTGGACGAAAGGCGCCGGGAACAGAGTCGCGGCGGCCGACGCTTTAAGAAAATCACGACGGTCGGTCAGCTTAGTCTTCATAGGCTTCACCAGAGTTGTTGACGTGTTGTAGGTTGTTTTTGAATAGCGAAGCGTCCACTACACCTAAACGCTGTGGTAAAGAGCCGCCCCGCGTTGCAAGTGGAGGATCCTCGCGCAAAGAAGTTGAAGCATGAACAGGCGCATTCTTTGCTGCTGAGAGGTTTCAGTCAAGGCTCCAAACGCCAAGTAGACAGTGATAACGAATCTCAGCCGCACGATTTTGCATGGACGGCATGCCATATCGTGTAGAGGCCCGCTGACGATAACTTATTCAATCGGGTGAAGTCTCCGCAAATCAGCCCCGCCCGATCAAATAGCGATCCCGTGGGGCGGCATAAAGGTTGCAGCATTGCATAGACAGTCCCCTTATGTTCTTTCTCTCGCCTACAAAGTCACGAATAACAATTTCGGGACGAACCCGAAACTGCGCGGAGGTGATTATGACGATATTTCAAAAGGCTCCGGGTAAGCTCCCCCGCCGCCGCGTCTGTCTGGCAGCGACAGCAGTCATGTTTTTAGTCGCGCTCTGTTCGCTGGCGCTGGCCGACGACCCCATCTTTCGCGTCGCTCGAATCGGCCTTGTCGATGGCGAAGTCAGCTATCAGCGATCCAACAGCTCAGGCGACTCGGGAAAAGACTGGTTCGACGCGACTCTCAACCTGCCACTAGAGGAAAACGATCAACTTTATAGCGGCTCGGACGGCAGGGCCGAAATCCAACTCAGCGGGCGCAACGTCGTCCGCATCTCGCGCGACACCAACCTGCGCTTCACACAATTCAGCCCCGGCGCGATTCAGATGGCGCTGCCCATAGGCACGGCCTATTTCCGAATCGACAGCCTCGACAAACGCCAGTCCGAGGTCGTTGACGCGAACGACGCCGGAATCAACGACCCGCTCTATTTCGAAGTCGACACGCCGACCGTCGCCGTGACTTTCGTCAAAGAGGGCGTTTACCGCATCAACGTCGACGAAGACGGCTCGACCGAGGTCATCGTCCGCCAGGGACAGGCCGAAGTCTTTGGCCAGGAGATCGGGACGGTAGTCGTTAAAAAAGGCAAGAGGGTCGTCGTCGAGGGCCACGACGATCTTTACCGACTCAGCGGACTCGAAGATAAAGACGATTGGGATCGGTGGAACGAGGGGCGCGACAACGGCCTCTTCTCCGGCGTGGATTCGTCTAACAGCGCGCGTTACGTACCGGTCTCGGTTCCGGGCGTTTACGACCTGGACAATTACGGCGAATGGATCGATACGCCCGACTACGGCAGTATGTGGCGCCCGCGCGGGGTCGCCGCCGACTGGGCGCCTTATCGTGACGGTTGTTGGCGATGGTTTCCGTCGTACGGCTGGACGTGGATTTCCTATGAGCCGTGGGGCTGGGCGCCGTATCACTACGGGCGATGGGCTTACGTGCGCGACCGCTGGTGTTGGGCGCCGGTCGTCAACGTCGGCCCGATCATCGCCTGGCGCTGGCGGCCGCATCATGTGGTCTTCTTCGGATGGGGTGGGAGTTACAACCGCGGCTATCGCGACGGGTATTACGACGGTTACTGGAAAGGATTCCGCGACGGGCGCTACGGATGGCTGGGCTGGTGCCCGCTCGGGCCGCGCGATCGGCATTACGGGCCGAGGGACAACGCGCCCCGCCTCGAAGCGCTCGGGAATTGTCACGCGCCTGGCGGCGTTAGCGGGATGGACGCGCGCAGGTTCGCCGGCGGCCGTGCGGCGGTCTCGCGCGACGCGCTGAACGCTCCCAGGGGAGAGCTAATCGCTCACCTTCGTGGCGAGAGGGACGGCGGACGAAGCCGCGAGAGGGACTTCGCCGCGCCGGCTTTCGTGCGAAATGAAGACCTGAAGCCGATGCAGTCGACGGCTCCGACTCGCTCCGACGTGGTCGCGCGCGGCAGATTCGCGCGAAAGATCGAAGCGCCGATTGTATTTCGCCGAACCCTGGGCGGCGCCACGCCACCCGGCTGGCGCCAGATCCGTGAAGGCAGGTCGCGCGACGGCCAGACGACGCCCGCGCCGGTCGGACAAGGCGGCGATCCGAACCGGTCTGCGCCCACACGCATTTCAAACGATCGGATCGAACGGCCTCCACGCACTCCCGATTACAAACGGCCTGAGCGCGTAGACGCGCCGCCGCCTTCTCGAGAGTCAAGGGAGCCGAGAGAGACAGACCGTACTCGATCTGAACGCGGAATCGACCGCGACAATAAAAACAACAATCCGCCGCGCGATGAGGCGCCTTCGCGCAGTGAAAGGCGATCCGATGACGACCCGCGACGTGACGGCTCCCCCGAGTGGAAGCGCGGCGAGCGGCGCGAAGAGCCTCACGATCCGGCTAAGCCTCGAGAAACGCCCCGAGATGACCCGCCGCGTGGCAGTTCGCCTCCGCGAAATGATGACGCTCCGCGACGCAACGATCCGCCCGAGTGGAAGCGCGGCGAGCGGCGCGAGGCGGATCATGATCAAGGCCGGCGCCGAGAGATGCGCCGAGCCGACCAGCCGTCGGGCGACAACTCGCCGCGAGAGATGCGCCGATCTGACCCGCCGCGAAGCGATGACACGCCGCGCCGTGACGATCGGCCCGAGTGGAGGGGCGCCGAGCGGCGCGAAGAGCCTCACGATCCAGCCCCGCGTCGAGAGACGCGCCGAGATGATCCGCCGCGCGACAATTCGTCGCATCGAGAGACGCGACAAAATGATTCGCCGCGCGACAGTTCGCCGCCGCGAAGCGTCGAGCGGGCGCCATCGCCGCCGCCTCAAAGCCCACCGGCGCGCGCGCCGGAGCGGCCTTCGTCGCCTCCAGCCCGCGAAAGCTCTTCGCCACGCAATTCGGAAAGGCCACCCGAACGCTCAGCGCCGGAACGCTCAGCGCCTACGCGCAGGCCAAATAATCAATAGCGGCATGCGCGATACGGCTGGGGCGCGATTGCTCGCCGAAAACGAACATGCCAGCCAGTGCTGGCTGGCATGTTCGTCAGAGCAGTTATCAAATGGATAAACGGGTTCATAGAACGCGGATGACGCAGATAGAGCGGGTTGACACCGATTTTTTGGGGTTTTATCCACTTGCCGGGAGCGCGCTAGCGTATGGAGTGCGGCGGAAGTCATCACCGCTTCATTGAGATCACGGTCTCGCCGGGCAATGACGGTTCAAACAGGGTCAGCCTTTCGTCTTCGACCATCGGGCCGGTGACTTTGAATATCTCCTGCAGCCGCGGGTCGGACGCGAGCTTCCGCCACTTCTCGTCGAACTCCGCGACGGAATCGAACTCCCACAATTCAAGGTATTCCTGCGCGTCGCCGACGACGCTGCGCCAAATGCCCCAGAACCTGAATCCGTGCTCGCGGATCAAGGGCAGCGTCCGCTCGGCGAATGTCCGGTCGTATTCGGCGACGTGATGCGCGCGCAATTTGTATGAGATTTTTAGTAGTACCATATGTAATTGCGGATTGCGGATTGCGGATTGAAGAGAGCTTCCAATTACGCTCTCCGCTTTTTGCGATTTCAGATTGCCGATTGAGATTCAAAAAATCCGCAATCCGCAATCCGCAATCCGCAATCAAAATCCCTTTTGAATCACCCTCTCCATCGCCTCGGCGAAGATGTCCACTTCGCTGAGGGTGGTGTAAACGTTGGGCGTGACGCGCACGCCCTGGAACTCCGGATGTTTAATCGGAGTAGTGATGATCCGATAAAGGTCGAACAGATATGCGGACAACTTCGCCGGGTCGACGCCCTCGACGTCGACCAGGGCCAGTCCGCACGATTGTTTCGGGTCGTAACTGGTCAGTATCTTCACGCCCTTCTGGCCGTCGAGCCGCTTCGCCCAACGGTGGAAGAGGAAACGCAGGCGGGCTTCCTTGCGCTCGGGGCGGATGCCTTCGTGGAAATTAAGCGCCTCGTTGATGGCGAGCGCGTTCGCCGAAGGGTGAGTGCCGATCTCCTCGAACTTTCGGATGTTGGCGCCGTTCTTCTCATCCGAAGCCATCAGCGACCAGAGGCCGGGGATTTTCGCCTTTCGAACATAGAGGAAGCCCGTGCCGAACGGCGCCAACAGCCATTTGTGCAAACTCGTGCCGTAATAGTCGCAGTCCAGATCGGCGTGGTTGTACGGGAAATGCGCGAAGGCATGCGCGCCGTCAACTATCGCCTCGATGCCGCGCGCGCGCGCCAGTTGGCAGATGCGCTTGACCGGATAGATCTGCCCGCTCAGGTTGGTGATGTGGCAGAAATGGATGACGCGAGTGCGCGGCGTGATGTTGCGCTCGAAGATCTCGGCGATCTGATCATGGCCGGCCGGCGGAACGGGGATGGAGATTTTTTTGACGACGATCCCTTCGCGCCGCTCGCGCTGCCGCCACGTGGTGAGCATTCGCGGGTAATCCTGGTTGGTGGTCAGAACCTCGTCGCCCGGTTTCAGATCCAATCCGAGTTGGCAGATTTCCAGCGCCTCGCTGGCGTTGCGCGTGACGGCGATCTCTTCCATGTCGCAGCCGAACGCGAGCGCGAGGCGACGGCGCACGCTTTCGATCTGCGGGTCGAGGACGCGCCACATCGAGTAGACGGGCGCGTTGTTCGAGAATTCCAGATAGCGTCGCATCGCTTCCTGCACGACGCGCGGGCTCGGACAGACGCCGCCGTTGTTGAGATTGATCAGCGTGCGGTCTACGGTGAAGGCATGCTGAATCTCGAACCAGAAATCTTCGTCTCCGGCCACGTCATCGGCCCCGCGGCCCGAAACGAAACGCACGGCGTCGAGCGCGCGCGCCATCCCATTCTCGTTGAAACTCGCCGTGGCCGCGCCGAGCGCCGCCGCGCCTTTCAGAAATGATCGTCGAGTGAACATGATTCGCCTCCTTAGAAAAGGGTAGGGCAAACTGGCAGTTTGCCTGGTTTTTCCGAAAGACCGCATCGAAGGAATCAAGGCAAACTGCCAGTTTGCCCTACCCCCTCGCCTCGCTTTTTATTGTTTCCATGCGCCTCAACGTCACATGAAGACTCCTGCGGAAAATGTCTGACAAGGATGATTTATTGAACCCCGGCAGGCAAGGACGCCTGCGCATCCGGGGTGTCCAGCATCTCAGAAACCGTTTTGAACGAATATCCTTTGCCCTTCAATCCGGCGATGACGCCCTTGACAGCTTTGAGTGACTCGCTTCGGCCCATCACGTGAAGCAGGATGATCGAACCTGGCTTGGTCTTCTCCATCACGTGCGCGACGATTTTGTTCGAGTCGGCTGCGATCTCGGGATAAGAATCGGGTTCGACATCCCACGTGATCGTCTTGCGTGAAGTTCTGGCCAGAAAATACGGGAGCAGGATCAGCTTCTTACAGAACGGCGGTCTGAAATGTATCGTCGATTGATACCCGGCCTGACGAATCAGTTGATCCGTGCGCTCGATCTCGGACTCGATGAACGACGGGGTCTTCAAAACCATTCGTTGGTGCGAATAGGTGTGATTGCCCAACTCGTGTCCCGCCGCGACTATTTTTCGCCCCTCTTCGGGATTGCGTTCGAGGTTAGCGCCGATGACGAAGAACGTCGCTTTAACGCCCGCTTCGTTCAGGATCGAAAGAACCTCTTCGGTCACGCCGGGGGTCGGCCCGTCGTCGAAAGTCAGGGCGACGACCTTTTGCCGCGTGTTTACGCGCGAAACGATCTCACCGAAGAATTGGAACGTTCTGGACTTGCTGACCTTATAGGCGGCCGTTGTCGCGGCTACGACCGCGACAACGATTACCAGGAGCGGCTTCAACCATTTATTGCGCATCTTCTGTTCGCCGGATGAATCAGCGGCGGCGCCGATTCGAGGATTGATTTGACGATGTTACAATTGAACGTGGGCGATACTACTACCGCGCTTTTCCGCGATCAAGAAGATCAAAATGGTCGAAGAGATTCAAGCCAAATCAATCCTCAACCCGACGGGCGGCTTCCTGGCCACCTACACGCATTCGCTCAACGCCTATCAGGGCTGCGCGTTCGGCAAGAACTCGTGTCCGTATTGCTACGTGCGCGCGATGCCCGTTCAGAGATTTTCAGGCCGTCCCTGGGGCGAATGGGTGAAGGCGAAGGTCAACGCGCCCGAATTGTTGAAGCGGGATTTGGAAGCCGCGAAGCGCAAAGGGACGTTCGGAAATCTGCGGATTTTCATGAGCACGGCGACCGATCCATATCAGGGCGCCGAGGCGCGGCTGAAACTCACGCGCGGGATTCTCGAAGTGTTCGCGGGGAGCGGCGAAACGCCGCCTGACGACGCTGAATCGATTGACCCGCGCCGGATTGAAGACGCAGGCCGCGATCAGCCCCGTCCTGCCGTGCGACCCGGAAATCTTCGCCGAACTGATCGCGGCGCGCGCCTCTCGCGCCGTGGTTGACACGCTGATCGACGGCGACGGCGCGGGAGGGAGGCGGAGCGCCGAACTCGGGATGCCGCAATTGCTGCAATCGCTCGGCTACGGGGGGTGGTTGAAAGGCGATGCGCACTTGCCTTTGCTGGAAGCCTTGCGCGACCGGATGGGGGCGGACCGCGTCGGGTTCAGCCAGGAGGGGTTTAACTTGCTTTAAACAGCGCCGGACGTATAAACGGTACCTAAATCAGACCACGTAAGATTAGTACGGATAGTCAACCGCAGAGGGCGCAAAGGCGCGCAGAGAAAGATCAAGACTGGTTTTTCTCTGCGTACCTCCGCGTCCTCCGCGGTTGGATGTCCCAATCCTGGTTGCTCTGATTTAGCGTAAGCAAGCAGTTGACCCTGCATATGGCTACTTGTGTATATGCGGCGTTTTTTTTTTTGCTTTGGCCTGTGGCGGCGAGGCTATGGTATTATGCGCGCGATGGAAATATCCCCACTTTCAAATCGAGTCCAGTAACGTAAGCCCCGGAAAGTATTCGGGCTTGCGCTTTTTGAATTCCCTGGGTGGGTCGTTTCCAGCGACGCCTACTCACTAGCATCAACGGTGATGCGCCGTCAGGCAGTTTTCGGCTTGCGCAATCGGTGATTAGAGAGCAGGAAGTGATAATCCTAGAAGCAGCTCTGCCAGTTGTCTTGTCAGTTTGCCCGTTCTTGTTTGCTAGCTGAGTGACGATAGCGTTAACCGGAGACCGTTTCCGCCCGCCAGCCTGCTTCGTTAAGTTCGAGGAAAACCTATGGCAGTCAGATTGTATGTAGGTAATTTGCCTTTTAGCATCTCGGAGGCGGAGGTGGAGGAGATGTTCAGGCAGATCGGCGTAGTCGAATCAACCAATCTGGTAACAGATCGTGACACCGGGCGTTCACGTGGGTTCGCCTTTGTCGAGATGGATTCGCGCGAGGCGGCGGAGGCGGCGATTGCAACTCTAAACGGCCGCGAGATTGATGGACGAGCTTTGACCGTCAACGAGGCCCGTCCTAGGGAGGATCGCGCGCCGCGCGGAGGCGGCGGGCGCGGATTCGGCGGAGGCGGCGGACGTGGTGGATTCAACCGTGATCGGGGCGGGCGCGGTAATCGTTACTGAATGTCAACGACAACCATGCGGATGCGGCGGTTCAACACTGAAACTTCAATGAAAGCCAGGTGGCCGGCGACCCGGTCACTCAGTTTAAAAAGTGGTTCGATGAAGCCGTGCGCTCCGAGCAACCCGACGCCGAAGCAATGACGCTTTCGACCGCTACGCCCGATGGGCGCGTGGCCGCGCGCGTCGTGCTCTTGAAGGGCTGCGACGAGCGCGGCTTCGTATTCTTCACAAATTACGAGAGCCGCAAGAGCCGCGAGATGATGGGCAATCCTCATGTGGCTCTGACGTTCTATTGGCACACGCTTCACAGGCAGGTCAGAATCGAGGGCGCGGCCGAGAAAGTGGCGCCGGATGAATCCGAAGAATATTTTCAGACCCGCCCTCGCGGCAGCCAGATAGGAGCCTGGGCCTCGCCACAAAGCGAAGAGATCAGCGACAGGGAGGAGCTTGAACGCAGAGTGGGCGAGATCGAGGCGCGATTCAAAGACCGTCCGATCAACTGCCCGCCCTTCTGGGGCGGCTTTCGTGTAAGACCTGAAAGGATCGAGTTCTGGCAGGGTCGTGAGAACCGCTTGCACGACAGAATTCTATATACCTTGCGCGACAACGAGTGGCGAATCTCTAGACTAGCGCCCTGATGGGGGAGCGAGGGAGCGGGGGAGCGGGAGAGCGAGGGTGCGAGAGATTTTCTTGGGACGCCGCACTTCTCTTTGTTTTCGACTCTCGCTCCCTCGCTCCCTCGCTCCCTCCCTCGCCCCGTCTCAATCAGGCCGGCAGCAACCCCTTGATCTCCCGCACGACGCGTTGGACCTCTTCCTGGTCGGCGAGCGCTATCATAAAGAATTTATACCCCTCGCTGATGCAGACCACGCCGTTGGCGAAAAACCAGATTCCATTCAGCAAAGGGTTGGCGCCGAGGATCAGGCTGACCGGAAACCCAGTGACGGTCGCGCCTGAAAAAGCCGCGCCGATGAGCGAAGCTCCCGCCGCGACACTGAACGTCCCGAGCAGGGGCGCGCCGACGTATTTCGTCAGGTTGCGCTGGAACTCTATGCGACTACGTTCGGCCTCGTCGAGCTGGCCTTCCGCGAGCATTCTCTCCTGTTCTTTAAGGTAGTCGTTATATTTTTCAGTCAACTTGCGAAGGCCGATTATGGGGAGCGCGCTGTGAAAGAACCAATTGTTGGCCGCGCCCGCGCCCAAGATCGTCACGCCGAGATTCGGCAGCGCCGATCCCATTCGCACGCCTGCGATCATCGAAAACGTCACTACCGCGGTTTTGCCCGGATTTTCTTTGATCCAGGCGCGGGCTTTCTCGACGCCGCCGAGCGCGGCTTCGACGACTCGCGCGCCGCTCGCGCTCAGGTTGTAAGCCTGCTCCGCGCGGTGATAGTAGCTTTGAGCGGCGCCGAAGACATCACGCGCGGCGTCTTCCGCCTTGGCCGCTTTATCACGCAGGTTCTCCGTAACCTTGTATTGTTCGTCAAACTTATCTAGCCGTTCGCGCGCGGCGCCCGCCGCCTCGTTGATCTTAGACTCGGCCTTCCGCGCCACGTCGCCCGCCGTGTCGATCCCTTGTTCGACCTTGTTCTTCAGGTCGAAGCGTTCGTCCAATTCTTGCGCGGCTCGCCGCGCCGCGTCGCGCAATTGATCGAATATGCTGTTACTCATCGAAAATCCCTCCACTGAGCGTCTGTTTTGCGTCTATGATGATAGCTTACGCCGGCGTGGGGGTGAAAGTTCACAGCCTTACTATATTCGTCAATCAGCCGCTCGCGCCATTTGGCGCATCTGAAGCGCGCGGGGCTGGTCGCCGACCGCAAAGACGGCCTCTGCGTTCATTACCGCCTGGCCGAACCGCTCGCCAATCACGCCAGACAACTGATCGGAAGCCCGTGCAAATTAAAGTTGAATGCGGTCAACTGCACGAAATGGCGGCAGCCTTTGGAGTGCGGTCGCTTGGGACCGCTTTGGTAGTCATCTCCGGATTCTACTGACTTCCGGGACAAGAGACGCGGTGGACTTTCTTCCCCCATTGCCGGAATATCGAAGTGGACTACCAAAGCGGTCCCAAGCCCCCGCACTCCAAAGGCTCCGCCGATCTGACTTATGCGCACGCTCTCCTATTTTTCTGTCCTACATTTTTCTGTTGAACAATCAGGCCAACAGAAAAATGTAGGACAGAAAAATGTCAGATAGTTAGTCTGCGCTCCGCCGATTCAGGCTACGGACAGACTCTGGCCTCCCTCATTATTTCCGTTGACAGACAGCCCTCCGCCGCGTAGGCTTAGTGTACTTGATACACTAAGATTGTCTCTGATGACCAGTGAGGGGCGATGGAAGCGAATCTCGAGAATCCCGGTTTTTCAGGTCTGGCGACGGACCTTTATCAATTGACGATGGCCGCGGCCTATCATGCCAACGGGCGCCGCGAGCGCGCCAGTTTCGAACTGTTCACGCGCAAACTTCCCGAGGGGCGTTCATACCTGATCGTCGCGGGCCTCGAGCAGGCGCTAGATTACCTGCGGGGCCTGAATTTTTCGGCCGGCGAGATCGAGTATCTGCGGGGGCTGCCCGCGTTCGGTCATGTCTCGGCGGAATTCTTCCCCGCATCGTCGAGGCGGCGCAAGGCCGCGGAATAGTCGAATTCGGGACGCGGCGCGCTCATGGCTTCGGCGCGGGGGTCTATGCGGCTCGCGCGGCCTTCATCGGCGGCTGCGTGGGCACGTCGAACGTCGAGACGGGCAAGATGTTCGACCTGCCGGTTTACGGCACCGCCGCGCACTCATTCACGATGGCCTTCGATCACGAGATCGATGCCTTCCGCGCCTACTTCAAGGTTTTCCCCGAAAGCTCCACGCTGTTGCTTGACACTTACGACACGATCGGCGCGGCGCGGTTGGCGACCGAATTCGGGCCGGAGTTGCGGGGCGTGCGGCTGGACAGCGGCGATTTGGTTGAATTATCGAAGGGCGTGAGGGCGATTTTGGACGAGGCGGGAATGCGGCGGACGAAGATTTTCGCCAGCGGCGACCTCAACGAATTTAAGATCGCCGAATTGATCGCGGCCGGAGCGCCGATCGACCTTTTCGGAGTCGGGACCGACCTTTCGACCTCGCGCGACGCGCCAGCGCTCGGGGGCGTTTACAAGCTCGTAGAAATCGAATTCGACGGGCGGGTGACGCCGAAGATGAAATTGAGCCGCGACAAAGCGACCTATCCGTATTGCAAACAGGTCCGGCGGGCGACCACGGGCGACGGCTCGTTCGCAGGCGACGTCATCGCCAGGGCGGATGAGACCGATTTGCCGGGCGCGCCATTGCTCACCCTTGTGATGCGTGATGGCCGGCTCGCCGCGCCTCTCCCCGGCCTGCCAGAAGCTCAGGAGCGCGCGCGGCGGCAACTGGCCAGCTTGCCTGAGCCGCACAAGAGATTGATCGAGGCGCAACCATACCCGGTCCGGTATAGTGATAAGTTGGAGCGAAGCAGGGTGGCTCTGCAGCGAGAGGTTGAAAAACAGATATGAGAATCGAAATCAGGCAAGGAGACATCACTGATCAACACGACATTGACGCGATCGTCAACGCGGCGAACACCGACCTCGCGCTGGGGTCCGGGGTCGCAGGCGCGATCCTGCGCAAAGGCGGCGCGGTCATTGACGAAGAAGGCCGGCGCCTGGCGCCGATCCGTTTGGGCGAGGCCGCCGTCACTACGGCCGGGGCGCTGCCGAATAAATACGTCATTCACGCGGCGGCGATGGGGTACCGGGCCGAAGACCGCATGGTCCCGAAAGACCCTGGCGCCGGGTCGAGCGCCGAGATCATTCGCAGCGCGACGGTCGCCAGTCTACGCCGCGCCGAAGAGTTGCGGTTGAAATCGATCGCTTTCCCCGCGCTGGCGACGGGAGTGGCGCGTTTTCCCGTCGACAGATGCGCGGATGCGATGATCGCGGCGGCGCGTGATTACGGCGCGGAGCATCCCGACAGCTCCATTGAGCTGGTCGTTTTCGTACTATTCACGCCCGACGATTACGAAACGTTCAAACAATTCGCCGGTCAGCGCCGTGAGCAATAGCGAGTGGGTTGTCAGTCGCCCCGCTCGCTACCGCTCGCGGCACTGGCCTGAAAGCGAGGTGAAGCAAATGATTTTCTTCGACGTAGACACCCAACGAGATTTTATGGATTCGACTGGCGCGCTCTACGTGCCCGGCGCCGAGGCGATACGTCCGAACATCGGGCGGCTGCTGCGCGAGGCCGGCGACCGCAAAGTGACGACAATCTCCTCGCGCTGCGCGCACGAGCCCGGCGACC
>WNGE01008925.1_pt1 | contig 15321 bp, 8 predicted proteins | sample 5400651 | NCBI WGS metagenome assembly WNGE01 (sample SAMN13153370, study PRJNA577476) | soil metagenome | isolation source: 60 cm soil or saprolite under grassland replicate 2 | place: USA:California | collected 2016-06-15 | reverse complement strand
TGAATTACGCCTCGCTCGGGACCGGCACCAGCGGGCATCTCGCCACCGTCATGTTCAGCGACCTCGCCGGCATCAAGCTCCAACACGTCCCCTATACCTCGGTGTCGCAGGCGGCGACCGACGTCATCTCCGGCCGCATCGCGGTCTTCCTCCCGACGCTCGGCGGCCATATCGGCAACGTGACCGCCGGCCGCATGCGCGCGCTCGCGGTATCGGGGAGGGCGCGCGCCGTGCAGCTTCCCGATGTCCCGACCTTCAACGAGCTCGGCGTGAAGTTCGTGGACGAGACCAGCTGGTACGCGCTGTTCGCGCCCAAGGGCACGCGGGAGGAGATCATCGCCAAGGTCAACGCCGACGTTGAACGCAGGCGCTGCCCGACGTCAAAGAGAAGGGCGTCACGCTCGGCTATCGCTACGTCGGCGGCTCTCCCGAGAAGCTCGGCGCCTTTCTCGAGAGCGAGATCGCCAAATGGGCCGAAGTCGCCAAAAGCGCCTCGCTGAAGTGAGTCACGGCGCGTCGCGAACGCGGCGCACTGTCGTCCTTGTGGAGAGCCCTAATACCCCGCGGCGAGCGCGCCGCGGGTGCGGTTGTCGGCGGCGCCGAGGAGGCCCGCCGGCGTCATCAGAATCGAATTGGCCGAGGTGGGCGGCGTTCCCTCCACCACCTCGTGGCTACGCGCCTTGAGGGCGCGGATGAGATCGGGCGAAAATCCGCGCTCGACCATGACCTCGTCGGGCGACCATTGATGATGGATGCGCGGCTCGGCGATCGCGTCCGCGATCGAAAGCTTGCGGTCGATGACGTTGACGATCACCTGCAGCACCGTGGTGATGATGCGGCTGCCGCCGGGCGAGCCGGTGACGAGAAACGGCTTACCGTCCTTGAGCACGATGGTCGGCGTCATCGACGAGAGCGGGCGCTTGCGCGGTCCCGGCGCGTTGGCCTCGCCGCCGACGAGACCATAGGCATTGGGCGCGCCCGGCTTGGCGGCGAAGTCGTCGAGCTCGTTGTTGAGCAGGATGCCGGTGCCCTCGGCGACGAGGCCGAGGCCGTAGCTGAGGTTGAGCGTGGTGGTGTTGGCGACGGCATTGCCGAAGCGATCGACCACCGAGAAATGCGTGGTGTTGTCGCCCTCGCGCGCCGGCGCAAAGATCGATCCGAGGCTCGCCGCCGCGGCGGCGCGGGCGGGGTCGATGCGTTCGCGCAGCGATGCGGCGAAGCGCTTCGACGTGAGATAGGCGGGCGGCGTGACGCTCGCGGGGTCGCCGAGAAATTTCGCGCGGTCGAAATAGGCGCGCTTCATCGCCTCGACCATGAGATGGACGCGCGTTGCCGCATCGACCTCGCCCAGGCGGTATCCTTCCAGAATGTTCAGCATCTCGATGAGGGCCACGCCGCCGGACGAGGACGGCGGCATCGAGACGATGCGATAGCCGCGATAGCTGCCGACGGTGGGCGTGCGCTCGATCGGCCGGTAACGCTCGAGATCGTCGCGCGTCATGATGCCGCCCGCCGCGCGGACGGCGGCGACGAGCTTGTCGGCGATGGCGCCGCGATAGAAGGCGGTTGGACCCTCGCGGGCGATGGCGGTGAGCGTGTCGGCGAGGTCGCGCTGCAGCAACGTCGCGCCCGGGGGAAGCGGACGGCCGTCGGCGGCGAAGAAGATCTTCGTGGTGGCGGGCCAGCGCGCCAGGCGCGATTGTGACCGCGGCAGCGAATCCGCGATGTCGTTCTCGATGGGAATGCCGTCGCGCGCAAGCGCGATCGCCGGCGCGATCAGTTGGGCGAGCGTGAACTTGCCCGAGCCGTATTTCGCGTGGGCGAGCGCCAGCCCCGCGATCGTGCCGGGAACGCCGATGGCGAGCGCGGAGTCCTGCGATTTGCGCGGATCGGCTTCGCCCCGCTCGTCGAGGAAGATCTCGCGCGTGGTCGCGGCCGGCGCGGTCTCGCGATAGTCGATCGCGGTGTCGCCCTTGCCGCCGGCGAAGTGGATCAGCATGTAGCCGCCGCCCCCGATATTGCCGGCGCGCGGATAGGTCACCGCCAGCGCGAGGCCGGTCGCGACTGCGGCGTCGACGGCGTTGCCGCCCTGCTCAAGGATCTCGACGCCGATGCGCGCAGCGCGCGTTTCCTGCGCGACCACCATGCCGTGGCGCGCCGCGACCGCCTCGATGCGCGCGCCGCTCGCGGGCGCGGCGTCGATGACCGCGGGCGCCTGCGCCGCGAGCGGCCCGAGGCAGGCCAGGCATGCGACGAGCGCAAGCAGCGCGTTGCGGGCGAGGCCGATCATCGAACGCTCCAGGACGGGCATATCAAGATTGCACTTTTAAGAGTCACGCACGCGCCTCGCGGCGGATATTCGCCGCGCCATCGCTATAATGCCTCGCCGTCCCCGAGGCGAGGGCTTGCACGCAAGTGTGATGGTTTGAAGGTCCTGCGTTTGCGTTGGCATTCATTCGCCTTCAATGGGGCTGTAGCAGGGGCCGGCGCGCTGCTATGAAGGGATATCGGAGGCCGATCATGAGCAACACATCGAGCGTATGGCGGGCAGCTTGCATTCCCGTGTTGGTCGCAGGTCTCGGCCTGCTGCTCGCGGGCTGCGGCGTCAACAACATTCCGAGCTACGAGGAAAGCGCCAAGGCGCAGTGGTCGCAGGTGCTCAACCAATACCAGCGCCGCGCCGATCTCATTCCCAACCTGGTCGAGACCGTGAAGGGCTACGCCGCGCAGGAGCGGCAGGTGCTGGAAGAGGTCATCAATGCGCGAGCGCGCGCGACCCAGGTGCAGCTGCAGATTCCCCCTGACATCGTCAACAATCCGGAAGCGTTCAAGCGCTTCCAAGACGCGCAGGCACAACTCACCGGCGCGCTCGGGCGGCTGCTCGCGGTGTCGGAGCGCTATCCCGATCTGAAATCGAACCAAAACTTCCTCGCGCTGCAATCCCAGCTCGAAGGCACGGAGAACCGCATCGCCGTCGCCCGGCGCGACTACATCGAAGCGGTGCGGCAATACAACACGGAGCTGCGCACATTCCCGGGCGTGATCTGGGCCTCGACGCTCTACAGGAGCAACAAGCCCATGGAGACGTTTACGGTCGCCGAAGACGTGACCCGGCCGCCGCAGGTGAAGTTCTGATGGTCGCGCCGTGAGCGCAGCGTGCGAACCTGAAGCTGGCCCTCCCTCCGCGTTTGGTGCGCGCTCTCTGCAGCTTGCGAGGGAGGCATGGGAAAGAGGCGGTGGCCGGCGCCGGCGCGCAAGCCTGGCGCCGTTTTTCTGCGCTTTTCTTCTGCTCGCCGTCCTCCCGGCGTTTGCGCTCGTCCTCCCCGCGCTCAGCGGCCGCGTGGTGGACGAGGCCAATATCCTCGATCAGGCGGCGCGGACGGCGCTCACCCAGAAGCTCGCGGACCTCGAAGCCAAGACCACCGACCAGCTCGTGGTCGTGACCCTGAGATCGTTGCAAGGCACCTCGATCGAGGATTTCGGCGTCGAGCTCGGCCGCCGCTGGCGAATCGGACAGCAGGGCAAGAACAACGGCGTGCTGCTGATCGTGGCGCCAAGCGAGCGCAAGGTGCGCATCGAGGTCGGCTACGGCCTCGAGGGCACGCTCACCGACGCCGTCTCCAAGCTCATCATCGAGAACGCGATCATCCCGCGCTTTCGCGCCAACGATGTTCCCGGCGGCGTCGCCCGCGGCGTCGACGACATCATCAGCGTGCTCACCGGCGACGCCGAGGAATGGAAGCAGCGCGCGGCGAAGCGGCCCGATCCGACGCCGCCTTGGGGCCCGATAATCAACCTGATCTTGGCGCTCGTCGTGTTCGGACTGATTTTCATCTTCATCGTCGGCGCGATGCCGAGCGGTCCGAACAACCGTCGCCGCGGAAGGTCGGGCAGCGGTTGGCCATCCGGGTCGTCCTGGTGGACCGGTTCCTCCGGCGGCTTTTCCGGCGGGGGCTTTTCCGGCGGCGGGGGCTCGTTCGGTGGCGGCGGCTCGTCGGGAAGCTGGTGAGCCATCGACATGATCTCGCAGCTCGATAGGGAGCGTATCGCCGAGGCCATCCGCGCGGCGGAAGCGAAGACCTCGGGCGAGATCTTCTGCGTCATTGCACGGCATGCGAGCGACTATCGCCTGGTGCCGTTGGCATGGGCCGCCGCCGTCGCACTCGTCGTGCCGGCCCCGCTGATCTATTTCACGCTCTGGCCGGCCTCCGTGATCTATCTCGTAGAGCTTGTCGCCTTCATCGTCGCGACACTTGGGCTTTCGCTTCCCGCTATCCGCTTTTACATCGTGCCGCGCCGCACCCAGCACGAGCGTGCCCACGCCCAGGCCATGCAACAGTTCTTTGCGCAAGGGCTGCACCGCACCGAGAACCGCACCGGCGTGCTCATCTTTGCCGCGGTAGCCGAGCGCTACGCCGAGATCGTGGCCGACGCTGGCATCAACGCTAAAGTGACGCCGCAGGTGTGGGACAAGGCGATCGCCGCCCTGATTGAGGGTATAAAACAAGGGCGCGCAGGCGACGGCTTCGTGGCGGCGATCGAGCAGTGCGGGGCGGTGTTGGCCGAGCACTTTCCGCCCGGCGCGCTCAACCGGGACGAGCTACCGAATAAGCTGGTGGAGATTTGAGGCAGCAACTCTTCGCTTAGCCGCCCGTGCTCGATGAAAGAAACTCACGCGCTGCGTCTGCGTATCCGACCCGTTGAGCACGTCGTGTTGCGCGTGGCTGCCGCCGAGGCGATGCATGTCATCGAGCACCGGCCGCATCAGCTCGACGGCGCGCGAATACTTGCCTTGCCGATGCGCCAGCACGGCCTCGCCGATGGGCAGCGCGACATCGCCGACGACCGGGGCAATGGTGTCGCTGCCGCGGCTGAACGCGCGCATGGCGTCGAGCATGCGCCGCGCCGCGTCGTACCGGCCGGTCGCGGCCAGAGCCATCAGCCAATGCGGCAGGGTGAACGGCGACCGGCAATCGCCAATGCGCTTTTCGGCTTTGTCGGCAAGTTCGGTCCAGCGATCGCCGACGGGGACCCCCTGGCGCTCCAGCCGAAAGAGCATGGATGCGGCATTCTGAACGTCGATATGGAAGTCAGGCTGCGCTTGCGCCAACGGGGACTTCAGGTCGCGAAAACGGCGATCGTAGAGTGCAAGAACCTCATCGAACTCGCGTCGCTCCAGGTGAAACAGCGCGCGGTGCCACCACAGATGATGCAACAGGTTGTTGGCGCCGGCCCAGTTTCGCTCCAACTCGCTGAGCCAAGCGATGCCTTCGTCATGTCGATCTTGCATCTCCATCACATGGGCGACCGCGTGCGTGGCCCACAAATCGGCGGGATCGAGCTCGACTGCGGCGCGGCCGGCGGCTTCTGCAGTCGCGTAGTCGCCGCATTCCTCATGGGCAAAGCAGCGGCAGGACAGGATCGCGCCCCAACCGGCCAAGTCATGATCCCATTGCGGCAAAACGCGTTCGACGGATGCGACCATGTCGCGCGGTCGTCCCAGCCAGAAATACTTATAGTGAGCGAGCCGCACCGCGAGCACGTCAGTCGGATGGTCGGCGAGGATGGCTTCCCAAGTGGCGAGGGTGCGGTCGAGGTCGCCGGCAGCCCAGGCTTCCAGAGCCTCGACATGGGCCCGCTCGCGCGGCGTTGCCTTTGCCACTAGTGGGCGTGCAGTCCGTGCCGACTCGGCGGCCTGCGCCACACTGGCCTGCTTGTACAGCAGCATGGCGAAATAGCCTTTGAGGCAGTGTGCGAGTCCGAACTCCAGATCGGCCGCGAGGCAGCGCGACAGATGTTCCCGCCCATCGAGGCGAAAGTTGAGGAAACTCGCAACCGCGCAGTCCATCGCCGCGCCGGCTTCGGCGGACGAGGTCGAAATCACCAGGCCACGAACATCCTTCACCGGCAGCCTCGCTGCGGCGCTCTGCGCGCCGGCGCTGTCTACTCTTTTTCGTGCTGGTCAGCTACCGGACGCGCGCCATTTGTGGTGACATTCCCTCTCCGGCAGCCGCCTTGCGGGTGGGATCATAGTTGTCGCTTTGATCGCCCGCTCCGCCCGGGAGAACGCCTATGGATTTCGAACTCTCGCCCGCTCAGAAAGAACTCCAGGCGCGGGCCCGCGCGCTCGCAGAAACGCATATGGCGCCGCGCGCCGCCGAGATCGACCGCAGCGAAGCTTATCCGTGGGACCACGTCGAGCGCCTGCGCGCTGCGGGCATGCTCGGCATGACCATTGCGAAGGAGCTCGGCGGAGCGGGCCTCGGCTATCTCGAGGCGGTGTTGGTGATCGAGGAAATGGCCAAACATTGCGGCGCATCGGGCCGCATCGTGGTCGAGACCAATATGGGCGCCATCGGCGCCATCCTCAAATACGGTAGCCCGGCGCAGCGCAAGCTCGCGGCCGATCTGGTTTTGTCGGGCGACAAGCCGGCCATCTGCATTACCGAACCCGGGGCCGGTAGCGCCGCGACCGAGATGACGACGCGCGCCGACAAACGCGGGGACATCTACGTCCTCAACGGCAGGAAGCATTGGATCACCGGCGGCGGCGTCTCTCGCTTGCATCTGGTTTTTGCACGTGTGTTCGACGAGCGCGGCGCCGAGCAGGGCATCGGCGGATTCATTCTCGTGCGCCACCCCCAGCTCAATACGCCCGGAGGACTGATCATCGGAAAGCGCGAGCCGGCGTTGGGTTTGCGCGGCATTCCGGAGACCGAGTTGATCTTCGAGAATCTTGAAGTGCCGGCCGACATGTTGCTCATGCCGCAACGGGGGCTCCGGCATGGTTTCGGCGAGCTGATGGATGCCTATAACGGGCAGCGTGTCGGGGCGGCGACGGTTGCCCTCGGGCTTGCCCAAGGTGCCTATGAGAAGGCGGTGAGCTACGCCAATCGTCGCGAACAGTTCGGCCGTCCGATTGCGGAATTCCAAGGCCTGCAATGGATGCTGGCCGACATGTCGATCGCGCTCGAGTCGTCGCGGGCGTTGATCTGGAAGGCGGCATGCAGCGCGCCGCCCGGCGGCTTCCCCGATGCCGTGCTCGCGGCACGCGCCAAAATTCTTGCTGCCGAGACCGCGATCAAGGTGACGAACGACGCTTTACAGATCTGGGGTGCCGCCGGCTATTCCCGCGACAATCCGCTCGAGCGATACCTGCGGGACGCACGTATGTTCACGATCGCGGGCGGCACCGCGCAGGTGCTGCGCACGCTGGTCGCGTCTTCCATTCTCGGTCGCAAATTGCCCCAGACGCGGGATGGGTATCTGACGCTGGGCGATGTCGGCGCGCTGGAGATGCGTCGCGACAAGCTATCGGCCCCTTCGCGCGCTCGCGGGAATTGAGGGTCGAGAACCTGGCGCCCAACCCTTTCCACACTTGGCACCTAAACATTTGGCACTTAAGGGACGCGGGGCTTAAGGGTATCCCTGAGGATGCGCGCCGAGGGACAACGCAATGGCAGCCGCCGACCTTCCCGGCAGCGATGAAGAACGCGCGGAAGCGGCGCTGATCGCCGCCGCGGGGAAAATCCTGCGCAGCGGTCATCGCGAGGTGCCCGAGGATTTCGTCGCCGCGCTCTTCGCTCATGCGGTTCCCGAAGACCTCATGCGTTACGATCCGCGCCAGCTTGCCGAACTGGCCGCGGATGCCTGGACGCTGCTCGCCGTGCGCAAGCCCGGCGTGCCGAAGATTCGCCTCGAGACGCCGGGGTTGCCCGGTCACGAGCGGCTCCGCGCCGATTCGATACTCGAAATCGCCAACGACGACATGCCGTTCCTGGTGGATTCGGTCCTTGCCGAACTCGCCGAGCGCGGCATCGACGTCCGCTTCGTCGTGCATCCTGTACTGACAGTTGAACGCGACGGTACCGGCCGTCTCACCGCCTTCAAGGGCACGAAGGCCGCCGCCGGGGCGCTGCGCGAAAGCGTCATCTACATTCATATCGAGCGTATCGACGAAGAAGCGCGCCGCGCGGAGATCGTCGAGGCGGTCGAGCAGGTGCTCGCCGATGTGCGTGTCTGCGTCCGCGATTGGCGAGCCATGACCGTGCGCATGGCTGAGGTGATCGCCGAACTCAAGGCAGACCCGCCGCCATTGCCGGCGGCCGAGATCGCCGAGGCCATCGCGTTCCTGGAATGGCTCGCCGATAACAATTTCACGTTCCTCGGCATTCGTAACTATAGGTTCACGGCCGCGGAGGACGCGCTCGAACCTGTGTTCGACAGCGGGCTCGGGATATTGCGTTCGCGCGATATGACGGTACTGCGCCGCTGGAACGAGCCCCTCGTCATTACGCCGCAGATCCGAGCGCTGCTCAAACAGCCGACGCTGCTCATCGTCACCAAGTCGGCAGTGCGCTCGCGCGTGCATCGGCGCGTCTTCATGGACTATGTCGGCGTGAAGCGCTTCGATCGCGACGGCAAGCTCGTCGGCGAGTTCCGCATCGTGGGGCTCTTCACGTCCACTGCCTATACGCGTTCGATCCGCTCGATCCCATACCTGCGGCGCAAGGTGGACGCGGTCATGAGGCGCGCCGGCTTCGATCCGGACGGGCACTCCGGCAAGGCGCTGGCCAACGTGCTCGAAAATTATCCGCGCGACGAGCTGTTTCAGCTTGACGAAGATACGCTCTACCAGTTCGCGCTGACGGTACTGCAGCTCGATGAGCGGCCGCGTGTGCGGGTATTACCACGGCGCGACCGCTTCGATCGCTTCGTCTCCGTCCTGGTTTATGTTCCGCGTGAGCGCTACGGCAGTTCCGTGCGCAAGGCGATCGGAGATTATCTTGCCGACGCCTACAAAGGTCACGTGAGCGCGTTCCATCCGTTCTTCCCCGAGGGACAGCTGGTTCGCGTCCACTTCATCATCGCGCTTCCGTCGGGCGCCGAGGCGCCGAACCCGGATCGCGCCAGCCTCGAGCGCGCGGTCGAGGCGATCGTGCGCACCTGGGTCGACGAGCTCGGCGAGGAGCTGGCCCGCAACTACGATGCGGTGAGAGCACGCGTTCTGTTCAAGCGCTACCGCGACGCCTTCTCGGAGGGATATCGGGAGAACTATTCGCCCAGCACGGCGCTCGCCGATATCCGGGTCATCGAAGGCCTCTCGCCGAGTCGCCCGCTCGGCGTCGACTTTCATCGGCGCGTCGGTGACGCAAGCAACTGCGTTGGACTGAAGGTGTGGAGCTACAACCGGCCGATCCCGCTTTCCGAGCGCGTCCCTGTGCTCGAGAACATGGGTTTCAAGGTGGTTGACGAGCGCACCTATCAGATCGCTCGCGGTGCCAAAGACGCAGCACAACATGATGGTCGAGGGGATGCGCCATCCCAAGCGCTACCCGAGGCCGACGTCTGGTTTCACGACATGGTGCTCGAGCGCGCCGACGGCCGCGCGGTCGATCTCGAGGCGCACAAGCATCGTCTCGAGGCGGCCTTCCTGGTAGTGATGCGCGGCCGTGCGGAGAACGATGGCTACAATGCGCTCGTACTGAGCGCGGGGCTAATGTGGCGCGACGTGGCGCTCATTCGCACGATCTCGCGCTTTTTGCGGCAAATCCACGTGCCCTATTCCGAGGGCTACATGTGGGCGACCCTGATCAAGCATGAGTCGATCGCCGCCGATCTCATTCGCCTGTTCGATGCCCGCTTCGACCCGCGCCTGCATATCTCGGCGGGCGAGCGCAAGGCGCGCGAGGCCAAGATCGCAGGCCGCATCGAATCTGCGCTCAGAGGAGTCGAAAGCCTCGACGAGGATCGCATCCTGCGCCGCTTCGTCAATGCGATCACGGCCGCGCTTCGCACCAATTTCTACCAGATCGACGCCAATGGGCAGCCAAAGCAGCTCATCGCCCTCAAGTTCGCGAGTCGCGCGCTCGATGCCTTGCCGCTGCCACGACCGCGCTACGAGATCTTCGTGTATTCGCCTCGCGTCGAAGGCCTGCACCTGCGATTCGGCAAGGTCGCGCGTGGCGGCATCCGCTGGTCGGACCGGCCGCAAGACTTCCGTACCGAAATTCTCGGCCTGGCCAAGGCGCAACAGGTCAAGAACGCGGTCATCGTTCCGGTCGGTGCCAAAGGCGGCTTCGTGCCGAAGCTCGTGCTCAAGGGAGGAACGCGCGAGGTGGTACAGGCCGAGGGAATGGCCGCCTACAAGCTGTTCATTTCAACTTTGCTCGACATCACCGATAATCTCGCCGACAGGGCGGTGATTGCGCCCGACAATGTCGTGCGCCATGACGACGACGACCCCTATCTTGTCGTCGCCGCCGACAAGGGCACGGCGACCTTCTCCGATCTCGCCAATGCCATCGCCCGCGAGCATCGCTTCTGGCTCGACGATGCCTTCGCTTCCGGCGGCTCGGCCGGCTACGACCACAAGAAGATGGGCATCACCGCCCGCGGCGCCTGGGAATCGGTCAAGCGCCACTTCCGCGAGATGGACGTGGACGTCGCCAAGACGCCGTTCACGGTCGTCGGCGTCGGCGATATGTCGGGCGACGTGTTCGGCAATGCCATGCTGCGGGCGCCAACCATCAAGCTCGTCGCCGCTTTCGATCATCGCGACATTTTCATCGACCCGGCGCCGAATCCGGAAACAAGCTACGGCGAACGCCGACGCCTGTTCGATCTGCCGCGCTCGAGCTGGCAGGATTACGATCGTAGCCTCATCTCCAGAGGAGGCGGCGTGTTCTCCCGCGCGACGAAGGAGATCACGCTCTCACCCGAGGCACGCTCCGCGCTGGGCTTCGCAGCGGAAAAGGCAACGCCGGACGATGTGATTAAGGCCGTGCTGAAGGCGCCGGTCGATCTACTCTTCTTCGGCGGCATCGGTACCTTTGTGCGCGCCTCGTCGGAGGCGGACGATGCGGTCGGCGACCGTGGCAATGACGCGGTCCGCGTCACCGGCGCCGAGATCCGCGCCAAGGTGATCGGTGAGGGTGCCAACCTCGGTATGACGCAGCGCGGCCGGATCGAGGCATCGCTGCGCGGCATCAGGCTCAACACCGACGCCATCGACAATTCGGCCGGCGTTAACACCTCCGACGTCGAGGTCAATATCAAGATCGCGTTGGCGCGGCCGATGCGCGACGGACGGCTCTCGCGCGAGATGCGCGACGCGCTCCTGGTCGACATGACCGAGGAGGTAGCGGCGCTCGTCCTGCGCAACAATTATCTGCAGACGCTCGCGATCTCGCTCGCCGAGCAGCGGGGGCTCGAGGATCTCGGCTTCGAGCAGCGGCTGATGCAAACGCTGGAGCGGGAGGGTGAGCTCGACCGCGCTGTGGAGTTCCTGCCCGACGATGTGGAGATCGCCGAGCGTCGACGGAACTCGCATGCTTTGACACGGCCCGAGCTTTCGGTGCTGCTCGCCTATGCCAAGCTCGCGCTCAATCACGAACTCGTGCAATCGAACGTGCCGGACGATCCCTATCTCGGCCGCGAGCTCGGCCGCTATTTTCCCAAGGCGCTCGCAGAGAAATTTCCCGACGCGCTCGAGCAGCATCGGCTGCGGCGCGAGATCATCGCCACTCAGCTCGCCAATTCCATGATCAATCGCGGCGGGCCCTCGCTGTTGGTCCGCATTGGCGATCAGACCGGCGCATCGGCGGCGCAGATTGCCGCCGCCTTCGCCGCGGTGCGCGACAGCTACGCCATGACCGTGCTCAACTCCGAGATTGACGCGCTCGATAACGAACTTTCCGGCCGGCTGCAGATCGAGCTCTATCTCGGCGTCCAGGATCTGCTGCTCGATCGTCTGGTCTGGTTCCTGCGGAACGTCGACCTCACGCAGGGGCTGGCGGCGATCGTCGCGCACTATCACGAGGGGATTGCGGCGGTCGAGGCCGCGCTCGACGCCGCGCTGCCGCAAGCGGCCGCCGCCGCACGAAACGCGCGTGAGGCTGAACTGCGCAAGCAAGGCGTGCCGGAGGCGTTGGCGCGCCGCCTCGCAACGCTGCCCGCGCTCGTGGCGGCGCCCGACATCGTCATGGTTGCCGACCGCACCCGGCGAGCTATTGCCGAGGTCGCGGCTACGTATTTCGCGGCTGCCGCGTTCTTTCGTCTGGATCACATCGCCAATGGCGCGCGCGGCATCATCATTTCCGACTATTTCGATCGCCTGGCGCTCGACCGCGCGCTCGATTCCATTGGCGATGCCGAGCGGCGGCTCACCGCCGCCATGATGGGCAGCGGCGAGGCCGGACCCGCGGCGGTGGAGGCCTGGGTCACGCCGCGCAAAGCCGAGGTCGACCGCATCCGCATGGCCGTCAACGAGATCGCCAATTCCGGGCTGACCTTGTCCAAGCTCTCGGTGGCAGCGAGCCTGCTGGGGGATTTGGCGAAGAATTGACGCGTGCTGCTATTGTCAGCAGTTCAATGCCTGAAATGCCGCGTGCCCGTGAATACCATCGCGACACCGCGGTCGTCGGCGGCCTTGATCACCTCGTCATCGCGCACTGATCCGCCGGGCTGGATCACCGCGGTTGCGCCCGCCTCGATCGCGACCAGAAGCCCGTCGGGAAACGGAAAAAAGGCGTCTGATGCCACGACCGATCCTATCGTCAGCGGTGCTGGCAAGCCCGTCGCCGTTTCCTCGGCCTTACGCGCAGCGATACGGGCGGAGTCGATCCGGCTCATTTGACCGGCGCCGATGCCGACCGTGGCGCAATCCTTGGCATAGACGATGGTGTTCGATTTGACGTGCTTGGCGATACGGAAAGCAAAGGCGAGATCCGTCAGCTCGGCGTTCGTCGGCGCGCGTTTGGTCACAACTTTGAGCGTCATGTCGTCGACCACCGCATTGTCGCGCGACTGCACGAGCAAGCCGCCGGCAACCGATTTCACCAGCGTGCCGCTCGCGCGCGGATCAGGCAGAGCGCCGGCGATCAGCAAGCGAAGGTTTTTTTTCGCCCCGACAATGGCGATAGCCTCGTCGCTCGCTTCCGGCGCGATGATCACCTCGGTGAAGATGTCCGTAATGGCCTGCGCCGCTTCGGCGTCAAGCTTCCGGTTCACCGCCACGATCCCGCCGAAGGCCGACACGGGATCGCAGGCCAGCGCCTTGCGATAAGCCTCGATGAGACTTTCGCCCTCGGCGGCGCCGCAGGGGTTGGCGTGCTTGACGATGACGCAAGCCGCCGTGCGTCGGGGGTCGAATTCGGCGACGCACTCGTATGCCGCGTCGGTATCGTTGATGTTGTTGTAGGAGAGCTTTTTGCCCTGCACCTGCCGCGCGGTGGCGACGCCGGGCCGCAGCTCGCTCGTGCGATAGAACGCCGCCGACTGATGCGGGTTTTCGCCGTAGCGCAGCGGCTCGAGGAGATGCCCGCCGATCGCACGGAAGGTCGGCGCCGGATCCGAGAGCCGATCCGCGAACCAATTGGCGATCGCCGCGTCATAAACCGCGGTGCGAGCATAGGCCTTGGCGGCAAGCTTGCGGCGTAGCGCGAGCGTGGTCGCCCCACCGTGCTCTCTGAGCTCCGCCAGCACGACCGCATAGTCGCTTGGGTCGACCACTACCGCCACGTCGGCATGGTTCTTGGCGGCGGCGCGGATCATGGCGGGGCCGCCGATGTCGATGTTTTCGATGCAAGTCGCAAAATCGGCGCCCTTCGCGACCGTTGCTTCAAACGGATAAAGGCTGACGACGAGGAGATCGATCGGCCGGATGCCATGCGAGCGCATGGCGGCGGCGTGCTCCTCATTGTCCCGCATGGCCAGCAGCCCGCCGTGCACTTTGGGGTGGAGCGTCTTCACCCGACCATCCATCATTTCGGGGAAGCCGGTCAGCTCGGAAATGTCGAGTACGGAAAGCCCAGCGTCCGCCAGCGCTTTGCGGGTGCCGCCGGTTGAGATCAACTCGATTCCTTCTTCCGTCAGCGCACGCGCAAACTCGACGAGGTCCGATTTGTCGGAAACGGAGATCAGAGCGCGGCAGACGCGGCGGAGGCGATCGGTCATGATCGACTAGCGGGTATCACAGCGAAAGCAACATTCAAAGCTGGACGCAGTGGGATTACAGCGGCAGCCGCGGTTCGTCGTCGCGGCCGCGCCGGGGCGCGCCCGACCCGGCCTGCGCGGCATGGGCTGCGAACGTCCAACGCACTCTCGGAACGTTGCGCGCGCGACCATAAATGACGAGCTGCACGGTGCGGCGCGGTCCATCCGGGCCGGCGAGATAGACGCTCTCTTCCACCTCGACGCGGTCCCCGTAGGCGGTGAACGTCCACACTTCTTTGTTGGGCATCGCCAGCATGGCGCCGTGGCCATCGGACAGTCGGTTGGCCTTGACCGCTGGATGCAGATGGAAGCGCACAGCGAATTGATCGCGGTCCGCCGGCACCAGCTCGCCGTGTGCCGGCGTGAACGAATCCTCCCCGTCGAGCCTGCGCCCGTCGCCCGAGAGCATGAGCACGCGCTCATGGACGACATTGAAGATGTGGGCGTATCCGTCATGGGATGTGCGCAGCAGGGTGACGTCCCCTTGCTCCTCGCGCTCAATGGCGACCTGGCGTGGCCCGGCAATCATGGGCGTGCCATACAGCATGCGCCGGATGGGATCGGCCTCGATAAAGCGGCATGATGACGTATCGTTGAGGGTGACCGTGGAGTGCGCCGCGGTCGTGCGCGCGACTTGCCGCCAGCCTTCGCGACTTGCCACCGGCAATCCGCAATTGACGACGAGGCGGTTCTGCCTGGCCGAGAGCTCGAACGAGAGGCAGCCGGCGTGCGCTTCCTGGCTTACCGCCATCGGCGGCGGGCGGCCGGCATCCATCAAGACCAGCGTGCCCGCGCTCTCCAGGCGCTGGTAACCGGAATGGGGCGCGTTCGCGAGCGGCGCGCCGCGGGCGTCGTCGTAGGCGAGAATGGTGGTGATGAGATCGGTCGGAGTCGGACCCATGCCATTGAAGAGCGCGAAGTTGCCGTCGCCGTGCCGGAAGAAGCGCAGCATCGGCATCATGCGATCGATGGCATTGAGCAGCGCTGGCGGCGGCACGAGATTGCGGGCGGTGAACGCGGTCCGCAACGGCAAGAGGTCAACCAGCAACTCGACGAGCGCACCGGGATTGCGGCTGATATGGCCGCCGTCGGGCAGGATCTGACGCGCCAACTCATCTGAAAGTCGTTTGCTGGCGGTGCGGATATGGCGGTGCTGGCGCGCCATGCACAACGCCGCATAGTTGAGCGCGATCGCCGCCTGCAAGCGCGGCACGCCGTCGCGCGTTTGCGAGGCTGTGTGACGCAGATGGCGGACTTGCCGCGTCAGGCTGCGCAGGAACCGGCGATAGAAGTGGACGTCGGCATCGTCGAGTAGCAGCGGCGCCT
>WNGE01010346.1_pt1 | contig 15323 bp, 15 predicted proteins | sample 5400651 | NCBI WGS metagenome assembly WNGE01 (sample SAMN13153370, study PRJNA577476) | soil metagenome | isolation source: 60 cm soil or saprolite under grassland replicate 2 | place: USA:California | collected 2016-06-15 | reverse complement strand
CCGCAACGCCCGAGGACGTTTGTGAGCACGCTCGTCGCTCGAAGCCGGACAACGATCCTGGTCGTCGGCGCCGCGGTTGTCGCCTGGGCATGGGTCGCCGTATCACCGGCGAGCGCTCCCGGACTGACCGAGCTGACGGGTTGCCCCTCGATGGGGATGGAGCGGTGAACAGAATCGGAACCCGCGAGGAGTGGCTGGCCGCTCGGACCTCGCTCCTGGCAGAGGAGAAGGAGCTCACCCGCCGGAGCGACGCGCTCGCTCGGAAGCGGCAAGCGCTGCCGTGGGTTGCCGTCGAGAAGGACTACAGCTTCGAGTCCCACGAAGGGACGAAGACGTTGGCCGACCTCTTTGACGGCCGCTCGCAGCTGCTCGTCTACCACTTCATGTTCGGCCCAACGGTCGACGGCTGGCCGGATGCGGGCTGTCCGGGTTGCTCGTACACCGCGGACAGTCTCGACGGCGCCGTCACCCACCTCCCACCGCGGGGTGTGACGTTCGTCGCGGTGTCTCGCGCCCCGCTCGAGAACCTGGAGGCCTACAGGCGCCGGATGGGCTGGAGCTTCCCATGGGTCTCGACAGAGGGCAGCGACTTCAATCTCGACTTCGCGGTGTTCACGGAGGAGGGGCGGAGGACCGGGACCGGCTTCAACTTCGGTACGCCGAAGCATGCGGCTGAAATCGACCTTCGCCGCGACGAGCTCCACGGTCTGAGCGCATTCGGGATCGAGGACGGGGTCGTCTACCACACGTACTCGTGCTACGACCGCGGCACCGATGTCCTGAGCGCCACCTGGCAGCTGCTCGACCGCACTCCGAAGGGGCGCGGCGACGACCCAGAGGGCTGGCCGCGCCGACACGACGAGTACCCAAATGATTGAGAGGAGCCTATGAACCTTCCCCCGGTCGTCTCGCCGACGGAGTGGCAAGCAGCGCGTGAGGCGCTCCTTGCCAAGGAAAAGGAAGCCACCCGGGCACGAGACGCGCTCGCCGCCGAGCGTCGCAGGCTGCCGATGGTCCGGATCGACAAGGCCTACGCCTTCGACGGGCCGGACGGCAAGACCCGGCTGCTCGACCTGTTCGAGGGGCGCAGGCAGCTGCTCCTCTATCACTTCATGTTCGGGCCCAATCAGGACCAAGGCTGCGACGGGTGCTCGATGTTCGTCGACCAGATCGGCGACCTCGCGCACCTGCACGCCCGCGACACGTCCTTCGCCCTCGTATCGCGCGCCCCGCTCGCAAGGATCGCGGCGTACAAGAAGCGCATGGGCTGGACGATCCCGTGGGTCTCGTCGTTCGACAGCGACTTCAACGTCGACTTCGGCGTTTCTCCTGACACCCCGCAGCCGGCCGTTTACCAGGATGGCGAGTCGTTCGGCCTCAGCGTCTTCCTTCGCGACGGCGACAGCGCCTTTCGCACCTACTTCACCTCTGGGCGCGGCGTCGAGGCGCTCGGCAGCGTGTGGACCTTCCTCGACCTGACGCCGCTCGGCCGCCAGGAGATCTGGGAGGACTCACCCGCCGGGTATCCGCAGACCGAGCCCTACGAGTGGTGGCGCCGCCACGACGAGTACGAGGACATCTAGACGCAGAGCTGGATTGGGATCCTCGGTGTCTCCTCGGTGTCCGGCGTCTCCTCGGTGTCGGACACCGATCGGTGTCAAGTGAGCTTCGTGCTGGCTTTGTGACTTCTCGTCCACCGGGCACGCCGCCGCCGCGGTCGACATCGGCGACGCGGCTCACTGCGGCTTGAATCGGCGGCCGAGATCCGTGCGAGTCCAGGGAAAGCTGGACTCGCGCGGATTAGCGGGAGCGACGGGGGTCGAGCCCTGACTTTACACCTCACGAGATCGAGATCCGATGACGTGCATTTGGCTGATCACGACGATGAACCCCTGCCGTTGCAGGTCATCAGGCGACTCATGGGTCCCGGCGATCCGGTGTCCGCAGAGCTGCCTGGTCGTCTACCTGCTCGGAGTGGGGTGGAGCAGCTGCCAGTGCGTGCCCGCGTCGACGGTCGCGTACAGCGCGGACTCGTGTGCTCTTCGAACCACGACCCACGCCGCGCGAGCGGTCACTGCCTGAACTTGCGGCAGTGGACAACCTGCGACGGCGCCCGATGGGGCGATCGGACTTATCTGCCAGTGGCGGCCGGCGTCGGTCGTGACGTAGGCGACCGGTCGGCCTGCCCGGTAGGCGCCCACCCACCACTCGCTGGCGCTGGCGAAGGAAACGGACAGCGGCGCCGGGAGGCATCGTCCCGGCTCGCCTCCCGCCGGAGCGAGCGAGCTAACCCGTGCCCAGCGCCGCCCGCCGCCTGTGCTGCGGTAGACCGCGAGTTCGACGGTGCGGCCACGGACGAAGGTGACGGGGGCGAGGATCTCGCGGGCGAAGAAGGCAGGAGCCCCATAGAGGACGGTCGCCGTGCGTTCACGCGGCCGGATCGGGAACGGCACCCGCTGCCAGTGGCGTCCGCCGTCGGTGCTGTGGAACAACCCGCGGCTGAACGGCCCGCCGGACTGCCAGGCCTCTCGTGGGCTCTCGAACTTGACGGGCGCCACCTCAGGAAGGTCGGCGACGGCACGCCAGCTCGCGCCGCCGTCGCCGCTCCTGAGGAGGGTGGCTCCCGGGCCGGTCGGCTCCTGGGCAACGAGCCAGCCGAGTCGCCGGGTGAGGAACTGCACCGTGTCGATGGCGCCGGCGTGCATGCTGTGGCCTCCCGCACTCGCGGCTTGCCAGCTCGCGCCGCCGTCGCTCGTCCGGTAGACGGTCACGCGAACCGTGTCGAGGTTCCAGAGGACCGCCCAGCCGTTGGCGCGGTCGAGGAACCAGACATCGTCGACGCGGGTAGCGCGGACAGCCGGAGGGCTGATGTCGGTAAAACGGTCGCCGAACGTGGTGGTGACAAGGAGTCGTGCCGGACGCTCGGCCGCGCGTGACGTGAACGGGCCGCTGAGGCCCACGAAGCCGAGACGCGGCGACTCGACGCGCGCCACATCGAGCGTGTAGGCGGCCCGAGCGGCGCGCACCGTCCCGCGCGCCGTCGAGGCCGAAGATGATGCGAGGGTTGAGACGACGGCCAGCGCGCAGCACCCGCAGGCTGCCAGTTGCCGAGCCGAGAGCATGGGCACCCGGGTCTTACCCGGCGGCGTGCGGAGACTCACCCTGCCGGCTCGAACAGCGAATGTGACTCCGTCAGTGTGAGCGCCGCCGGCTCGGCCGAAGTTGAAGCGCACGGCTGCGAGTCCAGGTTCGCAGGCGACGCCATACGTTTTCGGCTTGATTATGGCGCCGGTAGTGCGCGGCCAGATGCTCGTGCCGACCTGCAGCTTCCCGTCGATCACTTGATGGTGGGGACGCTTGTGCGCGCTCTTCCTCCACGGCAGACCCGTCGCCCTCCTCGTACCAGGCGTGCGCCCGCCCACCGCCTCCCAGCCGCCGTGCTCAAGCAGCTCGCTCGTCCGCCTGGGGCCGTCCCACTCCCACGCCGTCTCCACCGGGGGCCTTCGGGCCGCGGCGCGGCTGCGGAACCGACACGCGTCAACTCACCTCGCGGCTCGACTTCCCCAGGCCCGCGACTGCTGAAAGCACAAAGCCTGAAGCTCAAAGGTCGCCGCAGCCCATGAACCTCCGGCGACGAGAAGGCGACGGGCGGGTGCGTCCGCAAGCGCGGCAGTTCGGCAGGCGCCCCTCCGCGGATCCTCAAGGGATCGACCCTGGAGAAGGGGTGCGGCCCAGAGCGGGGGCGGGCGACCTACCTAGTTCCGAGCCGGATCCAGGTCAGCGCCCGAGGCCGCGAGATGACGTTCGTTCCGGGTCGATGGCGCCCGCCGCAGAGGCCGCCGCCCGCTCGAGCAGCGCGGCCCGCTGCCGGGAGTTCGCGGTCAGCAGCGCGGCCCGCTCGAACTCGGCCCAGGCCTCGTCGAGGCGGCCGAGCTTCTCCAGCAGGTCGCCGCGTACGGTTGGGAGCAGGTGGTAGCCGTCGAGGGCGGGTTCCTCCCGCAGGGCGTCCACGATCTCGAGCGCCGCCCGCGGGCCAAACGCCATCCCGACGGCCACGGCGCGGTTGAGCTCCACCACGGGCGAGGGCGCGAGCTGGACCAGCCCGTCGTAGAGGGCCACGATCCGCTCCCAGTCGGTGTCCTCGGCCACGCGGGCGCGTGCGTGGCAGGCGGCGATGCCGGCCTGCAGCGTGTGCGGCCCGAGCGGGCCGCCGGTCGCGTACGCGCGTTCGAGCGCCGCCAGGCCGCGGCCGACGAGGAGCCAGTCCCAGCGGGAGCGGTCCTGGTCGAGGAGCAGCACCTGGTCGCCCGAAGGCGAGATCCGCGCTCGCGTCCGCGATGCCTGCAGCTCCATCAGCGCGACGAGCCCGTGGACCTCTGCCTCGGCGGGGACCAGCTCGGCCAGGATGCGCCCGAGCCGCAGCGCCTCCTCCATCAGCTCGGGCCGGATCAGCTGCTCGCCGACGGTCGCGGAGTAGCCCTCGTTGAAGATCAGGTAGATCACCTCGAGCACCGAGGCCAGCCGCTCGCGGAGCTCGCCCCGCCCCGGCGCCTCGAACGGCACGCGCGCCGCCGACAGCGTGCGCTTCGCCCGGACGATGCGCTGCGCCACTGTCGACTCCGAGGCCAGGTACGCCCGTGCGATCTGCTTCGTCGTCAGCCCGCAGAGCAGCCGCAGGGTGAGCGCCACCCGCGCGTCGGTGGAGAGCACCGGATGGCAGGCGGTGAAGATGAGCCGTAGGAGGTCGTCGTCGAACGGGTCGTCGACCGCGGCTGCGAGGTCCCCGGTCTTCCGCGAGCAGAGCTCCACGCAGCGGCCGAGCTCCTCGGTCTTGCGCTGCTGGACCTCCGCGCGGCGCAGCCGGTCGATGCCGCGATGCTTGGCCGTGGCCATGAGCCAGGCGCCCGGGTTGTCCGGGACGCCCGACTCGGGCCACTGCTCGAGGGCGGCCAGGAGGGCCTCTTGGGCGAGGTCCTCGGCGAGGCCGACGTCGCGCACCAGGCGGGCGATGCCTGCGATCAGCCGCGCAGACTCGATCCGCCACACGGCTTCGATGGTGCGCATGACGTCGGACTCGCCCACGTCCTACTTGTTCTGCTCCGCCTGCTCGCGGATGCGCCGCTCCTGCTCGCGCAACTCAGGCGTGAACTCCTCGCCGAAGTCCTCCTCCTCGAGAACCTGACGGATCTCGACCGTGCCCTCCTGGAACGGCGCCCGCTTGAGCCACTCGACCGCCTCGTCCATCGACTTCACCTGCCACAGCCAGTAGCCGGCGACGAGCTCCTTCGTCTCGGCGAACGGGCCGTCGATGACCCTCCGCTCGCTCAGGCCGTTGAACTCGACGCGCTTACCGCGCGAGGTGGGTGCTAGTCCCTCGCCGGCCAGCATCACGCCGGCCTTGACAAGCTCCTCGTTGTACTTGCCCATCGCGGCCAGGATCTCGGTCGAGGGCATCTGCCCCGCCTCGGACTCCGGGTTCGCCTTGACGAGCACAATGACTCGCATTCGCGGTTCCTCCCATCGGTTCGGGTTCGTCCTTCTACCTCTGCGTCGAGCGAGCAAGGCGGAAATCGACAAGCGGGCGGCACTCGCGGCGGCAGCGTTACTCGTACTCGTCGTGGCGGCGCCACCACTCGTACGGCGGTGTCTGCGGGTAGCCGGGCGGCGAGTCCTCCCAGTCCTCCTGCCGGCCGAGCGGCGTCAGGTCGAGGAACGTCCAGACACTGCCTAGGGCCTCGACGCCGCGACCGCTCGTGAAGTACGTGCGGTAGACGTCTTCGCCGTCGCGCAGCAAGACGCTCAGGCCGAACCGCTCGCCCTCGTCGGTGGTGACGCCGAAGTCGACGTTGAAGTCGCTGCCGGCCGAGGAGTGCCAGGCGATCTCCCAGCCCATGCGCTTCCGATACCGCTCGATGTTGGCGATCGGCGCGCGGGACACGAGGACGAAGGAGGTGTCGCGGGCGTGCAGATGCGCGATGTGGCCGACCTGGTCGACGAACATCGAGCAGCCGTCGCAGCCCGCCTCGGGCCAGCCATGCACGCCGGGCGCGAACATGAAGTGGTAGAGGATCAGCTGGCGGCGGCCGTCGAACAGATCGAGCAGGCTCGTCTTGCCGTCCTGGCCCTCGAAGACGTACTCCTTGTCGATCCGGACCATCGGCAGCCTGCGGCGCTCGGCGGCCAACGCGTCCCGGGCCCGCGTCGCCTCCTTCTCCTTGACGCGCAGTGCGTCGACCGCGGCCTCCCATTCGTCCTGGGAGACGACTGGCGGCAGATTCAAGATGCGGCTATCGATCGTCATGGGCGTCCCTCCTTCCGAATGGTTCGATCTCTCGGACCTCTTCGCCCTGCGAAACTCATCGGTCGACCAGCGACTCGCCTTCCCGCGCGCGCCCCACGTCGCCTCGAACGATCAGGATCAGGGAGTGCTGCCAGCGTCCCAAATTGCTCCGGCCCGCGCCACCGTGCTCTTCCCTGGCGCCGCACCAGCCCCTCAGGGCTCAGGGTGGCGGCGACCTGCCAAGTAAGTCTCGTGCTCTGGGACGAGTACGACCCGCGCGTCCCCCAAGCTGTTCGAGGCAGGCGGCATCTTCGGGGGAGGGCTGATCTGCGGGCCGCGCAGTGGTGGCAGTCACTCTGGTTTGCACGGCAGCTGCGTGCACGGGTGAAGGCGGCGTCACGCTCGGCCTCCTGCCGCCGCGACGGTAGCGCCGCTCACTGTGCCACGGCTCCGGCCCCGGCGTCAGGCCTGCGTCAGCGTGGGCCGCGCTGCCAGATCCCGAGGACGTTCCCGGCAGGATCGCGGAAGGTGGCTACCCAGAGGTCGCCCTCGGGATACGGGGCGGTGATAGCCTCGCCGCCACGGGCGGAAACCTTCTCGAGCGCGTCATCGATGCGCTCGACGTAGATGTACGGGCGGATCCCGGCCTCACCGGCGACCGGCAAGTCGGCGACGAAGTGGCCGATGACGTGCCCGGTCGCATCGTCGAAGCTCGGCTCCTCGGGATCGCCGCGCAGGTTCCAGCCGAACACGGCCTTGTAGAACCCGGCGGCGCGCGTTGTGCCAGCCGACGCCCGACGTCAGGAACGAGGCGGCCGTCGGTCGAAGAGCGGATGTGATTCGGTCAGCATGAGGGGAGCCGGCTCGGCCGAAAGTGGAGCGCACGCCTGCCAGTCCAGGTCGCCAGGCGAGGTGCCGCGGAATCGGCTTGATTATGCGGTTTCTGCGGAGGCGGGCTTGCCGACCGTGCCGTTTGTTCGTGCGGTGCGCGCGGCGACCTCCACCGTTGCCGCGCTTGACTCGGGTGGGTTCGTGAGCGCGAGCGGCATCGGCGTGTACCTCGCTAGCGCGGTCGGCCGCGCTTGCTGGCAGCCATCGCGTCCGCACCGAGCTCGCCAGAGCGCCCCCGCGAGCCCGGAAGCCCAGCAACATCGTGCAACGAAAAGCGACGCGGCCGCGTGCGGACGCTCATGCGTCGCGCAGCCGCAGTAGCAGTCCGCCGATGAGGAGTGCCGCGGTCGCCCATGCGGCGAGGACGCCGAGACCGACCCAGGGTGCAATGGGTTGCGCGCGGAGGTTAGTGGTGGCCTGGATGGCGAGGCCTGCGTTCATGGGGGCGATCTGTTGTAGGTGTCGACGCAGGGGGTCGGCGACTGTCTGGGCGAGGATGGGGAGTACGTAGAGCAGGCTCAGGACGACGCCGATTGAGATTGCGGTGTCGCGGATGGCGGTGGCGATGCCGAGGCTGAGCAGGGCGATGAGGATGAGGTAGAGGACGCTGCCGATTGCGGCGCGCAGGGTGGGGCCATGGCTGATCGACACGAGGGCGTACCCGTGGGTCGAGTTGAGGCCGGCGGCTGCGAGCATGCGGCGCCCGGCGAGGAGGCAGCCGGTGACGGCGAGCAGGCCGGAGATGAGCGCCAGCGCGGCGAGGTTGGTTGCTTTGGCGGTGAGGAGGACAAGGCGGCGCGGTACAGCGGCGAGGGTGATGCGGATCATGCCGGTGCCGTATTCCTCGGAGATGGCGAGGACAGCCAGGATGGCGATGACCGCTTGGCCGAGGTCGATGCCGGTGAGACTGAGTTTGGTTGGGTCCTGGCGGCTGTCGGCCGTGACGTGGAGCGCTGCGTCGACGCCGACGCTGAGGGCGACTGTCAGGGCGACGGTGGCGATGAGAAGCCAGCCGGTGCTGGCCAGGGTGCGGAGCTTTGTCAACTCGGCGCGTAGCGCCTCGCTCATGCGTCTCGCCTGCGGAGCAGCACGGCGGCGACGACGAGGGCCAGCGCGGCATAGGCGCAGAGAACAGCGAGCCCGGCCAAAGGAGCGAGAGGGTAGTAGCCGTTCCCGAACGTGTAGGGGTAGCTGACTTGCGCCGAGTAAGGGAGGGCTTGCAGGACGGTGAAGGCGGCGGCCGGCGTTAGCCGGAACAGCCACTGATCGGCGCTGCCGGAAATGAACGAGCCGACGATGTACGGGAGAACAAAGACGACGATGCCTGCGGTGATCGCACCGGCGCTGCTGCGCAGGATCGTGCCGAGGGCGAGCACGCCGATGGCGGCGACCGCGACCATTGCCGCGCTGTCGACGATAATGCGCAGCTCGGTCAGGGTGCTGACGGGGAAGACGTAGTTGCCGTTGGCGGTGAGGATGTGGTCGCCGAGCGGGATGGCGACGGCTGCGGCCAGTGCTCCGGTGAGGAAGGCGACTGCGCCGATGACGAGGGCCTTGGCCGCGAGCACGCGGCCCCTGCTGGGGGTGGCGGTGAAGGTGGTGCGGATGAGGCCGCGGCGGTACTCGGTGGTGATGAACGAGGCGACCACGATCATCACGATCAGCCCGACGATCAGCCCGAGCAGGAGGGTGCTGCCGGGGGTGTCGGCGCCGAGGAGTCCTTCGTCGACGGCGGGGGCGATGTCGCCGGAGCCGCTGACGGTGAAGGAGTTGCCTGAGCGGTGGTAGCTGCCGGGCGCGAGGGTCGGGTAGAAGTCCTGGGGGCCGGTTCCGATGCTGTGGCCGTGCCAGTCGCTCTGTGTGGTGTGGCCGTCGACGGTGACGTGGTCGAAGATGGCGGTGGCAAGTGTCGGGAAGCCGCTGCTCGAGCCCTGGAAGATCACCGGGGAGGTGACGAACAGGCCGACGGTCACGGTGGCGGGCAGTCCGGAGATGCGGGCGGTGCCGATCTTCGTCCAGCGGGTCGCGTTGGTTGAGTCGTAGCCGGTGAGCGTGTCGCCGTTGCGGGTCAGCCGCAGCCAGCGCGGCGAGCCGGCCGCGATCGTTCCGGGTAGGCCGGCGGTGTCGTGGCTGTAGGCGTATTGGAAGCGGACGCCGTGGCCGCCGGTCGCCATGATCGCGGCGTAGGCAGATCCTTGCTTGGTGCTCGGTGTGAGCAGGATCCCTGCCTTCGCCCAGGCCGCCAGCCCGGGGCGGCTGTCTGCCAGCGAGGGGGCGACGTTCGCTGTGCCGGTCGAGATCCGACCGGTGAGCGAGGTGACTCGCACGGTGATGGTGGCGTTGCCGGTGAGCGGCCGGCCGAAGGTGAACGTTACGCACAAGACCGCCGCGACGAGTAGCCCGACCGACCAGCCGCGGACGGTCCGGAACTTGGTCCACTCCGCGTGGAGGGCGGGTCGGAAGCCCGCGCGCCACGGCTTCCTCGTCGAGCGTGGCGCTGTCGCGCTGGCTGTCATCGCTGCGTCTCCGACTCCGAGCCGGCGCGAAAGTCGACGTCGCCGCCGGTGAGCTGGAGATAGACGTCCTCAAGGGTCGCGCGGCGCGCGGTCACCTCGGAGAAGGGAACGCGCGCCTCGCCGTCAAAACGACCATCCGCCGGCTACGCGCCAAGCTCGGCGACCCGCCAGTCATCCGCACCGTTCGCGAGGGTGGCTACCGGATCGGAGACAGGTGATGCAACTGCGCCAGAAAGTCCTGTCGCTGTTCCACCCGGGGCGGCCTGTCCTGCGCGTGCAGCTCACGCTGCTCTACTCGGGACTCTTCGTCGGCCTGCTGGCTGCGGTGCTCCTCGCCACCGGTGTTCTGTTCGGCGGCAATCAGTGGCGCATCCCGTTCCGCGTGTTCTCGTCCCAGCAAGCTCCGGCCGGCGCAAGCGCCGCCGCCCAGCAGACCGAGCCAGCCCATCAGTTCGTGGTCGGCCCGGCGCTCGGCGCGATCGTCGCCGTGGTCGTCGCGTTGCTCGTCGCGTGGTGGCTCGCCGGCAGGTTCCTCCGACCACTTCGTGCCATCACCACCACCGCGCGGGAGATCTCCGCCACGAACCTGCATCGGCGGCTCGGCCTCAACGGCCCGGACGACGAACTCTCCGAACTCGGCAGAACCCTCGATGACCTCTTCAGCCGACTCGAAGCCGCCTTCGAATCGCAACGCCACTTCGTCGCCAATGCATCGCACGAACTGCGGACCCCGCTCACCGGACAGCGCACGCTCCTCCAAGTCGCCCTCGCCGACCCCGAAGCCAGTACCGAAGCGGTGCGGGAAGCCTGCGAAGGGGCACTCCAACTCGGCGACCAACAGGAACGACTGATCGACGCGCTGCTTACGCTCGCAAGCAGCGAAGGCGGACTCGACCGCCTCGAGCACGTCGACCTGGCCACCGTGGCGGAAGAAGTCGTCCGTGACCCCCACCGGGAGATCGAACAGCACGGGCTCGACATCCGCACCGCACTGGTTGCCGCACCGTTTCCGGGAGACTCTCGCCTCGCCGAGCGCCTCGTCGCGAACCTCTTCGACAACGCCGTCCGCCACAACGTCCCCGGAGGTTTCGTGGAAGTCTCGACGCGAACCGAATCCGGTCACGCGCTGCTCTCCATCATCAACAGCGGACCGGTCATCGCGAACGAGGACGTCGAGCGACTCTTCCAGCCGTTCCAACAGATCGGCAACGCCCGTGTCCGCCACAACGGCGGACACGGGCTCGGACTCGCCATCGTCCAAGCGATCGCGCAGGCTCACGGCGCCAAGCTCACCGCACGTCTGCGTCCCGGCGGCGGCCTCCACATCGAAGTCGACTTCCCAGCCGAAACGCCCGAGATGCGAGTCCCGCTCGGGGCACGCAGCTCGGACCACGGGTAGAGCCCCGAGACCCCCAACCTCCTCACCGCCTCGATCGGAGGATGGGCGCCGGCGCCGACTCGGTGCCCACCCCGGGTCGGCGCCGCTCCCCGTCGATAACGCTCGTGAGCGTCCGGGCGCCGGGCAATAGCCCTCGCCTACGAGACCGGCCTCGTCCGATCCGGCGAAACTGATTGGCGTCGGCGCGGCGCCGACGCCAGTCGGTCGTTCAAGCGCAGAAGCGGCACTCCCCGGCTGCCGTGGAGGAGATGCGACTCGGTCAGCGTGAGAGCGGAAGACTGGCCCGGAGTTCGAGCGCACGCCTGGTCGTGTGCTTCGCGGGCCGGGTCATACTTCGACGCCTAACGGCGACTCGCGCGGGTCGGCGAACGAGAGGGAGGGACGATGCCGCTCTATCTATCGAGGTTCAGCTACACGCCGGAGACGTGGGCTCGGCTGATCGGCAACCCCGAGGACCGTCGAAAGGCCGCTGAGTCGTACATCGAGTCGGTCGGTGGGAAGCTCCACGGGTTCTGGTACGCGTTCGGCGAGCATGACGGCTACAACCTCTGGGAGGCCCCCGACAACGTGTCGATGGCCGCTGTTGCGCTGGCGATTAGTGCCGGCGGTGCGCTCAGCTCGTTGGAGACGACGGTCCTCCTGACCGTCGACGAAACGATGGATGCCCTGCGCAAGGCCGAGCAAGTCCAGTACCAAGCGCCCGGCGCATAGCGGCTCGCGCGCCCGGTCCCGTGTGACGCCGTCTGCGCGTCGCTCGTTGTGAGCGGCCGTGAGTCGTCATTCCGGCCAGTTGGCGGCCAACTTAACCGGCACCCGAAGGTCGCTAATTGGTCCATATCGCGCCCCGCATTAAGACCCGTTCATGCCTTGTGCCCGCTCGTCACCGCGGCGAACGTGTGCCCGTTCGTCCACGCGAGCAGGCGGCGAAAGCGCGCTCCGCGCTCCACGACCGGGTGGTCGCCGTCGATTAGGGAGACGCCGGCAGGTGGGCCAGCAGCGTCCCGGGGAGATCGGATTGACCAGGCGTTTCGCGCGATTTCGTAGGATGCCTGGTCTCGGCATACCCTTCCGAAGGAGGTCATCATGAGGGGAGAAGGTGCCGTCGTTCTCGTGCACGGGGGCTTCGTCGACGGCTCCGGATGGCAGGAGGTCTACCGCCTCTTGAAGCAACACGACTACAGCGTCAGCATCGTGCAAAACCCGACGCTGTCGCTCGAAGGTGACGTCGAAGCGGTCAGGCGCGTGATCGACACGCAGGTCGAGCCGGTCATCCTCGTCGGCCATTCCTACGGCGGAGCAGTGATCACCGAGGCGGGCAACGATCCGAACGTGGCAGCGCTCGTCTACATCGCGGCTTCGCGCCAGATGCGGGCGAGTCGGTTAACACGCTGATCGCCGATCCGCCGCCCGGGGCACCCGTGCCGCCGATCCTGCCGCCGCAGGACGGCTTCCTGTTCTTGGACCGGAACAAGTTCCATGACTCGTTCGCTGCCGACATCCCGGCCGAACAGGCCGCGTTCATGGCCGACTCGCAGGTGCCCTGGGGTGTTGACGCTCTTGGCGGCACGATCAGCGAACCGGCGTGGCGCAGCAAACCAAGTTGGTACCTCGTCGCCACCGACGACCAGATGATCCCGCCGCCGGCCCAGCGCGAGATGTCTGCGCGGGCGGGTTCGACCGTTGTCGAGGTCGCGGGCAGCCATTCGATTTACATCTCGCAGCCCGCAGCAGTGGCCGGACTCATCGAACAGGCCGCGTCGGCGGTCGAGATGGTCACGCACTAAATCGAGCTGAGCGAACTTCCCCGCAGTGCAGTCTGTTCTCGCTCGCACTTGCGCGGCGTCGCCGTCGGGATCGGCCGTGCGTCGGGTGGGAAGGCATGGAGTCCCGGCGGTCGTCGACCCTCCTGGGGGCGCGACCTCGATCCAGCGCATCTTCCTGTCGGAGAACGTCTCGTCGGAGCGCAGCTCGAACCCGAGCGTGCCGCGCTCTGGCTCGCAAGGTCGCGCCGTATGTGGTGTGCGGACACACGTGCCCCTGCGCGGAAGCAGGCGCGAGTTCAGCTTTCAGCGAAGACTGCTGCGGCTCGTCCTTTGCGGACGTCTGCCGCGGCTGAGGGGGACGATCGCATTTAGTCCGCCCGATGGTGGGCCACCTCTCGGTGGTGTTCGAGCACGGACGAAGGCCTGGCAGAAGGATGCGAAGGTGAAGCGGTTCGAGCAGAGCCCCGGCGAGCTCGGTTGGACGATCCGTCGAAGCGGCCGCCGGGTTGGGCGAGGGGCCGCCGTCGGCCGTGCGGGTACCGTGGGTCGGTGCGAATCGCGACCTGGAACGTCAACTCGGTCAAGCAGCGCGTGCCGCGGCTGCTGCCTTGGCTGGATGAGCGGCAGCCGGGCGTGGTCTGCTTGCAGGAGACCAAGCTCGCTGACGATGCGTTCCTCGACCTGCTCGGCGACGAGCTCCGAGGCCGCGGGTATGCCGTCGCAGTTCACGGCGAGGCCGCGTGGAATGGAGTCGCGATCCTTTCGCGTGTGGGTCTGGATGACGTGGTGGTGGGACTCGCCGCTGCGCCGGGCTTCCCGCGTCCAGAGTCGCGCGCGGTCGCTGCTACGTGTGGCGGGATCCGGGTGGTCTCGGTGTACGTACCGAACGGGCGCGTGCCGGACTCGGAGCACTACCAGTACAAGCTTGCCTGGCTGGCTTCGCTGCGGGAGATGGTTGCGGCCGGCCCGGAGGCGACGGTCGTATGTGGCGACATGAACATCGCACCGACCGACGACGATGTGTTCGATCCCGAGGCCTACGTCGGACAGACCCACGTCACCCCGCTCGAGCGGGCGGCCCTGGCGGAGCTCCAGGCGCTCGGCTTGCGTGACGTCGTGCGCGATCGCTGGCCGAACGAGCGGGTGTTCACCTACTGGGACTACCGGGCGGGGATGTTCCATCAGGACCTCGGGATGCGGATCGATCTGGTATTGGCCAGCGAGACGGTCGCCGGCCGTGTCCGGGCGGCATGGGTGGACCGGCAGGCCCGCAAGGGAAGCGGGCCGAGCGACCACGCGCCGGTGATCGTCGACATGGACGAGGCGCCGAACGGGGACATCGGGCCAGTCGTGCCGCCGCCCTCCGCTCCGGTGACGACGCGCGGCTCGTCCAAGCTGCCGCAGTCGCCGTAAGGCCCATGCGGGCCCTACCGCGGGCGGTCACGATCGCGCGAGGGCTGAACGCGCTTTGGCTCTCCCGGCATCTTCGGATAGTCGGGTGGGTAGGGCATGTCCCCCCGTCCCTCGGCGGCGTCGTTCTCGTACATGTCCAGCAGCGGCTGCAGCGAGTGGACGGCTTCGTCGATCGTCGCGTGGCGATCGCCCACCTCGGCAAAGCGCGCGGGCATGGTCGCCACCGTGAAGTCCTCAGGCGCGACTTCGGCGAGCTCGTCCCAGGTGACCGGTGCGGAGACCGGCGCGCCCGCCTTCGGCCGGACGCTGTAGGCCGAGGCAATCGTGCGATCGCGGGCGTTCTGGTTGTAGTCGATGAAGATGCGCTCGCCGCGCTCCTCCTTCCACCAGTTGGTCGTGACCTGGCCTGGTAGACGCCGCTCGAGCTCACGCCCGAAGGCGATCGCGGCGTGGCGAACGTCCGTGAACGTCCAGCGGCGCGCGATCCGGACATAGATGTGGACACCTCGGCCTCCCGAGGTCTTCGGGAAACCTGTATAGCCAAGCTCGTGCAAGAGCACGCGTGCCTCAGCGGCGACGCGCACGGCGTCGGCGAAGTCCCTGCCTGGCTGCGGATCCAGGTCGATGCGCAGCTCGTCTGGATGGTCGACGTCGTCGCTGCGAACCGGCCACGGATGAAACGTGATCGTGCCCATCTGGGCCGCCCAGGCGACGACGGCCACCTCCGTGGGACAGATCTCATCCGCGTGTCGACCCGACGGGAACTGGATCCGCGCGGTCTGCACGTAGTCCGGAGCTCCTCTTGGAATGCGTTTCTGAAAGAAGGCGTCGCCGCCGCCCTTCTCGCGCGTCGAGACGACGATGCCCGGATGCACGCCCTCGGGCCAGCGCTCGAGCGTCGTCGGCCGCCGCTCGAGCGCGCGCATGATGCCATCGCCAACGGCGAGGTAGTACTTGACGATGTCGAGCTTGGTGACCGGGCCTGAGCGCTCGGTCATCGGGAAGATCACGCGATCGGGGCTAGACACGCGCAAATCGCGCCCACCGGCGTCGACGATCAC
>WNGE01005375.1_pt1 | contig 15323 bp, 14 predicted proteins | sample 5400651 | NCBI WGS metagenome assembly WNGE01 (sample SAMN13153370, study PRJNA577476) | soil metagenome | isolation source: 60 cm soil or saprolite under grassland replicate 2 | place: USA:California | collected 2016-06-15 | reverse complement strand
CGGATCTCCGCGTGCCTGCACGTCACGACGGAGACGGCGAACCTGATGCGCACGCTCGAGGCCGGCGGCGCGGACGTCGTCCTCTGCGCGTCGAATCCACTCTCGACGCAGGACGACGTTGCGGCAGGGCTCGTCGACGAGTTCGACGTCAGCGTCTTCGCGATCAAGGGCGAGGACAACGACACGTACTACGCGCACATCGAGGCGGCCGTGGATCACAAGCCGCACCTGACGATGGACGACGGCGCCGACGTGATCGGCGTCCTGCACTCACATCGGCGCGAGCAGCTCGGTGACATCATCGCCGGCACCGAGGAGACGACGACGGGCGTCATCCGGCTCAAGGCGCTCGAGGCCGACGGCGCCCTCGGCTTCCCGATCATCGCCGTCAACGAGGCGAACACGAAGCACCTGTTCGACAACCGGTACGGGACGGGCCAGTCGACGATCGACGGGATCATCCGTGCGACGAACGTCCTGCTCGCCGGAAAGCGCTTCGTCGTCGCGGGCTACGGCTGGGTCGGGCGCGGAGTTGCGTCGCGCGCACGGGGAATGGGATCGCACGTGATCGTCACCGAGGTCGACCCCTTGCGCGCGCTCGAGGCCGTGATGGACGGCTTCGAGGTGCTTTCGATGGCGGCCGCCGCGAAGATCGGCGACATCTTCTGCTCGGCGACGGGCGACAAGCACGTCATCGCGCGGGAGCACATGGAGCAGATGAAGGACGGTTCGATCCTCGCGAACACGGGTCACTTCAACGTCGAGATCGACATTCCGGCGCTGAAGTCGATCGCAGTCGAGACGCGCCTCGCCCGCGAGTTCGTCGAGCAGAGTACGCCGTGCAGAACGCCGGCACCCTCGAGCGGAAGGTCTACGGCGTGCCCGACGAGATCGACAAGGAGATCGCACGCCTGAAGCTCGAGACGATGGGCGTGGAGATCGACACGCTGACGGACGAGCAGGCCAAGTACCTCGCTTCGTGGGACGAAGGCACCTGATCAGCCATGTGACACTTTGTCACTTGGCATGAAGGCGCTCATCCTCGCGGCGGGCTACGCGACCCGCCTGCGCCCGCTGACGGACAACCGGGCGAAGCCGCTGCTCGAGGTCGCGGGCCGGCCGATCGCCGACTGGATCCTCGACCGGATCGACGAGGTCGAGGAAGTCGACGAGGTCCACGTGGTGACGAACGCGCGCTTCGCACCGGACTTCGAGCGCTGGGCGCAGGGGCGCGCGCGGGTGCACGACGACGGCACGACCTCCAACGAGGATCGTCTCGGCGCGATCGGCGACATCGCATTCGTCGCCGATCGCGAGGAATGGGAAGGCGAAGAGCTGCTCGTGATCGCGGGCGACAACCTGTTCGACTTCAGCCTCGCGGACTACGTCGACTTCTGGCGTCGCAAGGACGGCAGCGCCATCGCGGTCTACGACCACCCGGAGCGCGAGCTCGTGAGCGAGTACAGCGTGGTCGAGCTTGATGGGGACGACCGCGTCGTCGGCTTCGAGGAGAAACCCCAGCGTCCGGCGTCGAACCTGATCTCGATCGCCACCTACATCTACCACCGGGCTCACCTGGCCCTCCTCCGCGCGTACCTCGCCGACGGCAATCCGCCGGATCAGCCGGGGCACTTCATCGCCTGGCTGTACTCGCGGGCGCCCGTCTACGGCTATCGCTTCAGCGGCGAATGGCTGGACATCGGCAACCGGTCGCAGCTGCTGGAGGCCGACAACGGCTACCGGCGCCGCGCCGGCATGCCCGAACGGGACCAGTACCTATTGGATTAGGCCGTTCGGCCTATTCACCAAACGGCGAATCAGGCGCATCATGAGCGCATGGTGTTGCGGCTCCTCGCGATCGGCATGATCGCCAGCTCGGTGTCGCTCGCGATCCTGCTGGTCTCGAGCGGCTTCTAGCTCACAAGATTCACTGCGGCGTCACATGCGGCGACCTAAGGTCGCCGCATGCTCGACCTGCTGCTCCCGCAGCGCTGCCTCGCGTGCGGACGGAGCGGCACCGCCGTGTGCGACTCGTGTCTCGGTTCGCTCCCGCGGATCGAGCCGCCGCTCTGCGACCGCTGTGGAAGTCCGACGGCCTGGCCGGTTCGCCACTGTGCCGAGTGCTCCGGCCGTCGCCTCGCCTTCCAGACGGCCCGCGCCGCACTCGCGTACGACGAGCGGGTCCGCGCGATCGTGGCGGGCTGGAAAGAGCACGGCCTGCGGCGCCTGGCGGCGACCGCGGCCGGCCTCGTCGCCGACGCGATCCCGCGGCCGGCGGTGGACGCGCTGACGTTCGTCCCGCCGGATCGCACCCGCTTGCTCGAACGGGGCCACCATCCCGCAGAGCGACTCGCGCGCGAGCTAGGCCGGCGGTGGGACCTCCCGGTGCTCGACGCTCTCGTGCGCACGCGGTCGGCTCAGCGCCAGCGCGGCGCGAGCCTGGCCGAGCGGCGCCGGAACGTGCGCGGGGCGTTCGCGGCGAAGCACTCGCCGCGGTCCGTCTGTCTCGTGGACGACGTCTACACCTCGGGCGCGACGGCGGCCGCGGCTGCAAGCGCGCTCCGGCGCGCGGGGGCGCACGACGTGAGGGTCGTGACCTTGGCTCGTGCGCTGCGCCTCCGCTAGGGTCTTGGGACCGGCCAGGATCCGCGAGGAGGGGACATGCGTCTGCAGGTGAAGGGCAAGAACCTCGAGATCAGCGACTCGATCCGCAGCTACGCGGAGCAGAAGCTGCGCAAGCTCGACAAGCAGCTGGGCGACATGGTCCAGGTCGAGCTCGAGCTGACGGTGGAGCGCAACCCGTCGATCCGCGAGAACCAGGTGGCCGAGGCGACGGTGTTCACGAAGGGGCACTCGTTGCGCGTGCGCGAGGCGACGAAGGACATGCGTGCCTCGATCGACGGGCTCACGAGCAAGCTCCTACGCGAGGTGAAGGAGTACAGCGACAAGCGCCGCCGCGAGCCTCGCCGCCGAGCCGAGCACAACGGCGTCCCGCCTTCCTGACCGGACTAGACTCGGCGGATGAGCATCTTCCGCCGCAAGCCGCTGCACGAGAGGCTCGCGCGCGAGGGCGGTCTGCTCGACTCGGGGGGCGAGGACCTGCGGGACCAGGTCCCCGTATCCGGGAGAAGTCTGTGGGAAGCGGTTCAGGGACCTGGTCCCGACAAGGCCGGCATCCACGGCGTCCACCGGCCGCGCGAGTGGGACGAGGTCGTCGGCGTCGAGGCGGACGTCCCGGGCGAGCGCGCGACCTTCGTCGTCCTGGACGACGCGATCGTGATCGAGGAAGGCCCCGACGACGTGGAGCAGCTCGCCGAGGCGCTGTCGCTCGATCCTCCCTACCGCGCCGAGGCGGTGCGCCGTTCCGAGGGCGTCTGGGCGGTCGCGGGGCGCCGGATCGAGGTCGTCCGCCTCCCGGAGGTCGAGGGAGCGGAGCTGGAGCTGAGCCGGCACGGCGACGAGCGCACGGTCGTCGTCGACGGGGAGCGCCGTTTCGGCTCGATCCCGGCGCTGGAACGGGAGGGAAGCTACGCCGTCCGGGCCAAGCGCCTGGACGGCGACCTCTGGGAGATCGAGGCCTCGCTACTCTAGAACCATGGCCGGCAAAGACGACTTCGAAAAGTTTCTTCGGTTCGGCGAAGGCCGGCGGGTCAAGCGCATCGCCGAACAGGCGGAGTACGTCCTCTCGCTCCAGCCCGAGCTCGAGAAGCTCTCGGACGCCGAGCTCCAGGGGAAAAATGCCGAGTTCAAGCAGCGGCTGGAGAACGGCGAGGCGCTCGAGGAGCTGCTGTTCGAGGCGTACGCTGCGATCCGCGAGGCGTTCCGGCGCGACCGCCAGATCGAGCTCTTCAAGGTGCAGGTGATGGGCGGCATCGTCCTCCACGAGGGCGACATCGCCGAGATGAAGACCGGCGAGGGCAAGACCTTCGTCGCGACCCAGCCGCTGTACCTCAACTCGCTACCCGGCACGAACGTGCACCTCGTGACAGTCAACGACTACCTCGCCAAGCGCGACGCCGAGTGGACGCGCCCTGTGTACGAGCGGCTCGGCGCCACCGTTGCCTACATCGAGAACATGATGCCGTTCGCCGAGCGGAAGCTCGCCTACGAGTGCGACATCACCTACGGAACGAACTCCGAGTTCGGCTTCGACTATCTGCGTGACAACATGGCCGTCTCGCTCGAGGGCGTCGTTCAGCGCGGCCACTCGTACGCGATCGTGGACGAGGTCGACTCGATCCTCATCGACGAGGCGCGCACGCCGCTGATCATCTCCGGGGAGCCTGAGACGGCCGCCAAGGTCTACTACGACTTCGCGCGCGTCGTGAAGACGATGGACGCGATCCCGTCGAAGGACGTGCAGAAGGGCGTTGAGCCGGATGCCGACTTCGTCTTCGACGAGAAGTTCAAGACCGTCTCGCCGCTGCCGAGCGGGATCGAGAAGATCGAGCGCTCGCTCAACCTCGAGAACCTCTACGACCCGCGCAACGTCCAGCTCGTCAACCACCTCAACCAGGCGCTGAAAGCGCAGTCGCTGTACCAGCGCGACGTCGACTACGTCGTGCAGGACGGCGAGGTGAAGATCGTCGACGAGTTCACCGGCCGCATCATGGAAGGCCGCCGCTGGAGCGAGGGCCTACACCAGGCGGTCGAGGCGAAGGAGGGCGTGCGGATCCAGGAGGAGAACGTCACGCTCGCCACCATCACGCTGCAGAACTACTTCCGCCTCTACGAGAAGCTCGCCGGCATGACCGGCACCGCGAAGACCGAGGAGAAGGAGTTCGTCGAGATCTACGACCTGCACGTCGTCGAGATCCCCACGAACGTGCAGGTCGCACGCGAAGACAAGAACGACTACATCTTCAAGACGAAGGAAGCCAAGTGGGGCGCGGTGCTGAACGACATCGTCGAACGGCACGAGAAGGGCCAGCCGGTGCTCGTCGGCACGATCGCCGTCGAGACGTCCGAGTACCTGTCGCAGGTGCTCGACCGGCGCGGCATTCCGCACAACGTCCTCAACGCGAAGCAGCACGAGCGCGAGGCGGAGATCATCGTCGGCGCCGGCGAGCAGGGTGCCGTCACGATCGCGACGAACATGGCGGGCCGCGGCGTCGACATCAAGCTCGGTGAGGGAGTGCGCGAAGCCGGCGGGCTCTACGTCCTCGGCACCGAGCGGCACGAGGCGCGCCGGATCGACAACCAGCTGCGCGGCCGCTCCGGCCGCCAGGGCGACCCCGGCGAGTCGCGCTTCTACCTCTCCGGCGAGGACGACCTCGTGCGCCTGTTCGCGGGCGACCGGATCAAGAACATCATGAACCGCTTCAAGCTGCCGGACGACCAGCCGATGGAGGCGAAGATCCTCTCGAACCAGATCGAGGGCGCGCAGAAGAAGGTCGAGGAGCAGAACTTCGTCATGCGCAAGAACGTCCTCAAGTACGACGACGTGATGAACACGCAGCGCGTCGTGATCTACGAGCAGCGGCGGCGCGTGCTCGAGGGCGAGGATCTGTCCGAGGACGTCGAGGAGTGGATCCGCGAGGTCGTCGAGCGGACGATCGACCACTTCCTGGCGGCGGAGTACTCCGACGAGTGGGACCTCGACGCGCTCGTGCTCGCGATGCAGAACCTCTACGGCTCGGATATCACCACCGAAGAGCTGCGCGAGGAGGTCGGCCTCGACCGGGAGGCGCTCGTGCAGGAGTTCGTCGACGACGCGCTCGACGAGTACAAGCAGCGCGAGGAGCGCTTCGGCGTCGACGAGCAGGGCAAGCCGATCATCCGCGAGCTCGAGCGCTTCGTCATCCTGCAGATCGTCGACACGCGCTGGCGCGAGCACCTCGAGTCGATGGACTACATGCGCGAGGGCATCCACCTGCGCTCGTTCGCGCAGAAGGATCCGCTCGTCGAGTACCGGGGCGAGGGCCACCTGATGTTCGAGGAGCTCGGCCTCGAGATCCGCGAGGAGGTCGTCTTCACGCTCTTCCACGCCGAGATCGCGCCGGCCGAGGCCGCCGAGCTCGACGAGGCGCAGCTCGCGCAGAACGGCAACCTGTCGTACGCCCACGAGACGGCAGTCGGTGCCGATGCGATCGCCGCGGCAGGTGCGACGTCGGTCGCGGGTGCGGGCGCTCTCGGCATGGGCGGCTCGTCGTCGACACCGACGTCCCAGACGGTCGTCGCGTCGCCGCAGGAGAAGCTCGGTCGCAACGACCCCTGCTGGTGCGGTTCTGGCAAGAAGTTCAAGAAGTGCCATGGCGCCTAACGTGAACGAGCCGAGCGCACCGCTCGAGCAGCAGTTGCAGGAGATCAGGGGCCAGCTCGACTGGGCCCGTGGTTACCTTTGACCCGGAACGACTAGCGAGCCGCATCGCAGAGCTCGAGCAGGAGCTCTCGAAGCCCGGCTTCTGGGACGACCAGCAGCACGCAGCCTCCGTCTCGGCCGAGCACGCACGAATGACGAGGCGCCTCGAGCGCTTCAACCGACTGGAGCGCGAATACGAGGACGCGCGCGAGCTGCTGGCGATGGACGGAGACATGGCGGCGGAGATCGAGGCGTCGCTCCAGCCGTTGCGGCAAGAGCTCGAGCGCTTGCAGGAGGACGCGCTGTTCAACGGCGAGTACGACGCCGGAGACGCGGTCGTCACCATCCAGTCGGGCGGCGGCGGCACCGACTCGCAGGACTGGGCGGAGATGCTGCTGCGCATGTACCAGCGCTGGGCGGAGCGTCGCGGGTTCCAGACCGAGATGCTCGAGGCGAGCCCCGGGGAAGAGGCAGGCCTCAAGTCGGCGACGATGATCGTCCGCGGCGAGAACGCGTACGGCATCCTCAAGACCGAACGGGGGCCGCACAGGCTCGTCCGGCTGTCGCCGTTCGACCAGGCGCACCGCCGGCACACGTCGTTCGCCGGCGTGATCGTGTCGCCGCTCCTCAGCGACGAGGCCGCGCTCGAGATCGACGACAGCGACCTTCGGATCGACACGTATCGCGCCCAGGGCGCCGGCGGCCAGCACGTCAACAAGACCGACTCCGCGGTGCGGATCACGCACCTGCCGACCGGCATCGTCGCCCAGTGCCAGAACGAGCGCTCCCAGGCGGCGAACAAGCAGACGGCGATGCGCATCCTCAAGTCGCGGCTCGCCGAGCTTGCCGAGCAGGAACGCGAGGCGGAGCTGGCGAAGGAACGAGGCGATGTCCAGAACATCGGCTTCGGCGGCGAGGCGGTCCGCCACTACGTCCTGCACCCGTACCAGCAGGTCAAGGACGAGCGTACGAGCCTCAAGATCGGGAATGCGCAGGCCGTGCTCGACGGCGAGCTCGACCCTTTCATCCACGCGTACCTCCTGGCGAAGGCGGCTGGAAGCGTTGGCTAGCCGGGTGAGTGCGCTAGAATGCTGCGTCACCTCCCGTCCGGCGCGGCATGCGGCCGCTCCACGTTAGAGACCGGTGCAGGAACTCGACCTCCAGACAGAAGACTCGCTCGCCGTAGCCGCGCCCGAGGCGCCGCGCACCACCTCCAGCGCCGGCTCGATGATCGTCTTCGAGACGGTCACCAAGGTCTACGAACCCGGTGTCGTCGCGCTGTCGGACGTGACGTTCCTGATCGAGAAGGGCGAGTTCGTCTTCGTCGTCGGCGCGTCGGGCTCGGGTAAGTCGACGCTCGTGCGCTTGCTGCTGAAGGAGCTCGAGCCGACGCAGGGGAAGATCATCGTCGGCGGGCGCGACCTCGGACGACTCAAGCGCTCGAAGATCCCGATGCTCCGGCGGAACGTCGGCTGCGTGTTCCAGGACTTCAAGCTTCTGCCGAACCGCACGGCCGCGGAGAACGTCGGGTACGCGCTGAAGGTTCAGGGCGAGAGCCGCAACTCGATCCGCCGCAAGGTGCCCGAGGTGATGACGCTCGTGGGCCTGCCGGACAAGATGCACTCCTATCCCGACCAGTTGTCGGGCGGCGAGCAGCAACGCGTCTCGATCGCGCGCGCCGTCGTCAACCATCCGCCGCTGCTCGTCTGCGACGAGCCGACCGGCAACCTCGACCCCGACACGTCGGTCGGGATCATGCAGCTCCTCTACCGCATCAACCGCAGCGGCACGACGATCCTGATGGTCACGCACGACCGCGAGATGGTCGACAAGATGCGCCGCCGCGTGATCGCGCTCGAAGACGGCCGCCTTGCGCGCGACGAGCGGCGCGGCGGGTACGAATCCGAATGAGGACGCGCACGCTCGTCGCCGAGGCGTGGCGCTCGCTTGCCGCGAATGCGTCGACGACGATCGCCGCCACGATGACGGTGCTGATCGCGATGTTCATCCTCGGCCTTTCGATCGGCCTCGGTTCGTGGGCCCTGTCATGGTCGAACCACGTGAAGAAGCAGCTCGTCGTGCACGTCTACTTCTGCACGCAGCTTTCGTGCGGCAAGGATGCGACGAAAGCGCAGGAGGAGCGCGTCGCCAACCTCATCAGCCCTTCGAACATTCCCGAGGTCAAGTCGGTGAAGTTCATCTCGAAGGCGGAGGCGCTCAAGATCATGCAGAAGAAGAATCCCGAGCTGACCGACAGCCTGCCGGGCAACCCCTTGCCCGACGCATTCGAGATCACGCCGAAGCGCGGGGAGGACGTCGAGTTGATTGCGAGCAAGGTTCCGCACTCGCAGAAGGCCGGCGTCGAGCGAGTCAACTACGGGAAGAAGACGGCGAAGCGGATCCTGCGCGTCGCGCGCGTTATCGAGATCGTCTTCCTGCTCGCCGTCGTGGTGCTGCTCGTCGCGGCGACGCTGCTGATCGCGAACACGATCCGGCTCTCGATCTTCTCACGGCGGCGTGAGATCGAGGTGATGAAGCTCGTCGGCGCGACGAACTGGTTCGTCCGCGGGCCGTTCATGCTCGAAGGGCTGATCTGCGGTCTCGCCGGATCGGCTGCGGCCGTCGTCTTGCTCGTGCTCGGGAAGGAGATCGCCCTGCCCGCGATCCTCGGCCACATCAGCGACTCGAGCGACGCCCATGCTCTGACGTTCGCGTGGACGGCGCTCATCCTGCTCGGCTTCGGGATCCTGCTCGGTGCCGCCGGCTCGGGCGTGACGATCCGCCGGTTCCTGCGGATCTAAGCCAGACTCCGGGCCGAAACGGCCAGTGCCCAAGCAGACCATGCGGCGTCTGACACCGATCGGTGGCGTTTAGGGCCATGAGAGCGTCGTCTCGAGACACGGCCGCCCGCGACACCGACCCGGTGGATCCCGCATCGCTGTGCGGCAAACGCCTGTGGACGAACTTTCACATCCCCACAACGGCGTCTGACACCAGGTGATGGCGCAAGCGGACGCGTCGGATTCGGTCGTCGTCGAGGTCGCGCGGCGCGGCAAGCTCGTCGTCGGCGAGCCGTTCTTCACGGCCGGGACGCCGCTGCTGCTCGATCGCAAGGGACTCGGCGACGCGGGCCCGGGCGATCTCGTGGTCGCGCGCCGCACGCGTGGCCGCGCGCGCGTCGAGCGCACGCTCGGCCCCGCAGACCGGATCGAGAACGTGCTCGAGGCGCTGCTCGTCGAGACGGGCGCACGGCAGGAGTTCGAGCCGTACTCGCCGCCTCCGGTGACGCTCGAGGGACGCGTCGACCTCCGCGAGCTGCCGACGTTCACGATCGACCCGGAGACGGCGAAGGACTTCGACGACGCACTGTCGATCGACGACGAGCGCGCGTACGTGCACATCGCCGATGTCTCGTACTTCATCCCAGCGGGCTCGCCGCTCGACCACGGTGCCGCACAGCGCGGCTTCTCCACATACGTCCCCGGCCTCGTCGCGCCGATGCTGCCTCCGGAGCTGGCGGACGACCTGTGCAGCCTGCGCCCCAACGTCGACCGCCTCTGCGTCACGGTGGAGCTACCCCTGGACGAGAGCGAGCCGTCGTTCTACCGCTCCGTCATCCGCAGCGACGCCCGTCTCTCGTACGGGCAGGCGCAGCGGATCCTCGCGCGCGCCGAGACCTTCTCGCTCGAGGACGTGCTGCGCCGCCTCGACGAGCGCGCGCGCGAGCTCAGGCGGCGGCGCTTCGCGCGCGGCGCGCTGCGCATCCAGACGCCGGAGGTCACTTTCGAGTTCGACGGCAGCGGCGGAGTGGCCGGCGCGCATCGCGAAAGCGAGCCGGAGGCACATGCGCTCGTCGAGGAATTCATGATCCGCGCCAACGAGGCGGTCGCCGACCTGCTCTCGTCGCGTAACCGAGCCGCGCTGTACCGCGTCCACGAGCGCCCGGATCCGCAATCCGTCCTGCTCCTGCTGGCGAAGCTTGCCGAGCTCGAGGTGCCGACGCCTCCGGCCCCCGACGAACTGACGCCCTCGAGCGCCGCGGCGATCGCCGCAGCGGCGGCGGAGCAAGTCGCCACGTACGTTGCGCAATCCAAGCGTGGCCGCGACGCGTTCCCGGCGCTCGTGCTCCGCGCGCTGAAGCAGGCGCGCTACGACCCGCGCAATCTCGGCCACTCGGGGCTCGCCAGCCGCGCGTACTGCCACTTCACCTCGCCGATCCGCCGCTACCCCGACCTCGTCTCCCACCGAGCAGTCCTCCGCGAGCTCGGCGTCGGCGACGATCCGCTTCCCGGCGAGCCTGCGGAGCTCGCGGAGCACGTGTCGGCGCGCGAGCGCGAGGCTGCGCAGATCGAGTACCAGGCGGACGAGATCTGCCTCGCGTGGCTGCTCGAGTCGGTTCTGTACGAACAGGGATGGGAGGCGACGTTCGAAGGCGAGATCGTCGGCGTGATCGGCTCGGGTCTCTTCGTGCGCTTCGAGGACGTCTTCGAGGCGTTCCTTCCCGCGCGGAGACTGCCCGGCGACTACTTCGAGGCGTCGCCGCTCGGCACCGCGCTCGCCGGCCGCCGCGGCGGCGGGACGTTCAGGCTCGGCGACCCAGTCGACATGCGCGTGGAACGGATCGAGCGCACATCGGGCCGGGTCGAGGTCGCGCCGGTCTAACCTGGGCACGTGGCCGTCAAGCTCATCGCGGAGAACCGGAAGGCGCGGCACGAGTACCAGTTGCTCGAGCGCTTCGAAGCCGGCGTCGTGCTCACGGGCACGGAGGTGAAATCGCTCCGGCAGGGCGGCGCGTCGCTGCAACAGGCCTACGCGGACGTCCGCGACGGCGAGGCGTGGCTGATCGGCGCGCACATCGCCGAGTACGGCCAGGGAAACGTCCACAACCACGAGACCGACCGCGACCGCAAGCTGTTGCTCCACCGCAAGGAAATCGCGTCGCTGTTCGGCAAGGTTCGCGAGCGCGGCCTGACACTCGTGCCGACGCGGCTCTACTTCAAGGACGGCAAGGTGAAGGTCGAAGTCGCACTCGCGAAAGGCAAGGAGCGGCGCGACAAGCGACGCGACCTCGCCAAGCGTGACGCGCAGCGGCAGATCGACCGCGCGCTCAAGTCACGCAGTACCCGTTCTTCGGCGTGACGCGTGTCCCGACGATGCCGCGTGCGCTCACTCGCGCAACCTTGACCGAGTAACAGCCGCTCCTCAGCGTGCGCGTCAACGTCGCGCTGCCGCGTGCGTTCGTGCGGAGAGAGACCGCGGCGAACCAGCGCCCGTTCCGCCTGAGCGCCAGGTGCACCGACGCGTGCGCGACTCCGCGGCGGCGGGAGTCCACGACGCTCACCGTGATGCGGAGACGATTGCCGCTCCTCGCATAGGCGATCCGGGCGACGCGCACCGAGGGCGCGATCGAAACCGTGGCGCGGCTGGTCAGCTTCCCGACCGTCGCGGTGACGGTCGCCTTCCCGGGCCGGCCGGCGCTGAACGTCGTCGCCGATCCCGCGGCAGGCGACACCTTCCCGTTCGTCGCCGACCACCTCGCCGAGAACACGACTGGGTTGCCGTATGCGTCGGCGCCCGACGCTTCAAAACGACGCGTCTCGCCGGGCCGGAGCGTGAGCGCCGCAGGAGTGATCGCCAGCGTCGCCGGTGCGCCGGGTCTTACAGTCACGACCTGCTCGGCGCCCGCACGTCCCGGGGCGGCAGCGCTGATCGTCGCCACGCCGGCCTTCGGATCACGGTAGTAGAAGACCGCGTCTGTCGACCCGACCGGAATCTGCACGTCGAGCGTGCTGGTCCACGGCCCGCTCGGACTCGTGGAGAAGCCTCCCAGCTCCGAGCTCGACGTGAGGGTGACCGTCACCGGCTGCGTATCGGGCCGCGTGACTCCGGCCAGCTGGAGGCGGACGGTGAGCGGCCCGGCCGCTGCCCCTGCCGTCGCGGTCGCTGCTGCGTTCGCGAACACAACCGACGGCGTCGACCAGACCGCGAAGTCGTTCCAGCCCTCGTTGAACCGCGCGCCGGCGATTGCGTTCGTGCAGGACGCGGCGCACGCCGCCGCCGGATCGTGGATCGCGGCCGCGAGCCGGTCGACGACGGCGCCGCTCTCGTTCGCGAAGGTAGTGATCGTTGTTCCCTCCGGCCTGTTGGGCGCCCAGACGAAGCCGTAATGCGTGCCGGCGGAACCGAGCGCATACGCTTGCGCCGACACGTAGTCCTGCATGTGCTCGAACGGAACGTCCGTCGACCCGAAGCCCGCGCCCGACGGATAGCGCCACGCGGCGTTCGCGAGCGGGCTGTACGCGGCCTGCAGGAAGGTCTTCGCCGTCGCGAACTCCGCAGGGCTTGCGTTCGCAAGCGACAACGGATGCTGAAGCCACGCGTTCAGCTCGGCACTGCGTGTCGCGAGCGCGGCGCCGGGGACCGCGTAGCTGCGGACGTCGCCGTAGACCTCCTGCGCCCAGTCGCTGACGTACGCGTTCATGTCGGTCCAGAACGCCGTGTCGGCGTACCAGCGCTGAAGCGTGCCCTTGTACGTCGAGAGGGCCGTCGCGGTTTGACTCACGCCGACGACGAACACCGCACCTTTGACCGACGCCCCGCTGTCGCCGGCGTCGTAGAGCCCGCGGACGAGATCGCGGAGGTTCTGGCGGGCGGCGCCGGTTCCGGTACGGACCGCCGAGGACGATTCGTTCACCACCCATGTGTCTCCGGCGGCGACGTCGAAGCCTTGCGCCGCCATCCGCTTGCGCGCTTCAACTCCAGCCGCGTACCAGGTGCTCGAGTTCGCGGTCACCCACGAGCTCCAGCCGTTGTAGCTGATGCCCGCCACGGCGTGGAAGTTCGGACCGAGCGCGCGGATGCGCCACGGCTGGTCGCTGCGAAAGTTGGTCTTGTCGGCGGCCAGCGGCGGGATCGAGACGTAGTACTGCGCGCACGGCGCTTGATTCGCGGCGAGCTTCGTGGCGAGACGAAGCCAGTCGGTCGGCGCGTAGAAGAGGAGCCGCGTGCAGTCCGCGCCGCGCGCCGCTGTGTAGCGATGCCGTACGAGGCGGTGCCAGAGCTTCGCCGTCGCGTTCGGCTGCAACGTCGGAACGGGCTTCACCGCTGAGGCGACGGCAGGCGCGGCGAGCGCGAGTACCGCTCCGGCGACGAGCGCAGCGAAGTGAGACCCCCTCGACATCCGCTTCATCAGCGTAGCCTTGATCCGTGCAACAAGCGGCACTTCGGACGCCTGCGTTCTGGCTGGACGTTGCCGTCAAAGCGACGCTCGTCGGTCTGCTCGCGTTCGCCGTCGCACGACCGGACCTGCCGCAGTTTCACGGGAAGGCAATGCTGGGACGCGCGCTCACGTATCCAATCGCTGCCCTGATCGTCCCGGTGGCGTGGTGGTTCCTCTCGCGCTCGCGGCGACGGGACTATCCGTATGCGCTCGATGTGCTGCTCGTCCTGCCGTTCCTGATCGATGTCGTGGGCAATGCGACGAACCTCCACGACACGATCGACTGGTGGGACGACCTGAACCACTTCGTCAACTGGGCGATTCTCGTTGCGGCCTTCGGGCAGCTGCTGATTCGCCTCCGGCTCGATCGCTGGGCCACGGCAGGTCTCGCGGTCGGCTTCGGCGCCGTGACGGCCGTGCTCTGGGAGTTCGCGGAGTACTTCACGTTCATCCGCAACTCGCCGGAGCTGAGGACGGCTTACACCGATACGCTCGGCGACCTCGCACTTGGACTGACGGGCTCGGTGCTTGCGGCGGCCGTGACCGTCACCGTGCTGTGGCCGGACCGCGAAGCAGCACACGGCCCGGGACAGGGACGTAACCCAGCGACGCGTTGACGCGCTGCATCGCCGCATTGCGCTCCTCGTTCGTCGCAGTCAGGCGGTCCATCCCGTTCGCCTGAGCCCACGCGATCTGCGCGCGCTTCAACGATTTCGCGATGCCGCGGCCACGCCACGCGCGCTTGACGGCTGTCATGCCGTGTGTCGCCGTCCGGCCGTCGGGATGCGCGGTGAGCTTCGCGTAGGCCACCACGTCTTCGCCGGCGAGGGCGAGGAAGATCGCAGCACCGCGGAGGTGCGTTGCGAGGAACTGCTCGAAGGGCGGAGCAGTCCAGTCCTCGCCGCCCGGTATGTCCGGCAATGCCTCGACGCCGACGTCGTAGGCACCCGCCGCGAGCTCGGGTCGATTGTCGAGCAACGCGATTTCGATGCCCGGCGGCGGGTCGACGGGCGGCGGGTCCAAGCCCGCCAGCTCCAGCTCGAGACCGGTCTCGCGCGAATGCTCGTGAAAACCGCGGCGAAGCGCGAAGCCGAGGCTTTCCTCGTCGTCCGAATCCACCGGCGTCTCGAGTTCTCGCACGCCGTGCTCGGTTGCCCACGCCGAGACCGTGTCGAGGAGCGTCGCGCCCACGCCGCGCCGGCGCGCGTGCGGGAGGACGGTCACGAGTGTGAAGCAGAGGTGCTGGCGTGCGGTGCCGATGCCGGCTGCCGCGGATCCTGCGTGGTCCCCGTCGATCGCGCCGAGGAACTCGGCCGATGCGATCGACGCCCGCTCCCACGCCTGTACGTCCTCGCTCGTCGCGGCGCGTCGAGGGCAGACGTCGTTGTAGATGTCGAGCGAGCGCTGCTTGTCGGCCGCGGTCGTGCAGGCGCGAACGGTGACGGTCACGAGATCAAGGCTAGAATGTGCGAACACATACGGGGGCGATCTGGTTTCGACGTGGTCGGTTCTCCGGCAGAGCTGCAAGCGGAGGTCCCCGGTCGGCCTCCTAAAACAACCGGGACACAACGCAAGTGCGAACGACAACCTCGCACTCGCCGCCTAACCTAGTTAGGTGACGCGTCGCTCCGAGCTCGGCCCGTGGCTCGGGTAGCGGCGTCAAGAACGGGCTGGCGCCGAAGGAGAGCCAATCGCCGGAGGCGTGAGACCACAGGATGGCTGGCCCGGCGGTAGGGCGGCTGCACTCCGGCCGTCGGGCGAGAGCAAAGGGCAGCCTAAGCTTGTAGACGTTCTGTCGGTGCG
>WNGE01004898.1_pt1 | contig 15324 bp, 15 predicted proteins | sample 5400651 | NCBI WGS metagenome assembly WNGE01 (sample SAMN13153370, study PRJNA577476) | soil metagenome | isolation source: 60 cm soil or saprolite under grassland replicate 2 | place: USA:California | collected 2016-06-15 | reverse complement strand
GTTCGCGTCGACGATCTCGATCGAGCTGGGGCTGTCGGTCGCGCTGATCGAGCTGCTCACGGGGTTCATCGCGGGGAACGCGCTCTCGCTGGACGTGCCGACGTGGCTGTCGTTCGTCGGCTCCTTCGCGTCCGTGGTGCTCACGTTCCTCGCCGGGGCCGAGGTCGACGTGCCGCAGCTCAGGCGGGAGTGGCGCGCGTCATTCTCGATCGGCCTCGTCTCGTTCGCTGCGCCGTTCGTCGTCGTCGGGCTGCTCGCCTATTACGCGCTCGACTGGAACCACCGCCAGGCCGAGATCGCGGGCATTGCGCTCTCGACGACGAGCCTCGCGGTCGTCTACGCGGTCCTCGTCGAGACGGGGCTGAACCAGACCGTGATCGGCAAGCGCATCATGGCGGCAACCTTCGTCACCGATCTCGGCACCGTGACCGCGCTGTCCGTGCTGTTCATCAAGCCGAGCGTGTGGATCGTGCCCTTCGTGCTCGTCTCGATCGCGCTGATCCTCGGGCTCCCACGGATCGCGCCGTTCTTCTTCCGCCGCTACGGCGACCGCGTGATCGAGCCCGAGATCAAGCTCGTCTTCGCCGCGCTCTTCCTGCTGATGTGGCTCGGCCAGCGGGCGCACTCACATGCGGTGCTGCCGGCGTTCGTGCTCGGGCTCGTGATGTCCCAGCACTACGTCGCGCATCAGGAGGAGCAGACCCGCCTGCGAGTCGTCGCGTTCGCGTTCCTGACGCCGTTCTTCTTCCTCAAGGGAGGCATGTACGTCTCGGCGTCCGCGCTCTGGGGCAACCTCGGCGTGCTCGGGCTGCTCTTCGTCTGGAAGATGGCGCCCAAGCTCGCAGGCATCTATCCCCTCGCGCGCCGCTGGTGCTCGCCGCACGCGACGTTCACGACGCTGCTGATGAGCACCGGCCTGACCTTCGGCACGATCAGCTCCCTCTACGGGCTGAACGCGCACATCATCGACCGCAAGCAGTTCTCGCTGCTCGTCGCGACCGTCGTGCTGTCGGCGATCGTCCCCACGGCGATCGCGCAGCGCTTCTACCAGCCATCCCGCGACCGCGAGCTCGACCTGACGGCGCCCGTGCCGCCGGCCTTGTCGGGAGGGAAACCTCCCGGTTTCCCTCCCGAGTCCCTCCCTTCCGGGTCGCCCAGCTGAAAAGGCGTCAGCGTTGTCCGCCGGAGGCCGGCCTGCCTAGCCGGCCGGGAGGCGAGAGACGCGCTGCGGTGGCACGGCAAAGGGAGGGGTGGGTCTCGGGAGGGGAACCGTAGGTTCCTCTCCCGATTAGGTCTCACCGAGATACGTCTTCCTGACCTGTTCGTTCGTCTTCAGCGCGGCGGCGTTGTCGGCGAGCACGATCGTGCCCGTCTCGAGGACGTAGCCACGGTGCGCGGCGTCGAGCGCCATCAGCGCGTTCTGCTCGACCAGCAGGATCGACGTTCCCTGCTCGTTGATCTGCTTGATGATCTCGAAGATCCGCTCCACGAAGATCGGGGCGAGACCGAGTGACGGCTCGTCCAGCAGCAGCAGCTTGGGTCGCGCCATCAGCGCGCGCCCGATCGCACACATCTGCTGCTCGCCGCGCGAGAGCGTGCCCGCCTTCTGCACGCGCCGCTCCTGAAGCCGCGGGAACAGCTCGAAGACGCGGTCCATGTCCTCGCGGATCCCGCCGCGGTCGTTCCGTTGGAACGCGCCCATCTCGAGGTTCTCGGTCACCGTCATGCGCGGGAACAGCCGCCGGCCCTCCGGCGACTGAGCGATGCCGCGCTTGACAATGTCGTGCGCAGGCGTCGAGGTGATGTCCCGTCCCTGGAACCTGATCGAGCCCTGGCGCGGGCGGTTGAGGCCGTTGATCGACCGAAGCGTGGTCGACTTGCCGGCGCCGTTCGCGCCGAGCAGCGTCACGATCTCGCCCTCCATCACCCGCAGCGAGATCCCCTTGAGCGCCTGGATCGTCCCGTAGAAGGTGTGGACGTCGTGCAGCTCGAGGATCGGCGTGCCGCCGTTCGTGACCGGTGTGCTCATCCGAGTCCCTGCCGCTTCATGTCCTCGACCGCGGCCTTGCCGAGGTACGCCTCGATCACGCGCTCGTTCTGCTGCACCTCGCGCGGCGAGCCCTCCGCGATCTTCTCGCCGTAGTCGAGCACGGAGACGCGGTCGGAGATGCCCATCACGACCCGCATGTCGTGCTCGATCATCAGCACCGTCAGCTGCTGCTCCTCGCGCAGCCGGCCGACGAAGGCGGTGAACTCGGCCGACTCCTGCGGGTTCATGCCTGCGGTCGGCTCGTCGAGCAGGAGCAGCTGCGGCTCCGTCGCGAGAGCGCGCGCGACTTCCAACCGCCGCTGGTCGCCGTAGGGGAGGTTGCGCGCGACCTCCCCCGCCTTGCGATGCAGGCCGGTGAACTGCAGCAGCTCTCGGCCCCGCTCGCGCACCTGCTTCTCCTCGCGGCGAACCGCCGGGGTGCGCAGGATCGAGTTGAAGATGTTCGCGTGCATGCGGGTATGCATGCCGACGAGCACGTTCTCGAGCGCCGTCATGTTCTGGAACAGGCGGATGTTCTGGAAGGTGCGGCCCATCCCCCGCGCGGTGATCGCGTGCGGCGGCTTGCCCGTGACGTCCTCGCCGAGGAAGGTGACCCGGCCGGCGGTCGGCCTGTAGACGCCGGTGAGCATGTTGAAGAACGTCGTCTTGCCGGCGCCGTTCGGCCCGATCAGCGAGATCACCTTGCCGCGCGGGACGGTGAAGTCGACGTCGTTGACAGCGACGAGGCCGCCGAACTCCTTGCGCACGGCGGTGGCGACGAGGACGTCGCCGCCGGTCGAAGCGGATGCGCCGTTCTCGCTCATTCGGTCCCCGCATGCGCGGCGTCGTACAGCGGCTGGTCGTGAACGCCCTCGTGGAACTCGGCCGCACGGCGTCGCGATGGGATCAATCCCTCGGGTCGGAAGAGCATCACGATCAAGATGATCAGCCCGTAGATGCCGGACGCATACAGCGGCACGTCGAGGTTCGGATGCCAGCCGCCGACGTGGATGTTCGTGTTCAGCCACGCCCCGGTGTTGGCAAGGCCTTCCTGGTTGAGGTACGCCAGGAACGCGGCGCCGACGACCACCCCCCAGATGTTCCCCATGCCGCCGAGGATGACCATGCAGAGGATGAAGACCGAGATGTTGAAGAAGAAGTCGCCGGGGAACGTCGCACTCTTGAACGCGGCGTAATACGCGCCCGCGATCCCGCCGAAGAACGCACCGCTCGCGTAAGCCCACGTCTTCGTGCGCATCAGCGGGATGCCCATCGCCGCCGCAGCGGTTTCGTCTTCGCGAATCGCGATCCAGGCGCGGCCAAGGCGCGAGTACTGCAGGCGCAGCGAGCAGAAGACGGTGAAGAGCAAGAGGACGATCGCAGTCCAGAAATAGACGTCGGCGGACTGGATCTGATGATGGATGTTGAGGAAGCCGACGTTCACCGAGCGCGTGCAGCACTGCAGGTAGTTCGCGGGCAGGAAGCCGCCCGTGATGTGCGTCAGGTGATTCCCGAAGCCGGGTGCATCCAGCGGAGTGATCCCGTTCGGGCCGTTCGTCAGGTTGAACCCCGTGCCGAACAGGTTGTCGCTGTTGCGTGCGACCTGCGGGAGAATCTCGCCGAAGCCGAGCGTGACGATCGCAAGGTAGTCGCCGCGCAGGCGCAGGGTCGGCAGGCCGATGATGATCCCGAAGAGCGCCGTGATCATGCCGGCCAGCGGCAGCAGGAGCCAGAGGCTGACGTGGACGCCGACCAGGCTCTTGTCGATCCCGATCGCGCCGAAGTGCCAGTTTACGTGCGGGAACTGCAACGACGCGAACCAGGCTGCCGTGTACGCGCCCGTGGCGTAGAACGCGACGTAGCCGAGGTCGAGCAGCCCGGCGTAGCCGACGACGATGTTCAGGCCGACCGCCATCATCACGAAGACGAGCATGTAGACGCCCGTCGCCACGTCCGGCCAAACGCCGAAGACGGGCATCGTGAACATCTGGTCGGCGTAGAACGGATAGAGAACGGCGAGCAAGAGACCGATCGCGGGGAACGCCGACGAGTGGTAGCGGCCGGGGATCCAGAAGACGGCCGTGCCGATCGCGAGCAGGATGACCAGCGACCACGGCGTCGTCCAGAAGGCTGCAAGGACGGCGAGCAGGACGATCAGCCCGGCCTGAGCGGCCATCCGCACCCACGGGTCCGGCAAGCGGTGCAACCAGTAGAGCGTCGCGAGCAGCACAGCGGCGTACCCGAGCGCATGGTCGATGAAGAAGAGCCCGATCGCGAGCGCGACCGTGACGGCGATGACGATCCCCGCGCGCTCGAGCTGTGGCAGTGCCCGCCACCGCGCACGTACCTGGTTCCGGAAGCCGACCTGCCCGCCCACGGGCGATTCGCCTTGCGTCCCCACGTGGCTACCGAGCTGCTCGCTCACGTCCCCGGCCGCCTTTCGCTCCCGCCCGGCGGAGCCGGCCACCACCAGCGACATCCCGGAAACGTGAGCAAGCCCATTTACCCGCCCTCGGGCGTCTGTTCGCCGAGGAGGCCCTCGGGCCGGAAGACGAGGATCAGGATCAGGATCGAGAAGACGATCGACTCGGTCCAGTCGGAGCCCGGGGCGTGCCAGTTGAGGCCCTCGTTGAACGCCTGGATCAGGCCGATCAGGATCGCGCCGAGGACGGCGCCCGGGAGGTTGCCGATGCCGCCGAAGACCGCCGCGGTGAAGGCGATCAACCCGAGCTGGAAGCCCTGGTCGTAGCGCACCGTCGTCACGTACAGCGCGTAGAGCAGGCCCGCGGCACCCGCAAGGGAACCGGCGATCAGGAACGTGAACGAGATCGTCCGGTTGACGTTGATGCCCATCATCGCGCTCGCGTCCTTGTCCTGCGCGGTCGCCCGCATTGCCTTGCCCTGGCGCGTCTGCTGCACGAGATAGGTGAGCCCGAGCAGCACCGGCACGGTGATCAGCACCACGATCAGCTTGTTCCAGGTGTAGTCGACGCCGCCAATCGAGAAGACCTTCGCGTGCGGGAAGACATCCGGGGCCGAGACGTAGTTCGGGCCTTTCCACGCGAGGCCGACGTCCTCGATGATGAAGCTCATCCCGATCGCGGTGATGAGGGGCGCAAGGCGCGGCGCATTGCGCAACGGGCGGTACGCGACGAACTCGATCGACGCGTTGATCAGGCCGCACGAGAGCATCGCGAGGATGAGCGTTGCGAAGACGATCGGGACGATCGCGAACCCCTGGCCTTCGTGCAGACCGAAGAAGCTGACCGCGTAGGTGATGCTGAACATGCCGCCGAGCATGAACACGTCGCCGTGGGCGAAGTTGATCAGCTCGAGGATGCCGTAGACGAGCGTGTAGCCGAGGGCAACGAGGGCGTAGACGCAGCCGGTCGTGATCCCGATCAGGAAGATCTCGAAGAAGTCCGCAGGCGACTTGACCAGGTTCACCGCGAGCCAGAAGAGCATCGCCGCGACAAGAGCCAAGCCGAACAGCGTGATGACGCTGGGCTTCGGCAAGCGCGCTGCGAGCGTGGGGGCGGAGGCGTCGGCGGCCACGAGTTCGTGCGAGTTTACGGCGTCGGAGGCAAAAGTCCTATTCCACCTGTTCGCCTGCCTGCGAACGTGGCGCGCAGGCGCAAATGCGGCGGGTGGGACTCGAACCCACATGCCCCGAAGGACAGCGCATTTTGAGTGCGCCCCGTAAACCAATTCCGGCACCGCCGCGGGCGCGAGCCATTGTAGATCGCGTCGCCTACCGCGCCAGGTCGACCGTGAACACCACGACGCGGGAGAAGCTCGTGCCGTCGATCTGGACCCCGTAGCAGCCGGGCTCGAGCGCCCGGACGCCGGACGGGACGCCGCGGCTGCCGGCCGGCTGCCCCGACCAGCTGACGGTGTCGTACGGCTCGATCCGCAGCTCCCGGTTCGGCACCTTGCGGCCGTTGAAGCCGAGCCGTTGCGGGCCGTCGAGCCGCCGGCCGCGAATCAGGACGCGGCCCTTGTAGCTCGGCAGGACGTACCAGAAGACCTTCTCGCCGTACCACGGGCCCCCGTACTGCTGGTCGCTGGTCATCCAGACGAACCCGCTGCTCGCGCCGAGCCCCGGATAGACAGGCCCGCGGCCGATGCCGGAGCCGCCGAAGATGTGCGCGCGGCTCCAGTTGACGCGCCAATCGACATGGCTGACCGGGCAGAACGATCCGGGCGCCACGGTCGGCAGGTGCAGAGGCCGCCGCAACGCGTTCCAGTCGTCCCGCACGGCGGCACCCGCCGTCGACGCCAGCACGGCGACGACCACAGGGACTGCGAACAGCTTCATCGATCCTCCCCGAGTACGGCGAGGAGTTTGACGGAGGTCCGCCTAAGAAGCTCTAAACCGTCATGACGTCGTGGAGGTCATAGAAGTACTGCTTCGCCGGCGGCGTCATATCCGTGCGGTCTCCCATCAGCTCGCTGACCACCGGCATCAGCCGCTCGTCGATGAAGCGCTGCGCGTGCTCCCTCGACTCCCAGACGTCGAAGATCCGGAAGACTCCCGCCTCCTCGTCGAAGCCGGCCGTGTGCAGGATGCCGCCCTCGGGTGGGTTGTTCTTGGTGTCGAGCCGCGCTCCGACGGCGTCGTAGTTCGTCGTGCTGCGGTCACTGCCCTCGATCGTGAACTCCTGGACGAATGCAACGGCCATCGTGCGCCTCCTCTGTCGGGAGACGCGAGCCTAACCGCCGCCGAAGATCTCGGTGTCCTGGGCGCTCAGATACGAGCCGTTGGGCGCGTAGAGCACGAAATGGATCAGGTAGTCGTGCGGCGGCAGCGGGACCTGAACCGATTCGGTGTGTTGGACGACCGCACGCGTGGTCACGTACGCCTTGAGCAGCTTCTCGTTGTTCGAGTTTGCGTTCTGCTCGGCGTCGACGAGGCCCCACTTCAGCTTGATGTGCTTGCCGGCGACCCCGCCGATGCTGACCTGCACCGAAGCGGTGACGGTCTTGCCGCTGACCTTGATCTGCGCGTGGCTGACGTTCGCAACGAGCTGCGACCCGCCGTTCTGACCCGGCGTCCTCGACGTCCCGGCGTTCAGGCCGCCACCCGAGCCCCCGCAGCCGGCGAGCACGAATACGAGCGCGAGCACGAGCAGGAGAGGGCGACGCGCGTCCACATCGAGATGGAGACGCGACCGGTGGCGCGAAGTTAGTTGAGTGCCGCGAGCTCGTCGAGCAGACGTACGACTTCGGCGTCAGTGTTGTAGTGGGTCAAGCCTGCACGGAGCGACATCGGGGCAGGCGCTCGCCCAGCGCAACGCAGTACCAGTTGCCGGCGTACCACACGCCGATGCCGCGCCCGGCGAGCCGGCGCGCCACGGCCTCCGCCTCCCACCCGTCGACGTTGAGCAGGAAGGTCGGCACGCGCCCTTCCATTCCGGGCGGGCCATAGAGCGTGACGTTCTCCGGCAGGCCCGCGAGCAACCGCTCGCCGAGCGCCCGCTCGTAGTCGCGCAGGACGGCCATACCGCCGAGCGAGTCGAGGTACGCGATCGAGGCGCTGAAGCCGGCGAGCAGCTCATAGGGGAGCGTGCCCGTCTCGAACCGCCGCCCGATCGGGAAGTCGGCGGAGGGCCGCGCCTTGTACGGCCGCCACGACTCGGCGACGGCGCGACGCACGTACGCCACGCCAAGATGCGGACCGCAGAACTTGTACGGCGAGCAGATCAGCACGTCACAGCCGATCTTCTCGACGTCGATCGGCTCGTGTGCCGCGTAGTGGACGGCGTCGATCCACGAGATCGCCCCCGCCTCGCGCGCGATCCGGCAGATCCGCTTGGCATCGGCGACCGAGCCCGTGGCGTTCGCGGCGAGCGCGAACGCGACGACGCGCGTCTTTCCGGTGACCTGGCGCTCGAGCTGGTCGTAGTCGATCGTCAGCTCGTCGGTCGCCGCCGCGACTCGAACCTCGAGGCCCTTGTCGGCTGCCAGCTCGACCCAGGGTGCGACACCACCGTCGTGGTCGAGCTGCGTCGTCAGCACCTGGTCCCCCACCGTGAAGTCGCGGGCGGCCGTGTGCGCCAGCGCGAAGTCGAGCGTCGTCATGTTCATCCCGAAGGAGATCTCGTCCGCGCTGCAGCCGAGGAACCGGCCGGCATCGTCCTTCGCCCGCGCGAGGATCGCCTCGACCGCGTGGCCGGTGGCGTAGGGCGCCCCGAGGTTGCCGGACGCGTCGCGGAGCGCGTCGGCGATCGCCCGGCCAACCTCGTCGGGCACCTGCGTGCCACCCGGAGCGTCGAAGAACGCGAACCCGGACTCGAGCGACGAGAAACGCCGGCGGGCGGCCTCGACGTCGAACGCGACCGCCGTCACAGCGGCTCCCCGCGCAGGATCCGCGTCAGGACCGCGAAGTCGATGTTCCCGCCCGACACGACGCAGACGATCTTCCGCGCATCGACGCGACCCGAAAGCGCCGCTGCGACGGACAACGCGCCCGCACCCTCGGCGATCACGCGGACGCGCTCGGCGAGCGTGCGCACCGCATCCGCGACCTCGACGAGGGGCAGCGCGAACGCGCCCTCGAGCAGCCCCTCGGCGTGCGCCCAGACGCCGGGGATCAGCGCGTGGCTGCCCGAGCCGTCGACGAACGACGGCACGTACTCGACCTCGGTCGGCTTCCCGGCGGCCAGCGATGCGGTCACGGCGGCCGCGGTCTCAGGCTCGGCCGCATAGAAGCGCACCTCGGGCCGCGACGCCTTGACGGCGCTCGCGATGCCCGTGAGCAGGCCGCCGCCGCCGTACGGCACCACGACGGCGTCGAAGCCGGGCGACTGCTCGAGCAGCTCGAGCCCGATCGTGCCGTTGCCCGCCATCACGCGCACGTCGTCGACGGGATGGACGAACAGCCCGCTCGCGCCCTCGTAGCCGCCGGTCACAAGCACGTTCCACCATTCGTCATAAGGAACCTTGATCACCCGGCCGCCGAGCCGCTCGATTGCCGCGAGCTTCGTTTCGGGCGCGTGCTCCGGTACGACGATTGTCGCCGGCACACCGCGCAGCCGAGCGGCGTACGCGACGCCCTGCGCCATGTTGCCCGCGCTGGCCGTGAGCACGCCGTCCCGCAGCTCCTCGTCGGACGCCTGCAGCACGGCGTTGCCGGCGCCGCGGACCTTGAACGAGTTGACGGGCTGCAGCGTCTCGAGCTTGAGCCAGATCTCCGCGTCGGCCTCCACCTCGAGCCGCACCAGCGGCGTGCGCAGGGCGATGCCGGAGATCACCTCACGCGCGCGCTCGATCTCGGCGAGCTCGATCACAGCGAGACGACCGCCCCGGCGTCTTCCGCTTCCGCACGCGCGAGCACGAGCTCTGCCGCCGCGAGGTCTTCGACAGCGAGGCCAAGCGACTTGAACACGGTCAGCTCGCCGTCCGACTCCCGCCCGGCTGCCGCGCCGATCAGCAGCTCGCCGATCTCGGCGCGAATGTGATCCGGCCCGATCGCGCCTTCCCGCATCGGGAACAAGTAGTCGCCCGCCTCGTTCAGCGTCGACTCGCGACGGTCGACGAAGAGCGAAGCAGCAGCCATCGTGGCCGTGTCCAGCTCACGCGCGCTCGGGATGCTCGAGCCGACAGCGTTGATGTGCACACCGTCCTTCAACCATGCGCGTTGCAGGACAGGCTCGCTCGACGAGGTCGCCGTGATGACGACATCGGCGTCGCGCACGGCTTCCTCCGCGCTCGCGACTTCCTCCACCCCGTCGACGTCGCTCATCTTCCCCGGCGTCCGGCTCCAGACCCGCACGCGGTCCCAGTCGTGCAGCGCGCGCATCGCCTCCAGGTGCGAACGCCCCTGAATGCCCGCGCCGAGGATCGCGAGCGTCCGCGCGCCCTTCCGCTCGAGCAGCCGGGTCGCGACAGCGGAGACGGCAGCTGTGCGGATCGCGGTGATCGCGCCCGCGTTCATCAGCGCCCGCGCCTCGCCGGTCTCGCCGTCGAACAGCGCGACGAACCCCATGTGCGAGTCGAGCCCGCGAGCCGTGTTGCCGGGCACGATCACGAGCGTCTTCAGCGCGTAGGCGGGCGCCGGGCTCGTCCGGTGGGCGGGCATCAAGCCCATCAGGCTCGGGTCGCCCGGCGGGCTGATCACGAAGCGGAGCGGGTTGAAGAGCTCGTCACGCGCGAGCGAGGCGAGCACCTCGGCCATCGCCTCGATGCAGTCGCTCATCGGCAGCAGCCGCTCGACGTCGGCGTGATCCAGGATCCGTGTGCTCATGCGAAGAACCTCCCGATTCGGTCGTGATCGTCTTGCGACAGCGGCAGTTCCAGCGCGGCGAGCACCGGGTCGAGCTGCTCCGGACGCATCGGGCCGCAGACGGCCCCGGAGACGAGCGGATGCGAGAGCACCCACGCGAACGCCAGCGTCGGCAGGTCGACGCCGTGCTCGGCCGCCTCGTCGCGCAGCCGGTCGAGGCCGTCGAAGACCTCGTCCGCCACGAGCCGCCGGTACGGGCCGGGGCGCTGCGTCATCCGCGAACCGGCCGGGAACGGCTCGCCGCGCCGGTACTTGCCGGTCAGCCAGCCACCCGCGAGCGGCCCGAACGGCACGTAGGCGATCCCGAGCTCGGCGCACAGCGGCAGCACCTCGTCCTCGTCGCCGCGGTCGAGCAACGAGAACGAGTTCTGGACGAGCGCGGGCCGCACCTCGCGGATGGCCGCCGCGTCGTAGTTGCTGAGCCCCCAGGAGGCGATCAGCCCCTCGTCGCGCAACGATTCGAAGGTCGCAACCGTGTCGGCCAGCGGGACCGCCGGGTCCGGCTCGTGCGCGAGGTAGAGGTCGACGCGGTCGACGCCGAGCCGCTTCAGCGACCCGGCGAGCTGTCGGCGGATGCGGTCTGGCGCGAGGCCGACGTCGGCGGGGTCGCCCTCGGTCGAGTGGAAGACCTTCGTCGTCAGCAGCAGGCGGTCGGGCTTGCGCGCCGCACGCCAGCGGCCGATGAAGGCCTCGCTGCGGCCACCACCGTACGCGTCGCCGGTGTCGAACCAGCGGATGCCGCTCGCCCACGCCCGGTCCATGATCGCGAACGCCGTCTCCTCGTCGATCCCCTGCCCGAAGAACTCCGGCGCCGAGCCGATGCCGCCGAAATTTCCGCAACCCAAAGCGACTCGGGGAAACGTCACTCGGGCAGGTTCATGTACGTCAGCTCGTTCCGGACGTCCCAGAGCTCGGGGTAGAACGAATGGTGGATCAGGCGTCCCATCACCTCGACAGGCGTGCCCTGCGTGCCGATCACGTCGCCGCCGATCACGCGTTGCACGACCTTGAAGTGGCGGACCCGCCAGACGATCACGCGCTCGTCGAACTCGATCAGCTGCTCCGCGAGCTGGTAGAGCTCCTCGAACTCGCGCCCTCGGGTGTACACGTCGGCGAGCGACAGCCCGGCCCGCTCACGCGCGGCGTGAAACGCCTCTCCGACCGGCTTCGCCACACGCCGGATCTCACGGAAGCCGGGCGAGTCGAAGCCGCTCCCGTGTCCGAGCACCTTGCGCAACTCTGTGTACTCCCACGGCGACATGTGCTCGAGCATGTCGAGCGTCGTCGTCACGATCTTCATGCAGTCGTTCGCGCGCCGCAGCAACCGGATCGCGGCGGACAGGTCGTCGGCCGCAACGAGCCGGCCGGCCTCTTCGACCTCGTTCCACGCGAGCTTCAGCCAGATCTCCGACGTCTGGTGCACGGTCTGGAAGAGCAGCTCGTCGCGGTGCGCCCATTCGTCCGCCGTCTTCTGCAGGCTGAGCAGGGCATCGGTGCGCAGGTAGCGCTCGTAGTCGGAGTCGCCCTCGCCTTCGAGGATCGGCTTCGACAGCTCCGGGTCGTGCGTCATGGCCGCTCCTCCGTTCCGTCGAAGATGCGCATCGGCAGGCCTGCGAGCGGAACGCCGCCGTCCGCCGTCACGAGCCACGTGTCTTGCATGTAGAGACACGCGTGCCCATCCTGCGAGATCGCGTGGGGGTGCATCGAAAGCACCATCCCGCTTCGCAGCTCCGTCTCGTCGCCTTCGCCGATCTTCGGGAACTCGATCATCGTCATCCCGATCGAGTGGCCGGTGACGTGACCGAGCACGAAGCCCCGGTCGAGGAAGCCTTTCGCGACGGCGCGGTGTGCGTCGTGTGCGGTCGAGCCGTCCCGGAGCGCCGCCGGCGCAGCCTCCCAGTACTCCTCATACGCCTCGAACATCCGCTTCGTCGCGTCGCTCGGCTCTCCCGGGCAGATCGCGCGCGAGACCTCGACCCAGTGGCCTCCGGCGCCGGCTATCTCGAGCGACGGCAGCAGCAGGTCGGTCGCGCGCACGGGCCGGGCGCCGGCGATCTTGAACTCGGGCAGCGCCGACCCGTTCTCGCCGACGAGCACCATGTCCATGGTCAGGCGACCGCAGCCCTGCTCGACGAAGTACTGCTCGCAGGGCGCGAGGATCTCCCGTTCGGCCTTGCCGACCTCGAACGCTTCGAGGAAGCGCCAGAAGCCCTCCGTATTGATGCGCACGCTGTCGCGCACGGACGCAAGCTCGAACTCGCTCTTGACCGCGCGGACGTGGTCGAAGCCGACGTCCCACGCGACGATGTCGGCCGCGCCTTCGAGCGCGCGATAGTCGCGCACGCTCATCACGTAGTCGAGGCCGTAGACGCCGACGCGCTTGCCGCGCACGCGGTCGGCGAGCCACTCACCCGGCCGGTCGACGAACTCCTGCTCCTCGATCCAGGTCGTCCCGTGCTCGCCGACGTACCGCGCCTCGCGCGGAAAGACGATCGCCGGGTCGCCCTCGAGCGGCAGGAGGACGTAGGCGTAGCGGTGCACGATCACGAAGCCGGACATGTAGGTGACGGCGCCTTCGAAGCCGGTGTACTCGTTGCCCGAGACGATCACCGCGTCGAGGCCGTCGCGCGCCATCGCGGCGCGGATCGCCGTGTAGCGCCGCTCGATCTCTGCCGGCGGGATCACTGCGCCCACGACGCCTCCAGGCCCTTGACGAGCGACCAGATCGTGGCGTTTTCCGGAGTCGCGACGCCGCAACGGCGGCCGAAGTCGACGATCCCGCCGTTCAGGTAGTCGACCTCCGTCTGCCTGCGCGCCTCCACGTCCTGCAACATCGACGCCTTGTGGTCGTAGGCGACGTCACGGCGGGCGGCGTAGTCGATCAGCTCCTCGGGATCGGAGTCGAGCTCGATGCCCTGCGCGGCGGCGACCGCCTTGCCCTCGTCGACGAGCCGTGAGACGAGGCTGCGCAGCGGCGGCAGCTCGCAGACCCTGCCGTGCGACAGTCCGGTGAGCGCTCCGATCGGGTTGGTGGCGGCGTTGAAGATCACCTTGCGCCATTGGGGCCCACGCGCGTCGGCGACGGCCGCCGCCGGCATGCCGGCGCGCGTGCACGCGGCCGCGAGCCGCTCCACCTCCGCGAAGGGCGCCGGGCTCGGCTCGAACGGGCCGAGCGTGGTGTCTCCCTTCACGTCCCACTGAACGACGCCGGGCTCGAGGATCTTCCCTGCGGGGAACGTCGTACCGCGGATCACCCGCTCGCAGTGGCGGGCGATCACCTCCTCGTTTCCGATCCCGTTTTGCACGGTCGCGACGCAACCGTCTTGGAAAGCGTGAGCTGCGGCAGCGATCGCGGCGTCCGTGTGCATCGACTTCGTCGCCACGATCCCGAAGTCGCACGGCGGCAGCTCGAACGCATCTGACGTCGCGTGGGGCCGCGACAACACGTCGCCGGCGCCGACGAGCCGCAAACCGACGCGGTTGATCGCATCGACGTGCTCGCGTGCAGCGTCGAACGCCCACACCTCGACGTCGTCGAGCGTCGCGAGGTTGGCCGCGAACAGCGACCCGACCGCACCGCAACCGACGACACACACCTTCATAGCCACGACGCCTCCTTGCCCTTGACGAGCCGGTACATCGTCGTGTGCAGCGGCACCGGCACGCCGAGGCGCTCGGCCTCGCGCACGAGCGCGCCGGTGATCGTCTCGACCTCCGTCGTCCGGCGGGCCTCGACGTCCTCGAGCATCGACGGGTAGTGGCGGCTGCCGTGTTGCGTTGCGAGCACGTTCATCTCCCACGGATCCTCTCGCAGGGGCACACCCGCTGCGACGGCGACGGCCTTCCCTTCGTCCATCAGCGCCTTGACGAGATGCCCGAGGTCGGATGGCTCGGCGACCGCGGCGAAGTGCCAGTCGTGCGGCAGCCCGGTCAGGGCCGCGACCGTATTGACGGTGGCGTTGAAGATCAGCTTCGACCACTGTGCGGGTCGGAGGTCGTCGAACGCCTCGGCCTTCAGGCCCGACGACGCGATCAGGTCCGCGACACGTTGTGCGTCGGCCGGCGCGGTGCCCCGCGCAGGACCGATCCAGGTGGCAGTGTCGAGCACGTACTCGACGTGCGTGTCGCTGTGACGGGTGCCGCTCATGAAGGTGACGGCGGCGAGCATCGGCCAGCTGCCGTGACGCGCGACGACCTCGTCGGCGCCGATCCCGTTCTGCACCGTCATCACCGTCGCGCCCGGCCAGTGACCCGCGAGCCGCGCCGAGACCGCGTCGAGATCGGGGCCCTTGCAGGCGACGATCACCAGCTCGGGCTCCGGTAGCGCGTCGGGGGCGATCGCCGCCGTGAGCTGCACGACGACCTCGGTGCGGCCGCTGACGCGGAGGCCGTCGCGCTCGAGCGCGCGGGCATGCTCCTCGCGGCGCACCAGCACCGACACGTCGGCGACCCCGGCGAGGTGCGCAGCGAAGAGGCTGCCGATCACGCCGGCTCCGGCGACGCAGACCCTCACCGCGCCCACCTTAGGCGGAACTCGCGGCCACCGGTGAGGCCGGAGGGGCGCAGGATGAGAACGAGGGCCATCAGCGCCCCGACGACGATCACGCGCGTGCCCGACGGCAGGTCGATGTGCCAGCCGAAGAGCGACGTGCCGTTCTCGGCGACCGCGAGGTACGAATCGAGCGCGCTCACCGCGAGCGCACCGACGACCGCGCCCCAGAGGCTCGTCGAGCCACCGACGACGAGCATCGCCAGCGTGATGAACGTCAGGTCGAGGTAGACGACCTCGGTGTTCAGCGGCAACAGGTGGACGTAGAGGCCGCCGGCGAGTCCGGCCAGAAGCCCCGAGATCGCGAACGCGATCAGGCGCTGCCGGTAGACCGAGATGCCAACCGCCTGCGCAGCCGCGGCGTCCTCCCTGGTCGCACGCAGAAGTCGGCCGTACCGGCTGCGCCCGTACGCGTACGCGACGAGGATCACGGCCAGCGCTCCCAGCGCCGCCTGCCGCAGC
>WNGE01005990.1_pt1 | contig 15325 bp, 13 predicted proteins | sample 5400651 | NCBI WGS metagenome assembly WNGE01 (sample SAMN13153370, study PRJNA577476) | soil metagenome | isolation source: 60 cm soil or saprolite under grassland replicate 2 | place: USA:California | collected 2016-06-15 | reverse complement strand
TTCAGGCAACCTGTTCGAAGTGGCGGTAAACCAAGACAAGTTTGCTCAGACGGTACGCTTCACAACCCATTAAAAGGCCGGTTCACGTCTGACGCGCCAGAACGCCTCAGAAAGGAACTGTTTGCGGGCAAACGTGAAGCACTTTTCAGCCACCATCGTGCCATTCCAGCGGCGCACCTTTCGGCAGTATCGTGTGTCCCATCTCTCCAACGACGTTTTGTCCCGGTACGGCATTGCGTCGCTACCTCTCCCAACCACTGTGATCCAGGAGCGTTATATCGAATGAGACACCGCACTTACGTGAGACACCAATTACGCAAATTACGCAACTACCTTCTGCTGCTCATCCCCGTCGGGCTACTGGCTTGGATCGCGCTTTGGCTTGGGGGTTTGCTTGGGGATTTGTTGGATGCAGCTTATTGATGTGCGGGAATCGCGCGTGGGGATGCGCTGCGTACGTTTTTCATCATGCGGCCCACTGACACCCGCGTGTAGATTTGCGCCGTCGATAACCGGGCATGTCCGAGCAGGCTAGCCAGGCGCACCGACAGAGACGCCAAACACCGATGCCAGTTAAGGAGAACGCGGAGCAGGTTTCTCAAGCTCAGGAAAATGTTTCAGATAGCTTTTTGTTGATCGTCCACATTCTTTGCTTGCTGACTCCACTTTCCTGGCGATCTTGGCCTGAGAGAGATGGCCCTCTCGTAACAAGCGCATGACGGTTTCGGTCCGCTTGCTGTACTTGCCTTTGAGATAGTCGCCAGAGGGCAGATGCTGTACTCGATCCGCAGCGAGCGTTTGCTGATGGAAGAGATGGATTACAACCTGCTGTTTCGCTGGTTTGTCGGCGCGGGTGGTGGCGCAGGCGCAAGCGAACGGTCTGACCTCAGACGAGCATTTCACGGTCGATGGCACGCTGCTGGAAGCGTGGGCCAGTGCGAAGGGTTTCCGGCCGAAGGAAGGGAAACAGGGCCGCCGGACGATCCCGGCAACCCCACGGTGAACTTTCGCGGGGAGAAGCGATCGAATAAAACCCATGCGTCAAAGACCGATCCGGACGCCCTGCTGGCGCGCAAAAGCGAGGGGAAGGAGTCCAAGTTGAGCTACAGCGGGAATCTGTTGATCGAGAATCGCAACGGACTGATCGTCGATGCGGAAGTGTTTCAGGCCAACGGGACGGCGGAACGCGATGCGGCGCTCATCATGCTGGAGAAGCTTCGTGGCACGCAATCGTGACCGTGGGCGGCGACAAAGGGTTTGACACGTTGGGATTTGTGGCCGAGTGTCGCAATCTGCGGGTGGTGCCGCGTGTGGCGCAAAATCACAAACGGCCGGGCGGAAGCGCGATTGATGGCCGCACGACACGGCATTCTGGGTACGCCATCAGCCAGAGAAAGAGGAAGCGGATCGAAGAATGCTTCGGCTGGCTGAAGACCATTGCGCTCCTGCGTAAATTGCGGCATCGTGGCGTGTGCCAAGTGGACTGGATTTTCACCTTCGCATGCGCAGCCTACAACCTAGTGCGCATGCGAAATCTGGCCACCGTTCCAGCACTGTAGGTAGTCGTCGAAGTGTGTCAAGTCGAGCATGGAGTAGCCTCAAAGCCGCTCACTAACAGCAGAAATCAACCTGCTTAACATCAGAAACGATGAGAACCACAAACAAAACAGCGACGCCACTCAATTTTTCAGCAGCCTGCTAGTGATGGTAAAGTCGTGGCTTCGGATCGCGGCGCGATGTGAACATTCACAGTGCGCCTGGCTCTGACGTCTACGACCTCTCTTTAGCCGGCGTTTGCATCATTACGCCGGGGAAAGTCGGCTTCATGTGTCCTTCTCCTTTGCGCAGCCATATCTGGTTCGCGGTCCTGAATGATCGGTTCCGCTCATGAAACTTATGATCCCAAGGACCGAGTGTGCCATGCTACAAGAATCCAGCGTTTCGGAACGGCAGCTTTCAGCACATCAACGAGTATGATTACGCACCAGAGTTCAACGACGGACCCGCTGTACAGCGTCATCATAGCCGTTTTCAACGACTGGGAAGTACTAGACCGATGCTTGGAATCTCTGGCACGACAAGAGAATGCGCCAAGCTTTGAAGTCATCGTTGTTGACGATGGCAGCACAGAGCCTACCCCTGAACTCATTCAACGATGGCAGCATCATTACCCATTAACCATCGAAAGACAGCCTCACGGGGGAATTTCCATCGCCAGAAACCGAGGCGCCCAGATTTCGCGAGGCTCGATACTGTTCTTTGTCGACGCTGACTCCAGGTTGCAAACAAACTGTCTCGCCGCGCTTAATTCGACCGTCACCAGCTCGCCCCAACATAATTGTTTTCAACTTCACCTGGTTGGAGATGGCGTTGGGTTGGTAGGCAGAGCCGAGCAACTGCGGCTGCAAACCATCCAAAATCACATGCTCCAGCCCAATAGTTGCATACGCTACTTGAACACTGCTGGGTTCGCTATTCGCCGTTCCCGAATAGACATACAGCAAGGCGTTTTTGATCCAGCCGCGCTTAGGGCTGAAGATACGCTCTTGCTCTCCGATCTGATGCAAGCCGGCGAACTTCCCTTTTTTGTGCCCGACGCAATCGTGCAACACGCCACCCCGTTATCCTTACTGGGGAGCCTGGGAAAGAATATCCGGTCAGCTTATTTGGAGGGACGGACGTACGAGATTATCGCTTCGCGGGGAATTAGAATTCGCCTCAGTCATCGTGAGCGCCTCAGAATGCTAATGACCATGTGGAAAACTTCCAGGCAGGATGCCGCGATTGGGAGAACTGCATGGTTCCTCGTTGTGGCAAGGCAAGCGCTGCAAAGGATATTTACGTATTCTTATCATGCGTCCGCTCCGGCGCAGTCACGGTCGCCGATAAACTCCCGAGAAGACAAGTTCTAAGCCGCCAAGCATGCAGCAGCGCTGGCGGCTGCGAGAATACGCGAGAGCGGAAAGCATCGACTTCAAATCCCGCCCTGCAGTTTGCAAAAGCTGTCGATCTCTTATGCTGCATAGCCGAAGACAGCTTTCAGTTCTAGGAATTCCGCTAACCCTGCTTCGCCCCATTCCCGGCCGTTTCCCGACTGCTTGTAGCCCCCGAAACAGCCACTGAAATCAACCCGCGCGTTATTGATATGCACATTGCCGGAGCGAATTCGGTGGGCCACGCGGCGTGCACGCTGGAGGTCGCCCGATGTCACATGACCCGATAATCCATAAGGAGTATCGTTTGCAATTCGGACGGCATCGCCCTCGTCCTCATAAGGAATAATGGAAAGCACCGGCCCAAAGATTTCCTCACGCGCAATTGTCATGTCATTGCTAACGTCGGAGAATACCGTTGGTTTTACAAAATAGCCTTTGCTGAGGCCCTCCGGACGGCCCAGTCCGCCCGCGATCAACTTTGCACCCTCTTCAATCCCCCGCTTGATCAGCCGCTGGACTTTTTCGAACTGCGCTTTGCTTGCGAGTGGTCCCATGTTCGTGCTCCCCCTGAAGGGGTCGCCGACTTCGGTGGCCTCCGCGGCTCGTTGCGCCGCCATATTTGCCGTCCTTATGCTCGAGCGAGGCACCAGCATGCGAGTGGGCGCATTGCACGACTGTCCGGTGTTGCGAAAACACGCTTGCACGCCCTCTTTGACTGCATTCTCGAGATCGGCATCATCGAGGATGATGTTGGCCGACTTGCCACCAAGCTCCTGTGTAACCCGCTTCACAGTGGGAGCTGCAGCCAACGCCACGGCGACTCCAGCTCGCGAGGACCCAGTGAAGGATACCATCGCCACGTCGGGATGCGACGCAATCGCGGAGCCAACCGTTGGCCCATCACCATTCACCAAATTGAACACACCGGGCGGAACATCCGCCTCATCCAGAATCTGCGCGAATAAACAAGCTGACAGTGGCGCAATCTCACTTGGCTTCAGGACCATTGTGCATCCAGCCGCGAGCGCCGGCGCCACTTTGCAAGCAATCTGGTTCATGGGCCAGTTCCAGGGTGTGATGAGGCCGCAAACTCCAATCGGCTCTTTCCGCATCAGAGTGGAGCCCTTGAGGTCCTCGAATTTGAAGTGCTCTAGTACTTTCGCGATCTCTAATAAGTGCGCCAGTCCGGCTGGAGCTTGCGCTGCTCGTGTTAGCGATATAGGCGCTCCCATTTCCTGCGAAATGGTCTCAGCCATCTCATCGATTTTGGACCGATAAACCTCGATGACCCGCCGCAGGATCACCAAGCGTTCACCGCGTGTAGTCTCTGAGTACGGCTCGAATGCTCGTTTGGCCGCGGCCACTGCGTTGTCCACATCGGCTGTACTGCCGAGCGAGATTATCGCGAGAGGCTCCTCGGTCGCAGGATTGATTACTTCGAAGTCGCAGGCGTTGACTGGACTGATCCATTTCCCGTCGATGTAGAGCTGGCGATAGTCCTTCACTATGTCTCCCTGTACGATCCCTGCAGCCTTCAGCGATTATTAAATGTGAGCTTTCCAAAGCCCTCGCCGATGAAGATCCGGCATGGAGTTTGGAAGAATTTTCTCGGGCGACGATGGGTTTCGCGCGTGTTGTATTTGTCGCAGCTTTTCAGTCTGCGATTTCTCGAGTGAAGACACGCAGAATATCAAATCTAACTATTTAACGGCAATCTTGGCCGGTTCAATATGATGATTGTCCTCGTTCAGGGCGAGCACGGCGTAAGCCGTTGCCGCGTCAGTCATGAAGCGCCCGATGTTCGAAGATGGGCTACGTTGCCGATTTAAAGAGAACGCAGGCCAAGAGCCTCGCGTCCTGTCCTGGTTACGCACCAACCAAGAAAGTCCTCGCCTCAGTTGAACATTGTCGCGGGGGATCCCCGACTGTCCTAGGGCAAACGTAATCAGGCCTGTGGCATATCCGTCGCTTTTGCGTTCCTGCCGTGTTCTGTCGCTGCGTATCCACGGTCGTATCCAGGCCCTCAGGAGCGAATACAGATTCCGGTTGCTCCCGCCCCAGGCCAGTGGGGGCAGCGCCCAGCCTCCATCGTTCTGCTGCTTACTCAGAACTTCGTCAATGATAGTCCTTTGCTGCCCTGCTTCGAGGAGTCCAGGCAATTTCGCCGAAGCCCACAGAAGGACAACATGATTGATGGTAGACTGCGTCGCGTATTCGCGGTTCAGGTATTCGCGCAGCAGCTTGAGATTATTCTGGATTCCTGGGGTGGAGCGATAATTCTCAGGAGCCATGCCTGCCGCGACCGCCGCAAGAGCTGCGCCATAATACGGGGAGTCATTCGCTTCCCACGGCTCCAACCCGAAGGAAAGCCACTCCCATGCACCTTTCTTGTCTCCCGTCGTCTGCTGCAGTGACCACATATTCTCGAACGCGGTCCTGGTGTCGTCGGCGAGCTTTCCCTTCTGAGCGTCGTGGCTTGCAAGGACCAAGGCATTGAGAACTGCTTCGGTACCGCGGGACTCGTCAGCCTTGTGATCATATCCTTCGTCGTGATAGAAGGGGCCAACCTCCTTCCAAAGGCGTACTCGCTTAATGACATTCTCTAGGAGTTTGCGTTCGTTCACTGAGGGAGCTTCTTCACCGAGCGCCCCACGCAGCACCGGTCGTGAGAGCGCATAAGGCACCGCGGTATGACATGAGATACAGAAGGTTTCGTGATCGCGAGCGGCGACCGGCCACTCCATCCACCAGCTTTCCCTCTGATCGAGGTAAGCGGCAGCGGCCTTTTGGTCCCAGGTGTTAGCAGCCTTTGTTTCAGGATGCGAACACGCAACAACCAATACCGCTGCGATGGACGTCATCAGGAGACAAATTCCCCGTAAGACTATTTTTATGGGCATCGCCTCTTTTATGGGCATCGCCTCCCCTGCCATTTCAATGTATACGACGGACCCGGGGCTTGAACCCCGCCGATTGTGTCAAGCCAGTTCGAGGTAGTCAGCCATTAGCTTAGCGGACCGCGATCTCTGGAACAAGGCCGCTGGAAGAGCCTTGGCAGACTGGGAAAAACTCGATGGCATCCATGTTTTGGGACAGGTTGAGGGAATCTGCAGTTCCAAGTTTTGCCGCAGCCTGCTAACTCGTTGTTGACTCGGTAACTTCAGGTGGCGTAATCTAGAGTTAATTAAGCTCTGCGGTAATTGGGAGGGCCCAAGGACAGCTTCCCAGTCGCCAGCCAAAGAGCAATTACTCCCCTTCGGTTGTTTGCACCGTCATGAATTCAAACACTTTAAACAATTTTGTGAGGAACTGAATTCGGGAGGAGTCCATTGTCAACCGCAGACAGCTGGTCCAGGACTTGGACATTTTTTGAAGGAGAGTGGCATGAAGGCAACGTGCCGATTATGGGTCCGCGCACCCATGCAGCTTGGCTTTGTTCAATCGTGTTCGATGGTGCGCGGGCGTTCGAAGGCGTTACCCCGGACCTTGAGCTCCACTGCGCTCGCGTTAGCGACTCTGCAGCAAAGCTCTTCCTGAAGCCAACCGTTTCCACAGAAACCTGGGTTGGGCTCGCGCGTGAGGGGATAAAGAAGTTCGACGGGGATGTTGCGCTCTACATCAGGCCCATGTATTGGGCGGAGAAAGAAGGGCCGTGGGTGCAGGCACACGACCCTGAGTCTACTCGCTGGTGTCTCGCAATCTACGAAGCGCCGTTGCGCACGCCTAGAGGTTTCTCGGTTACCATTTCGCCGTATCGGCGCCCAACCCTCGAAACCATGCCGGTTGACGCCAAGGCTGGATGTCTCTATCCCAACAATGCACGCGCTCTTTTCGAGGCACACTCGCGGGGTTTTGATAATGCGATTGTCTGCGACATGTTGGGCAATGTCGCCGAGCTCGCCACCTCGAACATCTTCATGGCAAAGGATGGTGTGGTGTTTACGCCTGCCCCAAATGGAACCTTCTTGGCAGGCATCACCCGACAGCGCGTGATCGGCCTTCTGCGCGAAAATGGTGTAACAGTAGTCGAGAGGACCCTTGTCTATCGAGACTTCGAGACCGCGGATGAGATCTTCTCCACGGGAAACTATTCCAAAGTCGTTCCAGTTACCCGGATCGGCGAGCGTTCACTGTCTTTTGGTCCGCTCTACACTAGGGCTCGGGAGCTCTATTGGGCTTTCGCGCATTCATCAACCGTGCAATCCAAGCCTCTGGCTGGCATTGTCACTTCTCCAAGCGGTTAAGGAGTCAATATCCAACGTGTCATAAATTTGCGCCGCCGGGGACAACGGCAGTTCGATGCCACTCTATCAGGTGCAGTGTGAAGCATAGCCCCGCGTCCACCATGGTCGATGTACTTACTCCGATTTGGCAGCGTGTGCTGCAACTGCCATCCGTTCGTGTCGAGGATAATTTCTTTGATCTCGGAGGCGATTCTTCATTAGCTCTTGAACTGTTCAACGAAATCGCGCGCGCGTGTGGCCGCGAACTACCACCCGTAACCATCTACCACGCTCCTACCATCGTGGCTTTGGCAGATCTGCTGGAGCAGCCTACTACACCTCGACTGCCGCCACTGGTCCTGTTGAAGCCTGGTACCCAGGCTCCGCCGATTTTCATCACACATGGGCTGGGCGGCAGCGTCATGGATTTTTACCAGGTCGTAAAACAGATGCCATTACCGCACCCGATCCATGGTATGCAGGCAAAAGGCATCGATGGAGTGGAGCAGCCTTTTGAGCGCATCGAAGATATGGCACAGTTCTATCTCGATGCGATCAGGGACGTGCAACCCCACGGTCCCTACCTTCTCATAGGTTATTCGCTCGGAGGTCTGGTCACACTGGAAATGGCCCTGCGACTGACTGCATGCGGAGAAAGAGTCGCACTGCTGGCCATGCTGGACTCGTACCCAAACATACGCTACCTTTCTGCGGGACAGCGCATACGCCTGGTTACCCGTCTAGCCGGACGCTATGCCTCGACCGTGATGCACTTACCCATGCGTGAGGCGCTTTCTTACATGTTTCGAACGTCTGAGCGTCGGCAGCACATACCCGGAGATCATAGCAGCACGGCCCGCTATCAGGCGTCCAGCGTATCTCCTGTGATGCAGCGCGTGCGCGAAAGCGCTTATCTTGCGTTGAGCCTCTACAAACCCCGGTTTTACTCTGGCAAGATAAAGTTTGTGAGAGCGCAAATCAGCACTGATTTTCCGGCTGATCCTGTTGCAGTTTGGTCCGAATTAGCAAACCAGTTCGAAGTCGAGACTGTGCCTGGTGATCATTTGGAAATCATTACGACGCACTTCGCCCAACTTGCATCTGTGCTTTCTCGTTTCGTGAGAGAAGCGCTCTGTTCGGAATCGGGAAGGGCAGTTCACTCGTGCCAATAAGTGCTTTAATTTTGTCAGTCCTCGGCAGCCTGTGAAGCCGCCCAGGAAACTGCTGTTCCCGGGTTTTTCAGCGGCCCCCCGGAAAGATATGCGGTAAATACAGATGAACGGGGCAGAAAGTCTGGTTCGCACGCTGGTCGTCGGCGGCATTGAAGTATGCTTCGCTAACCCAGGCACCTCTGAGATACATATCGTTGCTGCCCTCGACCGAGTAGCGAAGATTCGTTGCGTGCTAGGTCTGTTCGAAGGAGTGGTCACCGGGGCCGCAGACGGTTATGCCCGCATGGCGGATAAGCCGGCATCCACTTTGCTTCATCTGGGCCCGGGGTTGGCCAATGGGCTTGCTAATCTGCACAACGCGAGCCGAGCGCAGGTGCCGATCATTAATGTGGTTGGCCAGCACGCGACTTATCATCTGCGCCATGACACGCCGCTGACTTCAGATATCGAAGCCATTGCACGGCTTTATTCCAAATGGGTCCGGACATCTTGTGCCGCACCCGATCTGGGACGCGATGCGGCCGAGGCGATCGTTGCCGCTGGTACTGCGCTAGGCCGAATCGCCACCTTGATTGTTCCCGCGGATGCGGCTTGGAGCGAGGGTGGAGTCGTTGCCGAAGGTCCTGTTTTACCCGAACCGCCGTTGCCGGGAGTCGAAACCGTCGAGCGCGCAGCAGCGATGCTCCGGTCCGGCATACGGACTGCAATGCTGATTGCGGGAAGTGCGCTGTATGGCAAGGGGTTGGCAGCGGCTGGGCGTATCGCCGCCGGCACAAGAGTCAAACTGCTTGCGCCTTATCCGTTCACTCGAATGCAGCGCGGCGCCGGCATCCCCACGGTGGAACGTGTCCATTACATCCTTGAGCAAGCCGTCGAGCAGCTAAAGGAATTCCGTCAGCTTATCCTGGTGGGCGCCCCGGCTCCCGTCGCCTATTTCGCCGCTCCCGGCAAGAATTCTGTACTTACGCCGGCCGGATGTGAGATTCACACGCTGGCCGGTCCAGAAGAAGATTGCGCTGGCGCGCTCGAAGCGCTGGCGGCAGCTTTGTCGCTCCATGGAACGCAACCGGCCGGGGCGAAGCCAGGTCGGCCACTCCCGTCAAGCGGCGATGTCACGCTGCAGGGTCTTGCTGCGGCCATAGGTGCGCTCCTGCCTGAAAACACCATCGTGGTCGATGAATCCATGACTTCTGGCCGGGGTTTGATGGCAGCTACCAGAGGCGCCCCGCCTCACGACTGGCTAGCGAACACCGGCGGATCGATTGGAATTGCCTTGCCGTTGGCGGTTGGTGCGGCGATTGCATGCCCGGAACGGAGAGTATTGTGCTTAACGGCTGATGGCAGCGCCATGTATACGGCGCAGGCGCTGTGGACTATGGCGCGTGAAGGCCTCAACGTAACGACCGTAGTTTTTGCCAACCGCGCGTACGCCGTCCTCCAGCGCGAGTTTTCCTATCTCGGCGTCGGCGATCCCGGGCCGCGCGCCTTGGATATGGTCGAGATCGGCCGTCCCGATCTCGATTGGGTACAGTTGGCGCAGGGCATGGCCGTACCTGGCACCCGAGCTACTTCGTTGGAGGAATTTGGAAAGGCGCTGCGGGAAGGATCGGAAGGCAAAGGGCCGATGCTGATCGAGGTACGCGTCTAAAAGAGCCGTCCCTTTGTCCTGTGTCGGTACTAAATGGCCATTTTGGCAAGCTCGGCCTTGGCGACCTTCCCAGTCGGGGTGAGCGGTAATGCAGGCGTAAGCAGAATTCGCGACGGCCGCTTGTAGGGGGCAAGATGCCTTGCCGCATGTTCGGCCAATTCAGTGGCCGTCAGAAGCGAGCCCGGCAATAACTGAACGAAGGCAAATATCTCCTCATTTCCTTCTATTCCTTCGCCCACTCGACCAATTACCGCGGACCGGGCGACTGCCGGGTGAGCATTCAGCACTGCTTCGACTTCCGCCGGGTAGATATTAAACCCAAAACGGACAATCAATTCCTTGGTACGCCCAACGATGAAGAGATTCCCATCTTCGAGCCGAACCAAGTCGCGCGTGTTGAACCATCCTTCGGCATCGATAGCGGCGGCCGTTTCCTCGGGGGCGCGATAATAACCCTTCATGAGGTTCGGCCCGCGCACCCATAGTTCGCCCACTTCTCCCTCGTCGACCGGCTTGCCATCAAGCCCGATTAGTTTGACTTCAACTCCCGGGAACACTGGACCGACGGAAATATCCATACGCGGTGCTTCCACCCTGGTCTGGGCAATTGTGGGAGAACATTCGCTTACACCGTAACCATTGTGTAGGGGCAAGCCGAAGAGATTCTCCACCGACGATTTGAGAGCTGGATGGAGTGGCGCGCTGGCCGATGCAATGATGCGAAGCGCGGGGAACTGGAATGATTCGATCCCTCTTAGCTTTGCGTACTGTAGCCAGAGGGCAAACATGGCGGGCGCACCTAGTACCACCGTCAGTCTTTCGCTCTCTAGTACCAGGCGTGCTGTCATCGGGTCAAAACGTGGTGACAAATAAAGAGTCGCGCCGCTGAGCAGTGTGCCAAGAAGTACGACTGAGAGGCCGACGGCATGAAACATCGGCAGAATGCCGTAAAAGCGATCATCGGGGCTCAGGGAGCGTATCCTGGCCGAAACCGCAGCTACGAACAATAAACCTCTGTGAGTCAGCATGACCCCTTTGGGCTGACCTGTACTGCCGGAGGTATAGATCAACGCCGCGACATTGTTCGTGACATTCGTCTCGATCGCCTCGGCCCGGACTTTTTCGTTCAGTGGACCAACGCCGATGGGACCCAAATTCAAAACTTCCTCGATGATTGCGCCATGCCGTTTTGCGTGCGCCGTAGCATGCGGTGAAACGCTCGTGGTGTAGATCACACGGCGAGCGCCGCAATGGTCCCGGATGTCATCAAGTTCGCGGGGCGAAAGCCGGGCACTAACCAGCACTGGCCACGCGTCCAGACCGGCCAAGCCCAATAGAACCGCCACAAATGCCCTGCAGTTCTCGCACACGATCATGACCCGGTCCCCCGGGCGCACTCCCGAGTCGTGCAGCCAAGCCAGGGTCTCGGCGACGACAGAATCCAGTTGACCATAGGTCCAACTGCGAGTGTCTTCCACTAAAGCCGGCCGATCCGGCGAACGCTCGGCCCATGGCTTCACAACGTCGCTAATGCGCGTAGGGAGGCTGGTCAAGATCTCAGATAGCTGACCTTCTGTCATGTGCGTTGGCTAATATTATTTCGCTACTGACCGGCGCATGCTTTGGCGTGAAGTTTTTTCGCAACGTAGGCCGCTACGTGTTTTACAGAATCGAAGTTCTCCGGAACTACGTCTTCGTCCTCCACAGTTAGGGCGAAACGCTCTTGCAGGAAGACGACCAGCTCGATGGTGCCGGTCGAATCGATCACCCCGCCCAGGAGCGATTCATCGTCATGCAGTGCCTCGCTACGGCCAAAGAGAAAGTTGTCTACGACAAAGCTTCGGATTTCACGCTCGATGTCTGTTGTATGCATTTTTCGGATAACGTCTCCCATGGGTTTGTGAAGTGCGTAGCCAGAACTTGAGTTGAAAGAACCCCTACCAGCGCCATGTCGTCCTTCACGCTGCTTGCCCTGCCGGCCCTAAACTTGTTGACTAACGCGCTGACCGCCTGTGCATCAAAGATCCCATTCTTTTCGATTGCACAGGGTGAGAGGAGGTCTTTTACGTAAGCTGGAGCGGTCACGTCAAAAAAGCACCTGGCATCGGGGGCCCGGTAGGGCTGCTTTGGACGATGTAGGATCGAATCAGGAATCAGGCCGGCACATGCCCGCCTCAGCAAGTACTTCTCATTGAGTACCTTCATTTTTAAGTTCACTGGAAGTTTTGCCGCAAACTCTAGGACACGGTAGTCGAGGAAGGGGTAGCGCCCTTCTACGGAGTGAGCCATCGCCATCCGGTCGCCCTGTGACGAAAGTAGGTAGCCGGAAAGAAAATAGTTCGTTTCAAGATACTCCCCCTGTGTGAAATGCGGCCAGAAGCGGAAATCGGGCGGTAAAGCGCTTTCGAGGTCGCCAATTGCGTCATATTCTCCTATTTCAGCTCGGAATTCGGCTGAGAACAGTAGTTTTAGCCTTGCGGTGAGTTCCCAGCGCGGCAAGTGCGAAAAGAACGGATTCTCAAGATCCTCTCCACTAACACGGAAAAAGTTTTTGAGATTAGCCGTGGGCTGCCGCTGAAAATCCTGAAGATATGGATACAAACGCTTCAACAGTAGCGGACGCCATTTCGATCCGAGGTTGCGCGCCCAGAAACGCCGGATCTTGGCCTCTTTGAAGATGTCATAGCCGCCAAGCACCTCATCCGCGCCTTCACCTGTCAACACGACCTTGAAGCCACTCTCGCGTACCAATCGAGACAGCAGAAACATAGGCACAGGTGCGGTACGAAGTATGGGTTGTTCTGTGTGCTGAATAACTTGCGGAAGGACCCTTGCGATATCGGCGTGCGAACAGGACACGTTTGAATGCTGCGTTCCAAGAAACGAACTGGCTTCTCGCTGATAGGAACTTTCGTCGAATTCGCTATCTTCAAAAGTGATGGAAAAGCTACGGAGACCATTGCTCGCGAGTTTCCTTACGAGCGCCGTCGTTATAGTGGAGTCAATCCCTCCACTGAGATATGCGCCGACTGGCACGTCCGAGCGCAGGCGGATACGCGTCGCATCCTCCAACAGATGCAATAATTCTTCTGCGGCCTCGCGTTCATTTCCATTACGCAGGTCTCCATCCCGCATATATGGAATGGACCAGTATTGCCGGACGCGAACACAATTGTCCTTTACCGTGAGGGAGTGACCCGGCGGCAACTGAAAGATATTTTTAAACACAGTCCGCGGAGGAATCGTCACCCAGAATGTAAAGATCTGGTCCATGCCCTTCGCGTCAAGTTCTCTGGGCACTTCGGGACAGGCTAGCAACGCTTTGATTTCAGACGCGAACAGGAAGCTGTCCGTAGTGTGCGTGTAGAATAATGGCCGAACCCCCAGGCGGTCGCGCGAGAGGAACAATTTCTGTTCCTTTGCATCCCAGATCGCAAACGCCCACTGACCATTAAAGTGATTGACACAATCTTCGCCAAACTCTCGGTAGGCGTTTAGAATCACTTCTGTATCGGAGCGCGTTGCAAAACCATGCCCCTTCCGACGGAACCCGAAACGTAGCTGCCGCGCGCGTCTGGCCCGCGGTGATGTAGCGCCGCAATCATCCGGCTGATCTGATTAGGATCAGACTGGCTGCCGTCAAGCTTCAACAATCCAGAGATACCGCACATATTCGTTCCGTTCGATCAGGCGCGACCAAATCTAATCAGGCTGCCATCCCCGGTTCACCAATGAACCCGTGGGAGGCCTCTCGCTCTGCCACAGAATAGGGGTTTGCCATGCTGACTAAGATCTTCCTCTCACCTTTGTATGGATTCCTGCTATGAGAGACCAACATATTGTCAAGCAATAGCAGATCGTTGGGGTTCCACTGAAAAACACTGGCTTCACTCCTGTATGCCTCACGAATACTCGCCAATACCTCTTCCTCGATCGGCGCTCCGTCCCCATAGTACGCATTTCGCGGCAGCCCCTCCTCGCCGTAAAGGCTCAGCAAACCTCTCCGAGTCCTTTCATCCAAACTGGTGACGTGGAACAGGTGAGCTTGATTAAACCAGATCGCTTGTCTAGATTTGGGGTGGATCGCGATCGCGTGGCAAGTTTGCCGTGTCCGCAACCAGTCGCTTCCCTTCCATTCGCAATCGATTCCGTGTTCTTGGCAGTATGCTTCAACCTCTTCCTTGTTTTCCGTTTGAAAGACGGTCTGCCAAGGTATATCGAATCCAGGCCGGTAATTCCTGACATACATGACTTTCTTCCGTTGGAACTTTTCCCTAATTGCGCCATCAATTCGCGCTGTGACCCTAACGCTATCAGCGATCGGCGTTTCTCCCCCCTCATCAGCGGGCTTCACGCAGAAAAATGCCAGACGCATCGGCCAATCGCGCTGATAAGAATTCTCGTTATGGAATGGAATCGTGACGCGTGGTGGATATTCGGTGGCTGTGTAGACCCCTTTTCCGACTTGTGTGCGCGGAGTTGTACGATAAACGTAATCCAACTTGTGGCCGAAGAGATAATCGAACACCGATTCGAACTCAGACTGTCCTCGAACTTCGAAACCGCGAAATAGAATCGCTCCACGCTCCACAATATTCTTTTGGATAGTCTCGCGGTGTTCATGGATCCATTCGATGAGACTGACCCCACTAGTTGCGGGTTGAGCAAGGACTGGGATTGCCTGATTGGGAGCAAGGTTAGCAAAGCGGACAGCGTTCTCTGGGCTCATGACTCACTCCTGTAATGTTGAATTACAAAACTGGCATTCGCGGCATTGAATCCGGGCCGATCCAGGCGGACTGTGTCGGACTCCGCCGACGGCGATTTCTATTTCTGGTTCTTCCATTTGCGCCTCAGGACAATGTCGTATCACCATCGAATGGGGTCGCATACCATGCCATACCGTCTGACAGCTGCTTGTGCAATGTCGGATCAGCCGCTCTGTAATAAAACGGGGATCCAGAGAATTTGATCAGGTAAGGCTTCCATTGAGAACATACTTGTCGAACACTGTACGGGAAACCTGAGACTTCAAGAATGTCACTCCCAACATGCTTCGCGTGCTCATAAGCTGCAGCCCACAGGGCCCTTAAAATTGCTGGATCATCCTGTTTAGCCAACATGTCTGCGACAATAGTTGTTCGCAGATGATTCACCTGGCTTTGATCGTTAACCACTGCGTAGCCGGCGAGTTCTCCATCCTTATAGCAGCACAGTACACGCACAGTACCTCCGTCCGGAGGTATCTCAAAATGCCATCGCAGCGCGGTGGGACTACGGTCGGCAAGCAGTCGCGGGCTTTCCTTCAATTTCTCGACCCAGAGGGCCTGAAAATCATCTCCAATC
>WNGE01005133.1_pt1 | contig 15327 bp, 14 predicted proteins | sample 5400651 | NCBI WGS metagenome assembly WNGE01 (sample SAMN13153370, study PRJNA577476) | soil metagenome | isolation source: 60 cm soil or saprolite under grassland replicate 2 | place: USA:California | collected 2016-06-15 | reverse complement strand
AGCGGCGAGACAATTGAGGGTGTCGTCGAATGGATCGATGGAGGAGGAGCCTGGGTCAAAGGCGCTCAGAAGAGCAGATGGGTGCCCCTGGAAGCATTCCAGCCTCCGCAGCAAGAAGACGACTCTAGAGAGGACCAGTAACTAATCCCGTTCATTCCTCTGTCAGTGAACGGCAGGATGTTATTTTACGAAGACTAGTCCTTTGCTGGAGTCTATCTCGAGAGTTTCCGTGTCAAGCTTTGACGCGGACCCGTTCAGCTTCCGAACCTTCAATTCTCGCCCGTTTGGATCAGAATCGTCCTTGTCTAGGTCGATAACGCACGAGGCGGTATCTTCCAGCCACTTGACCACGTCCTTAGGCGCCTTCGAAAGATCCACAGTCAAGACCAGTGTCAGATCCACAGTCAAGACCAGTGTCACGTTCGAGTCTCTCAGCTTGTCCAAAGTCTCGCCTAACCGCTTGACAAAATCCTTGGACGCAACCTTCGCGACAACCGGATCGATCGAGTCGAACAGAATCTTGGTCTTCTCGCCGATAAACATGGAACTGTTCTTGACGAGGGCGTCCTGTATCGAATCGAAGTCAAACGCCTTCTCAACATAATACGGCTCAAAACTGAACGAGTCGGACTGGGACGAAAACCCGTCCACCAGCAGGAATCTGTATTGGGACTCGGCCTCCGACGGATCAGCACCTATCTTTTTCATCTGCTCCCTAAGCGCACCTGGGGCTTTATCATATGTAACGAACATGCAAGGGTTTCCCTGCTTCAGAAAACTGCTCGCAAGTCCTGAGCAGAGAGTTGTCTTCCCGGACCCCTGGCTGCCATTCACAACCACGAGACCGGGAGACTCTAGATTCCCTTGTGTAAGCTCGAAAATATGCTCGAAACTCTGAGAGATTTTGGGAGGACTAGGACGTTTGGGAGCCTCTTCCCGGACAGGTTTCTCCGGCTTGTCCGCTGAAGGTGGAGGATAGAACTTGGGCTGGAGAGCTTCCTTTGCCGGCTGCTCCACAGACGCTGGAGGTTTCATAGAACGGACCGGAGGCACCGGAAATGGAGGCGCCGTAGTCGCTGGTGGCGGAGGCACTGAAGCTGGTTTATCTGGCTCAGAGCCTTTCTTTCCCCCTGGACCTATCATCATCGGCCGACTTGTGGGCGTCGCCCTCGGTGGGACCCACTCAGGAGTGCTTTGCAACGAGAACGCTCCTGGCTGCTCACCGCCAATCGAGTTCGCATCAGATGGCATGTCTCTGAGCAGAGACTGTAGCAATCTACTCAGAGAACTGTCCTCGTCTCCCTGCGGAGGACCCTGCCAGCTTCTCGGCGGTTGATAGGAGATGTTGGCGTTCATCAGAGGAGGATTTGGAGGTGTAGAAGGAGGAGCAGGAGCACTTTGGGGAACGGGAGGAGCTTGGAGAGGTGCCGCTGGAGAGCTGGGCGTTGAAGTGGGCAAGGATGTCGACACCTCTCCAGTCTCTTCTTCCTCTTTCCCGTCTTTCTTCTTGCGTCCGAACATGGTCAACATTCCTATTATAGCGAAAAAGGTCCAAATGGGATCCAGACTGGCAAGTTGGAATAGCATTCGTTCAACTCGTACCTAGTAATCATTCACTCTCATCCACGGATTCATGTCTCTCTGGTAGTGTCTCGAACAGGAGAACACAGCATGAGTTGTTCTTGGATAGGAATGATGTTACCTTAGCGAATGGTCAACAGAAACAGCCTATGAACCTCGTTCGATCCTGAGCACTGCAATATTCTTCCATCACTAGACCTATCTCTTTGTCTTGAGAATATCCGACTTTGTCAAAATACCGACCATGTTCTCGCCCTTTGAAACGAGGACGCCATAGTTGCTCTGCAACAAGCCCAGAACCAGATCGAGCGGAGTATCGCTATTGACCACCGGCAACGGCGAATCCATAATCTCGCGGACCTTGAGGCCAAGAACGAACTCTAAGGACTCGCCCCGAGCAGCTCGATCAAGAATCGTCTTCTCCGAAATGCTTCCAACGCATCGTCCATTTTCGAAAACCGGGAGCTGCGAATAGCCCCTTCGCCTCATCAAGTCAACAGCATCCCGGACAAGCTGCGTTCTCGCTACGGAGACGATGGGACGGCTAATGAGCTCGTCAACACGACGCGCAGGGCTTTCAACCCCTGCTCTCTCCAGAGCGCTGAATAGCCTCTGAACAACTGAATAAGCCGGGTCCACGGAACCGGCTTCGATCTTAGCAATTATCGACTGACTTACTCCAGCAGATAAAGCGAGTCTGGTCTGGGTCAGTCCGAGCTCTTTTCTCTTCTTTGGAATCTCCCCTAACGATGGTAGCATGCCTCAAACATGTTGGACGGTGCTCTTATTCCTATCGGAATACACTAGAAGCCTATTCCTAAAGGAATATGAGTACAATAGAACTTATATAATTAGAATAAATGAAACGACAATGAAAACATGTCCCCGGAAGTCCAGCTTGCGGGAATTCACCCGCGATCAGAGAGACTAATTGAACTCACTCGGTCGTACGAGCGGGCAAAGGCCAGCTGGAGCCAGGTGGAAGTTCAACTTGAGCAGGAGACAAAGGAAGTCATCAAGCTCCAGGAGAGCCTCGGATTCAGGCACTTCTCCGACGGCTCCTTAGCCTGGCAGGATCAGCTAAGACCTCTCACGCGATCTCTGAAAGGAGTGGAGTCGGGCACCCGGTACTCGAGATGGTTTGATACTAATACATTCTACCAAAAACCCATTATCGTAGGCAAGATTTCCGCTGGCGACATCGACCCCAAGAATTTTCTTCGAGCCGAACTTTTGACGGAAAATAGGGATCGAAAAATCACTCTCCCTGGACCCTATACATTCTCTCAGCTCTCAGAAAATAAGCACTACGAAAATTATGCTGATTTGCTCTTCGACATTGCACTTGCCGAGCGCGAGATTATCCAGAAGCTCAAGAACGAAGGCGTTGATCTCTTCCAACTATCGGAGCCCGGCTTGGTCTATCAGCCGTACAGAGCGAGCTTTAGGGACCAATCGGAAGTTGATCTAGCTCTTGGAGCAATCCGTTCCCTAGTGAAAGAGAGCCCAGCAGACGTTGTGATCCAGACTTATTTTGGCGACGTTGCCCCGTTACTCTCAGAACTTCTGGATCTACCGGTCTTCGGTATTGGAATCGACCTATTCGAAACTGACATTTCCTCACTTAGCGAGCAAGAAGGAGCCTCGAAACCATTCATTTTGGGAATTGTCGACTCAAGGGAATCCTTCGTTGAGAATCCTAACTGGATCGCTGACACAGCGCGGAAATTCTCCGCGAAGGTAGATGCCGGCGATCTAGTCTTTGCTTCCAACTCGGACCTGAAATTTGTACCGCAAGAAATTGCGAATCAAAAGATACAGGCTCTGTCCAAGGCATCCGAACTGTTCGAGGGGAGCTGATAGATGTCGAAGCTTTTTCCTGTTCAAGAAATAGGGAGTCTCGCTAAGCCCAAATGGAGAACCAAGGGGCTTCGACAACGACTCTCCTCACAAGACCTCTCCGAAGCTGAAGAATGGGCTGCGAAGCTGGGGATTCAGGACTTCCATGACCGAGCCAAGAGCATTCTCAAGACCGGTGATGACAGGGAACGAGTGAAGGCCATTCTTGAACTTTCGACCTTGTACGGCCTCCGCCTCTTCGAGACCACTGGCGTAGACAACGACGGTGTTGGGGGAGAGCAACAGCGAGTCGAAATGTACGAGCACGTAATCAAAGCCGTGCAGGGAATGAATCTCCTTGGCCACGTCCACTCGTTCGACAACAAATACTTCAACAAAGGTGTCGCCGAATCGAAAATCTCCAGAAAACACCCCATCTACTTGCCAGAATTTCTTGATGTCAAGAAATACGCCCACCGAGCCGTGAAGGTCCCGATTACCGGACCGTACACACTAGTGGACTGGTCCTTCAGCGGATACTACATCCAGAAGCAACACGCCTCCTCTCCCAAAACACGGAAGATCGAGGCGAAGCGGGAATTCCTCCTCGATATCGTAGAGCAAATCATACGCCGCGAGATCCGAGACCTAGTCGACGCTGGAGCAACTTGGATACAGATCGATGAGCCAGCAGTGACCACCCACCCAGAACCTCAAGAAATGGAGCTCTTCGTAGATGCGTGGAATGAAACAGTCAAAGGATTCAATTGCAAGTTCAGTGACCACACTTGCTACCCGTCCGAGATAGGATACAAAGTTCTCGCAGAGTACGCACCAAAGCTGGACAAGTGCGACCAGCTCGCGTTAGAGTTCGCCAACCGAGACACTTCGCGTCTAGGACTCGATGAGAACTCACGGGAAGGCTACAGCGACCTCAAACATTTCATCGACGCTGGGTTCAGCGGAGAATTCGGGCTCGGCGTCGCACATGTCCACGACTTTACAGGAGACGTGTCCCAAGGGGCAGGAAAGTCCGTGGGACGAGACCTGATCGAGTCTCCGGAGCTAGTGCGAGACCGTCTTCTATTTGCCACCAAGATCATAGGGGATCCGGCGAAAATCTGGGCGAACCCAGACTGTGGATTGAGGACCAGAACGTGGGATGTAGCCTTTGCGAAGCTCGCAAGCATCACGAAGGGAGCCGAACTGGCAAGGGAGGCCTATCAATGAGACTGAGTGATCGGGCGCGACATCATAACCTCGTTACCGTCGAACTTATTCCAGACAGAGTTGTTCCTAGCGATTTGGCTCACCTGAGAGGAAGAGTTGACGCTATCACGGTTCCAGCCTTGCGGAATGGCCATAATGACCCAAGCTATCCAAAGTCTTTCTCGATAACACCGCAACGCAGAAGCCTTGCTTCCGCCTCAATCATCAATAGGGCTGGGATAACCGCTGTTCCCTCACTAACATGTCGCGATTGCAGCAGATCCGACTTGCCAGCTATCTCGAGCCAAATAGAGCAAGGGCTTGAAAACGTACTGATCGTTTACGGAGACCCCTATCCAGAGCCTCGTCCCGGAACCTATGAGTTCACCAAGACGAACGAGCTAATTCGGGAGATCTCGTCGCTAAACGATGGAAACGACCCATGCATTGGGGCAGTGACCAACCAGCACGCTAACAACAGGGAAAGCGAAATCGCCCGAACGATATCACGAGTCGATGCGGGCGCGGATTTCATTGTTACAAACGTCGCCTTCGACTCGGAGAGTGTACTTGACCATAGGGATTCCCTGCATGAAGCGGGGTTAAACGTGCCACTCTTCGTTCAAGTCTCTATTCCGCTCAGCCTAGACAATGTGTTGTTCGTAAGCCAGAAATTCGACATACCTGTCCCAGCTCACGTTAGGAAGAAACTGCTGGACGATCCGACTGGAGGAAGCCTCGCTGTTGCCGCCGAGGCCTATGAGGCTCTACGTGGAGAAGCGAATGGTGTCCACTTTTCATATCTGTTCCGACAACGAAATCCGATTCCCACTTATCGTCGTTTGCTGGAGACAATTGGGATAGCAGGCGCTACACTGGCTCCGATAGCCGCCTCTCCTGTGAATACATATCCTGTGGCGTAGTGTTCTTCGAACGATTAGTGCAAGAATCAGATGGTTAGCTGTCTGGCTTGGCCGTTTCGTCCGATACTGGAGCGTCTTCTCCGACCTGGAGTACTTTCTTCAGTTCCTTTTTCATGAGCGACGGGTCATGGTTGAGATTGAAGTAGTCTGCGAACGTTGTGGTCGTCCTTAGCATTCTGGTTCTTCCGATCCTCTCGTCATTAATCAGGTCCATGTCCTTCAACTGTTTCACATGGCCGTAGGCCAGTTTTCCCCTAACACGTACCACGTAGGACTGGGTGACAGGCTGCTTCAGAGCTATGAAAGATAACGTCCGAAGAGGTCCGGGTGTAAGAAGCGGTCTGTTCGCCAGTTTTCGAACATGCTTGGCAAATTCTGCCTTCAGTTGCATGACAAAACGTCCATCGGGAAGTTCCACCACTTGAATTGGACTACCCGCGATCTTGTAACGTACCGAAACTGCCGTTGCAATTCCCCGTATCTTGTCCTCCGACCTAGCACCTATCACAGACCCGATCATCTTCAGGTCTAGCGGCCTTCCGGAAACGTACAGTGCGGCCTCGCAAAGCTGCTGCTGTAGGTCAGCAGTTTTCACCTGAGCTGTGTTAGTCGAAACTTGTGCTTCCATCGTCTTTCAGCTCGATTTCGATATCACCAAACTCTAAGGGCTGGGCGAGGCCCACTCTTCCCTCTACTGCTAAGAATAGCAACATGATGAACATTCTGACCGCTTCGAGAGGGTCTCCTCTTCCTAAGAGGGTTAGGAAGGACAGTTTCTTCTGTGCAGAGCCGGCTTCTGTGAGGAGCCTTCGGAAAAAGGCTTTGATATTCTCTTCTATCTTGACGAAGAAATCGTCAACTTGTTCGAACACCTCGGGGGTTCTGAGAACCAGTTGTGCGCTTGCCGGAAGCATTCTCTCTGCAGTCAACACCTCCAGTAATCCTTTGATGACTTCCTCGACCGAGGTGGTTGTCGATTCATAGCGTAGGGGAAAAGACAGGGGTGGCGGGACGAAGTCTGTCGGCCTCTCCAGCGGAGGCTTCGGCGGTTCTTCCATCTTGAGGATGAGTTCTGATTTCATACGAAGTAGAATTGCAGAGGAGAGGAGGGCGGTGCCGGAGACGGAGAAGTCGATGAATCCTCGGCCCCTCATCTCATGGAGAAGTTCATCTAGCAGATTGGCGAGGTTTACGTCCCAGGGTTTAACACGGTGAAGATGGATCAGGTCAAAGAGGACAGCGTAGGGTGCCTTGAGCCAGTATGCTTCTTCGTGAGCTGTCAATTGTTCTCTCCCCTCGAGGGCAGGGACACGATCTGACTGCTGCCCTTGTCGATGAAGACTCCGAACACTCTCTCTGCTCTCGATATTGTGGTGTCCTTGAGCGAGATTACTATGAACTGGGACATGCTACTCCTCGAGCGAAGCAGGGTCGCCAGGCGTTTTGCGTTTAACACGTCCAAGTGTGCGTCGATCTCGTCCATTACGTAGAATGGCATTGGATGGATTTGCTGGAGTGCTAGGAGGTAGCAGACTGTTGAGACGGATTTTTCTCCTCCGCTTGCGCTCCCAATTGTGAGCTCTGTTTTTCCGGGGAACTGAAGCAGCACGTCGAGTCCGCCTTCGAATGGATTTTCGGGATTGTCGAGGACCATTCGTCCATTCCCTTCACCAGTCATCTCGCGAAAGATGCTCTGGAATGTCTCGTTGACCTTGTTGTACGCGCCCATGAAGGTGTCAAGCTTCCTCCTCTCGAGTTCATTCATGAAATCGAGGATGGCTAGTTTCTCCCGTTCAAGTTCTCCGATCCTGACTGAGAGGTGTTTGTATCCTTCTTTCTGTGATTCGTACTGTTGGGCTGCGAGCTGGTTGATCGCCCCTATCTCGTCCCGTTCCTGTTCGAGGACACGTTTCATGTCCTCAGCCTCCTTGATGAGATCCGGGTGAGTCTCGAGCGGCGTCTCGAACCCGAGACCTCTAAGTTGTCCTCTAAAGATTGTTAGTTGAGCCTCGACTTCTCTAAGACCCGCCTTCAGATCGGTTACGCTTGCGTTGAGTGGATCCATCATTTGCAGAAGTTTCCGGGTTGTTTTTTCGATTTCCACAAACTGTTCTTCGTACTTCTTCCTCTCGTTCCCAACGCTGTCCAAATTTCCAACCAGCCGCTGCTTCTTCTCGTTGAACTGTTTCATCTCTTTCTCCAATGTTTCAAGTCGTTCGTGCGCTTCGTTGGCTCGGGTCTCTTCGCGATGAATTTCAGAATCAAGCGAACGTAGCTGGATGCGGATCTGGTCGATTCCCGGTCTCAGGGTTTCGAGAGTGGACTGTTGGGAGGAGAGACGGGTTTCTAGTTCGAGCTTCTCTCGGAGAATGACTTGGTTCTCGGCTGTGGCTTGGTCTCGTTCCGTTTCGAGTTGAGAGAGTGCTGACCTTCTGGGATCAATCCTCAGTCTCGTTCTTTCCTCTTCTAGGACGGCGAGCCGCCTCTTCATCTCCGCCTGTTTCTCCGCGGTCTCCTCCAACAGGACTTGTTCTTTCGCCATAGAGTTCTGGAGACTGTCAATTCGCCGGGTCGTCTGTTGAAGGAAGGCTCTTGTTCTCTCGAAGCTCTTCTTGGCAAGTTCTACGTCTCTTGCCAAGGTTTCGCGGGTCTTGCTTGCAGATACTCGATCTTCCAAGAGTTCGTTTAGCTCTGTCTCGATACGGTCAACGTCGGACCGTGAGCGTTGCACAACTGTCTCCAGCGATTTTACCGTTTTCTCGAGGCTTTCAAGTGCGGTGGATCGGGGAATTAGGTTTGAGATCTCGAGGGGGGCTCTGTAGTAGCCACTCTCTAGTCCTCCTCCGGGCTCGTAGAGGTCTCCGCTGGTTACGACGCATCTTTGTCCCTTCGATGCTGTCAGGAACGCTGCTCTTTGCGTTGTGGCGAGTATAGTATCGCCGAAGACGAATTTGACAGCGGGGGTAATTGACTTGTCTGACCGTATTACCTTTGAAAGCGGACCGATAATTCCAGAGACATTGTCAATGTCCAGTTCTAGATCTGAAAGTTCAAGATCTTCTATGGGAACGATCTTGACGCGTCCAAGCTTGGTTCGTTTCAGGCTTTCGACGCACCGGATTGCTACCTCGAGGTTCTTTACAACTAGGGCTTTCATCCAGCCGGCGCTGGCTGCCTGTATCGCTTTACGGTATTCTTCAGGGAACTTGACGAGGTCTTCGAGACGGCCGTAGACGCCTTTCAGAGCGCCTTCATCAGCCATCTCTTCGATCTTCTCGATCGCTTTGTCTTCCGCTCCCATGTTGTCCGCTAAGGTCTTTTGGGTGTTGAATTCGACTACGGTGACTCTTGCCTTCTTTGCGACGTCAAGGGCTTCGTCGATCTCTTTTCTGCGTTGGTCCTTGAGTTCGCCGTATTCCTTTGTTTTCTGCTCGATTGATTCGAGCCGTTTTTCTTCTTCCTTCTGAAGTTTCTCCATTTCGCGGATTCTAGTCTTCAGCTCTTCTGAGAGCTGGGAGAACTCTTTCTGGCGGGCTTCGAGGGTTTGCAGATGGCTGGCGGTTAGGTCGAGTTTTGTCGAACTGCCCTTGCTTTGTGCGGTTAGGTTTGAGAGTTCCTTTCCGAGGCCGTCGATCTCCTCCTGGACTTCGCGTAGCTTCTTGGCGTCAAGGTCGAGGGACAATCTCGCCGCGGTGAGCTTTTGGCTGATTTTCGCGACCTTGGATGTGGAGTCCTCTAGCTTGTCCTCGAGGACTTTTTTATGTGACTGGAGACCTTTGATCGAGCTGGCTAGAGGTTTGATGGAGGTTTCCATCTCTTCCGCTTGTTTTGTGAAGGCTTCGCGTTGTCTTGTCCGGGTTGCAACAAGGTTCTCCGCGGTTTCTGCGGCAGACTTTGCCTCGACGACTCCTTTGCTGGCTTCTGCGATGCGTCTTTCGATATCGAAAAGCTCTTGGTTTCCTTGGGTCACTGTTTTCTCTTCGAAGCTGCGTCGGTCTTGTTCAATCTTCGCTCTCTGTTGGAGCAGGTCTTCTCTTTCATGTCTCACCTGATCGAGCTTGAGCTGTTCTTGTTCGAGGGTTTGTGAATTTTTCTGATGCTGGTTTTCGAGTGCTAGAATCTGCGCAGACAGGATGCGGGCTTGCTGGTTGTTTATCTCGGTCTTGAGGAGGTTGGATCGGAGGAGGTCGTTTCTTTCTCTTTCCAGCTGTTCTATTCTCTGTCTAACCTCATCAACTCTCGCAGCGGCGACTTTGAGGTTTAGATCTGCCTCTTGTAGCTGCACTCTTGCTTCGGCTTTCTTTGTCTCGAAGGTTCCGATTCCGATTAGACTTTCGAGAATCCTTCTTCGTTCTTCCGTACTGATCTCTGCGAGGCGGGTGACGGCGTGCTGTGAAATGAGGTTGAACCCTGTGACTTGGATGTCTGCTGAGCTCATTATGTCCTGTACTTGTTTTCGGGAGAGGCGCCTTCCGTTGAGCCGGTAGATTCCCTCTCCACCCTTCGAGAACTCTCTGGAGATTGTTACGAGGTCAGAGTCTACGGGTAACTTTCGGTCACTGTTGTCGAACTGCACGGCCACGTAAGCGGATCGTGCTCCTTCACCCTGCGACTTATGGACGAGGTCAGATAGGCTTCTGCCTCGGAGCTCTCTAGGGCTGAGTTCGCCGAGCGCGAACTTCAGAGCATCGAGAATGTTGGACTTGCCCGACCCGTTGGGTCCAGTTATGACTGTGAATCCTGTGCCGAGGTTGATGGAGACCTTCTTGTTGAAGGTCTTGAATCCTCGGAGGTCAATTCTCTTGATGAACACCAAGGCTGGGGCCCTGGACTCTCACTCGCTGGTGGGACGTGTTCTCATCGGCCGTATCTTCTATAGCGCCTCTGGTAGAGTCTGATGGCCCTTAAGAAATCGATTCTTCGAAACTCGGGCCAGTAAACGTCTACGAAGACAAGCTCGCTATACGCAGACTGCCAAAGTAGGAAGCCGCTTAGTCGCTCTTCGCCTGATGTCCGTATGACTAGGTCCGGGTTCGGGTTGGGGAGGTGGGCGGTATAGAGGTATTTGTGGAATATTCCCTCATCGATATCTTGAGGTCTCAGGTGTCCTTGGTAGACGTCGTCCACGATCTTTTTGGTGGCGTCGACGATCTCTGCTCGTCCTGTATAGGCGATTGCGATGTTAAGGAAATGTCCATCATACTGGCTGGTCTCATCCTCCAGCTTCTTGAGCGCGTCCTGGAGGCTTTCTGGGAGGAGGTCTGTTCTACCTAGGGCTTTGACTCGGACCTTTTGGGTGTGGAGGCGTTTGTCTCTCCCGAGTTTCCTAGCTTCTTCCTCAACGAGTTTGAGGACGGCATTGACCTCTTCGGCGGGCCGGTCGAAGTTCTCAGTCGAGAACGTGTAGAGAGTTAGGGTCTTGATTCCGTATTCAAGGCACCAATCCAGCACTTCTTCGCCAACCTTGGCGCCAATAGTGTGTCCGTCGTTGGGCCGGAGGGCGTTTTCCACGGCCCATCTTCTGTTGCCATCTAGTATGATTCCAATATGTTCGGGTAGCGGCTTTCCCTTGACCTGTTCAGTAAGCCATTTTTCGTAGGCGGTGTATACTCCTGCTATTCTGAGCAGACTGTCTAACAGGTTTCTTCTTTGACCTCCGGTTTGTTGAGTCGGGCTTGGGCGAGAGCTCTTGCGCAGGTGCAGCCCTCTCTCGTCTCAGGTATCTTGCCTATAGCTTCTATGAGAATCTTGTTCAGGATCTGGCTGGTCTCCTTTCCCTTCTCTTCCACCTCTCTTGCGGAGAGTGTTCTCTGGAGGCCCGCTGCCATGTTGGAGACGAAGCTGATTGATGCGTAGCAGATCTGGAGCTCTCTCGCGAGAAAGGCTTCTGGGGCGCCTGTCATTCCCACTATTCCGCCGCCGAGTATCTTGAGCATCCGGATCTCTGCTGGTGTCTCGTATCTTGGGCCTTCGGTAGCGGCCATTACGATATCGTTTCGCAGGTTCTTCTTGTTGTCAGAGCCAGCACTGGTTATCGCGTTTCTCAGGGTTAGGCAGTATGGTTCGGATACGTCGACGTGGGTGACTGGGGGGTCGTCGTAGAAGGTTCCTCGTCGCGATTTTGTGAAATCGATCAGGTCTGATGGTACGACTATCTCGCCTGGTGTGAGGCTCGTGTCGATTGCGCCGACGGCGTTTGTTGCGATTATTCGTTCGACGCCGAGACTTTTGAGTCCCCAGATGTTCGCTCGATAGTTTACCTTGTGAGGTGGGGTGGTGTGTCCTTCGCCGTGTCGTGGTAGATAGATTGCTTCTCGTCCTTTGACTTGTCCAATAGTCAGGGTTGGAGTTGGACCGTATGGAGTGCCGACGATCTTTTCTTCGCCTTTGATTATGGACTTGACTCCGGAGCCGCCGATTATTGCGATGGGCGGTCTCATTCTTCTTCCTCGTAGAGCGCGCTTAGCTCGTGGAGGGAGAGCTTTGCGCCTTGGCTGAGCTTTTTCTTCGCAGCCTCTTTGAGGTTCTGCTTGTGAGTTTCTTCTTTTTGACGCTGGCTCATCTTCTCAGCTAGATCGATCGATTTCCTGACTACTTGGTATTGCTCGTCTGCGTCCTTGTACTCTCCACGAAGCTGGTTTAGGGATTTTCTGACATCTTCCTGTTTTATCTTGAGTGCATCGAACCGTTCAGATAGAATTACGATCTCCTCGTGGTGTTTCTGGCTCTCTTCTGCGAGCTCCTGGATCTTTGCATGGAGCTCGTCTGCTTCCTTGTTTGCGTTGGCGACCTCGTCTCGCATTCGGAGGATCTTCTTGGCCGCGGTGACCTGGATCTCAAGGGCTCGGATCTTTATCATCAGACGCTTCTCTTCCTCTTTGCCTAATGGGGCGGATTGTACCTGCCACTCTAGCTGTTGTAGCTCGTGCTCGGCTGTTACGGATTGGAGGAGCTTGGGCGCTGTTTTCTGGAGAGTCTTGAGTTTTGTGATGTTCTGTTTTGCTTTGTCTCGGAGGTTGTCTCGGGTTTTCTTTAGGGCTCTGACTGTCTCGTTGAGTTCGTCGCGTGTCTTCCGACTCTCCTGTAGTTCTTTGCGTGTAGTGTCGAGCTTGCTTCTTACCTCGGAGAGTGCTCCTAGGAGTTTGCGTTCGTCGGTTTTGATCCGCTGGCGCTCGTCGGCGAGCGTTTCGAGATTGGTCATAGCTAGATCCCGTTTGATACCTTGACGGGTTCTGATCTTGGCTTCGGGGAAGCCGCCTTATAGACGTTCAACTCGCGATATCCTCTGGGAGTTTAGCTAGCATTGGAACGGGTTGGAAATCGTTTGTCCCTGATCGGGACGGTGCACGTGGACCCTGCCAGCGCTACAAGTGTTAGAGATACTATTGTTGGAATGAAACCAGAGGTCGTCGCCTTAGAGCTAGACGAGGGACGCATGATGGCTCTCGAGAATCCGAAGGCTCAGAGAGGACGAGGAGCGGGAGTATCATTCTTGACTATGGCGTTGCTGGAGAGGTTTGCGGGCCAGATGACCGGGTCGCCGCCTGGAACAGAGATGCTGGAGGCTGCGAAGGCGGCGAAGACTGTCGGGTCGAGAGTGGAGTTCATTGATCTGCCTATCACGAATACCGGTGCGGCGTTGAGGAAGCTACCGAGGAGGGAAAAGGCAATGCTGGTGGTTGACGCGCTGGCGAGCCTTGTGGTTCTGCCGTTCAGCAGGATAAACTGGTCGAAGGTGACGGAGGACATGGACTCGCAGATCGGCGCCTTCCGGAAAAGATACCCGGTGCTGAGCAGGATATTGATCGACACGCGCGAGGAGTACATGATCAACCGTTTGAAGATGGTCATGGACTCGACGACTGGGCAAGTCTTGGCGGTTGTGGGGTTCGGACACCGGGCTTCCCTTGCAAAGGCGCTGAAGGGGTACATGGAGGGACCCGGGTTTGGAACAAGCTTCTCATGGCAAGTGTCAACCGGCAACTGAAAGGCGCTCCAGGGTTCCGCCTGCGTTCTATGACCATTTCACGAAGGGCTGAATAAACCCCCTCAGCGAACTGCTATAGACTCCACAGATCAGGGTCCAAGACCTAGACTCCGGCACGAAGGAAGGAGGGATAGGCAAGGGCTGGCGAACGTGGATTCCACGCGTTTTCACGAAGGGCGGGGCGCGGGAAAAAAGACCACCCCCGGGGGTCGAGAAAAGAATGCTTATTTTTGAAAAAAGAATAGTTACACGGGAAGAAAAGTTACAGAAAAAGAAGAGTTACGGAAGGAAGGGTTTTGCAGGGAGCGACTAGCTAGAATTTCTTCGTGCATTCCATCCACACGCACATGAAAAATCATGTTTTGGATCCGATGCCAACCCCTCCCCCATGCCTTTCACCAAGGACGACGCGGTTTTCTAGCGGTCTTGGCTTTCCAGTGATTGTTTTCGGGCTTTCAGGCGACTTTCGCGCCGGAATAGATGATTTCGATAGCTCTCGAAGGAGATACGTGATGGCATTGTCGAGCTTTTCGTGAGACTCAGGGTCCACGCTGTATATGTGAAGCTGAATCAGACTTCTGACTCCGCCCTCGCGGCCGCGTGGATGAGATTTGAAATAAAGCCCCGGAAAAGCCCTGCGTGTACGGTCTAGAGCGGGCGCGAGCGCTGACTCGATGATTCCAACCAGCCCAATGGCCACCTCTTCGGGAGCCTGGCGCTTTGACGCTCTAAGCATCGGAGTGACGGACCCGGTGAACATCGCTTTCATCTCAGACGGAACCCCTGGAAGCGAGACTAGCCTGGTTGCGCCAATCTTGATCATGACTCCCGGGGCAGTCCCAACAGGATTGGGGAGAGGTTCAGCGCCCTCTGGCAATGTAGCCAGCTTCCTACGAAACCGCGTTAGACCTGTGGACGCTTCTAGGGCACTGTACCGAGTTTTGACCATTACAAAGGCATCCGGATTAAGCACTAGCCGTTTGTCCAAGGCAAGGGCTACTCCCTTCAGAGTCATATCATCATGGGTCGGCCCGAGACCCCCGAGGGTGATCAAAAGGTCCGGCTTTCTTCGAAGAGCACCTGTAACCCCATCCTTTATTGCCGGCAGAGAGTCCCGAAGAACAGTGATCCTCTGAAGGGTCCACCCGAACCTAGTGAAACGTTTCGCAATCCAGTGAGAATTAGTATCTAGCGTGTGTCCGATCAGTAATTCATTGCCAACAGAGATTATCTCTGCCGTCGGCGTTTTCTTCACTCAGTCAGGCCTCTGAAACCTGGGACTAGTGTTTCTCCAGTGAGAGAACAGCGGCTAGTGCGCCGGAGAGAGCGCGGTTCGTGTCCTTCCCAAACCCGATAATCACGAGATCATTTTCGGAGGGATGGAAGAGTTCTCGAATCCGTGAATCTTCGCGCTGTGAGACTTCCGCAACTTTCTTGTTATCAGGCGGAATCGAGAGCTTCCCGTTGACAACTGCTATTGTCAGGGTCCCTTCCGCGCCTACCTTGATGGCCTCGTCCCTTTGTAAGACCCCAGTGATTCCAGGCTTGTACCTTTTGGCCAGATGGATTCCTACCGATACTTTGCCGGGGACGAGCTCTGTCTCATCTAGTTTCTTGATTTTGCGCACGGCTATCTCCTTGAGATACCTCTGCAGGGTTTCTCGTCCTTGCCTCGAAAGCTTGACGCCCGTTCCCTCACTAACCTCAACCAAGCCCTGTTCAGCGAGCCTCTCCAGCAAACCACGAGTGACACCATCATTGATCTGAAGAGCGTGAGCCAAGGCGCGA
>WNGE01009380.1_pt1 | contig 15328 bp, 7 predicted proteins | sample 5400651 | NCBI WGS metagenome assembly WNGE01 (sample SAMN13153370, study PRJNA577476) | soil metagenome | isolation source: 60 cm soil or saprolite under grassland replicate 2 | place: USA:California | collected 2016-06-15 | reverse complement strand
TGCCGCTGCTCAGCTCCGTCGGCATGGCCGGCTATATGATCACGTTCGGCCGCCCCATCCTGATCGCGGTGGGCATCCTTTTCGTCCTTGTCTCCATCGCGGTCACCATCGTCATGCGGGTACAGATGCGCAGCACCAGCCGGCGGGCCGGCAAGCGGCAGCGCGCGCGGTACCGCGCCCACCTCGACGAGGCGCGGGCGCGGGCCCGATTGGTCGCCGCCGGGCAGCGGATGATCGCGGCCCTCACCCATCCGGACCCAGAACAGCTCTGGGCCATCGCCACCACCCGGGACCGGGTCTGGGAGCGGCGCCAGGAGGACCCGGACTTCCTGCACGTCCGCCTCGGGCTCGGCAGGGCACGGCTGGCAACGCCGATCCAGCTCAGTTCGCGGCTGGACCCGCTCGGCGAGTACGACTGGGGTTCGCTGCGAGCGGCACGCCGCCTCATTGCTCGGCACGGACGGGTCGACCGCCAACCCAACGTGGTGAATCTCGCCGGTGCCGGCGTCGTCAGCCTGCTCGGGCCGCGGCGGCGCACCACGGCACTGGTGCGGGCGGTGCTGTGCCAGATCGCCGTGCTGCACGCGGCCGACGACGTCGCGGTGGCCATCGAGATGTCCGGCGGCGGGGACTGGGAGTGGGCGAAGTGGCTGCCCCACGCGTTCGAACCGGACGTGGCCGGCGATGCCGGGGTGGTACCGCTGGTGGCCAAGGGCCCCGAGGATCTCGCCGACTTCCTGGAGAAGGATCTGCTGCGCCGCCAGGACGACCTCGCCGCGCGGCGCGGGCTGGTTGCCCTGGACCGCACGCGTGCGCCGACACAGCGGCGGCTCGTGGTGCTGTTCACCGGGTTCGCCCCGGTCTCCGAGTGGGGCCGTTCGGACCTGCTGCGGACGCTGCTGGAGGCGGCCGGACCGCAACTGGGCATCACGCTCATCTTCCTGGCCGAACGGGAACTTGACGAGCCGGGCCGGGTGGACCTGCGGATCAAACTGCCCGATGAAAAGACACTGGAGTTGGAGGGGCACGACACACTGGTCGGCACCGGCGTCGACGGCAGCGTACCCGACCTCGTCGGCTCTGGACTCGCCGAGCTGATCGCCCGCCGCCTGGCCCCGCTGCGCCTGTCCGACGAGCACGAGCAGGCCCTGGCACGTGTTGTGTCGTTGACCGAGATGCTGCTCGGCGGGGATCCGCTGACCGTGGACATCACGGAGCAGTGGCAGGAGCCGGGCAGCAAACGGCTGCTGCGGGTACCGATCGGCACCGACGCGGACGGCGCCACGGTCCTGCTGGACATCAAGGAGTCGGCGCAGGGCGGGTCCGGGCCGCACGGGCTCATCGTGGGCGCCACCGGTTCGGGCAAGAGTGAACTGCTGCGCACCTTGGTGACCGGCCTCGCCCTCACGCACTCGCCGGAACTGCTCAGCTTCGTGCTGGTCGACTTCAAGGGCGGCGCGGCGTTCGCGCCGCTGACCGGGCTGCCGCACGTGGCCGGCCTGATCACCAACCTCGCCGACGACCTTGCCATGATCGATCGGGTACACGCCGCGCTGATGGGCGAGCAACAACGCCGGCAGCAGCTACTGCGGGCGGCCGGCAACGTCGACTCGATCCGGGAGTACCAGGTCCGGCAGGCCGCCGGCCAGACAGGCCCGGACGGCAAGCCACTGGAGCCGTTGCCCTACCTGCTGATCATCGTGGACGAGTTCGGTGAGCTGCTGTCCGGACGGCCCGAGCTGACCGAGCTGTTCGTGCAGATCGGCCGGGTCGGGCGGAGCCTCGGCATGCACCTGTTGCTGGCCACCCAGCGGCTGGAGGAGGGCAAGCTGCGCGGGTTGGACTCGCACCTGTCCTACCGGATCTGCCTGCGTACGTTCAGCGCGACGGAGAGCCGCACCGTCATCGGCACCACCGACGCCTACCGGCTGCCGTCCATCCCCGGCTCGGCCTACCTGAAGGTGGATGAGACGATATTCCAGCGGTTCCGGGTGGCCCATGTGTCCGCACCCTATCTGTCGGCCGAGCAGCGGGCCGCGGGTGAGGAGCCGGTGGTCGCCCTGGTACCCTTCGCCATCCGGCAGGCCGGAACGGCTGCCCAGCCCGAGCCGGACGAGCAGCCGGTCATGCCCACCGGGCCGACCGAACTCATGGTGGTCGTCGACCGGCTGAAGATGATCGGCCGGCCGGTGCACCAGGTGTGGCTGCCACCGTTGCCACCGGCGATCCCGCTGGACTCGCTGCTCGGCCCGCTGGACGTGGACCCGGGTCGTGGGTTGAGCGCCCGGACCTGGCCGTTCACCGGTCAACTCAAGGTCTCCATCGGCATCATCGACCTGCCGCTGCAACAGGAGCAGCAGATGCTGCTGATGGATTTCGCCGGTACCCAGGGCAACCTGGCCCTCGTGGGGGCGCCGCAGACCGGCCGGAGCACGATGCTGCGCACCATCATGCTGTCCACGATGCTCACGCACACTCCCGAGGAGGCGCAGTTCTACTGCCTGGATTTCGGCGGCGGGACGCTGCACCCGTACGGCGACGCGCCGCACGTCGGCGTCGTGGCCGGACGCAACGACGAGGCGTTGGTCAACCGGACGCTGGCCGAGGTGCTCGGGCTGATCGCCGAACGGGAGCGCCTGTTCCGGTCGCTGGGCGTGGGTTCGGTCGCGGAGTTCCGGGCCCGGCGCGCGGCCGGACGGCTGTCCGCCGACGCGCGCGCCGCGGATGTCTTCCTGCTTGTCGACAACTGGGGTGCGGTGCGGGCGAAAATCGAGGGTGCAGACGCGGCCGTCACCGAGATCGCCGGCCGCGGCCTGGGCGCGGGCGTGCACGTGGTGCTGACGGCCAGCCGGTGGACCGAGATCCGACCGGCGCTACGGGACGGCATCGGTACCCGCATCGAGCTGCGCCTCAACGACTACACCGAGTCGGAGATCGGCCGCCGGCTCGCGGCCCGGATTCCCGCCGAAACACCTGGACGCGGACTGGCCCAGCCAGGCGTCTACTTCCAGCTCGCGTTGCCCCGGGTGGACGGCGTCGAGAGCGTGGAAGGGGCCCGCGAGGCCCAGGAAGACGTCGTCGGTAAGGTGGCGGCCGGCTGGTCAGGACCGGTGGCGCCGCCCGTCCGGCTGCTGCCCACCCACATCACGGTGTCCGAAGTGGACAGTCTGACCGCACCGGACTCCGGGGTACCCATCGGCATCGCGGAGGCGGATCTCCAGCCGGTCGCCATCGACCTGGTAGGCGGCGATCCCCACCTGATGGTGTTCGGCGACGCGGGCTCCGGCAAGACGTCCTTCCTGCGTACCTGGATCCGTGCCTTGGCCCGGCGCGAGTCGGCGTGGGATGTACGGTTCGTGGTCATGGACTACCGGCGATCGCTGATCGGTGTGGTGCCTCAGGAGCACCTTGGCGCCTACGCCGCGGACTCGGACGCGGCCAGGGTGTATGCCGAACAGGTCGCGGCGAAGCTGCGCGAGCGGCTGCCGCCGGCCACCATCACCCCCCAGGAGTTGGCGGCCCGCAACTGGTGGCAGGGTGCGGAGATATATGTGGTGGTCGACGACTACGACCTGGTGGGCGGCGGCGCGCCGGGTCCGTTGACACCCTTGACGCAGTTCGTTCCGTACGCTCGGGACATCGGTTTCCACCTGGTGACCGCCCGGCGGGTCACCGGGTCCTCCCGCACGATGCTGACCGATCAGCTCGGCGCCCGGGTCCGTGAACTGGGTTGCACCGCACTCGTGCTGTCCGGAGATCCCAAGGAAGGCGCGCTCATCGGCGATGTCCGGGCAGTGCCTCGCCCGCCCGGCCGCGGCGTGCTGGTCCGGCGCGGCGAGCCGGGTCGGCTCATCCAGCTCGCCGTCGAGGACCGGGAGTTGTCCGGCGCCTCGGCCAGCCAGTCGTGACGGCACAGCACAGCCGGTCCGTCCCCGCGGACGCGGGTGGCACCGCTACCGGCGAACGTCCGGACCGTCGTCAGGTCGTCACGTCCGCACTCGTCAACAGCACGGCGCGGGCCCGGTGTATGGTGGCGCCGTCAACGACGGGAAACCGGTGTCCCCGGGCACGCAGATCGGCGACGAACGCCGGATCCGGCCCCACCGGGTACCGCGTCAGGTAGTAGGTGCAGGCGTCGCTCCATAACCAGAAGCCGTCCGTGCGGAAGTTCATGGGTACGACGGGCGGAAGCTCCGGGTGGTAGATGTCCCTACCCAACGCCGGGGTGAGCGCGACAGGCACCCCGCTGCACAGGTACTCAAGGAGCCGGGTCCATTCGTCGCCGGCGTCATCGGGTACCGGGCCGGGCGCGGGGCCGCAGCCGCCGTCGTCGAACAAGGCGAGCAGTCGGATGCCCGGATCCGGCCGGCGAGCCCATAACAGCGCCCCGTAGTCCCGGGCCAGGCGTTGGTAGCTGGGCGGCTCGCGGTACTCGGGATCTTGTCCGCCGGCGGGGTTGCCGGCCAGACCGGGATAGACCTCGATCTGCGAGTGGCGGTCGCCGGCCAGCCGGCATGCCTCCCGGGCGCCGGCCTCGACCGCCGGGAGATCGGCGTCAGGCTCCGTCTCCAGGACGTAGACCCGTCGCGGGGGAGGCCAGGCGGCATTCCCGCAGAAGCGCCAGGCCCGCCACACGGCACGCACGGCGCAGTCGCCGGCCGCGACCCGGACCACCGCACGGTCGCCGTCACTGTCGGGCTCGGCGGTGGGCGGACACGCGGACCGCGTGTCCGCCGCGGGGATCCGGGCGACCTCGGCCTGCCAGCGGGTTGGCGCGAAGCCGAACGGTGGCATCGGGTCGATGTCGGTGATGTCGAGGATTTCCAAGGCAGAGCTGTCCCAGCCCTCGGTCGCCAGCAGTTCGGTGAGCAGGTCGAGATCCGACTCCGTGAGCCGCAGCCGCTGGGCGATCGCGGCGTGCGCCATGGCGCGGGCCACCTCGCGCAGTCGTCCTTGATTGAGCCAGGTTCGGCACCGGGCAATCAACTCGTCGGCGACCCATCCGGAGGTACGCAGAAGTAGCCAGTGGCAGGCCTGCGTTCGCCTGGCATCCACGCCGGACATGCTCGACTCCTTTGTCTGAGCGTCGGCGAACCGTAACAATCAGCTTCTCAAGGAGACGGCGAGAGCCACCGTGCGGTTCAGCCGACTCCCCATCCCACGGTGCCGTTCGCTTCCGCGCGGCCGGCACAGCCAGCGTCCCGCCGGTTGGCCTGATCGACTCCCGACAGCGCGATCGCGGCGCGGTTCGGAGCGGGGAGGCCGGATCCGCGGCGCGGTGAACCTGGCAGGTGCGGAGGTCGTCGTGTTGGTATACGAGGCAGCCGGGGAGACGACGGTGGAACCGACAACCAGGCAGCGACAGGATCGGCGGCCGCCGGACGGGTACCGCTGGTCCCCGTGCGGTCCGGCGGGCCGCGGTAGGTTGACTTGTCAGGCCCGCGGAATGCACCTTCGCCGCCGGAGATGAGCGACCCGGCCACGGGCGGCGGCCCGGCTGGTTCCGCGGTGGCCCGCGCCGACGGAGTCGCCGAGCAGCCGGGCCAGCAACGTTGGGAGTTCGCCCGAGCCTTCGTCGAGCACAGCTGGGCGCGACCGGGCGCCGACCGGCCGGTGGCCCGGCCGCATGTCGTGTTGTTGGTCGCCGCGCTGGCGGCCGCATTGGCCCTTGGCGCCGGCGTCGCGATGCAGCTGATCTGGCCGGTCAAGCTGGACACGACGGCTCACGTCAAGGCGACGGGTACGGCCGGCGCCTTCACGGCCGTCGCCGGGTGGGACTGTCCCATGACGAGGAGCAGTGGATTCGACGCGGTGGGCCGGCAGGCCACCTGGTACACAGCCCCGGACGGAGGCTGGGCCGGCGACGGTTGCCACGGCACCTACGAGCTGATGCCGATGAGCGGTCAAGCGACGGCCGACGACCCGAGTCAGTTCGCGCTGTGGTGGTTCGCGCCCGGCGCCGCGAGGCGGTGCGCGATCCAGGTCTATGTCCCCGCGCGTGACGTCAACGGCCACGACAGGGCGACCTCGGCTCAGTTCTTCGTGCTCGCCGGGCGGGGAGGCGCGCCGTTCGCGCAGTTCGTGGTCGACCAGAGCAGCGGGCCCGGCAGCTGGGTTCCGGTGGGTACGTTCCCGGCTAATTCAAGCGGTCTCGCCGTGCAGATGGTCGACCGCGGGGTACCCAGCAGCCCGACCGCGATGCTGGCCATCGCCCAGATCAAGGTCATCTGTACCGGCTGAGCCGCCGGCCGCCGGCGCGACCGTGTCGGGCAGATCCTGGACCTCCAGCGTGGTGAGTTGGTCCTTGGTGGCCCTGGTGACCTCGGCGACGCGGTACGCGTGCCGCTCAGTCATCTCCTGGAACACCTGCCTGGCGAACCGCCCGTTGCCGAAGTTGCGGGTGTGGTGGATCCCGGCGAAGAAGTCCGCCAGCGCGCCGCGGGTGGGGTCGGCCAGCCGGTACCGGTGCGCGGTGGCTTGATGCTCGACGATGCGCACCAGTTCCTCGGGCGTGTAGTCGTCGAAGTACAGGGTGCGGTTGAACCGCGACGACAGGCCCGGGTTGGCCGAGATGAAACGCTCCATCTGATCCGGGTACCCGGCGACGATGACGACGACGTCTTCGCGATGGTCCTCCATGAGCTTGACCAGCGTGGCGATCGCCTCGAGCCCGAAGTCCGTGCCGTGGCCGTCCGGCACCAGCGCGTACGCCTCGTCGATGAACAGCACGCCACCCAGCGCCCGGCGGAACACCGCCTGGGTCTTCGGTGCCGTGTGACCCACGTACTCGCCGACCAGGGTGCTGCGGTCGGCCTCGACGAGGTGACCGTCGGACAGCATGCCGAGGGCGGCAAGGATCTGGCCGTACAGGCGGGCAACGGTCGTCTTTCCGGTACCCGGGTTTCCGGCGAAGATGAGGTGCCGCGACAGCGGAGGCGGCGGCAGGTCGGCCTCCTCGCGGCGCTTGACCATCTGCATCAGCTTGACCAACGATCCGACGTCCGCCTTGGCCCGGGCCAGCCCGACCAGCTGGTTAAGCTGCTCCAGCAGCCTGGGTAGCGCCTCGGCGGGATCCTCCGGCTCCGCCGGGGTGGTCGAGGCGACACCGGTGCGGGGTGCTCCGTTGCGAGCCTGGCGTGCCCGTGGCGCCCGTCCCGGCAAGGCACCGACCGGAATGGTGACCGTACGCACCCCGGCCACGGTGCACTCCTCGAACTCGGGCTGGCCGCCGGGCGCGATGGTCACGTCCTGGTCCACGTCCTGGATGTGGCACCGCCGAAGGACCGGCCGCGCGCCCTCGCCGACGTAGACAGCGGACAGCGCGGTTCCGGAGATCGTGACGTCCTCGAACGTGCCCGCCGCGCCCGGCGCGACGTAGAGGCCGTTCTTGCGGCAGCGGCTCACGGTGAGCGAGCGGATCACCGGCCGTGACCCGGTCCACAGCACGAGGCCGCTGCCACCGGCGTCCTCGACAACACACTGCTCGAGGACGGCGGTGCTGTCCTTGTCCAGGAACACCGCAGAGCCCTCGCAGTTGACGAACCGCCCGGCGCGCACAGTCAGGCCCGCCCCGGGTCCGACCTCCAACCCGGACTGGCCCGCACCCTCCACTGTGGACTCTTCGATCATCGGCCGGTGCGGGGTCTCTACGCGGATGCCGATCGACGAGCCGGCCACGGTGGCCCGCAGGATCTGTGCGTCGCCGCTGCCCTCCACCTGGATGCCGGTCATCTGCGCCCGGTCGACCCGCCCGCCGGACAGCCGCAGCACGGCCCGTCCGGTCACCCGTACGCCGTGCTCCGGGGTACCGGCGACCTGGCAGTCGACGAGGTCCGCACTCGCGTTCCCGCCCACGTGTACCGAGCTGTAGGCGGAGCCGCGGGTGGTCCATTGGCGCAGCACGGCCTTGGCGTTCCCGTCCAGGAAAACGGCATTGGCCCCCGACCGGGCCACCGTGCAGTCAGCCGCGTCCAGCTGGGCCGAACCGGCGACGACCACGCCGGTGCTGGCGCTGCCGGTGATCTCGCACCTGTCCAAGCGCAGCACCGCATCGCCGTAGCCGTGCACGCCCACCTTGGCGGCATCCGTGACCTGGCATTGAGTCAACGCGACACGGCTGCGGCCAAGGGCCGCCAGCCCATCGCCGGCGGCCCTGCTGATCGTGCACCCGGTCAGCTCCGCACCGGTGGGCGGCTCGTCCGGCGCCGATGCCTGGGCGACCTCCGGTACGTCGGTGCCGGCCAGCCTGACGCCGTCGCCGCCGATGTCGTGCAGTTGGCTGGCCCGGACCATCAGGCGGGCCGCATCCTGGCTGTAGATGCCGGCGCCGCCCGCGTACGAGACGGTGCAGTCGTCGACGACGGCGCGCGCCGTGTCGTGTACCGACAGGCCGTTGCGCTGTGCGCGCAGGATCGTGCTGCCGAGCAGTTCGGCGCGCCCCGACTGGGCCAGCAGGATGCCGTCGCCCTCGATCTCCTCCACGGTGCACCCCACCAGGTCAGCCCTCGCGTCGCCGAGGACGGACAACCCCGCTTGGCGGCATTGGTTGATCCGGCAACCGGACAGCCGCAGCCTCGCCACGCCGGACACCTCGACCCGGCCGTTGGTCACCTCGCACCGCTCCAGCGTCAGGTTGCCGGCCGACACCTGTACCGCCACTCCGCCGGGGTCGGCGCCGTGCAGCACCACTCCACGTACGGTGGCCGACGCCGCCCTGCCCTCCAGCGCCGGACCGAACGAGGCAACGAGTTCGACGGCTCCGTTGTCGCCGATGATGCTCACGTCGCGGTCGATCAGGATGCTCTCGTGGTACGTCCCGGCCGCGACGGTGACTACGGCACCGTCGCCGGCCGCCCGCAGCGCGGCGCCGATGCTGCGGTGACTTCCCCACCCGCGGGTCGAGACTCGTTGCGGTGCCGCGACCATCGTTGCAGCCGGACTAGGCCGCTACGTGACGGCGCTCGTTGCCCAGGTAGCCCAGTTCGATCGCGACCCGGGTTAGCTCAGCCTTGTTCCCGACCTTGAGTTTGGCGCGGATGCGTTTGGCGTAGGTGTTGACGGTCGCCTGGGACAGCCCCATGCGGCTGGCGATCTGCGACTGGGTGAAGCCCAGCGCTATCCAGCGGAGGGTCTCGACCTCGCGCGGCGCCAGCCCGCCGGGGTCGTCCTGGTACGGCCGGTTCAGCTCCGTGTAGAACTGGTCGACCAGAAGGGGGCACAGGTACAACCCGCCCTGCCCGACCACGTGGAGAGCGTCAACGACGGCGTTCTGCTCCGAAAACCGTGTCAGGCAGCCCCGGGCGCCGGCCCGCAGGACGGCGAGCAGCGAGGGCGGCTGCTCCCAGCTTGCGGTGACGACCGGGCGGCCGAAGCTGGCGACCTTGGTGATCATCGTCGCGGACGAGCCGCCGGCCCGTACCGGCAGTGCGAGGACGACGATGTCGCACACCGCGCCGGTGGTGGCCAGATCGTCGACGTCGGGTACGGATTCGAGCACGACCAGTTGCGCGTCCTGGGACACCACCCGTTCCATCCCGGCACGCGTGACGGGTTGCTCGTCAACGATGGCGACGGTGAAGGACCGGCCGTCGACGACGGGCGTTACCTGCTCCGGCGTCCCTCGTGATCGCCCCGGAGCCGGATCGCTCTGGTTGGTGACCTCAACCGTGTCTGGGATCATTCCTGTCACGGCGCTCTCCCTCCGGCCTGCGCCGGCATCACTCTGGTCACCTTAGGACGAGCATCGGGGCGTCCCGGTTCACGTTGACGGCAGGTGGCGCCGCTCGCCGCAGTCGCTCACCGTTGGTAGCCGCGATCAACACCGATCAGGCGCGCCCGTCGGAGGTCATACCGAGTCGTAACCCCAAGTGAGCATGTCGCGATCTTGGTGGACGTTGAGGTGAGGTCCCCACCCGCTGGTCGGCAACCGCTCGTCGGTGAGGAGCGGTTGCCGACCTACGGAATCGATGTCAGGCAGCCTTGGCGGGCACGCTCCATTGTTGGTTAGTGCTGTTGGTGCAGGTGGCGATGGTGAGTTGGGTGCCGTTGTTGGCGATGGTCATGCACTTGCCGACGACTTCGAGCCTGCCGTCGGAGCGCACCGTCCACAGTTGTGCACCGGTTTGGTTGCAGCCCCACAGCTGGATGGCGTTGCCGTTGTCGCTGATACCGGAACGATCGTCGACGCACATCCCGTTGATGCCGGTGATCGGGCCGGTTCCGGGGTTGAGAACCTGCCAGACGAATGATGCCGATCCCGAGGTTCCGCCGCTGGCGGTAGCGGTAACCGTGACGTTGCTGCTGCCCGCTGTGGTCGGTACCCCGGCGATCAGGCCGGTGGCCGAGTTGATGGACAGTCCGGCCGGCAAACCGGCGGCACTGTAGGTCAACGTGTCGCCCGTGTTGGTACCAGCGATGATCTGAAGGCTGACGCTGGTTCCTATCAGGTTCGATTGGGTTCCAGGGTTGCTCAGAGTGACCGTGGGAGCAGTCGGAAGCTTCCATTGTTGATTGGTGCTGCTGGTGCAGGCGGCGATGGTGAGTTGGGTGCCCGCTCCTGAGTCGGGAGCGTTGAGGCACCTGCCCGAGGCGGGGTTGAGTAGTGTTCCGTTGGCCTGGGGCTGCCAGATCTGGGATCCGGCAGTACCGCAGTCGTAGAGGACGATGGGCGTGCCGCCGGCGGTCGCGTTGTTGGCGATGGTCATGCACTTGCCGAGGACTTCGAGCCTGCTGTCGGAGCGCACCGTCCACAGTTGTGCGCCGGTTTGGTTGCAGCCCCACAGTTGGATGGCGTTTCCGTTGGCTGTGTCACTGTAATGATCGTCGACGCACATCCCGTTGATGCCGGTGATCGGACCGTCAGCGATCCGCCAGATGAATGGTGCAGCGTCCGAGGCCCCGGTTCCGTCAGTCGCAGTGATCGTGACGTAGCTGACGCCGGTGGCGGTCGCAGTTCCTGAGACTGCGCCGGTGGTGGTGTTGATAGACAGCCCGATCGGCAACCCAGTGGCACGATAGGTCAATGACTGGCCGGAATTACTTGTGCGTGCGACGATCGGCAGATCGACCGGAGTACCCTTGGCCGTCGTCTGCGCACCGGGATTGGTCACGGTCACTGCGCGTGCGGTGGGTAGCCTCCATATCTGGTTGCCTTGGCCACTACACGTGGCGAGTGCCAGCTGTGTGCCCGAATCGACGTTGGGAGTGTTAAGACACTTGCCGGAGGCCGGGTTGAGTAGTGTTCCGTTGGCCTGGGGCTGCCAGACCTGGGATCCGGCACCACCACAGTCGTAGAGGACGATGGGCGTGCCGTCGGCAGTCGCATTGTTGGCGATGGTCATGCACTTGCCGAGGGCTTCGAGTCTGCTGTCGGAGCGCATCGTCCACAGCTGCGGGCCATTCTGGTTGCAGCCGAACAGTTGGATGGGGTTGCCATTGTCGGTACCGCCGGACCGGTCATCGACGCAGAGTCCATTGAGTCCGGTGATCGGACCGTCACCTACCTCCCACACGAATGAAACCGACGCGGAGACCCCGGCGCGATCGGTGACGGTGGCAGTGACGTTGCTCGCGCCCACCCTGGTCGGCACGCCGGAGATCATCCCGGTGGTGGAGTCGATAGACAGCCCGACCGGAAGGCCGGTTGCCTGGTAGGTCAGCGTTTGGGTGGTATCCCGGTCGGAGGCCACGATCCGCAAGTACACGACGGTGCCCTTGAGCGTCGCGTGGATGCCTGGGTTGGTTACGTTCACGACGCTCGGTATGGAGCCGTGCGGCACCGTCCATTGCTGGTTGGCGCTGTTGGTGCAGGTGGCGATGGTGAGTTGGGTGCCCCATCCCGAGTCGGGAGCGTTGAGGCACCTGCCCGAGGCGGGGTTGAGAAGTGTTCCGTTGGCCTGCGGCTGCCAGATCTGCGATCCGGCACTACGTTGTTGGCGATGGTCATGCACTTGCCGACGACTTCGAGCCTGCCGTCGGAGCGCACCGTCCACAGTTGTGCACCGGTTTGGTTGCAGCCCCACAGCTGGATGGCGTTGCCGTTGTCGCTGATACCGGAACGATCGTCCGCGCACATCTGGTTGACGCCGGTGATCGGTCCGTAGCCACCGATAACGTGCCAGCTCAACGCTGCCGACCCCGACGCTCCGCTGCTATCGGCAGCGGTAACCGTGACGTTGCTGGTACCCATCGTCGTCGGTGTTCCGGAGATCATGCCGGTGGCCGAATCGATGGACAGCCCGGCCGGCAACCCGGTGGCGCTGTAGGTCATCGTCGTGCTCGAGTTGGTGGTGGTCGCCCCGAGCCTCCCCAAGCTCACGGCCTGACCCTGGACGGTCAGCTGACGCCCGGGGTTGACCACCATGACCGGGCTGTTACAGGTTGTACTCACCAGCTTGTTGGGGGAACCGAAGCCAGGTCCGCTGATCACGCCGCTGGCCGCACATGCTACAAGCGCGTCTCGCACCTGCCGCGGTGTCGCCGTCGGGTGATCGGCCAGGTACAGGGCGGCGGCTCCGGTGACGATGGGCGCCGACAGGGAGGTCCCGCCGGCTGTCGTGGTGGCAACGTTGCTGGCATAGGACGTCGTCTGAATATCGGTCCCAGGAGCGAAAAGGTCCACGCACGGGCCATAGTTGGACCAGAATGGTCGCGCGTCGCTAGCATCGGTGGCGCCTACTGTAATGGCGTCGGTAACACGTTGCGGCGACGAATCACAGGCATCCGCGTCACTGTTGCCCGCGGCGATGGCGTAGCTGACGCCGGAGTTGATCGAGCCGCGAACCGCATCGTCCAACGCGCTCTGCGGCGAGGTGATCCAGCTGATATTCGCCACCGCTGGGTGTTTGGCGTTGGCCGTAATCCAGTCAATAGCGGCGATCCCGTCACTCGCAGCAGCGACACCCTGACAGTCAAAGATCCTGACCGCATACAGGTTCGCCTTCTTCGCAACCCCAAATGTCGCCGCGGCCGCGGCCCCGGCCACCGCGGTACCATGGCCAGCGCAGTCGTTGTTGTCCACCGACGGGGGGCCGTTGTACACACGTCCTTCGAATTCCACGTGGTCGAACCGGATGCCGGTGTCGATGATGTAGATCGAAACGTTCGAGGCGGTGGATTTGTAGCTGTACGCGCCGCTCAGCGCCGGGTTGGGCTGATCGACGCGATCAAGGTTCCACGGCGGGTCGGGCTGAATCGAGGTCGTCCGAATAACGGCATCCTGTTCGACGTAGGCGACCCTCGGATCCTTGGCCAGCGCTTGAGCCCTGGACGCAGACACACTGATGGAAAAGCCGTGAACGGAGTGGCTGTAGACCGATCCGAGCCGGCCACCGCTACGCTGTGCAAGATCGCGGGCAGCGTTGGCCACCTGGCTCGGCGTCCGCAGCTGGGGCGTGTCCTTGAGAACCACGATGTACCTGCCCGGAATCCGGGTGCCGGCTCGAGGACCGGTGGCGGATTTGTCCGCGACTCCTACCGAGAACCCTGAGCCTTCAAGCGGGCTCCGAACCCGGCCACCCGGCGATGGCGTAGCGCTACCGGTCGCTGTTGGACGCCCAGGCGAACCATTCGTAGATTCGGCCAAGACAACGCCGACCGAGGTCACGCACGCAAGCCCCAAGACTAGCGCGACTACCCCCGTCCGGGCCGTCGTGCGAGCGAATCGGAGCCTCGCGTTGCACCTCTTTGTGATCAACTTAGTCACTCTGAGCATAAGGATTGCCTTTCGGACACGCAGTTGGAAGTTGGCCATCGTCGGTGCGGTAAGGACCCGGCGCGGCCAATTGGACATCGGCCCTTCGCTACGAGTCGGCCTCGGTCGGCGTTCAGACCCATATCCGCGGTTGGCGGAGGCGTGATCGGGATACATCGGTGACGACCGATGGCCCCTGCGCACCACCTGCACCGTGCGCATCCGGTCGCCTGGGTCGTCGTCGATGGTGAGCCGGCGGGCGACGGTGTGCGGCCAGGGTCGCAGCCGCCCGACGTCCGTGTCGAGACTCTCGATGTGCAACCGCGCACGAATCATCGTTCCTGCGTGAGATCCTCGGCGGTCTGCCTGTCCCCGAGGGTGTGGCGCAGGAGGAAGCGGTAGACCGCGGCGGCGTGCGCCTCGTGGATCTCCTGCATCCGTGCCACTGGTCGGCATCAGCGGACTGCCTGGGCGGGGGAGCATCGGCCGGCCTTCTCGCGATCGACGGCTTGTGTTGCAGGCTGCCTCTGGCGGTCGGGGATGACATCCGTATGCACACGGGAGCTTGGCCGCAGCGGTCCTGGCGCGGTTGCCCGGTCTTGACCAGGCCACGCCGGACGAGGCCGAACACGTCCGCACATGGGTTCCAGCGGACGTCCTCAAATAGGTTGCTTGCGGACTGACGCACACGGTCGCGGAGGATGTGTTCGGCGGGCCGCCGGCAGGACCGGCGGGAACGAAAGGCGAAAGGGCCAGCGATGTCGGTATCGGCGAGCCCGGCGGGAGCGGCGGTTCTGCTGCGGCAGTGGGCGCACGATGCGTGCTACGCGCGCTCCGTCCGCGCCCCTGACCTGGCCGCGGCACTGCTGCTCAACCTCGAGGAGGCGGGCAGCCTGGGCCGTCAACGGATCTTCCCGCCGTCGCCCCACGCATCCCGGTTGCAGTTCGTGCTCGATGACGACGGGGAGACGGTCCTGTTCATCGAACTCTCCACGCTACCCATGGTGACGGCCGAGGAGCTGACGGCGGTGTTCGGAGCTGCCCGAAGTATTCCACCCGGCCCGCACCAGTCCGGGCCTACTCTCGTATTCGACGACCTGCGGCCGATAGACGCGCCGCGGGGTTGTCTGGTAATGGCCCGGCTGCGCGGCGACGATCCCCGACTGGCGCTGGTGGAGTCGGTGACGATGTCCTTTGAATAGACCTGAGCGTCGCCCGGATTTGACGGCGTGCCAGGTGCCTTCGTCGGGTCGACGGGGCGGCGGGCTTTACCTCGGGCATGGTGCGCGGCACGCCCCAGGGAAGCTTCTTACGCTGCTCCCCGGGTTGCGCACATTGCCGCGAGTTCGGATGAACGCGACGGCCGCCTGACCCGTCATGGTTGGCGGCGGCTGACCGATACCGCGAGCGCGGAAGGGCGACGAGCACATCATGACGAACTCCGACGTCTCTGGCCGTGGCACGGCCAGATGGGTTGCGCCCTGGCAAGTGGTGACGCGGTGGGTCAAGGGGATGGTGACCCGGGCCCGCTCGGTCCGGCCGGTCCGTCGGTGGTTGTACCGGGGCGGTCGGGTCGTCACCGCCGTGCTGTGCGCGGTCATGGCAGTGATCTGCGCGGTGGCCGCGTTCATCGGTTAC
>WNGE01013544.1_pt1 | contig 15329 bp, 11 predicted proteins | sample 5400651 | NCBI WGS metagenome assembly WNGE01 (sample SAMN13153370, study PRJNA577476) | soil metagenome | isolation source: 60 cm soil or saprolite under grassland replicate 2 | place: USA:California | collected 2016-06-15 | reverse complement strand
CGTCCTCGGCGGCCAGGAACGCGAGCGCGTCACCCACGTCGTTCGGGAAGTCCTCGCGCGTGCGGACGGCGTCCGCGTGCTCGCGCGCCTCGGCGGGACGACCGAGCACGAGCGACGCGAGCGACGCGGCGTAGCGTCCGATCGGCGAGTCCGACTCGGCTGTGCCCGCCTCCAGCGCCCAGCGCGCGGCGTCCTCGGCCTTCGCCCAGTCGCCGGCGAGGATCAGCGCCTTCATCGCGCCGATCGGGCGCCCCCAGCTGCCGGGCGGAGCGCTCTGGAAGCTCTCGCGGTACCGCTCGGCTGCGCGCTCGAACCAATCTGCCGCTTGGTCGTGGCGTCCGAGCATCAGGAGCGAGAGGCCGGCGCCGCCCGCCGCGTTGCCGAGCCGGGTCAGCTGGCGCTGGCGCGAGTCCGGCTCGCGCGGGTCGACCTCGGCTGCGGGGTCGTCGTGGAGCCGCGCTTGGCCGTCGCGGTAGCGCGCCTCCTCCCGTGCGAGATGCCCCTCCCAGTCCTCCTTGGTCGAAGCCTCTGGTTTAGGCACAGCCGACCTCCTCCCCACTGCGATCGTAACCGCGAAACACGCGCGGGTGGGTGACGCGTCCGTGCCGCATGTGTGCCCGTTTGTCCACGGTTCACTAGGCTGCCCGGCGTGGCCAGGGAGTTGCGCGAGGTCGTGTACGTCGACGGCGTTCGCACAGCCTTCGGGCGCGCCGGCCCGAAAGGCGTCTTTTGGCGGACGCGGGCGGACGATCTCGGCGTCAAGGTCGTGCGCGAACTGCTGCGGCGGAACCGGTCGCTCCCGCCGGAGCGGGTCGACGACGTGATCATGGCCGCCACGGCCCAGGTCGGCGACCAGGGCCTGACGCTCGGCCGCGACGTCGCGCTCCTCGCCGGCCTGCCGGCGACCGTTCCGGGTTTCGCGGTCGACCGCATGTGCGCCGGCGCGCTCACCGCCGTCACCGCCGGCGCCGGCGAGATCGCAATGGGCTCGGCGGGCGTCGTTCTCGCAGGCGGCATCGAGCACATGGGCCACCACCCGATGGGCGACGATGTCGATTTCAACCCGCGCTTCGTCGCCGAGCGCCTGGTCGATCCGTCGGCCGTCACGATGGGCGCCACCGCCGAGAACCTGCACGACCGATTCCCGCGCCTCTCGCGGGAAGACGCGGACGCCTTTGCGATGCGCTCGCAGCACCGCGCGGCCGCGGCCTGGCAGAACGGCGTCATGCGTGAGACCGTCGTTCCGATGACCGTGTTCACCGACGACGGCTGGCGCGCCGCCGACCGGGACGAGTTCCTGCGGCCGGACACGAGCATGGAAGGCCTCGCGGAGCTTCCAACGCCGTTTCGCCCGGGCGGGCGCGTGACCGCCGGCAACTCCGCCGGTCTCACCGACGGCGCGGCGGTCTGCCTGCTCGCCTCCGAGGAGGGAGCCCGCGAGCTGGGCCTCCAGCCCCGGATGCGCCTGGTCTCATACGCGTTCGCGGGCGTCGAGCCCGAGCTGATGGGGCTCGGCCCCGTTCCCGCCACTCGCAAGGCGCTCGAGCTGGCCGGGCTGTCGTTCGACGAGATCGGCCTGTTCGAGCTGAACGAGCCCTTCGCCGTGCAGGTGCTCACCTGGTGCGACGGACTCGGCGTCGATCCCGAGGACGACCGGCTGAACCCCTACGGCGGCGCGATCGCCTGCGGGCACCCGCTCGCGGCAACCGGCGTCCGGCTCCTGGCGCAGCTCGCCTACGGCTTCCGGCAGCGGCCGGACGTGCGGTACGGGCTGACCGCGCTCTGCGTCGGGATGGGCATGGGCGCCGCGCTGATCTGGGAGAACCTTCCTGCCGCAGACTGAGTTCAAGCTGGCCGAGGTCGAACGGGACGGCAAGCGCGTCGCGCTGGTCACGATCGACAACGGCGAGGACCATACGAAGCCGACCTTCTTCGGGCGGGCGGCGCTCGAGTCGCTAGAGCAGCTGCTGCCGCAGCTCGAAGACGGCGGCTGGGCGGCGCTCGTCATCACGGGAAAGCCGTTCGTCTTCGCCGCGGGCGCCGACATCACGGAGTTCCCCGGCGCGACCCGCGAGCTCGCGATTGAGGGCAGCCGCGCGGGCCATGAGCTCTTCGGCCGGATCCGCGCGCTCCCGTATCCCACCGTGGCCGCGGTCAACGGGGCCTGCCTCGGCGGCGGGGTCGAGCTGGCACTCCATTGCGATGCGCGGACGATCTCCACCGCGGCGCGCCACTTCGCCTGCCCGGAGTGCTTCCTCGGGATCGTCCCGGCCTGGGGTGGGACACAGTTGATTCCGCCGCTCGTGGGCGTGGAGACGGCGGTGAAATTCATCGTCGCCAATCCGATGCGCCAGAACCGCGTGCTGACGGGCCCGCAGGCGTTCGAGCTCGGCTTCGCCGACCGGCTCCTCGAGCCGGCGGAATTCGTCGACGAGTCGCTCGCGTTCGCGCTCGAGCTCGAGCTCGAGCCGTCACGGTCTCGTGACGGTGGCAGCCACCCGCACGAAAACGTCACGGAAGTGATACGGAAGGCGCGCGCCCGGCTCGACGGACAGGTGCACGGCGCCGCGCCCGCTCCTTACAAGGCGCTCGAGCTGATCGAGGGTGCTTGCTCCGGCTGGACGCTCGAGGAAGGCCTTCGCGCCGAGGAAGAGGCCGTCGGCGAGCTGCTCCCCGGCCGCGAGGCCCAGGCATCGCTCTACGCCTTCGACCTCGTCGAGCGCCGCGCGAAGAGCCCGCCCGGCCGGCCCGCGGAGGAGCCGCGGCCGATCCGCAAGGTCGGGATCGTCGGCGCGGGCCTGATGGCCGCCCAGATCGCGGCGCTCGTCCTCCGCCGCCTCGAGGTGCCGGTCGCTATGCGCGACGTCAGCGAGGAAGCCCTCGACAGCGCCCGCGAGTCGATCGAGTCCGAGCTTGCAGAGCAGGTCGCGAAGGGCCGCTACGACGAGGGCAAGGCGCGCTTCCTCGGCTCGATCGTCTCGACCGGAACGACCTACGAGGACTTCGCCGACTGCGATCTCGTCCTGGAGGCCGTCTTCGAGGAGCTCGAGACGAAGCAGCGAGTCTTCGCCGAGCTGCGCGAGCACACGCGGGACGACTGCGTCCTCGCCTCGAACACCTCCAGCCTTTCGATCGCCGAGATGGGCGCAGACGTCGGCATCCACTTCTTCAACCCCGTCGCGGTCCTGCCGCTCGTGGAGCTCGTCCGCACCGCCGACACGGACGACGCGGCTCTCGCGACGGCCTGGGCCTTCGCCGAAAAGCTGCGCAAGCGCCCGGTCCTCGTCCGGGACGCGCCCGGCTTCGTCGTCAACCGCGTCCTCACGCGCCAGATGGGTGTCGTCCTCGATGCGCTCGAGCAGGGGAACAGCGTCGAAGAAGCGGACGAGGCGATCCTCATGCTCGGGCTCCCGATGGCGCCGTCCGTCCTGCTGCAGATGGTCGGCCCGCGAGTCGCCAACCACGTCCTCGAGACCCTGCACGACGCCTATCCCGATCGCTTCCCGCTCTCCCAGACCCTCGCCAACTACGCGGAGGGAAAGGACGAGATCGTCGTCCAGGCGGACGAGCCGAAGACGCAGGACGAGATCCTCGAGGCCGCGCTCGAAGCCGTCGCCGACGAGATCCGCCACCTGCTCGAGGAGGGCGTCGTCGCCGAGGCCGCCGATGTCGACACGGCGCTCCTGCTCGGGGCGGGCTGGCCGTTCTGGCTCGGCGGGATCACCAAGTTCCTCGACCAGACCGGCAGATCGGAGAGGATGTTCGGGCGCCCGCTGGCCGAGATCGGCGAGGCGGCACCCGCCAAATGAGAGACGACTGGCGCATCCGGATCGAGCTGCCCGAAGAAGCCCAGGCCGAGAGCCTGTTGGGCCGCCTCGGGCTCGACCTCGGCACACACGAGGCGAAGCGTCTCGCGCACGAGCTCGAGGGTCGCCGGCTTGCCGTCTCCCGCGACGGCAACGAGCTCTTCGTCTACGCCTCGACCCCGGCCGAGGCCGAACGGGCGCGCGGGATCGTCGAAGCCGAGCTCGCGGACGAAGGCGACGAGGCGAGCACCTCGACGGCCGAGCGCTGGCTCCACGACGAGGAGCGCTGGACCGGCGAGCCGCCGCAGGAGACGTGGGAGGAAGAGGAGCTCGAGCGCGGCTACGCGCCGTGGGAGGTTCGCGTCGAGCGCGAGACGCATGCCGAGGCGCGCGAGCTGGCGGACGAGCTCGAGCGCGAGGGCTACGACGTCGTGCGCCGCTGGCGCTTCCTGATCGTGGGCGCCGGCTCGGAGGAGGAAGCCCGCCAACTCGCGCAGCGAGTCCACGGCGAGGTCGAGCCGGGCGGCGAGCTCGTCTGGGAGGTCACCCCGCAGAACCCGTTCGCGGTCTTCGGCGGCCTCGGCGGCCCTTGAATCGGGTATCATTCGAGTTGCGACGCTCGCCAGGGGATTGACCGCGAGCTCGCTCTCTCACTGAGACTCGGCAGCGCGGAAATGCTGCCTGCAATGCAAGAAGCGACCGAGCATCTGACGCTTTCGTCGGAGGCTGAGGGGCTCAATGCCGCCGCCCTCCGCGCCGAAGCCTGGGCGGGCGAGCCCTTCCTCCATCCGGACGAGGAGCCCGAAACCGCACTCGCGCCCGGGACCGCCCGGCGGCGCGCACTCGACGACGCGCTCGCGGAGATCGAAGGCGGCGCGCGCGAGCCCTCGTACGGCTGGAAGATCCGCTACGCGCTGATGCTCGGCCTCGAGCGCGTGCTCAGCGAGCGCCCGCCACGCCTCGCCTCCGGCACCGAGCTGCGCCGCCACCAGATCGACGCGCTCGCGGGAATGCTGACCGAGCTGATCGCCGCCACGCAGGTCGAGCCCGACCTGAACGGCAACGGCGCGGCCGTCGCTGAAGAGGAAGAGGTTGTCGAGGAGGACGAGGAGGATCTCGGGGTCCACCTCGAGGAGCCTTCGGACGAGCTCCCGCTGCCCGAGGAGCACGCGGGCCGCGACCCCGGCGCGAGCAGGCGCTATCGCTTCCGCCACCCGACCGCCTCCGGTAAGACGATCGCGGCGGCGGGCTTCGTCGAGGCGGCCCGCACGCTCGGCGTCCTGATCCTCACGCACCGCCGCCTGCTCGTAACGCAGTTCCACCGCGAGCTGACCGCCGAGGGCTACGGAGAGCGCTTCGAGGATGCGATCCTCAAGGGCGGCTCGCCCAAGGGCTCGAGTCCCGTCACCGTCCAGACGTACGCCTGGTTCGCCCGCCACTGGGACGATCTCGAGCCGAGCGCCTACCAGCTCGTGATCTGCGACGAGGCCCACACGGCGCTCGGCGAGAAGACGAGCAAGGCGATCCGCAGCTTCTCCGATCCGATTTTCATCGGGATGACGGCGACCGAGCAGCTGATCGCGAAGCAGGTCTCGGACGTCTTCCCCGCCTCGATCGACGAGCTGCCGCTCGGCGACGCGGCCCGCCGCGGGCTGATCGCGCCGCTGCGCTGCCTCCGCGTCCCACCGGCCGCCGCGATCTCGTCGGTGCCGATCGTCGGCGGCGACTTCGAGGAGCGGGCCCTGGCCGCTGTCCTCGACCACACGGCGCTGAACCAGGCGGCCGCGAGCCTCTACCGCGACCGCTTCGAAAACACCCCCGGGATCGTCTACGCGGCCGGCGTCGAGCACGCCTACAACCTGGCGAAGGAGTTCCGCGCGGCCGGGCTCAAGGCCACCGCGGTGAGCGGACGCACGCCTCCGGTGCAGCTCGCGGAGACCCTGGCCGCCTACGAACGCGGCGAGATCAACATCCTGATCAACGCGATGCTGCTGGCCGAGGGCTGGAACTCGCCGCGGGCGACGGTCGTGATGCACCTGGCGCCGACCGCCTCGAAGCGCGTCTACCAGCAGCGCATCGGGCGGATCATGCGGACGCACCCGCGCAAGGAGGCCGGCGTCGTCGTCGACTTCGTGCCCAAGGCCGCGACCCACAGCGAGCGCGTGGTCTCGCTGCACAGCCTGCTCGACGCCGACTTCTACCGCGAGGGAGCGCGCGTGACGCCCGCACCGCGGCGGCGCGTCCAGCGGCGAGCGCGGCGGAAGCTCTCTCCGGCGCCGTGGCTCGTGCCCGTGACCCCTGACGTCAAGCGGCGGCTCGCCGTGATCACGCGCGAGTGGCAGCGCGTCAACCCGCGCTTCCTCGACGAGGACGAGCAGCTCTACTGGGCGACGATCGCCGGCCGGAGCGTCCGCTTCGACGAGCGCGTCGAGTTCGTCAAGAAATTCACCGAGGGGAAGGCGTCGCGCGGCGCCCTCGAGCAGTTCCTGAACGCCTGCGCGGCAGAGAACCCGAACCGCCGCCTGCGGCTCATCGCGCTCGCCGACCGCGTCTCGATGATGGTCAGGATCGCGTCCAGGGCGTGCGCACGCTCCTGCGCGCGCTCGGCGACAGCAAGGTCGACGCCCCCGAGCAGATTCTCGCCCGCTGGACCTGGCGGCTCGCCCGCGCGACGCGGAAGGTGCAGGACCGGCGAGCGAGCGGCGAGTTCCCGGAGGCGAAGCGCCTGCTGGGAGCGCTCGCGAACTCGCGGGGCCATCGACACGAGGAGAACGCGGCGAAGCTCGTCAACGCGGCGCTTGAGCAGCCGCGCGAGGTCGGCGCGGCGCTGCTGGCCTCCGCGGAGGGCTACACGCCGCGGGCGACTCGGCTGATCGACGCGGCCCGGGAGCGGCTCGGGACGATCCAGGAGGTCGCGGACGCACTCGCCGACAACCTGCCCGCGCCGAAGGCTCCGGGCAGGTCGCGCCGCCGCCGGCGCAAGCGGAAGAAGAAGGGCCAGGCTCAGGGCCAGGGCCAGGGCCAGAAGGCCAAGGCGCAGAAAGCAAGCCCGGACGGCGCCTCGCCGGAAGCCGCGCAGAAGCAGGAAACCGCTCCGGCTGCCGAGGCGTAACGCCTAGCGCTCTGGCGCGACAGTTCGGGAACCGATGAGTGTCCACTTCCTCCTGCTCCTCGGCATCGCCGTGGGCGCAGGCGTCATCACTGCGATCTCGCCCTGCGTCTTCCCGGTCTTGCCGATCCTCTTCGCCGGCGGCGGCACGGGCGGGCGCCGCAGGCCGGTCGCGATCATCGCCGGCCTCGTCGCGAGCTTCGCCACGTTCACGCTGTTCGCGACGTGGATCCTCAATCGGCTCGACCGGCGGCGGCTTCCTACTCGGTGCGAGCCTCGGCCTCGTCTTCGTCCCTTGCGCGGGACCGGTCTTGGGCGTGATCACCACCAACGCCGCTCAGGTCGAGTTCGGCTGGAAGACGGTCCTGCTCACGGTCGCCTACTCGCTGGGCGCGGCCGGGCCCATGCTCGCGGTCGCGTTCCTGGGCGCGGACGTGACGCGGCGCATGCGCGCGAGCGTCCCCAACCTGCGGCCTGCGCTCGGAGTCCTGATGGCCCTGGCAGCGCTCGCGATCGTCTTCAACGCCGACCAGAAGCTGCAGACATCGTTCCCGGGCTACACGGATTTCCTGCAGAGCAAGGTCGAGCGCAACTCCGTCGCGAACAAGGAGTTGGCGAGAGTCAGGCATCGCGGGGAGTCCCCCTTCGCGGCGAATCGGAGCGGCCGCCTCGCGGGGCTACAGGACCTCGGCGTCGCGCCACCGTTCAGGGGTATCGACACGTGGATCAATTCCCGGCCGCTGACGACGCGAGGGCTCCGCGGCAAGGTGGTGCTCATCGACTTCTGGACCTACTCCTGCATCAACTGCCTGCGCGCGCTGCCGCACGTCGAGGCCTGGGACGCGCGCTACCGTCGGGCCGGCCTGGTCATCGTCGGAGTCCATACCCCGGAGTTCGCCTTCGAGCACGTGGTCTCGAACGTGCGCCAGGCGACGCACAGGCTGGGGGTCCGCTATCCCGTCGCGATCGACAACGGCTACAAAACGTGGAACGCCTACGGCAACGACGCGTGGCCCGCCGAGTATCTGATCGACCGTCATGGGCACGTGCGTGAGATCAAGAAGGGCGAGGGCGACTACGGGGGGACCGAGCGGAAGATCCGGGTGCTCCTGGGCGAGCCCGCCGGGGCGCCGATGGCCTCCGTGCGGGATCAGACGCCGGAGCACTTTACGACCCCCGAGTCGTACCTTGGCTGGCAGCGGCTTCAGCGGTACGCAGGCTCGGCGATCACCCCTGACCGCATGATTCGGTACCGCTTCCCGAAGGCGATCCCGCCCGACTCGCTCGCCTACTCCGGGTTCTGGACCGTCGAGGGAGAGCGGATCGTGGCCGGCCGCGATGCGCGCCTCCGGTTGAGCTTCATCGCGCAACATGTCTATCTCGTCCTGAGCGGGCGCGGCCGCCTCGACGTGCTCGTCAACGGCAAGAAGGTGCGAACGATCCGGATCGGTGGGCTCAGCCGGCTCTACACACTGCTGAGCTACAAGACCGAGCGCGCGGGGCTGCTCGAGCTCCGCTTCACGCCGGGGATCTCGGCGTACGCCTTCACGTTCGGCTAGTTACTGCTCGCGGGCGGCGTCCTCGCCGCCGCCGTTCTCCTCGTCCCGCTCGCGCAGGAAGCGCGTCAGCTCGGCCGCGAGCGCATCGCCCGACGGCAGGTCGGAGGACGACTCCTCGAGCGAGTCGACGCGCTGCTCGAGCTCCTCGACGTAGGCCGCGGTCTCCTCGTCGGACGCCACCGCCTCGCTGACCTGCTCCTCGTAGCTCTGCGCCGCTTCCTCGAGCTCGGAGACGTCGACGTCGAGCCCGATCAGGCCGCCGAGCCGTTCGCAGAGCGCCACCGCTGCCCGGGGGCTGGGCGTCAGCGAGACGTAGTGCGGCACCGCCACCCAGAGGCTCGCGGACGGGATCTCGGCGCGGCGGCACGCGTCGTGGAGGACGCCGACGATCCCGGTCGGCCCCTCGTAGCGCGACTCGGACAGCCCGAGCTGACGGACGAGGTCGGGATCGCTCGCGCTGCCCGTAACGGGCGAGGGCCGGGTGTGCGGCACGTCTGCCAGCAGCGCCCCGAGCGTGATCATCATCTCGACGCCGAGCTCACCGACGAGCCCCACGAGCAGGTCCGTGAACGTCCGCCACCGCAGGTTCGGCTCGATCCCGAGCAGAAGCACGACGTCGCGGTCGAGACCGTCGGGCCTCGCGTGGTAGAAGGCCGTCTCCGGCCAGTCGATCTTGCGCGTCATTCCGCCCTCGAGGGAGACGTGCGGCCGGGTCGCCTGGAAGTCGAAGAACTCCTCCGGGTCGAGGTGCGCGAACCGCTGCGCCTGCCACGTCTTGGCGAGGTAGCCGGCGGCGAGGGAGGCCGCCTGAGCACCGTCATTCCAGCCGCGGAACGCGGCGATCAGAACCGGATGCGTGAGCTCCGGTCGCCGGTGTACTCGAAGCTCGCCGGCCACCATTTCAGTCTACGCGCGGCGGGCGCCACAAAACCGTCACGAAGGCGGCCAGAAGTGCCCAAACCGCGCCGGCAAGCCCCACGTGGGCCAGCACGAGCGGCCAGGGGAGGTGCGTCCGGTACTGGATCTCGCCGAGGATCATCTGGACTACGAGCAGGCCCAGCACCGCCGCGCCGAACGCAAAGAGGCGCGGGGCGCGCTCGCGCCTCGCCGCGAGGTAGCCGAGCAGGAAGACGAGGCCGAGCCCGAAGACGGCCACGGCCCCCGCGTGGACGTAGATCAGCGGCTGCAGCCGCCAGAGCCGATCGACATGCTCCGCGCCGCCGCCCGAGTGCGGGCCGCCCGCAGTCGCAAGCGTTCCGGTCACGAGCAGCGCAAGGGCGGCGCCGGCGACTACCAGCGCGAAGCGCCGCAACTCCAGCGGCACGACCGGCTCCGCACGACCCGCGACGGCCGCATAGGTCTCCAGAACGAGCACGACCGCGCCGGCGAGTACGGCCATCGAGAGCAGCAAGTGCCCAGCGACGACCGGCCAGCGCAGGTCGGTCTTGACCGCGAGGTATCCCAAAGGCGCCTGCGCCAGCGTGCCGAGGAAGACCGCGAGCGCAAGGCGGCGTGAGGCGCGCGAGAGCCGGGGCGCCCGCCACGCGCCGAGAGCCGTGAGCAGCACAACGACGATCGTGACACCGCCGATCACGCGGTTCCCGAACTCGATGTAGGCGTGGTAGTCCTTGGCCGGCAGCGGGTGACCCTTCTCGCAGCCCGGCCAGTGCCGGCAGCCGAGCCCGGAATCGGTCAGCCGAACAGCCGCGCCGGTGACGACGATCAGCCAGAGGGCCGCGACCGAGGCGAGCGCGAGGCGGAGAAACTGCGCCGCCGAGAGCTCGAAGCGGTGTACGCGTGTGATGTAGGTGTACACAGACATCACCGGAACGGCTCCAGCAGCGCAGGGTAGCCGTCTGCGCCCTCAAAGGGGGTCGGCCGCGAGCCAAGGAAGAGCGGCCGGTCGGCCGCGTTCAGGAGCACAGGCATCAGGTCCGGACCGCGGAGCTGCCCGAGGATCCCTGCGACGCAGTCGAGCTCGCCGAACCGCTCGACGCCGTCTGCCCGGACGCCTGGCCCCGCGACGAGCAGCGGCACCGGATCGCCCGAGTGGATCACGTCCGGCGAAGCGGGGGTCGCGTGATCGCCTGTCACGCAGACGATGGCCCGATCGGTCGGCAGCTCGCCCAGAGCCGCGTCGAGCCGCTCGATCGTCTCCTGCTTGATCCGCGGGTCCTTCGTGTGCCCGGCCGCGTCCGTCGTCTTCTGGTGCGTGAAGACGAACGTGTCGCCGCCGTCGAGCCGCTCGCGCACCAGGTCGACGCGGCGTCGCAGGTCCGCCACCGGATCGTCCGTCTCGGGCGCCTCGATCGCCTCGAGCCCGAGAGCGATCCCGAGGCCACGGAGGAACGCGGAGTCTGCCGCGAACGCTCCCGTAACCCCGTGACGCTCGAGGAAGCTCGGCACCCTGCCGGGGCGGCCGAACCACTTGAGGGTGATCACGTTGAAGCGCTCGCCCTCGAGGCGGCGCATGACCTCGCGCGTCCACTGCTCGCAGGCCAGCGCGGTGCGCTCCGCCTCGGGCACGAACGGCAGCGGCCGCAGCATCGGATGCCACGCGCGGAAGAACGCGTCCGTGTCGGTGACCCGCTCGTCCGCGCCGCCGCCGATCCGCAGCACCGCCTCGCCGCGCCAGACGTGCTCCAGCGAGAAGGTGAGGCCGTCGATCTCGATCCCGTCGCAGCGCTCGACCAGCCGCTGTGCTTCCTCCGCGTCCCGCTCGGAATCCGGCCGCCCTGTCAGCCACAAGCCGTCGTCGCGCCGCTCGACCGGCCTCAGCGCCGCGTAGCCGAAGACGTGCTCGCCGCTCACCGCCTGCCCGCGGCCGAGCGCCTCGAAGACCGCCCGTCCCGGGAACTCGTCGGGCCGGTAGCCCAGCATCGACCAGTGCGCGACCTCGCTGGACGGCGCCCTTCCGGGGCCGACCGCGTAGAACACGCCACACGAGCCCGCAGCGGCGAGCCGGTCGAGGTTCGGCGTCGTCGCAGCCTCGTTCCCGGTCTTCCCGCCGAGCACGTCGTGGGCCCGGTCGCCGAGCCCATCGAGCAGGAAGACGACGATGGGATACACGCGGCGCAGGCTAACCCGCGCCGCGTGTACCGAACTGCGTTACCTCACGCGGAAGACGATCGTCCGCGAGTAGCCCTCGAGGTAGCCCGTCCCCGCCTGGTTGATCGACATGAAGGCGCGGAGGGTGTAGCGACCGCGCTTCAGGTGGAGGCGGAAGGCCCGGCCCGAGCTCGAGCCGAGGACGACTGCCCGGAACTTCACCCACTCGTGGAACTTGGTGAAGCGCTGGATGTAGACCTTCCGGCCCGCATGCGAGCTTGCGGCCTTGACCTTTACGGCCGCCCGCTGGTGCCTACCGATCGTGAACGAGATGGTCGGACGAACGCCCACAGACACGGTCGAGCTGACCGTGCTCTTCCAGTGGGCCGAGTAGGTCGTCGCCCAGCTGGGCTTGACCGAGACCGCCCAGGCACCGCCCGTGCCCGTCAGGAGCGTCGCGACGAGCGCCGCCGACGGTGCGCCGTACGGCTGGGCGTAGACGTCGACCTTCTCGTTCGCCTGGCCGGTCGAGACCGTGCCGGCGATCGAGGTGGTCTGGCCGTAGAGGATGATCGGTGTCGCGGCGCCGATCGTCACTGCGGGCGGCGGTCCGGTGACGACGACCTTGCCTGTCAGTGCCGGATGGAGCGCGTCGTGGTAGCGGTAGGTGCCCGCGGTGTTGAACGTGTGTGTCCAGGTGTGACCGGCGGCGATCGTGGGCGATGCGAAGGCGCCGTTGTTCGCAACGACCTGGTGCGCCTTCGTGTCCGTGTTCGACCACTTGACCGCGTCGGTCGTCTTGATCGTGACGCTTGCCGGGGAGAAGGCGGTCGCCGTGATCTTGACCGTCTTCGTCACCGTGGCAGCCGGCCGTGAAGCGCCCGCCATGACGAGCGCGAGAGCGCCGACTGCAATCAGTACGAAGCTGCGCATTTGCATAACCCCCTGGTTGACGGCGTCTACTGATTAAACGGGGTCGTGCGCGGAAAGTTCTTGCGCTTACAGGACTCTTACCCGGCGCTCCAACCGCTTTAACACGTCCGCAACCCCTGGAGGAACCAAGGTTTCCCAGCCAGCGCCCTCGCGGAGGGCCGCACGGACGTCGGCTCCCGAGATCTCCTTGGCGGCGCCCTCGTCGAGCACGACGACCTCGTAGCCCGCGTCGCGAAGCCGCTCCAGCTTCGTGCCGCCCCAGTCCGAGAAGAGCCGGAGGAACTGGACGACGTCGTCCGGGACATAGGCGCGCCAGAGCTCCGGCTCGTTGACGGGGAACGGGATCACGTGCAGCCGGGCGAGATCGATCCCCGCGTCCTGGGCGGCCGCCTTGACCATCAGCAGCCGCTCGGCGTAGGTGAACGGGTTCGACTCGGGCAGGTGGCGCAACGGGTCGGACGCCTCGGGACGGATCCGTTCCGGGTCGGGATTCGTGATCCCGACGAAGAGCTCTTCGCAGTGGGCCGCGGCGCCTCGCAGATACTCGAGGTGCCCGAGGTGGAAAGGCTGGAACCGCCCATGAATCATTCCGCGGGCGGTCACTCGACTACGACTCCGGCCCCCTCCTCGACGCGGCCGATGCGGCGTATGAAGAGCCCGCGTGCCATGAACTCCGCCTCCAGCGCCGCGGCCTGGTCGCCGCGCACCGAGACGAGGAGCCCGCCGGCCGTCTGGGGGTCGTAGCCGAGCGCCACGAGCGTGTCCGAGACGCCGTCGAGCTCTACGTGTGGGCCCGCGAAGTCTCGGTTGCGGGGATCGCCGCTCGTGCGAACGCCGTGGCGGGCGAGGTCGAGAGCCCCGTCGATCGCCGGGAAGCGGGCGGACTCGAGGCGCAGACGCACCCCGCTGCGCTCTGCAACCTCGTGCGCGTGGCCGAGGAGGCCGAAGCCCGTCACATCGGTGACCGCGTTCGGCGCCAGGCCTCGCAGGACGTCCGCGGCTTCGCTGTTCAGCGTCCGCATCCAGCGCACGGCGCGCTCGAGCTGCTGGGTGCCCGCGTCGCCGCGCTTGTAGCCGGTCATGATCAGGCCGGTGCCGAGCGGCTTCGTCAGGAAGAGCGCGTCGCCCGGGCGGGCACCGTTCTTGGGCCAGATGCCGTCGGGGTGAACGGTGCCGACCACTGCGAGGCCGTACTTGGGCTCGGCGTCCCGGATCGTGTGGCCGCCGGCGAGGAGGCCGCCCGCCGCGCGAACCTGCGCGTCCGCGGCCGCGAAGATCTCCGCGAGCATCTCCATCGGCAGCTCCTCGGGAAACGCCGCGATCGAGAGCGCGAGCAGGGGCGTGCCGCCCATCGCGAAGACGTCGTTGAGCGCGTTGGTGGCGGCGATCGCGCCGTAATCGCCCGGGTCGTCGACCACGGGCGGGAAGAAGTCGAGCGTGAAGATCAGGGCGCGCTCGTCGTCGAGCCGGTACACCGCCGCGTCGTCGGCCGGCGCGAGCCCGACGAGCAGGTCCTCGGCGTCGGCGGGGACGAACCCGGCGAGCAACTGCTCCAGGCGAGCGGCCGAGTACTTGGCGGCGCAGCCGCCACAAGAGGCGAGGTCTGTCAGCTTCACTCTGCCGGTGTCCAGGTCCACAGGCGGCCTTCCTGAAAATCGGTTCCGGGAACTGTAGGGGTCGTGCGGACTTTCGTCCATAGACGATCACCCGCAGGCTTTTATTCCCTCGGCGACCCGGAAGGGCCCGATCGTGCCGATCAAACCAGCCGGATAAGACGGCTGTGGGCGGCAAAGCCCCCACAGCCTCTCTGGTCGGCGCCGCCAAGTCGGCGCCTTAGCCCCAGAAACAGAGCAGCGGCGGCCCGGAGGCCGCCGCTGTCAGGGGAGAGGAGGAGCTTTCTTCTCCCCCGGTTCGCGCTCTTTGTGACGTTTCCTGCTACAGCTCGCCGGGCGTGCGCATGATCCGCCAGATCATGTAGAGGCCGATCGCGCCGGAGAGGCAGAACCCGACCAGCGCGACGACGTGGCTCACGCGGGCCATCAGCGCCGACGAGACGAGCAGCCCGACGACGATGATCGCCGCGCCGATGCGGTTCGCGACCGAGCGGAGCATGTGCTCGGTGTCGTCGAGCGCGGTCGGGGCGACGCCGACCTTCAGCGTTCCGCTCTCGAGCCGGTCGGCGAGCTGGCCCAGGCGCCGCGGCAAGCGCGAGAGCGCGTCGAGCTGGGTCAGGAGGTAGCCGAAGAAGCGGTCGGGCTCGAGCCGTCCCTCGGCCTCGGTGAGGATCAGCTCGAGTGACTCCTCCTCGATCAGCGCGATCGGGTCGAGCTCGGCGTCGAGCGTCCGCGCCATCGAGTCCGCCTGCGAGAGCGTCTTGCCGACCAGCGCGAAGCTCGCCGGGAGCCGGATCCCGTTCGAGAAGCAGAGGCGCTGGAGGTCGGCCAGCGCCTCGCCTGCCCTGATCCCCGCCAGCGTGCGCCGCTGGTAGCGCGGAAGCTTCCGGCGCAGCTCGTGGAGGAAGGCGGGCTCGTCCGAGTCGAGGGTCGTCAGCGAGAGGGAGAGCAACAGCGCGGCGACATCCTCGGCTCGGTTGCGCGCGATCGCGAGCAGAAGCAGCGAGAGCTTCGTGCGCGTCTCGTCGTCGAGCCGCCCCAGCAAGCCGAAGTCCAGCAGTGCGAGACGGCCGTCCTCGGTCAGGATCACGTTCCCTCGATGTGGGTCGGCGTGGTAGATGCCCTCGAGCGTTACCTGGCGTATGTAGCTGCGGAAGAAGTCGCGCGCGAGCCGGCCGGCCTGCTCCTCGGGAAGGCCGTGCTCGGCCGTGACCTTCTTCCCGTCTACCCGCTCGAGGACGAGAACGCGCTCGGTGACGAG
>WNGE01007670.1_pt1 | contig 15333 bp, 20 predicted proteins | sample 5400651 | NCBI WGS metagenome assembly WNGE01 (sample SAMN13153370, study PRJNA577476) | soil metagenome | isolation source: 60 cm soil or saprolite under grassland replicate 2 | place: USA:California | collected 2016-06-15 | reverse complement strand
TTTTGGCAGGAAGACCTGGATGAGCGACCAGGTGCAGGGGGTCATCACGTCGGGCACCGCCTCACCGACGTTCGCGCAGCTCCACAGAGTGTCGCCGCTCAGGCTGTCGTTCCACTCCTCCATCGCTGGTGTCTGGCCGCGCAAGGTGGTGATCGGCCGGGCCTGCACAATGAAGAAACGGCCATCGTACAGAGCCCACTCGATATCCATCGGCTGGCCGTAGAGCTCCTCAATCTGCACGCCAATGCGGGCCAACTCAGCGGCCTGAGCGGGGCTCAGCACCGCCTGGGTGCGCCGATCTGCTGGCACCGGTTCCTCGTGTGTGCCTTCGGGTGTGCGCACCGTCATCACATTCTTCTCAGTGATTTCCTCTCTGGTGATGGCCCCGCTCGCCTTCTCAACCACGACGGTATCAGGCGTGACCAGCCCGCCGACAATCGCCTCACCCAATCCCCAGGCTGCATTCATCATCACCTGGTCGCGTGCTCCTGTGACCGGATTCGCGGTGAACATGATACCTGCTGCATCGGCGGGCACCAGCTCCTGCACGACCACCGCCAGGCTCACATCTTCTTGCGCGATGCCATGGCGTGCGCGGTAGCCAATCGCCCGCGCTTTCCAGAGCGAAGCCCAGCAGCGCTTGACGGCATCGAGGACCATCGCTTCGCCGTGTATGTTGAGATAGGTCTCCTGCTGACCGGCAAACGACAGCTCGGGCAGGTCTTCGGCGGTGGCAGAGGAACGCACCGCGACGGGCAGGTCACCCCCGCCAAGCGCAGCATACGCCTGGCGAATCGCCCCGGCAATAGCATCCGGCATCGCACTCTGCGCGAAAAGTCCTGCTATCTGCTTTGATGCTTCTTCGAGCTGAGCCTGCTGATCGGCAGCAACAGCTGAGACCACTGACAGAATCTGCTCTTGCAGCCCGTTCTCTGTCACAAAGCGGCGATAGGCGGCCGTGGTGACGTGAAAACCGGCAGGCACAGGCAGGCCTGCTGCTGCCATGCGTGCCAACGAAGCACCTTTGCCTCCCACCTGCGACAAGCGGGCGGAGACGTCTGCGAGTGGCAAGATGAATGCGAGTGTCTCTTGCATGGGAGTTCACCTTTCTGCATGCAGCCTGTTCTGGCGCTTCCACAAGTACCCTCCTGTACGAGAATAACGAAGAAGACAGCAGTTCAATCTCTCCAGATGTCTGCACAGAACCGTGTCCTTTTCCCGTGCCAACTTCTCAAGAGGCGCACGCAGGCTCCAGCACCGGGCCGGCCGGACGCGCCGCGGGACGCACGCGCGGCGCCGGACCGGACCTCTGGCTCAGCCTCCATAGACCGGCGTCGGCGCGACGGCCTCCCGCTTCACGATCATCATGATGCTGACGATGAGAGCCCAGATCAACCACGGGAAGGTGGCAATGACAGAGACACCCCATCCGGCAGCGGTGTAGAAACCAGCAGCGTCGGTCCCCTCGTAGATCGAGGGAATGGCCGCGAGGTTAAGGATGGCGACGGCGTAGGCCACCCAGCCGGTCCACCTGGGCAGCACTCCAGTGGCCAGGGTCGCGTAACCCGACGCTGCCGAGAGAAGTGCGAACAAAATGCACCCTATGGAACCGAACATGAGCAGGTAAACTATACCGCACGCATGTCACACCTGCCTCACGTTGGTCAGCTCTGGTCTCTCACTCGCATCACAATTGGTTCCTGCATCGAGCAACGGGCATCAGGAGCCATGCGTGTCGTCGCTCGTTGTGCACAGGCGCCCCCCGCGTGGAATGGCCTTCATCATAGCCCTTCGCCATTTTTGATGATTCAGGAGAGCAAGGGATGATCAAAACACGATCTATCCCCTCGGATTGTGCTCCTAGCAATATGATGTTCACGTACACCGTTCAGGTTTCATCAAAAGTGGCGAAAGGCCCCCATCTGCTGGTAAGGTTTACTCCACTTCTCTCATTGCAGTGCCCGGATTAGGCCCAGAGCAGTTCCTTGGAGGGCCAATTTGCCACGAGGAGCGCGGCAATCACCCCAACGTCTACCACGGCTCCGAACACCATGTTAAACCTCCAGAAGAGCAGGATCATCACCAGGGAGATGATCGAAGCCGACACGGCCAGTACCCTCCACCAGGACAGATGGGCAAACAGGGCCACCCCAGAAGCCAGGAAAACGAGCAGGGCCACGATCGACAGCACCATGCCAATGGTGTGGATGGCGCTGGCACTCAGGCCAAGGCTACCGAGCAACCAAGGGTTCTCAGATGAACTCGTATCCCAGCCGGTAGGGAGGGTCCAATGGGCAACCCCATGGATAATCAGCAATAAGCCGATGACGATACTCAGTAGGATACTCAACACGTCCTTTCTCCTCCTTCCGACTTATCTGACATACTTTGGTTACTCTCCGAGTAACCTTCCAAGGCATCCAAAGCAATCTTCTCAGTGAAAGGATAGCGCAGAGACCTCACAAAGATGTCAAAAAATCCCGCCTCACGATCACGCACCTATCACAATATAGATGCTAAGTTACAATTGACCTAGTATTGCTAAGTACAAGCTATCACAAGTCCTTTCCGCGTTTGACAGCGTCAACGAGAGAAGATAGACTGGGAGCGGGAGGTGAAAGCATATGCGAGGTCCCAAACCCGCTCATCCAATTGCATGAACCGTTTAAATATCCCTGGACAGGCGCACTACAACAATGTATGCTGCCTCCATGTGAGAACCAATCATTGATGACGATAGCTGGTCTTTCAATCAGACAGAAGGGGAATGACATGACAGACGTGACAATCACGACCCCGACACACCAGCTGCGTGGCTACCTCGCCCGGCCAGCGGATGAGGGGCCGTGGCCTGGCGTCATCGTGCTCCACGATGCCTTGGGTATGAGCGACGACCTGCGCCACCAGGCGGACTGGCTGGCCGGTGCCGGCTATCTCGCCGTGGCACCCGACCTCTTCTCCTGGGGGCGGAAGATGGCTTGTCTGCTGGCCGTCGGCCGCGATTTGCAGGCCGGTCGGGGCCAGGCCTTCGCAGACGTCGAGGCCACGCGCCAGTGGCTGGCCGTTCAGCCCGGCTGCACCGGGCGGATCGGGGTCATCGGCTTCTGCATGGGCGGTGGGTTCGCCCTGCTGTTGGCCCCCGGACACGGGTTCGCGGCATCGAGTGTGAACTACGGCGTGGCGGCGCGCGCGGACGCGTACACGGAAGCCACCTTGCGCGGGGCCTGCCCAATCGTCGGCAGCTTCGACGGCAAGGATCGAAACCTGCGCGGGGCCGCCCAGAAGCTCGACCGGGCCCTGGAGGCGCTTGGTGTCGATCACGACGTCAAGGAGTACCTGGACGCCGGGCACGCCTTCCTCAACGACCACCACGGGGAGGGCCCTTGGGGCGTCCTGTCCATAGTGATGGGACATCTCCCTGTGATGGCAGGGTACGTCGGCGGCTACCACGAACCCTCAGCCCGCGATGCCCGCCGACGCATCCTGTCGTTCTTCGACCGCCATCTACAATCGGCTACCTGACTCCTTTGCCCCTAGATGCTCCTCAAAAAACAGAAGTAAAGAGTCGTAGCGATTGCCATAAAAGATGCACTGGCTCGTCTGAGGGCAATGTAGACGGCGAGAAACATCGGGACGAAAAGAGCCAGGGCAGCAATGTCGAAGAGACCAAGGTCGACGAGTCCAAGGAACCGATTGTGCTGAAGGAGCGTGAACCAGCCGATGACGGTGCTAGGTGCCGGACCCGAGGTGTAGCAGGAGATGACCGAGATGAGCGCTACTGCAATTTCGAGCCCCGCTACAACCAGGGCAGCCGCTCCGCCAACTCTGTAGAGACTCTTCCAGTTGGGATGAGACTCAGCCTGTGACATCACTCAGCCTCCTTTTTTTGCGCACAATGCGTGGTTCTGTGGAAGATGTTTCCTCATCCTCTGTGAGACTTGCACGCTGTGACCTACGTCAACTCGCTCGCCGAGGCCTGTGCAGGCTGAAACTGCGTGGCCAGATTGCTCGCCCAGGCGCGGATGGCCGTCCAGTCCCGAGCATCGCTAGCTGGCATCCGGTTGAAGGGGAAGCGCAGCTTCGCCGGGTCGATCACGCCGCCAAAAACTTCGATGGCCACTGGCGCAAGCCAGGAAGCCTTCGCGAGCGCGCGGTCGAGCTGCTCACGCGAACCACGCCGCTCTTCCTCGGCAGCGCTGCGTGGCCCGAGTGCGAAGATTGCCACTGGCCGCTCCGAGAGGGCCGTGCGGTGCCGCTTCAAGAACCTGTTCGCGTCTCCGTGCCAGCGACCGCTGTAGAGCGGTGCTCCAAGCAAGACTGCGCCGTATCTGTCGAGCGCACGCACCTCTGATGCAGGTTGAACCTCTACCTCAAGAGCGTGTTCACGGAGCGTCGCCGCGATCGCCTCGGCGACCTCCTGCGTTGAGCCGTGCTTTGTTGCATACGCTACAAGAATTAAAGCTGTCATGATTGCCTCCTTTCAGGTGGACACCTTTTCCTCATGGTGTCCGATCTGTGTCTACCTATGTTTCTTTGCCCCGGTTAGTGCGTGGCAAGATGCGCTGCTCGTGTTTCATACTGTTGGTGAATGCCCAAGGCCCAACTGGCTGCTCGCTCCACTTCTCCAGCAAGCAAGGGACCCTCCTTCTTCATGGCCTTCACGAAGAAGCTCTCTGGGGGCACCTGACTTTTACCCACTCTTTGGGACATTACCGAAAATGATCGGCAAAGGCACGCAACTCACGTGCGGTTCCGGCGCCGGTCATCGGGATTCCGTGGCCAGATGCCAGTACACGCGGCTCGAGCCTTGCGAGAGGGGCGACCGACTCCTTTGCCGCTCGCCAGCTCCAGGTCGTGTACCACAGCGGTCCCGAGAGTCCCTGCTTGGTTCGCCGAAAACCCCACAGCAGGAAACCCCACAAGGAATTCAAGTGGTGAACGGTCAAGACGGCGTCGCCCGCGATCAAGACGCGGTCACTGTTCCGGAAGAAGGCGACGTGGCCCGGCGTGTGGCCCGGCGTGGGAATGCACTCCCAGTCCGGAAGACCTGGCACGCCAGCGCTTGGATCAACCGCGCGCGCTACGTCCTTGTCCTTGAGGCTCGTCTTCGAGAGCATCGACTCAACCGCCCGTGGCGGCATAACGTGCAGCAACGGCAGGATGACCCACCGGTCGAGCGGATTGGAATACTCTTTGACGGTGGAGAGGTCTTCTCCGGCAGCCAGCGGCAGTTCGTCGGGATGCACGTACACCGGACGGCCCCACATGTGGGCCAGCTCGAGTGCTGAGCCCGCGTGATCGGGGTGGCTGTGCGTCAGCAGGATCGAAGCTGGACGCGTGTTCTCGCCGAACAAGGACACCGCGGCCTTCTGGATCAACCGGCCGCAATTCGCCGATGCGGTATCAATCAAGACCCACGATGACCCGGACCGTACGAAGTACACGTTGGACCGGGTGGTCCCTTTTCCCGTCTCCATGCAGTACACACCGGGGACGATTTCCTGTGGCTGGGAAGCCCTATGACGTGCTCGACCCACATGAAACAGTGCAAACATCTTCGTAATCCTCCTTAACATGGCCCCCATCCGGCAGGCCTTCGAGCACTGCCGTGCCAGGCGAACGTACCCCCAAGCCGCGGCCCTGATGGGACAAGACGCTCAGTCTCCACCCCTTCCACAGTACGCGCCTCTCATCCTCTTGTGCAGACCTTTCCAGTATGAAGTGTTATGCACGGACATTACATCGCAGGGACAAGACCGAGTTGTTGGAGCATGCCGAGCCGGTCATCGAGCCCCCAGTCTTCCACAATCTTGCCGCCTGCGATGCGAGTGATTTCGATGGTCGAGACCGCCACCTGCTTACCAGTTGGGGAGATTCCCCCAAGCGCTCCTTGCTGTGTTCCGTGAGTCGTAAACCTGGTGACCACCTTGTCCCCTTCCGCGATCATATCCTCAATGGTGACGTGCAGATCAGGGAAACCCGTCAGGGTCATGGCGATGGCTTGTTTGGTTCCCTCGGGATCGACTGGGAGACCAGGAGGGAGTGTGTGATCGACGTGATCGGGGGCGAAGAAGTCATCGATGGCGGCCAGATTCTTCTTGTTGAACACTTCCTCGTAGAACCGGCGTATCAGGGCCTTGTTGTCTTCGGTTGACATAGTAGAGACTCCTTTTTTGCACACTCGTTGTTCTGCGGAAGATGTTTTCTCATCCTCCGTGAGACTTGCATGCCTATGACACAGCAGGCTGAAGTGTCGCGGCCAGGTTGCTCGCCCAGGTGCGGATCGCTGTCCAGTCCCGTATGTCGGTTGGCGGCATCTGTTTGAGGGGGTTTGCCGGCAAATTGTAGGGGAAGCGGAGCTTCGCCGGGTCCATCTTGCCGCCAAACAGTTCAAGCGCGACCGGCGTCAGCCAGGGAAACTGCGCCAGCTCTTTCTCGAGTTGCTCGCGCGAATACTGCCACTCCTTCTCATCAATGGGACTATGAAATGGGCCGAGCGCGAAGATCGCGACTGGCCGCTGCGTGAGGGCTTCACGGTGCCGCGACAGGAAGCTGCGCGCGTCCCCGTGCCAGCCGTTCCAAAAGAGTGGCGCCCCCAGCACGACCGCGCGATACTGATCGAGGGTCCGCACTTTCCGCATGGGCCCAATATCTACCTCAAGCCCCCGTTCGCGCAGCGTCGCCGCGACTGCCTCGGCCACCTCCTGCGTTGAGCCGTACCGTGTTGCATAACCTACCAGAACTGAAGCTGACATGATTATCTCCTTTCAACGCACCACCCACGCATATTGCGGGATGATACTTCCTTTCAATGCGGACCACTCTAGCTCTTCTTGGATATCTCTAGAGTACGGCTTGCTCCGAGGCGACCGTGGAGTCATCGAGACCATAGCCGCTTTCGATCAAGTCAATCAATTGCTGGACAAAGCGTGCTGCTGGAGCGCCATCGATCATGTCGTGATCGAAGTTGATGGTCATATCGAGGTAGTCGCGGATCTCTATGCGCTCGTCAACGACGCCTGGCTTCCTGGCTATGCCGCCAACGACAATGCTCAGCGTATGGAAGGGGATATGCATGCCCCATCCGCCCCGGCTTCCGAACATGCCAATCGCATTGAGCTCCACCGTGCCTATGTTCTGTGTGAGCAGGTGCGGGCTCTTGCTCCCGAGCCAAAAGAACATCTGCTGTACGAAAGAAGGCAAGAGCGTCACCCATGTAGAAGCCTTCACTTCTCGACCACCCACGGGGTCGGCCTGGGCCACGCGGATCTCTTCATGAATAGCGCGCACCGTCTTTCTGTTCGCCCCCCTGACGATATAGGGAAGGGAAAACTTCTGACCCTGCATGTCTCTTTCAACCTGGATATTGATGTCCACGTCGTCAAACAGGACGAGCTGATTGCGCCAGTTTCGATAAGCATGCACGCTCTTGTTCATAGCGACGGCGTGTCCCACGCACGCCGCCAGAAATGCCGTGAAGGATAAGCTCTCTCCAGTCCGAGCCTTGTGCTCCCGTATAGATTGGCGAGCCCTGGTCACATCAATTTCCACCAGGCCACGCATAATGTATTTGTGCCGGGCCACGCGCGCGATAGTGCGCACAATACTCCGCACCCTCGGGAAAGGTACAATCTTATATCCATCGTGACTCTTTTTCATCTCCAGACCTCCATTAGCTTAGTTCCTCCTTGAGATGTGGACCAGCGCTCGCTCTTTTTGGATGCTCCTGGAGCTACGGCCTGCTCCGACTCGACCGTGGACTCGTCGAGACCATAGCCGCTCTCAATCAGGTCTTTGAGCCGCGTGACGAAGCGTGCTGCCGGAGCCCCATCGATGATATCGTGATCCAGACTGACAGTCAGACACAGGTACTCGCGGATGGCGATCTGCCCATCCACGACACCTGGCTTCTCGGTGATGCCGCCCAGGGTGAGGAAGAGGCTATGGATGGGCGCGGTGGGTATGCCCCAGCCACTCCCTTTGCCAAACATCCCCACTGCTGTTATTCCTACCGTACCAAGGAATTTCTTCTGCACCTGTGGATACCTTTGCATCCACCAGAGGAATCTGAAGAGAAAAATCGGCAGGACCTGAAACGCTTTGAAACGCTCCCAGGCTTTTGGCACGTCCTCCACCTGGGCTGCCCTGGTCTCGTGATGAATCTCGCGGAAGGTCTTTCGATTGGCGGCTCTGATGGTGTAGGGAATGGGTTGCTTCTGGCCAGCTATGTCACGCTCAATCTGGGTCATCACATCCACATCATCAAACAGAACGAGGTGCTTCCTGCCTTTGCGACATGCCTGCACGGCTTTGTTCTCATCGACGGCTTTTCCCAGGCACGTCGCGAGGAACGCCGTGAACGACAGGGACTCCCCGGTTTTCGCCTTGTGTTCCCGCAGAAACGCGCGCGCCCTGGTCACATCGACTTCGAGCAAGCCATGGATGATGGGCTTGCGCTGGGCTGAACGAATCGTCACAGCTTCCAAGCGCCGCATCTTCGAAAAAGGGACCACCTTGTAATCATCGTTGCTCTGTTTCATGATTTCTCTCCCTCCCGCTGATGGGACAAGACGTTCAGTCTCCGATCCTTACCTCGTCGTGTGCTCATCATCATCTATGACAAACCTTTCCAGGATACAGTCTACTGCATGGACATCACGAGGACAGCACAAAAGTGGGCCTCCTGCTCACAGAGCCATCACAGGTGATCGAGGCGGGTCCGGGGGAGGGTGAGCAACAGCCGCTTGCACATCTGCGGAAGCCGCCTCGAGGCCAGGTCTGCTTCGATCTCTCCTGTGTGCTGATCGCGGGTTCTCATGTTTCCGCAAGAGGTCAGTGCAAAAATACGTACCCCAGGTCTTGATCAAGTTTGGCCAGTAGGCTGACCAGTGTACATGGAATGCTTCGTGAGGATCACGAAGCAAAGCATTCCCTCTCGAGCCTTTACCCACATACATGCTTGCTGATAAGTGTTCTCAACGTCGGGATATGAATCATCACGTCAGCACGCAAGCAATGTATCACCGCGTCATCTAGCTGTTGGAGCTATCACTCCTGATAATCCCCGTAGGCCTGCTCCACCGACCACCATCGTTCCAGTTCTGTGATGGGAGGAAATCGTGACAGATTCGTGTTGGTGAAGACTACGGTTGTGATTCACATGTGAGGTCTCTGTATTACACTCCATTTTTTTCAGGACAGCGCTCGCTGGGTGGGCGCGGCAACCTGCTGACCTACGATCTGTTCAATCAAGCCACCTGGCAACTCTACCGTTCCAGTATGAATAAGCAACGACAGCGCTTCGGCTTGCCCCCCTTACCCATGCAGGGGATCGCCGGGCAAATGCTGCGCGAGCATTACCCCTTTCTCTGTGCTTACAGCCCGCTCGTCGTGCCCCGACCAGCAGATTGGGGAGCCAACATTCACGTGACCGGCTACTGGTTTCTGGATGCACCAGCCAGCTGGCAACCGCCAGACGCGCTGCTGGCCTTTCTGGAAGCGGGCCCACCCCCTGTGTATATCGGCCTTGGCAGCATGAAGACACGCGATCCCGCTGCGATAACAGAGATCATGGTACAAGCACTTGCTCAAAGTGGGCAACGCGGGATCTTGCTCACCGGCTGGGGAGGCATCCAGACGTGCCGAAGCCAGGCAGAGGTGCCCGACGAGGTCTTCACCCTGACCGAGGCCCCCCACGACTGGCTCTTTCCGCGCATGGCTGCGGTGGTGCATCATGGGGGAGCCGGGACAACGGCGGCAGGTCTTCGCGCAGGCGTGCCGACGATCATTACGCCTCTGTACAGCGATCAGTTTTTCTGGGGCCAACGCGTCGCTGCGCTGGGCGTTGGACCACCTCCCATTCCACAAAAACACCTGACCGCAGAACGGCTGGCAGCCACTATCCGTCTTGCGACAAGCGATCAGGCCATGCAAGAGCGAGCAAGGGCTATAGGACAAAAACTCCGAGAAGAAGATGGTGTAGCACAGGCTGTGCGCATCATCGAAGAGATTCTCTCTCGTTCGCACTGGGAATTGTGATGGTTTTGTGGTGGTAGAGCGAGAGGCTGTGACGGCATTGTGAGCATGATGTGTTACCCTCCCACCATATGCTATGAGGGGTCTGGAGTGTACATATGCTTTCACTTGCCCGGGCGGCACCCTCGCCTGGCCTGGTAGTGGACCTTCCCTACCGGTGGAAACGGCAGGTGTATGCTTCCATCACCGATTGGGCAATGATGAGCGAAGCATGCTCCCATGCTCTTCGTGCAGCAACAGAGCGTGGAGAATCTCATCTGCTCAACGAGTACCCTAAGGAGGGAGGCCAGATGGAATGAAAAAGAACCACAATGATTACAAGGTAGTCCCGTATCCGAAGATCCGGCGCGCGATGGCAATCACGCTTCGTTCTGTTCAGCACAAGTCCATGATCCATGGCCTAATCGACGTCGATGTGACCAAAGCCCACAAGTTTTTGCAGGACCACAAAGCGAACACTGGGGAGTCTCTGTCGTTCACGGCGTTCATTATCACCTGCTTGGCACAAGCAGTCGATGAGAATAAGTCCTTGCAGGCGTATCGCAAAGGCAGCAAGCACCTGGTCGTGTTTGATGACGTGGACGTGGCGACGCAGATCGAGCGTGAGATGGCAGGGCAAAAGCAACCCATTGTCTACATCATCCGAGCGGCGAATACGAAGACCTTGCGCGAGATCCATCAGGAGATCAGGGCGGCCCAGGTGAACGCAGTGGAGCAGGCCTGGGAGGGCCTCAAAGATTTTGGCTGGCTGCCGTTGGTGGTCTTCAGAGTCCTCTGGCCGATGTTCTGGTGGATGAAGGGCAGGTCTCCCTCTGTGCAGAAGAAGTACGGTGGAACCGTGGGCGTCTCGGCAGTGGGGATGTTTGGCAAAGGTGCCGGCTGGGGTATCCCGATCAATGATCATACCCTTGATGTCACCCTGGGTGGTATCGCTGAGAAACCAGGGGTCGTCGATGGGCACATCGCCAGCCGCGAATACCTCTGTCTAACACTGAGCTTCAATCACGATCTGATCGATGGGGCACCGGCAGCGCGCTTCATTCAACGGTTGAAAGAACTGATTGAGAGCGGCTATGGTCTCATCGATGAAAGGGTAGAGATAGCGAAGACGTGACGAGCCGCAACAGAGGAGAATTAGGAGGGAGAACTCGCGCGTGCACGCATTGGGCTGCTTCCGGTCTTTGAGCAATGTGAAGCAGGCAGAAGCCTACGCACAGAAGGCAGATATTCGCCAGAGCAAAGGAGAACTGAACATGATCAGGAAACTTGTGCTGGCCTTTGTAGGCCTAGGAGCTGCAGGGGTTGTCGCCATTTACCTGCTTACCATCCCGTTGCTGCGTCGTCTTCCCAAGCCAGGCCGTGTGTCGATGGATGGGATCACGACTATCGACGATGCGGTAGAAGCCTGCCGGCGAACACATCTGCATGGTTGGGACCTGGTGGCTTTGAACGAGGCATGGGATACTGCGAGCAACAGGCCCTTGCGCTGAAACACATCTATGATCGGCTGGGAATCGAATCAAGAGGCGTGTTAGCCTTCCGTTGCACATTTCCCGCCGGGGTGATTGATGGCATACCATGGCCTGGAGGAGTCTCGGGCCATGCCTGGCTGCGAGTCAGGATCGGAGACGAAGAACTCGATGTCTGTCCCGGCTCTGTCAGCAATAGGCCTGGTGTGACGCAATTTGAGATCCTGTCGAAAGTACGCACGTGGCATTCCTGGCTGCGTCCGTTTACCCACCTGGCATCATCACTAGAAAATATCGGGCGGGATATGCTGGCGAGGCGCAGCCTGAAAAGTGCAGGGAGAAGCACCATCGACAAGGGACCGAAAGACAGCGCCTTCGCTCAACCGTAAACGCCGACTCTGATCGGAGGAATCGAGCCATGTTTCCCCGGAGAGCGAGAGGCGTCGGGGAAGTACCCCTCGCTCATTGAACGAGCACGCTGCTCGTAGGAGCAGCGTATCGTTGCAACTGAGGCATGACCGTAGCTGAGGTGGCAGCTACAGCCATATCTTTGAAGCGCCAAGAGGATTCCGTTGAAGATGCTAAAAAAATCTGCTATGTCGGCGATAGGGTGCGTGTACCACCCTGCCTCCGCGTGAGACGCGATAAATCGGGTCCCTACGCCGTTGAAGCATCCTTTGGGAATTTCTTTACAGAAGAAGTGTAGTTGATTTGTATTAAACGATAATTATCCGGAGGTAAAATTTTTGTTCTATTGATGAATGGAGGGAGAGAGGGGTTGGGGCGCATTAAGCGCCACCAAACGTTACGATGAGGTCGGTTGCATAGCCGAGGAGGAAGCCGATCAGCAGGCCCCACATGACTATCTCCGGGGATTTGAATCGTTTCGCGACGCCGAGGAGTTCGGCTACGACGTAGATGATGGCTCCGGCGGCCAACGCCAGGAAGAGGATAAAGACTTCGGTTGAGTGAAAGATGGTCCCTACAATGGTGCCAAGGAAGGTTGGGCCGCCTCCGATGAGTCCGAGCAGGATTATGAATTTCCAGGAGACGCGTTGGCCCGTTAAAGGGCCTGAGATGCCAAAGCCCTCGGTCATGTTGTGTAGCCCGAAGCCGATGATCAGGACGACGGCGAGTTGAATGGCTCCTACGGCGGCTGATTGGCCAATGGCAAGCCCCTCAGAGAAATTATGCAGGCCGATGCCGGTCGCAATGAGGAGGGCAAGGGTATGAGGCGCAAGTTCACCTTTTTGAGGAGCAGCTGCGGTGCTTGTAGCAGGCATTGTCAGAACGGCAGTGGGTGCACTGGGTGCAGTGGAGGACGTAGAAAATTCATGGGTACCATTCGCAAGCGGAGTGAGCTCCTGTGGGGGGAGAGCCGCGGGTATGGTCTCTTCTGAGAGGATTTTTTGTTTTCGTCTCCGTCCAAAGACAAACGAATTAAAGTAGACCAGACCAACGGAGCCAATGCCGACGCCGAAAACAAGCAGGAAAATATCAAGGTAGAGGATTCCAGTACCCGTATGTAGTGTACGCACCTGTTCTATGGCGGCGTTGATGGGTTCGCTGGCTTTCTGAATAACATCGTAGAGTAGGAAGATGAGGACGCCGGTTGCGAGCATGCACAAAAAGATTTTGAGCGATGGGGGTATTTTTTTCAGAAAGGCGAGAGGCAAACCCAAAAAAATTGTCAGCCCTGCAAAGGCTCCAAGCAAAATAATTGTTCCTGTTGGCACAACTAACTCCTACTATTGATATCCGACTTTCATGCTAGGATATTAGCATGCCCTAATATTGTTTGTCAAGATAATAGCCTTGCTGCTTGAGCATTTTATCTCACAAAGAGATCACATCTTGACACAGCAATTCTTTTGCTTTTATACTCACTATATGAGTATTCAACTTAAAACTAGCTAAGAGGTTCAAATGAGGCACTCCCAACGGGCGCTTCTGCTCTTCATTCTGCTTTGTACGTTATTTCTTGCGGCTTGTGGTAGCACCACAACGAGTACGACGAGTACGGTGACACCAACGCCATCGCCAATTACATTGAATGTTTTTGCTGCCGCGTCGCTGACAGGGTCGTTTACCGCAATCGCCGCAAAATATCAGCAGGCGCATCCCGATGTTGTCATTAAACTCAACTTTGCGGGATCGCAGATTCTTGAACAGCAGATTGCCAACGGAGCGGCAGCCGATGTTTTTGCCTCGGCGGACCTGGCGAATATGACAAAGGCGTCTGATGCAGGGTTGGTAGGAGTTTCGCAGGTATTCGTCAAGAACAGGTTGACGGTGATTATACCCGCGAGCAATCCGGGTCATATCAACACTTTGTATGATCTTGCAAATAAGGGTGTAAAGATCGATATCGAAGCGCCAACGGTACCAGCAGGTAAGTATAGCCTTCAAGTGCTGGCTAAGATGGCATTGTCGCCGCAATATGGTCCGGCATATGTGAAAGCGGTCAAGGCAAATTTTGTTTCGTTGGAGACCGATGTGAAGGCAGTGGTCACTAAGGTGCAACTGGGGGAAGTGGATGCAGGCTATGTTTACGTGACAGATGCGGCGGCCGCCAAGGATAAGGTGACGATGATTCCTATTCCTGATATTTACAATGTCATCGCGCAGTACCCTATCGCTGTTACTAAAGGTTCGACTCATGCGAGTGATGCCCAGGCGTTTATGCAGTATATCTTTTCAAAGGACGGACAGGACGTGCTGCAACAATATGGTTTTATTGCCATTAATCCGTAGAGGCTCTCCATGAGCAACATATGGTCTCGCTGGCCTGCCAGGATCGTTGTAGGTATCCTGGCAGGAAGTTTCTTTCTCTTTATAGGCGTACCACTGGTGGCGTTGCTGCTGCGCGAGCCGCCGGCGTTGTTGTGGGCCACGATGCAGCAACCGGAGGTGCTCCAGGCTTTAGAGTTGAGTTTCCTCACGACCAGTATCAGTACATTCTTGACCGTCCTCTTTGGTTTGCCGGTGGCATTTGTGCTGGCGCGCATGCAGTTTCGCGGTCGCAGCCTGTTAGAGACGTTGGTGACCTTGCCTATCGTGTTTCCCCCCGTGGTTGCCGGAGTTGCTTTACTGCTGACTTTCGGGCGTTTTGGCCTGGTTGGTCGATATCTGCTGCCGCTGGGTATTACGATCCCATTTACAACGCTGGCGGTTATCATGGCGCAGATGTTTGTCTCTTCGCCTTTTTTTATCAACACCGCGAAGGCAGGGTTGGAGCAGCTTGATAAGCGTTATGAGCAGGCGGCGTATACATTGCGTGCATCGCCATTTTATACGTTTCGACGTGTGGTTCTGCCGCTGATCAGGCCCGTATTGCTGTCGGGGATCGGGTTGGCCTGGGCGCGGGCGCTGGGCGAATTGGGCGCTACCATTACCTTCGCGGGGAGCTTTCCTGGTGTGACGCAGACGATGCCTGTTGCTGTGTATATTGCCGCTGAAAGCGACCTGGATACGGCAGTTGCGCTGTCTGTGGTGCTACTGGCGGTTTCTTTTGGGTTATTGTTGGCGTTGCGCCTGGGACGTGAGAGGTTGGGGCGTAGTGATCCGATTTATCGCGTCCCGTAGGTGGAGGGATGGGTTCGAACAATATGGAGACTGAATGCGCCTCCAGGCCAACGTATGCCCTGCCTCCCCACCCTCTCAAGTTGCCATCCCGATCAATGGCCCGATAGAGATAACACCATTTCCCTTTGACGTTGACGTAGGTTTCATCCACATACCAGGACCGCCCTGCTTGACCTCGTCGTTTTGTCCGCAGTTGGTCTGCCAACAACGGAGCAAAGCGCGCTTCCCAGTCCCGGACTGCCTC
>WNGE01005752.1_pt1 | contig 15335 bp, 12 predicted proteins | sample 5400651 | NCBI WGS metagenome assembly WNGE01 (sample SAMN13153370, study PRJNA577476) | soil metagenome | isolation source: 60 cm soil or saprolite under grassland replicate 2 | place: USA:California | collected 2016-06-15 | reverse complement strand
ACGGACTTACGGGCACCCGGGCGAGCGTCCGCGCTCCGGGGGCAGGGCCTGAGCGGGCGTTATGAACGCCGCGCGACCAGCCACCGGCCGAACGAATGCAGAGAACCCCGCCCCGGCCGGGTGGTGCTCGTGGTGGTGGTGGTGCCGGCGGTGGCCGTGTCGCCAGCAAAGGTGTCCGGCCCGGCCGCGGTCGCCTCGCGGTCGAGGGCGATCTGCCTATCGCGGACCCCGATCACCGTCAGGCGGCCGAGCGCCAGCGCGGCCACGAACACGATCACCACGCCGAGGCCGGTGAAGAATCCAAGGTGCTCAAGCTGCCGGATGACCACGGTGGCGCCGGCGGGGGAACCCGGATTCAGCGTGCTCGCCGCCGGCCAGATCGGGCTGAGCACCGTGCCCAGCGCGAACCAGGCACCGGCCACGGCCGCAAGCTCCGCGCCGACCATGGCCACCGGCCGTGACGCGCTGGCCAGCAGGATGATCCCGCCAAGGATCGTGGCCACCCCGGGCACGATCTCCAGCCAGGTCCGCCCGGCAGTGAATGTCCAGGCAGTGTCGGGTGTGTAGGCATAGTGAAAATAGGGGCCAATGAGCGGGATCAGGGCACCCCACAGCCCGAGCAGCACCAGCAGCAGCCCGCTGACGGCGCCACGGCTGCGGGGGACTTGCAACATCCTGGTCATGACATTCACTCCCTGCAGGCGGGGCCTGATACCTGCCCGTTACGTCTACCCACGGGACGGATTGTTATGCGGCTTTGCGCCCAGCAAGATCGCCGGAATGACGGCAGTCGTAGGCGATCCAGTGTGAGATCACGTGCGCGGTGATCGGGGCCATGAGGATGCCGGTGCGGTAATGTCCCGAGGTCAGCCACGCGTTGCTCAGGCCGGGAACGCGGTCGATGACCGGGCGCCCGTCCGGGTGGCGCGGGCGGAAGCAGCACCACTGGTAGGCGGCCTTCAGGCCGCGGACCGCCGGCAGGGTCGCATACAGGGCCTCGAGGATCGAATCGATCACCTCGGGCCGGATCTTGGGGGTGTCGTCGCCGGTGTCGAAGGTGCCGCCGACCAGCAGCCGCCCGTCTTCCAGCTGGGTGGCCACCGGCGCGACCGTGCCCGGCAGTCGCAGCGGCGTCGGCTCCGTAGCCAGCAGATGGCCCTTGACCTTCGTGGCCGGCAGGTCGATCGGCAGCCCGTCCAGGAGCGGGGGAATCCCGGTGGCGAACACCACCGCACCGGGATGGATGTCACCCGCGGTGGTGCTGACCGAGATCACCTTGCCGCCAGCGGTGGTGACCGAGATGGCCGCGATGCCGGTCGCCACCGCGGGAAGGCCCGCGGCGAGCCGGGCCAGCGAGCGCAACGGGTTCACCCTGGCCTGGTGGAAAGCCGCCCGAGTCGGGCGCCAGGCCGATCCAGTCCAGTTCGACCAGGCCTACCCCGCCGGGCACGCTCTGGTCGAGCTGGCTCCACCGGTCCAGGCTTGCCCTGGCCAGCTCGACGAACGGCTCCGGATCGCTCCATTCGTGCGGCTCGGGGGTCAGCAGACCGGCGGCGCCGCCGGTGGCGCCGGAACCAAGCCGCCCCGCCTCGATGAGGAGCACCGAGCCGAGACCAGCCTCGTGGCAGGCGACCGCCGTAGCCACCCCGGCGATCCCCCCGCCCACCACCAGGATGTCCGGCCGCGTGAGCGGGATGACGCCGGCACCGCGCCCGAGTTCGGCCCGTTCCCGCGCAGTGAGCTGATCACGCCAGATAGCAGTGTCCGCAACCATGACTCCATTCTCCGCGACCGGATCACCGTCCAGCACCACATTGGGCCGTAACAGCCAGCCGGCTCAGCGGGCCCTCGGCGCATGACGAACCACCTTCGTGGTAGCGGCACGGAGGTATGTGCTGGCCTCAGCCCATCGCGGGCGGGCGGCCCACGCGGCCGCCGCGGCGGGCGGCAGCCGCTGCTGGAGGAGTGCCAGCGGCCCGCCGCGGGCCGCCGGATCGCGTTTTGTGGGTCACGGCGCGTAGGCTGAGGAATTCGCGAGCAGCTCCCGCGGTTGCCGTGGCGGTACGCCTACGACGCCCCTGGGCTGGCTGAGGAGGTGACGGGCGGTTGCTCGCTGATTCGTACGGACGGATCGCGACCGATCTGCGGATATCCCTGACCGACCGGTGCAACCTGCGCTGTGCCTACTGCATGCCGCCGGAAGGGCTGGACTGGCTGCCCAGCCCGACGCTGCTGACCGATGACGAGGTGGTCCGCCTGGCCCGGATCGGGGTCGAGCGGCTCGGGATCACCGAGATCCGCTACACGGGCGGGGAGCCGCTGCTGCGCCGGGGGCTGCCGGATATCGTCGCCCGCACGGCCGCGCTCCGGCCCCGGCCGGAGATCTCGCTGACCACCAACGGAATCGGGCTGGGCCGGCTCGCGGGCGCTCTCGCCGAGGGTGGCCTGGACCGGATCAACGTGTCGCTCGACACGCTGCGGCCTGAGGTCTTCCGCACGCTCGCCCGGCGGGACCGGCTCAACGACGTCCTGACGGGACTGGCGGCTGCGGCCGAGACCGGGCTGACACCGGTCAAGGTGAACACGGTGCTCATGCGGGGCGTCAACGAGGACGAGGCGGTGGCATTGCTGCGGTTCTGTCTGGCCCGCGGGTATGAGCTGCGGTTCATCGAGCAGATGCCGCTGGACGCACAGCACGGCTGGCGCCGGGATGACATGATCACCGCCGACGAGATCCTGACGGCCCTGTCGGCGGAGTTCTCGCTCATCCCGGACGATGAGCACGTCAGGGGCTCGGCGCCCGCCGAGACGTTCCTGGTGGATGGCGGGCCGGCCCGGGTGGGCGTGATCGGCTCGGTGACCAGGCCCTTCTGCGGGGACTGCGACCGGGTGCGGCTGACCGCGGACGGCCAGGTGCGCAACTGCCTGTTCGCGCGCACGGAGAGCAACCTGCGCGATCCGATGCGGTCGGGGGCCAGCGACGAGGACCTGGCCGGGATCTGGCAGCGGGCGGTCGCGGCGAAACTGCCCGGCCACGGGATCAACGAGCCCGGCTTCCTCCAGCCGGCCCGGCCGATGTCGGCCATCGGGGGCTGACCGGGGCCAGGACCCGGTTCCGGCGTCGCGGCCGAAACGCCAGGGGGCTGACATGCGCCCGCACGTCCAGGCGGGTCACGCCCGAGCTCGCGCGTCCCAGGCGGGTCACGCCCGAGCCCGCACGTCCCAGGCCAGTCACGTCCCGGGCCCGCACGCCTTACGACGCGGCGGTCACGCACAAACATCTTGAGACCCTGGCCGGCGCGAGCGCCACGTCCGCGGCTCACCCCCGCTGCGCCGCCTTGCAGCCTCCTGCCCGGCCCGGGGCTTGCGTTGAAGAGTTCTCCGATATATCGTTGAGCAGTCTAGAGAATAAACCGATGGTACCGGTAAGCGCGATGAGTGCGAACGGGGCCGGGAACGAAGGGAGCGCGACCATGCGTGACGAAGCGGCATGGGGGATGCACGGCGAGCACGAGGGTCGGCGGCACCGGCACGAGGAGGCATGGGAGGAGGAGGGCGAGCACGAGGGCCGGCGGCACCGGCATGGCGGCCCCCGGCGAGTCCGGATGGGGCCGGGCGGGCCAGGTGGGCCGCGGAGGCGCGGCGGCTGGGGTCCCGGATGGGGCCCGCCCGGGCTGGGGCCCTGGTTCGGTGACGTGAAGTTCATGCGCGGCCCGCGGGTCAAGCGCGGCGACGTCCGCGCCGCCGCTCTGGCGCTGCTGGCCGAGGATCCCAGGAACGGCTATCAGATCATCCAGGAGATCGGCGAGCGCAGCGGAGGCGTCTGGCGCCCGAGTCCCGGTTCGGTCTATCCCGCCCTGCAGCAGCTCGAGGACGAGGCGCTGATCCAGGCCGAGACCCCGGAGGGCGGGCGGCGCAGGTACGCGCTGACCGCCGAGGGCCAGGCCTACGTCGCGGAACACCCCGACGAGGTCCGCGCGCCCTGGGACGTGGTCGCGCGCAGCGTCGGTGACGACGCGATCGAACTGCGGGACCTGTTCGGGCAGGTCGCGATGGCTGCCATTCAGGTAGTGCGGGTGGGCAGCGACGCACAGGTGGCCCAGGCGCACAAGATCCTCACCGACGCCCGGCGTAGCCTGTACCGGATTCTCGCCGCCGACGAGGAGCCCGCCGACGAGGAGCCCGCCGACGAGTAGCGCGGCCGGAGCAGAGCTAGGCTCGGAGTGGATCTCAAGGAGGCGGTAGGCGTGACGGTGCACGGTCGCCGCGGTTCCGCGGGAGACGGCGCGGCCGGAGCGGACGGCGGCAAGGAAGCCAACGGCGGCAAGGAAGCCAACGGCGCGGATGTGGCCCTCCCGGCCCCCCCGGCAGCCGATGCCGAAGGGACCGCGCAGGCGGCTGGCGGGGCAGCGGCCGGCAACGGGCAGCGCCGGCCGCTGGCGATCACGGTCGCCGGCCTGACCAAGAACTACGGCGAGATTGAGGCCGTCCGCGGCATCGACTTCGAGGTGCCCACCGGGGAGACGTTCGGCTTCCTCGGCCCGAACGGCGCGGGGAAGTCGACGACCATCAAGATCTTGTGCACGCTGGCCCGGCCCACGGGCGGGTCCGCCCGGGTCGCCGGCCACGACGTGACCACCGAGCGGGACGCGGTCCGCCGCAACATCGGCCTGGTGTTCCAGGACACGACGCTCGACAACTACCTCACCGGCGCGCAGAACCTGCGTTTCCACGCCGATCTGTACGGAGTGCCCGCGGCAGCGGTGGCGCCGCGGATGCAGCAGGTCATGGAGATGGTCGGCCTGTGGGACCGGCGGGACAGCCTGGTGATGACGTATTCCGGTGGCATGCAGCGCCGCCTGGAGATCGCGCGCGGCCTGCTGCACGCGCCCCGGGTGTTGTTCCTCGACGAGCCCACGGTAGGGCTCGACCCGCATACGCGCACGTCGATATGGGCGTATATCGACGAGCTCAAGGCCCGTGAGGACATCACGATCTTCCTCACCACGCACTACATGGACGAGGCCGAGCACTGCTACCGCATCGCGATCATCGACCACGGGAAGATCGTGGCGATCGAGACGCCCGAGGCGCTCAAGGCCAGCGTGGGCAAGGACCGGGTGCAGATCCACACCGCCGATGACGAGGCCGCTATCGCCCAGCTCGTCCGCGACTTCGGGATCGAAGCTGGCATCCACGAGGGTGCCGTCACCTTCTCCGTGGCCGCCGGGGAGGAGTTCGTGCCGCGGCTGTTCGCGGGACTTTCGGTGCCGATCCGGGCGGTGAGCGTGTCCCGCCCGTCGCTGGACGATGTATTCATGTCCTACACCGGCAACACCATCCGTGACGCGGAGGCGACCGGCGCGGACGCGATGCGCCAGATGGTGGCGCACTTCCGGGGAAGGCGGTGACCGATGACCACGACCCGGTCCACTGAAACCGAGCCGGCCGCCACTAGCGCTGACACGGCAGCCCTGGCCGGCCGGATCAGGGTCTCCGTGCCCGAGCACAACCTCCGGTCCGACCTTCGCGCCGTCAGCATCGTGTGGCGGCGGGAACTCATCAGGTTCCGCCGGGACCGGCTCCGGGCGGTCACGTCGCTGATCCAGCCGCTGCTGTTCCTGCTCGTGCTCGGGACCGGCCTGTCGTCGCTCGCCAAGGGCAGCATGCCGCCGGGCGTGAGCTTTAAGGCCTTCATCTACCCGGGTGTGCTGGCGATGTCGGTCATGTTCACGGCCATCTTCTCGGCGGCCTCGATCGTCTGGGACCGGGAGTTCGGGGTCCTGCGGGAGATGCTGGTCGCGCCGGTGAGCCGGTCGGCCATCGTCATCGGCAAGTGCCTGGGTGGCGCGACCATCGCCACCTTCCAGGGCATCATCATGCTGGCGCTCGCCGGGCTGGCCGACGTGCCCTACGACCCGGTCCTCATGATCACGCTGGTGGGCGAGCTGCTGCTGCTCGCGTTCACGCTGACCGCGTTCGGCGTGATGATGGCGGCACGGATTACCCAGTTCCAAGCCTTCATGGCGCTCACCCAGATGCTCGTTTTGCCACTGTTCTTCCTGTCGGGAGCGCTCTATCCGCTGACCGGGCTGCCCACCTGGCTCAGCATCCTCACCCGCCTCGACCCGCTCACCTATGTCGTGGGCCCGATGTGGCACGCGGTGTTCAGCCACCTGAACCTCAGCGAGTCGGCCCAGCAGGCCTTGTCGCCGGCCATCACGTGGGCCGGCTGGGAGGTGCCGATACTGCTGTCACTGGGGATCGTGGCGGTCATGGGACTGGTCATGATGGGTGTGGCCATTGTCACTTTCAGCAAGCCCGAGTAGTGGCTCTCACCCGGTGGCTCTCAGTAATCGCTAAGAAATAGTAAATGCCGGGCCTTGTTAGGATCTCGTTATGAGTTCAGTTCGGTGATACCGAACACTCCCGTGTGTTGCGTCCGGAAATGGCCGCTATGGTATGTGCGTCGGTTGTGGATTGCGCCCGGGGCTCGCATGCCGGCCGGGAACAGTGGACATGCAAGCGCGCCTGGATGGCTTTCCTGGCCACGCACGGTAACCCCCGGGCGGGAAGTCGCCGCGTGCCGTAGACGGAGCGTCACGACTGTGCGCGAAGTGAACAACGGGTGGACGGGAAGTGGACGCCTCCGCCACGGGTGGGTACCGGAACGGGGACGGTGCCACGGGTGGGCATGAGCGGAGACCGGGCCGTCGCGGGGCGGTATGGAGCCGAGGTCGGCCGCCACGGCAAGGTGAGCCACGGAGATGCGGCACCACTACCGGTTCCGAAGCGAAGATGCGGCGCTACAACGGCATCCGAAGCGAAGATGCGGCGCCAAGGCCGCAACGGGCAGCGAAGACGGGCTCCGCGGAGGCCCGCCGCGGCCCACGATGAGCCCCCTGGGCGGCCGGCGAAGGTGGGCGAGCGGAGGGCCGCAGCGACCCGAAAGACGGCGCCGCCCCGAGTCGCAGCGAGGCAGGGGTTGGGGCCGCCGGGAGGCGCAGCGAGTCCGCGCCTCGGGGCCCAGTGGGGGCGCAGCCGGCGAGGATAGGGCGACAGGGGTCCGGTGGGCATCCCCCCGGGAAAATACCGCGAGCCATAGCGAAGCCGACCGAAAAGTCGGCGAAGATAGGGCGACGCCGGGTGGCTACGGGGGCAAACCACCCGGCGTCGCATTCATCGGCGTTCCGACGGGGGCCCGGAACGCCGGCAGGCGCTCCGACGGGGGACCAGAGCACCGCTATGCATGCTAACACCAAACCCCCCCTTGTGCGTCAAGACTGGATTACCGGCCATCGCGTCGGAGCGCAGTTTTTTGTTAAGGCCGGCTACCGACTGTCTACACTCCGGGCGGTGCTGTCTACCGGGGCGGCTGTTATTGGTGGATCCCCGGAGGCTGGGTGCCGTCGTCGTCACCGCGATCCGCTGACCCGGGACCGCGCACGCCGCCGTCGGCGGAATCGCCGCCGGGCGGGCGGTAAGGCGTTGGCAGGTTTGGCTCGTAGGCGCGGAAGCCCCTGGTGCTGCTCGGCTCGCGGCCGCCGTTGGCGAACACGACCGCGAAGTATGGGATCGCGATGGCACCGACCGCGGGGATGGCGGTCAGCCAGCCTCCGCCCTGCGCGAACACGACCACGGCGATCACGAAGCACACCACCCGGATCGCCATCATGATCAGGTACCGGCGCTCGCGGTACGAGATGTCCTCGGACCTCGACCGCTGTGCCTCGGTGACCAGATGCGCGCTGGTACGCCGGCCCCTGCGCATGACCATCACTACTTCAAGCTATGCCCGCCTGCGCCGTGCGTCATCCCCGGGCGGGGGATTGGGAGAGGCTGGTGCCCACGGCGACAACGATGCCATGATCATCGCCAGGCGGGCGGGCCTGTCCCGTCCCGCGGACGGCGAGCGGCAGGACGACCACGGAGGGATCATGACCGACCGTACATACCGGGTGACGGAGATTGTCGGCACCTCGACCGAGGGCCTCGACCCCGCGATCCGCAACGCCCTGCACCGGGCGGCACAGACCCTGCGGCACCTGGACTGGTTCGAGGTGACCCAGATCCGGGGCCAGATCGAGGACGGGCTGGTGGCCCATTACCAAGTGGGCCTGAAGGTCGGGTTCCGGCTCGAGGACGCCTGACCGGCCTGGCCCTTCTGGCTGGCCCTGCTGCCTGGCGTGGCTGCTAGCTGGCTTGGCTCACGGACGACATGTTGAAGCCGTCCACCCGGACCGGCGGCATGGCCGCGCGCGCGAAATAGTCGCCCCACTCGCGGGACAGGGTCGCCGTGGTGGCGCCCACCTCGGTGATCCTGGCCAGCATGCCGACCGGGCTCTCGTTGAAGCGGAAGTTGTTCACCGCCGCGGTGACCTCACCGTTTTCCACCAGGTAGGTCCCGTCCCTGGTCAGCCCCGTGAGCAGCAACGTCTGCGGATCCACCTCGCGGATATACCACAGGCAGGTGAGCAGCAGCCCGCGACCGGTGCCGGCGATCATCTCGTCCAGCGAGGCGGAGCCGCCCCCGTCCAGGATGAGGTTCCCGATCGCCGGGGTGACCGCGAGCCCGGACAGGCCGGCCGAATGCCGGGTCTGGATGAGGGCCGCGAGCTCGCCGCCGGAGATCCAGTCGGTCGGCTGAAGCCGCAGGCCGTTGTCGAACACCGAGGACTGCCGGGTGGACGCGTGGGCGATCACGAACGGCGCGCTGCCCAGCCCGGGCGCCGCCGAAGGGGTGGGGTTACTGCGTAGGGTCAGCGGCAGCTCGGACAGCCGTTCGCCGACCCTGGTCCCGCCCCCGGCCTTGCTGAACACGGTCCGTCCGTCCAGCGCATCCCTGGCCCCGGATGACCAGTACAGGTAGATGAGCAGGTCGGCGACCGCAGCCGGGGGCAGCAGGGTCTCATACCGCCCGGCCGGCAGGTCGACCCGGCGCTTCGCCCACTCCAGCCGCTGGCTGAGGCCGCCACAGAGGGCACCCACATCGACGTCGGTGAAGTCGCGGGTGCCCTGCCCGGCCCAGGCCGACCCGGTCAGGTCGGCCGATTTGGCGTTGATGTCCACCATCCCGGTCGGCTGATCGTGCCGCAGCCGCAGCCCGGTGGAGGTGCCGAGGAACGTGCTCGTAACGCTGTGCTGGGCAAACCCGTACAGGCGCTGGCCAGCCGCCCCGGCCGCGTCGAATGCCCCGCCGAGCGCTGCCGAGAAGGACCGGAACACGCCGATCTCGGTGCCGGCCACCGGATCCTCCCAGGCGGCCCGCCCGCTGCTCGCGTGGGCACTGGTCCCGAACGCCTCGCCCTGCCCTGGTCTCAGCAAGGGCTGCGCGTCCTCGGCCGGTGAGCTCTCCGCGGCGGCCTGCTCGGCCGCGCGCACGACGTCCACGATCTGATCGCCGCGGACCCCGGCCCGCGACACGACGCCGGTGCGTGCGCCCCGCGCGTCCCGGCTGATCGCGATGACGGTCAGCTGGCGCGAGCGGGAAACGCCGTTCGTCGTGAGTGTGTTCCCCGCCCAGCGCAGGTTCGCCGAGGAGGTCTCGTCCGCGATCACCACGCAGTCGTCGGAGCGGGCCGCCGCGAGCGCGCGCTCCACCGCCTCTTGCGGCGCGGTCTCCCGCGGCGTCATGCTCCCTCCTCCACCGTGTTGAGGATCCGCACTCCCCGCATCAGCACCGCCGGGCAGCCGTGGCTGACCGGCGCGACCTGGCCGGGCTGGCCTTTGCCGCAGTTGAACGCCCCGCCGAGCATGTAGGTCTGCGGGCCGCCCGCAGCCTCCATCGAGTTCCAGAAGTCTGTGGTGGTCGCCTGGTAGGCCACGTCGCGAAGCTGGCCGCCGAGCCGGCCATGCTCGATCTTGTAGAAGCGCTGGCCGGTGAACTGGAAGTTGTACCGCTGCATGTCGATTGACCAGCTCTTGTCGCCGAGGATGTAGATGCCGTCCTCCACGCCGGCGATGAGCTCCTCGGTCGACAGCCCGCCCTCGGCCGGCTGCAGCGACACGTTCGCCATCCGCTGGATCGGCATGTGGGCGGGGGAGTCGGCGAACGCGCAGCCGTTGGAGCGGCCGAACCCCTGCATGCGGGCCATGCGCCGGTCCAGCTGGTAGCCGGTGAGCACGCCGCCGGTGATGAGGTCCCAGGACCTGGTGGCGACACCCTCGTCGTCGTAGCCGATGGTGGCCAGGCCGTGTTCGGCCGTCCGGTCGCCGGTGACGTGCATCGACGGTGAGCCGTACTGCAGGCTGCCGAGCTTGTCGAGGGTCGCGAACGACGTGCCCGCGTAGGCGGCCTCATAGCCAAGCGCCCGGTCGAGCTCGGTCGCGTGGCCGATCGACTCGTGGATGGTCAGCCACAGGTTGCTGGGGTCGATGACCAGGTCGTAGCGGCCGACCCGGATGCTGGGGGCGGCCAGCTTCCCGGCGAGCAGGTCGGGCATCTGTGCCAGCTCGGCGGGGAAATCCCAGGCCGTGGTGCCCGGTCCGGCCCAGGGGCTGCCCCCCAGGTACTCCAGCCCGCGCCCGGCCGGCGGGGCCAGTGTGCGCATGGTCTCGAACCGGCCGCCGGGCTCAACCGCGATCGCGGTCACGACCGGGTGAAGCCGCACCCGCTGCTGGAGCGCGGTGGTGGCTCCGTCGGCGTAGAACTTGCACTCCCGCACCTGGTGCAGCGAGGTGTCCGCATGATCGATCCGGTCGTGCGCGAGCAGGCTGGAACTCCAGCCGGCGAGCAGGGCGACCTTGTCGGCGACGCTGACCAGCAGCGGGTCCACCCGGTAGGCGGACACCCAGCTGACATCGCCGTAGGCAGGCTCGTCGGCGAGCTCGATGCGTTCGGTATTGATCGCCTCCGCCACCCTCGCCACCTCGACCGCCTCCTCGGCGGCCCGCACCGCGGCGGCCTGGGTCAGGTCGACCGCGGACGCGAACCCCCAGGTGCCATCGAGCACGACCCGCACCGCCAGCCCCAGGTCGTCGCCGTCGAACAGCGTCACCAGGTTGCCGTCGGACAGGCGGATCTGCTGTTCCCGGATGCGTTCGGCGCGGAAGTCGGCGTGCTGCGCGCCAAGGTCGGCGGCGCGCTGCAGAGCCGCCGCGGCGAGCTCATGCAGGGGGTAGGCGGTGAACTCGGGGTCGATCTGCCCGGTGGGGTCGCCGGAGGGGTGGTCGTCACCGGCTCCGTTAGCAGCGCTGTCAGCCACGACTCGCAAACCTATCCCACGCTCGGGTCGCCGGATTCGTCGCCGCCATCCCGGATGAGGCGGGGCCAACCGGGTACGCTGCGCAGGATCGTGTACGACCCGTCCGGAGGTACCAGCGGATATGAGCCGATCAACCCTTGTCACCGGCGGCAACCGGGGCATCGGGCTCGCGATCGCCCGCAGGCTCGCGGCCGCCGGCGACGCGGTCACGGTGGCGTCGCGCTCGGGGGACAAGGTCGACGGGCTGGCCACGGTCGCGTGCGACGTACGGGACGTGGCCTCGGTCGACGAGGCCTTCGCGAAGGTCGAGGCGGAGCAGGGGCCGGTCGAGGTGGTGGTCGCCAATGCCGGGATCACCAATGATCAGCTCCTCGCGATGATGAGCGAGGACGACTTCACGTCGGTGCTCGACACCAACCTGACCGGCGCCTACCGGGTGGCGCGGCGGGCGGTGCGGCCGATGATGCGGATGCGGCGCGGGCGGCTGATCTTCATCTCCTCGGTGGTCGGGCTGCTCGGCTCGGGCGGCCAGGCCAACTACGCCGCGTCCAAGGCCGGCCTGGTCGGGCTGGCCCGCTCGCTCGCCAGGGCGCTCGCGTCGCGCAACATCACCTGCAACGCGGTCGCCCCCGGGTTCGTGGACACCGACATGACCGCGGCACTGCCGGACGAGCGCAAGGCCGCCATCCTGGCCCAGGTGCCGCTCGGGCGGCTCGCCACGGCCGACGAGGTCGCCGGCGTCGTCGCGTTCCTGGCCAGCGACGATGCCGCCTACGTCACCGGCGCGGTCATCCCGGTCGACGGCGGCCTGGGCATGGGGCACTGACGGCCCCGTCGGGTGGACAGCCGTGATCGGGTTAAGTTTCCTGCCCCCGGAGGGGCAGCAGAATGAACTGCTGTCGTTTCGCATCTGGAGGGACATGAGATGGGCATTCTGGACGGCAAGCGGATCCTGGTGACCGGCGTGCTCACCGACGCCTCCATCGCCTTCCACGTGGCGCGGATCGCGCAGCAGGAGGGCGCGGACGTGGTGCTCACCGGCTTCGGCAGGCTCACCCTGGTGGAGCGGATCGCGCGGCGGCTGCCCGTCCCGCCGCCGGTGCTGGAGCTCGACGTGACCAACGAGGGGCACCTCGGCTCGCTGGCCGAGCGGGCGTCGGCCTACACCGACCGGCTGGACGGCGTGGTCCACGGCATCGCCTTCGCGCCGCAGTCGGCGCTCGGCGGCAACTTCCTCAACACGCCGTGGGCCGACGTCGCCACCGCGGTGCAGGTGTCGGCCTACTCGCTGAAGGCGCTGGCCATGGCCGCGCTGCCGCTGATGGGCGGGGGAGGCGCCATCGTGGGCCTGGACTTCGACGCGTCGGTGGCCTGGCCCGCCTACGACTGGATGGGCGTGGCCAAGGCCGGCCTCGAGTCGTGCGCCCGCTACCTGGCGCGCGACCTCGGGCCGCGCGGGATCCGGGTGAACCTGGTCGCGGCCGGCCCGCTGCGCACGATGGCGGCCAAGAGCATCCCCGGCTTCGCCGATTTCGAGGAGGCGTGGCCGAAACGGGCGCCGCTGGGCTGGGACATCGCCGACCCGGAGCCGGCCGCGCGCGCCTGCGTGGCGCTGCTGTCCGACTGGTTCCCGGCCACCACCGGTGAGATCGTGCACGCCGACGGCGGAGCCCATGCGGTGGGGGGCTGAACTCCCGGAGCACCGCTACCGCACGGCAAAAGCACCAGACCGGCGTTCCCCCGGGAAGATGTGTCGCTGGCGGTGACCTTGACCGAATCTTGGGCCGTGAGTAGCGGTCTGATAAGACTCAGGTTACTGTCGGGTCACGATTCGGACATGGCGGCAGGGAGCCTGTTCACAGGCTGCGTCAGGGCTCTTAGCATGACCCCCGGTGGACGCCCGGAGTGTGTGTCCTCGTGCCGTGGGGCGGCTAGCCTCTGGTACCTGCACCCGCGGAACGAACTTCGCGGACAAGATCAGGAGAAGGAGAGTCTCGATGCGGAAATCCTCGCGAGGCTTCGGGGCGGTCACTGCCCTTGCTGCCATCGCGCTGCTCGCGGCCGCCTGCAGTAGCAGCGGTGGTGGCACGTCATCCACGGCCGGTGCGGCTGGCGCCGCCGGGTTCCAGGGGCTGAACCCGGGCACCGGCTCGCCCCAAAAGGGCGGCACCCTGAACATGCTCGGCACGGGTGACGTGGACTACATGGACTACAACATCAGCTATTACACGATCTGCAGCCAGGCCCAGCGGTTGTGGGTGCGCGGGCTGTACTCGTACGCGGCCATCCCCGGCAAGACGACGCTGCCCGCGCCCGACCTGGCCACCGCCGCCCCGGCGGTCAGCAACGGCGGCAAGACCTACACGGTGACGATCCGGACCGGCGCCCAGTGGAACACCACCCCGCCCCGGCAGGTCACCGCGGCCGACGCGCTGCGCGGGCTCGAGCGCGCGTGCAACCCGGTCCAGCCGTTCGGCGGCCTGCCGGACTTCCAGACCCTGATCGTGGGTTACAACGACTTCTGCACCAAGTTCGCCAAGCTCGGGTCGAGCGCGACCCCGGCGGCCATGAAGAAGTTCCTCGCCAGCAACGCGCCCTCCGGCGTGAAGGCCTCCGGGCAGACCATCACCTACAACCTGGTCCACCCGGCGTCGTACTTCCCGACCATGCTGACGATGGACCCGTTCTACCCGGCCCCGGTGGAAAGCCTGAACTACGTCCCGGCGAGCTCGGCGGCCGCGCAGCACACGATCGCCGACGGGCCGTACCAGGTCCAGAGCTACACACCGGCCAGGTCGATCGTGTTCGTGCGCAACCCGGCGTGGAAGGCCAGCACCGACCCGATCCACAAGGCGTACGTGGACAAGGTCGTGATCTCCGAGACCGGCAACGAGACGAGCATCCAGCAGCAGCTGCAGACCAACACCGCGGCCGCGTCGATGGAGTTCGACGGGTTCCCGCCGGTGGGCGCCACGCCAGGGCTGGTGAACCAGATGAAGTCCGGGCTGACCAAGAACATGAACCTGGGCCCGACCTTCTCGACCAACCCGTACGTGGTGTTCAACCAGGTGTCGCCGAACAACAACAAGGCGATAGCGAAGCTGCAGGTCCGGCAGGCGCTGTCCTACGGCATCAACCGGTCGCACCTCATCACCGACGGCGGCGGGCCGGTGCTCAGCCCGCCACTCACGCACATCCTGCCCAACGGCATCAACGGAGCCCAGGATGTGCCGAAGGGTTACGACCCGTACCCGTACAACCCGTCCAAGGCCAAGTCCATGCTGGCGGCCGCCGGGTACCCGAACGGGCTGAACCTGACCCTGCTGTACCGCCCGGACAGCACCATCGCGACCAAGATGGCCCAGACACTCCAGGCCGACCTGCCCAAGATCGGCGTGAAGGTCAAGCTGCTCACGGCCCCGCCCGCGGACTTCTACGTGAAGTACCTCCAGGTGCCGAGCGTCGCCAAGCGCGGGGTGTGGGACATCGCCCTGTCCGGCTGGGGCCCGGACTGGTACGGCGACGCCGCCCAGTCCTACTTTGCCCCGCTGTTCAAGGGCGCGGTCGCCTTCCCGCCGGCAGGGAGCAACTTCGGCTTCTACAACAACCCATCGGTGAACAGCGTGATCGAGCAGGCCGGCAGCCAGACGTCCACCTCGGCCGCCGCCAGCCTCTGGGCCAAGGCGGACCAGATGGTCATGAAGGACGCGGCGATCTACCCGATCACCGACCCGCAGCAGCCGAACTACCACGCCAGCTATGTGCACAACGCGGTGTACATCCCGGCAATCCAGAATTTTGACCCGGCCAATGTCTGGCTGAGCACCCCAGGAGGATGACAGCCAGCGGATAGGTGATCCCGCCAGGCGCCCGCGGTGACTACCGGGGCGCCTGGCGTTGGATTACAGTCAGGGTGGGTCCTGGGCTGCGGGAATGTGGCATGCCACCGCGGCAGGATGCGCATGGATCTGCGTGAAGGGGGTGGAGACGGTGGCGCTGCTCGAAGTGGACGACCTGCAGGTGTCGTTCCCGACCCCGGACGGGGTCGTGCAGGCGGTGCGTGGGGTCTCGTGGCAGGTAGACGCCGGGCAGACGCTCGGCATCGTGGGGGAATCCGGCTCCGGCAAGAGC